>Ga0335079_10006771_pt1 | contig 13112 bp, 10 predicted proteins | sample Lox_Sample_33_FD_206719 | JGI IMG/M metagenome (GOLD analysis project Ga0335079, IMG submission 206719) | Soil microbial communities from Loxahatchee National Wildlife Refuge, Florida, United States - Lox_Sample_3.3 | ecosystem: Environmental > Terrestrial > Soil > Wetlands | place: USA... | reverse complement strand
GGATGATGAAGGAGTCGTTCAGCGAGCGGCCGCGCATGAAGGCGAGCGGCGCCACCTCGATGACGTTGCGCTCGATGAAGCGCGCCACGCGATCGAAGCCCATCATCTCGTAGAGCGCGTCGTACATGGGGCGCAGGTACGGGTCGACCTTCTGCGTGAGATCACCCGGCAGGAAGCCGAGCCGCTCGCCCGCCTCGACCGCAGGCCGCACCAGCACGATGCGGCGCACGCGGTCCGACTGCAGCGACTCGACCGCGCAGGCGACCGCGAGATAGGTCTTGCCGGTGCCAGCCGGCCCGATGCCGAAGGTGAGATCGCCGCCGCGGATGTGCGCCAGATACTCGCGCTGGTGGCTGCCGCGCGCACGGATGCCGCCGCGCGGCACGTGCACACCGTGCTCGCGCAGGTCCGCATCCGCAGGCGCCGCGCCGGCGTCGCGGTCGCGCAGCGCGAGGTGCACCAGCTCGGGCGTCACTTCCTCGGTGCGGGTCAGCTCGAACAGCTCGCGCAGCGTCTCCTCGGCGCTCGCGGCGCGCGCGCCGCTCACCCGGAAGGTATCGCCGCGACGATGGATGCGTACCCCGAGCCGCTCCTCCAGCAGGCGCAGGTTCTCATCCAGCGGGCCACAGAGGCTCGCGAGGCGGGTGTTGTCGCCGCCGCTGAGATCGAATTCCCGCTGCTCCGGGGCGCTTGAGGCGGGCACGGCCATTCAGCCGCAGGCCGCGAGCGGCGCGGCAGGGCTGAGCCGTCCGCGCAGGCTGTGGGCGAGCGCCGCGGTCACCTCGACGTCGGCGAAGCGATCGATGAGCGCGGCGGGACCGGCGAAATTCACCCAGCGGTTGTTGGCCGTGCGGCCGGCGAGCTCGCGGCTGTCGCGTTTGGCGGGGCACTCGATGAGCACGCGCTGGCGCGTGCCGACCATGGACTCGCTGATGGCGCGCGCCGAGGTCTCGAGCTGCGCCTGCAGCCGCGCCAGCCGCTGCTGCTTCACCTCGTGGCTCACCTCATCGGCAAGCGAGGCTGCGGGAGTGCCGGGCCGGCGGCTGTAGAGAAAGCTGAACGACTGGTCGAAGCCCACCTCGCGAGCGAGCGCGAGCGTCGCCTCGAAATCGCGCTCGCTCTCGCCGGGAAAGCCGACGATGAAGTCGGAGGAGATCGAGATGTCGGGCCGTACCGCGCGCAGGCGCCGCACCTTGTCCTTGAACTCGAGGCTCGTGTAGCCGCGCTTCATGAGCGACAGCACCCGGTCGGAGCCGCTCTGCACCGGCAGATGCAGATGATTGGCGAGCTTCGGCACGCTGGCAAAAGCCTCGATGAGGCTGTCGCCGAACTCGAGCGGATGGGAGGTCGTGAAGCGGATGCGCTCGATGCCGGCGATGCGCGCGACATGATGGATGAGCGTCGCGAGATCGACGCGCGCGCCATCGTGCATGGCGCCGAGGTACGCATTGACGTTCTGTCCGAGAAGTGTCACCTCGCGGACTCCCTGGGCGGCGAGCGCGCGCACCTCGCCGAGCACGGAGTCGAAGCCGCGGCTCATTTCCTCGCCCCGCGTGTAGGGCACGATGCAGAAGCTGCAATACTTGCTGCAGCCCTCCATCACCGACACGAAAGCGCGCGCGCCCTCGGCGCGCGGCTCGGGAAGCGAATCGAACTTCTCGATCTCGGGAAAGCTGACATCCACCTGCGAGCGGCCGGTGCGCCTGAGGTCCGCGATCATCTGCGGCAGGCGGTGCAGCGTCTGCGGCCCGAACACGAGATCGACGAACGGCGCGCGCTCGGTGATCGCCTCGCCCTCCTGGCTGGCGACGCAGCCGCCGACGCCGATGATGAGCTCGGGACGGCGGCTCTTGAGGCGCCGCCACTCGCCGAGGAGCGAGAACACCTTCTCCTGCGCCTTCTCGCGCACCGAACAGGTATTCATGATGAGTACGTCCGCCTCGTGCGGATCGTCCGTGGCGATGAGATCGCCGCCCGCGTGCAGTACGTCCGCCATGCGGGCGGAGTCGTACTCGTTCATCTGGCAGCCGAAGGTCTTGATGAAGTAGCGGCGGGGCATGGAGTGCGCAAATTTTACGGCCTGGGGGCAGGGGGCGCACGGCCGGAACGTCCGGGGGCAGACCGACGCCGGACTAAAACTCTTTATTTTTCAATTTGTTAAAAATTATACGGCCCCTGACAAGCTCCTCGAGACGCTCGAGAGCTTCCTCGAGCAGCCTCTCTGAGGCGTGCACGCCCGCGGCCACAGCCGCCGCTAGAACGGGATATCGTCGTCGAATTCCTCGCCACCGCCGCCGCCGCCGCGGCTGGGGCTGCCGCCCTCCTCGCCCCCTGACTCGCGGCCGCCGCCCGCAGCGCCGCCACCGGCACCCGGCGCCTGGCCGCCGCCGGCACCGCCGCCGCGGCCACCGAGCATCTGCATGTCGTTGCCGACGATCTCGGTCGAGTAGCGCTCGTTGCCCTGCTTGTCCTGCCACTTGCGGGTGCGCAGGCTCCCTTCGATGTAGACCTGCGAGCCCTTGCGCAGGTACTCGCCGGCGACTTCCGCGAGGCGGCCGAAGAGCGCCACCCGGTGCCACTCGGTGCGCTCCTGCTGCTCGCCGGTCTGTTTGTCGCGCCAGCTCTCGCTGGTCGCGATGCGCAGGTTCGCCACGGTGGTGCCCGACGGAATGGCACGGGTCTCTGGATCCGCGCCCAGGTTGCCGATCAGGATGACTTTATTGACTCCACGCGCCATGGTGATCCCCTCGATTTGAGGCTGTGCATTCTAGTGGAGCCGGCGGGGGCGCGCGAACCCCTTGAGGTGCGCTCCGGCACCCCAAATCTACCCTCTCCCGCAAGAAATGCCGGCGCCTTTGGTTTCACTCGCCCCGGCGCGTAGACTTTTTGGTTCGATGCAGCAGATTCGCCTGCGCGGTGCGCGCACTCACAACCTGAAGAACCTGAGCCTCGACCTGCCGCGCGAGCGGCTGATCGTGGTCACCGGACTCTCGGGCTCGGGCAAGTCCTCGCTTACCTTCGACACGCTGTACGCCGAGGGTCAGCGGCGCTACGTCGAATCGCTGTCGGCCTACGCGCGGCAGTTCCTCGCCACCATGGACAAGCCCGACGTCGACAGCATCGAGGGTCTCTCGCCCGCGATCGCCATCGAGCAGAAGGCGAGCTCGCACAATCCTCGCTCCACCGTCGGCACGGTGACCGAGATCTACGATTACCTGCGCCTGCTGTACGCGCGCGCGGGTCTGCCGCGCTGCCCCGATCACGGCACCGATCTCGCCGCGCAGACCGTGAGCCAGATGGTCGACCAGGTGCTGAAGCTCCCCGAGGGGACGGCGGCGGCGCTGATCGCCCCGGTCGTCGCGCAGCGCAAGGGCGAGCATCGCGAGCTGCTCGAGGACCTCGGGGCCCAGGGCTTCGTGCGCGTGCGCATCGACGGCCGCATCCACGAGCTCGAGGCGCTGCCGGATCTCGACCCGAAGAAGAAGCACTCGATCGAGGCGGTCGTCGACCGCATGCGGGTGCGAGCCGATGCCGCGCAGCGCCTGGCGGAGTCCTTCGAGACCGCGCTGCGGCTGTCGGGCGGCCTCGCACAGCTCATTTTTCTCGATGAGCCGAAGCGCGAGCCGCTCACCTTCTCGAGCCGCCACGCCTGCCCGGTGTGCGGCTACAGCGTGCCGCCGCTGGAGCCGAAGCTGTTCTCCTTCAACAACCCCTCGGGCGCCTGCCCGGGGTGCGACGGCCTCGGAGTCGAGGAATTCTTCGACCCGCAGCGCGTGGTGCTCCACCCGCACCTGTCGCTCGCCGGCGGCGCGGTGCGCGGCTGGGACCGGCGCAACGAGCACTACTTCCAGCTCATCCAGGCGCTCGCCAGGCATTACGGCTTCGACATCGAGACGCCCTGGAGCGAGCTCCCCGAGCGGGTGCGCGAGGTGCTGCTCCACGGCAGCGGCACCGAGACGCTCGAGTTCGACGCGCGCGAGTCGCCGGGCCGGCGTACACGCCGCCGCCATCCCTTCGAGGGGATCGTGCCCAACCTCACGCGGCGCTACCGCGAGACGAGCTCGCCGATGGTGCGCGAGGAGCTCGCGCGCTACCTGAGCCTGCGGCCCTGCCCGGACTGCCAGGGCACGCGCCTCAATCGCACCGCGCGCTTCGTGTTCGTCGCCGACCGCAGCCTTCCGCAGGTCGCGCACCTCACGGTCGGCCGGGCGCTCGAGTTCCTGCGCGGGCTGGATCTCGCCGGCTGGCGCGGCGAAGTGGCCGCGAGGATCGTCAAGGGCATGATCGAGCGCCTGGCATTCCTCGCCGATGTCGGGCTCGATTACCTGACGCTCGACCGCAACGCCGAGACGCTCTCGGGAGGAGAGTCGCAGCGCATCCGCCTCGCGAGCCAGGTCGGTTCGGGTCTCACCGGCGTCATGTATATCCTCGATGAGCCCTCGATCGGGCTGCATCAGCGCGACAACCGGCGGCTGCTGGCGACGCTCAAGCAGCTGCGCGATCTCGGCAACACGGTGATCGTCGTCGAGCACGACGAGGAGGCGATCCGCGAGGCCGATCACGTGGTGGATCTGGGTCCCGGCGCGGGCGCACACGGCGGCTACCTGGTCGCCCAGGGGACGCCGCAGGATATCGAGGCGGCACCCGGCTCCATCACCGGCCAGTATCTTTCGGGGCGCCGGCGAATCGACGTGCCTTCCCTGCGGCTGCGGCCGGCGCCGGAGCGGCAGATCCGCATCGTCGGCGCGCGCGGCAACAATCTGCGCCAGGTGAACGCGGACATTCCACTCGGCCTCTTCACCTGTGTTACCGGGGTCTCGGGCTCGGGCAAGTCGACGCTCATCGTCGACACCCTGTTCGGCCACGCCGCCGCGCGCCTGAACGGCACGCGCGTGGAAGCCGCTGCCGTCGAGCGCATCGAGGGCTTCGAGCAGATCGATCGCGTCATCGACATCGACCAGAGCCCGATCGGGCGCACGCCGCGCTCCAACCCCGCCACCTACACGGGTCTGTTCGCCCCGCTCCGCGAGCTGTTCGCAGCGGTCCCGGAGGCGCGGGCGCGCGGCTACGACGCCGGGCGCTTCAGCTTCAACGTCAAGGGCGGACGCTGCGAGGCGTGCCAGGGGGACGGCGTCATCCGCGTGGAGATGCACTTCCTGCCCGACGTCTACGTGCCGTGCGATGTCTGCAAGGGACAGCGCTACAACCGTGAGACGCTCGAGATCCGCTACCGCGGCAAGAACATCCACGAAGTGCTGGAGCTCACGGTCGAGGAGGCGTTGCGCTTCTTCCAGAACGTGCCCGCCGCCGCCACCAAGCTGCAGACGCTCGCCGACGTAGGACTCTCCTACGTGCGGCTCGGGCAGAACGCGACGACGCTCTCGGGCGGTGAGGCGCAGCGCGTGAAGCTCTCGCGCGAGCTCGCCAAGCGCGCTACCGGGCGCACGCTCTACATCCTCGACGAGCCGACCACCGGGCTCCACTTCCACGACGTCGAGCAGCTGCTGCACGTGCTGCACCGGCTGCGCGATGAGGGCAATACCGTGGTGGTCATCGAGCACAACCTCGATGTCATCAAGACCGCCGACTGGCTGATCGATCTGGGGCCAGAGGGGGGCGAGGCCGGCGGGGAAGTCATCGCCACCGGGACTCCGGAGACGGTGGCCGCCAACGAGCGCTCCCACACCGGCGCCTACCTGCGTCCCCTGCTGGGCCTCGACAAGCGTCGCGCGGCGGTGGGCACCTGATCCTCAAGTGATTGATTTAATTGCGTGAACCGGATCACTCAAGTGCGATTGCAAATGCGAACGGTTCTCATCCATAATTGCAACAATGGATGTCACCACCGCCATCGCTCGGGACGCCGTTGCCACTCCCGCCGGGCTCGCGCGTGATCCCGGCTTCGTGAGCCTCGCTGCGCTCCCTCCCGGCACTTGCGGGCGGGTGGTGAGCGTCGGCGCGCGCGGCGGCCCCCTATCGGCGCTCGAGCGGCGGCTGCTCGAATTCGGTTTCGTGAACGGCGAGCACGTCGAGATCCTCGCCGAGGCGCGCCCCGGACGTGATCCCTTCGTCGTGCGCGTCGGCCACACCACCCTCGCCCTGCGCCGTCGCGAAGCCGAGAGCGTCTGGGTCGACCTGCACCGCCCGGGAAGCAGCGCATCCCCCTCCGCGGCACATGCACCGGCGAGCGAGCGGATAGAGCTGCAGCACCCTGAGCCCGCTGGCGCAGCCCCCGCGCCATGAACGCGCCGGCGGCCGCGGCAGCCGCCGCGCCGCAGCTGAGTCTCTCCCTCATCGGTGTGCCGAACTGCGGCAAGACCGCGCTCTTCAACCGTCTCACCGGCAGCCGCCAGAAGGTCGCCAACTATCCGGGCGTCACCGTCGAGCGCAAGGAAGGCCGGCTCCTGGGGCCGCGCACCGGGCGCAGCTACCGGGTGGTGGATCTCCCCGGAGCCTACAGTCTCGAGCCCGCCACCCTCGATGAGGCGATCGCCCGCGATGTGATCCTCGGCCGCCACGCCAGCGAGCCGGCGCCGGATCTGCTCGTGTGCGTGGTGGATGCGACGAACCTGCGCCTCAACCTGCGCCTGGTGCTCGAGCTGAAGCGCCTGGGTGTGCCGATGATCGTGGCGCTCAACATGAGTGACCTCGCCGCGCGCCGCGGCTACCAGCTGGACCGCGCAGCTCTCGAGCGCGCGCTCGGCGTGCCGGTGGTCTCCACCGTCGCGATCCGCGCCGGCGGCGAGCGCGAGCTCGTCGATGCGATCGATACTTACGGCTTCGGCGAGCGTGCGCGCACGCGGCTGGACGCGCCGCCCCTCGCCACCGCCGCCGACATCGAGGCAACGCAACGCGAGGTACGCCGCGTGCTCGATGAGATCGGCTATCGCGTGCCGGCGCGCGATGCCCTGCTCGCGCGGCTCGATGCCGTGGTGCTGAACCCGATCGCCGGCCCGCTGCTGCTCGCCGTCGTGCTGTTCCTCATGTTCCAGGCGGTGTTCACCTGGGCGAAGGAGCCGCAGAACCTCATCACCACGGCCATCCAGAGCCTGTCCGTGTGGCTCGGGGGGCTGCTGCCTGCGGGTCCGCTGCGCGGCTTGCTGCTCGATGGCGTCATCGCCGGCACCGGCAGCGTGCTGGTGTTCCTGCCGCAGATCCTGATCCTGTTCCTCTTCATCCTGGCGCTCGAGGATTCGGGCTACCTGCCGCGCGCAGCCTTCATGCTCGATCGGCTGATGAGCCGCGTGGGTTTGTCGGGCCGCGCCTTCATACCGCTGCTGTCGAGCTTCGCGTGCGCGATTCCCGGGATCATGGCGACGCGCACCATCCCCTCGGCGCGCGATCGCCTCGCGACCATCATGATCGCCCCGCTCATGACCTGCTCGGCACGGCTGCCGGTGTATGCGTTGCTGATCGGTGTCTTCATCCCGCAGCGTGCGGTCGGACCCCTCAACCTGCGGGGACTGGTGCTGTTCGGGCTGTATCTCGCCGGCGTCGCGAGCGCGCTCGGCGTCGCTTTCGTGCTGAAGCACACCATGATGCGCGGTGAGTACCGCCCGCTGCTGCTCGAGCTGCCCGAATACCGCTGGCCGCAGCTGTCGAATCTCCTGCTCGGTCTCTGGGAGCGCACGCGCATCTTTCTCACCCGGGTGGGCACCATCATCCTGACGCTGATGGTGGTGCTGTGGTTCCTCGCGAGCTTCCCGGCGCCGCCCCAGGGCGCCACCGGGCCCGCCATTCAATACAGCGTCGCCGGCCTCCTCGGCCGCGGCCTCGAGTATCTGTTCGCGCCGATCGGCTTCAACTGGCAGATCTCGGTTGCGCTGGTGCCGGGGCTGGCGGCGCGCGAGGTGGCGGTGAGCGCGCTCGGCACCGTGTACGCGATGTCGGGCTCGAACGATGTCGCCGGCGCCCTGTCGCCCATCATCAGCCACACCTGGAGCCTCGCGACGGGGCTGTCGCTGCTCGCGTGGTACGTGTTCGCGCCGCAGTGCCTGTCGACGCTCGCGGTCGTGAAGCGCGAGACCAATTCCTGGCGCTACCCGCTCGCCATGGCGGCCTATCTGTTCGCGCTCGCTTATCTCGGCGCTTTCGTCACCTACCGCGTAGCGCTCGCGCTGGGCGGCGGCACGGTGCTCGCGTGAGTGCCGCTCTGCAGGTCGCCGTGGTGGCGGTGCTGGTGGCGGGGTGCACGGTCTACAGCGCCTGGCGGCTGCTGTCGCTCACCTTGAGGCTGCGCCTCCTCGACTCGCTCGAGCCCCTGCCGCGCTTGCTCACGCGCCCATGGCTCGGAGCGCTGCGCGCGCGAACGCTGGCGCGCTTGCAGAGCGGTTGCGCGGGCTGCGGCGGCGCCGTCACACCGGACGCGGCGGCGCGCCGGAATCGAACAACTGGTGCACTTCGCCGTTGACGACGCGCTCCTGGTAGCTGCCGCGCGTGTAGCCGCTCACCACCCGGCGCCAGAAACGCACCGCATCCGCGTTGCGCAGGTACTCGGTGATCTCCCAGCGCCCGGCGAAGCGGTTGAGGATGAGCTCGACCGCGGTACGCCCCACCCCCAGGCGCCGGCGCGTGCGCGTGATGAAGAATTCCGCCATACGGTAGTCGGCGCGCGGCCGTGGGGGCGGTGCGGGACTGGCGCGCAGCACGCGCGCAAAGCCCACGGGCTCACTGCCCTTGAGGATCACCAGCGGATAGGTATTCGGGTCGCCAAACCAATGTGCGATCTGGTCGGGCTCGCGGTGCCCGACTTCCCCGAGCGCGGGGAATAAGCCCGTGCCCGGATTCAGATCATCGAGATAATCGCGATAGACGCTCTGGATCCAGAGCCGGTCGCCCGGCTGCGAGCGTGCATCGCGCACGCTGATGGTTGCGGCGGTCATGCCGGGATCCGGAAACGACACGGCCCGGACGGCGTGCGCTTACCGCTCCGTCCGGGCCGCGTTTTTCAGTCGTAAGCCTTTAAGACTTACTTCGGCTTGTCGGCCGGAGGAGCCTCGGCAGGCGGAGCAGCCGAGCCGGCAGCGGGAGCTGCAGCACCGGCGTCAGCGGCCGGAGCAGCGGCCGGAGCAGCCTGGTCAGCGGCGGGAGCAGCCGGAGCGGCAGCCGGAGCAGGAGGAGTAGCAGCGGTGTCGGTGCCTGCGGCTTCCTGCTTCGCGCAGGCCGTCAGCATCAGCGCCGCAACGATTGCGCTAAGAGCAAGTTTGGTGTTCATCGATCAGTACCCCGAGAAGCAAGAGTTGTGTTGATAGGGCCACGGTCGCCTCAGCGACCGTCCCGGGCCTGTTCCGGGCCGCAGGAAACACAAATTCTATAGAAGTCCCGGTACGATTGGAAAGTCCGCGGCTGTGGAAAAGCCTCTTTGTCGCGCCCGTACGCTTCGATGTCGGCCGGATACGACAGAAGGCAGGCCGCCGCCGACAGGAGGACGCACGCATGACCGAGAGCGAGCTTGCCAGGGGCCTTGCAGGAAACCTCGAAGAGTCCTTCGCAGCGCATCTTGCCGCACTCTGCGCGCGCACGGCGCGCGCGCTCGAGGAATCCGCTTTCTCGGGGCTGCTGGTGCATTCCGGATCGCAGCTGACGGTCTTCGAAGACGATCGCACTTATCCCTTCGAGGCGCATGCGCCCTTCAAGGTGTGGGCGCCGCTCGATGATGCGCCGGACTCCTATATCTGGTTCGAGCCGGGAGCCAGGCCGCGGCTCATCCTCCATCAGCCGCGCGACTACTGGTATAAGAGCGCCGACCTGCCGCGCGGTTACTGGGTGCGGCATTTCGATGTGCACCCCGTCCCCGATGCGGCCGGCGCGCGTGCCGCAATGCCGCAGGACCTGTCCCGCACGGCTTATATCGGCGATGCCACGCCTGAGCTCGCCGCCTGGGGCCTCAAGGCGGTCAATCCCCGTCCCCTCATGCGGCGGCTCGATTACGACCGCGCCGTGAAGAGCCCCTACGAGCTCGAATGCATGCGCGCGGCGAACCGCATGGGTGCGCGCGGCCAGCTGGCCGCCGAGCGCGCCTTTCGCGCGGGTGCCTCCGAGTTCGAGATCGAGCTCGCGTTCCTCGCCGCCTGCGGCCTGCGCGAGCAGGAGCTGCCCTATAACCCGATCATCGCCCTCAATGAGGGGGGAGCCGTGCTGCACTACCAGGTGCTGAGCAAGGCGAAGCCGCGCGAGCGGCACTCGCTCCTCATCGATGCCGGCGCGGAATTCGCCGGCTACGCGAGCGACATCACCCGTACTCATGCCTTCGAGGATGCGGATTTCCGCGCCCTGATCGCCAGGATGGACGAGCTGCAGCAGCGCCTGTGCGCCGGCGTGCGCGCCGGGGTCGACTGGCGCGACGTACACCTGCAGGCCCACACCCTGACCGGCGAGCTGCTGCGGGAGGCGGACCTCATCCGCGTGAGCGGCTCCGAGGCGGTCGCGAGCGGGCTCACCAAGGTGTTCCTGCCGCACGGCATCGGGCATCTCCTCGGGATCGAGGTGCACGACGTGGGGGGCTTCATGAAGACCCCGGGCGCCGGGGAGATCCCGCGTCCCGAGGGTCACCCGTACCTGCGCCTGACGCGCATCCTCGAGACGGGTTTCGTCGTCACCATGGAGCCCGGGATCTACTTCATCCCGCAGCTGCTCGAGGCGGCGCGCGCGGACGATGCGCTGAGCCTGGGCATCAACTGGCCGCGGGTCGCGGCGCTCACCAAGTTCGGCGGCATTCGTATCGAGGACAACCTCGCGGTGACAGCCTCGGGCTGCGAGAACCTGACGCGGGATGCTTTCCGGGCCGCGCTCGGCGCGGCCGCCTGAGAACGGCCTAAGGCGCCGGACCCGTCAATTGATTCTTTAGAGAGTCAATTATCACTTTCTAGACAGAATGTCCTTTATATCCTGCAACAATGCCTCAGTCTTGGTGGGAGGCGGCGGCGGCGCATTGGCCGCCGGGGCGGGCGGCCTCTTCAGCCGGTTGATGCCCTTGATGACGATGAAGATCGACAGCGCGATCACCACGAACTCGAAGATCGTCTGCAGGAAAGAGCCGTACTTGAGGAGCACCGGCTTGCCCGCCGCGTTGGTCGCGATCTGCACCGCCAGCTCGCTGAAGTTGACGCTGCCGAGGATCGGCGACAGCGCCGGCATGACCACATCGCCCACGAGCGAGGTGACGATCTTGCCGAAGGCCCCGCCGATCACGACACCGACCGCAAGGTCGACGACGCTGCCCTTCATGGCAAATTCTTTGAATTCGGACGCAAGACTCATGGCGGGCATCCTCCCGGTGTGCCGGTCGTAGCGCCGGCTGAGGGATTGAGCCTATCGGATCGGCTCCGGGAGAGGCAAACGTCCTCGCCAGAATGCAAACGGCAGGCCATGAAGCCTGCCGCGTGCGTTTACCTGGAGGTGTCCGTCCGCCTCAGGCGGCGACCTTCTTCCTGCGCGGACGCTTCTTCGGCTCCTCGGCCGGCTCGGCCTCGGGCGCCGCCTTGGCGGCCTTCTTCTTCGGCGCCGCCTCGGCCTTGCCTTGCGTCTTGCCCTTGGCGCGGCGCGAGGTCTTCCTGGTTTCCTCGGCCGGCTGCTCGGCGACGGCAGGAACGGCTCCCTCGACCAGCTGCATCAGCGCCATGGGAGCGGAGTCGCCGGGGCGTGGGACCATGCGCAGGATCCGGGTATAGCCGCCCGGGCGCGCCTTGAAGCGAGGGCCTAAGTCCGCGAACAGCTTCTCCACCACCTCGACGTCGCGCAGCCGCGCGAAGGCGAGACGCCGGTTGGCCTCGTGATCGCTCTTGCCGAGCGTGATGAGCGGCTCGACCACGCGGCGCAGCTCCTTCGCCTTCGGCAGCGTGGTGCGGATGGTCTCGTGCCGCAGCAGCGAGACCGACATGTTGCGCATCAGCGCATGCCGGTGCGAGCTGTTACGCGAGAGCTGCCGGCCGGAGAGATGGTGTCTCATAGTTCCTCTTGGCGGAAAAAGCCTGCGGCTTTTTCCGCAGGCCAGTCGACTGGCGTTTGCGTCCTCGCGGGCGAGAGGCGCGACTCTCGCCCGCGAGGACGTGCCGGTCTACGATCTAGATGACCTCGCGGGCACCTTCCTCGTGCTTCAACCCGGCCGGCGGCCAGCCGTCGAGGCGCATCCCGAGCATCAGCCCGTGGCTCTGCAGCACTTCCTTGATCTCGGTGAGCGACTTCTTGCCGAGATTCGGGGTGCGCAGCAGCTCGACCTCGGTCCGCTGCACCAGATCGCCGATGTAGTGGATGTTCTCGGCCTTGAGGCAGTTGGCGCTGCGCACGGTGAGCTCGAGCTCGTCCACGGGACGCATCAGGATCGGGTCGAACTGCATCTCGGAGACCTTGGTCGCGGCCTCCTCCTCGCCCTGCAGGTCGATGAACACCGACAGCTGATCCTTGAGGATCGCGCCGGCGCGGCGGATGGCTTCCTCCGCGTCGATCGTGCCGTTGGTCTCGATGTCGATGACCAGCTTGTCGAGGTCGGTGCGCTGCTCGACGCGCGCCGCATCCACCGAGTAGGTGACGCGCCGCACCGGCGAGAAGGACGCATCGAGCTGCAGCCGGCCGATGGGCCGGGTCTGCTCCTCGAAGGCGACGCGCGAGGCCGCCGGGCGGTAGCCGCGGCCGCGCTCGACACGCAGCGTCATGGAGAGCTCGCCCGCCTTGGTGAGGTTGGCGATCACCAGCTCCGGATTCACGACCTCGATGTCGTGATCCACCTGGATGTCGCCGGCGGTCACCGGGCCGGGGCCCTTCTTGTGCAGGCGCAGCTCGGCGCTGTCGCGCCCGTGCATCTTCAGCGCCACCGTTTTCAGGTTGAGAAGGATGTCGACCACGTCCTCCTGCACGCCCTCGATCGAGGTGTACTCGTGCAGCACGCCGTCGATCTCGACCTCGGTGATGGCGCTGCCCGGCATGGACGACAGCAGCACGCGGCGCAGCGCGTTGCCGAGCGTGTGGCCGAAGCCGCGCTCGAACGGCTCGATCACCACGCGCGCCTGGCGCGGGGCGACCGGTTGCACCTTGACCACCCGGGGCCGGAGAAACTCGCTTACGGAACCCTGCATTGCACTCTCACCTTGCCGGCCTTCAGGACCGGCGCAAGAAAG
>Ga0335079_10006770_pt1 | contig 13113 bp, 11 predicted proteins | sample Lox_Sample_33_FD_206719 | JGI IMG/M metagenome (GOLD analysis project Ga0335079, IMG submission 206719) | Soil microbial communities from Loxahatchee National Wildlife Refuge, Florida, United States - Lox_Sample_3.3 | ecosystem: Environmental > Terrestrial > Soil > Wetlands | place: USA... | reverse complement strand
CGATGGTGTCGACATGCCGGGCAATGACCACACCCAGCAGCACGCCAAAGCCCACACCGAACCAGCCGATCGCGAGCCCCTGGGTGATGAATACCCCCATGACCCGCCGCGGCGAGGCGCCGAGCGTGCGCAGGATCGCGATGTCGGTGCGCTTGTCGTTCACGACCATCACCAGCATCGAGACGAGGTTGAACGCCGCGACCGCGACGATCAGCAGCAGGATGATCGCCATCATCGTCTTCTCGATGCGGATGGCGCGAAAATAGCTCGCGAAGTCCGTGGTCCAGTCGATGGCCTCGAAGCCGGCCGGCAGGCGCGCACGCAGCCCCGCCGTGATCGCGGGCGCGGCGAGTGCATCGTTGAAGCGCAGCCGCAGACCCTGGCCGCTGGAAGCGAGCCCGAGCGCGCGTACGTCCTCGATGTGGGCATAGATCGAGGTACCGTCATGCTCCTGCACCCCGACCGAGAACACCCCGGTCACCGTGAACTCGCGCAGCTTCGGCTCGGGCGTCCCTGCGCTCGTCACGATCGGCACCAGCACCGTGAGCGGATCCCCGACCGCAAGCCCGAGCTGTTGCGCGATCTCATCACCGATGATGACGCGGTCGGCGCCGGGGGTGAGCTGCGAGAGCCGGCCTTCCTTGGTGGCGCTGGCGAGCTCGCTCACCGCGCCCTCCTCGCGCGGATCGATTCCGCGCAGTGTAACCGGCAGCATTTCCGTCGAGTGCACGGCGAGCGCCTGCACCTCGAGGTAGGGCGCGACACCGGTGACGCCTGGTGTGGCAGAGCTGATCGCGCGCACCTGCTGCCACTGTGCAGCGCTGGGCGCGGCCGCATCCGCCGCCGCAACGATGCGGGCATGGGCATTGAGCGAGAGCAGCCGGTCGCGCAGCTCGGAGCCGAAGCCGTTCATGACCGAGACGATGATGATCAGGGCGGCGACGCCCACGCACACCCCGGCGAGGGAGACCCAGGTGATGAAGGAGACGAAGAACTTGTGCGTGCGGGCGCGCACATAGCGCAGACCCACGTAGAGCGGCAGAGGATGAAACACGGCGGGAATTTAACCACAGATGCACCGGGCGGCATGGATTCCATGACGTGGGTCACAGATCGCGCCCCCGTGCGGGCGCGCCAGCTTTGACAGATTCCCGCCGGTGCTATAGTCGGTGCCGGGTCCGTGCCGGTTCCCGAGGTGATCACGATGAGACTCCGAGCCGTCATTTCCGCGCTGTGCCTGGCAGCCGTGAGCGGTGCTGCGCTCAGCGAAACGGTCGTCGTCGACGACAAGGTCGTGGTGCGCGAATCGAACGTGCCGCGCCCGATGCGCGGCATGCTGATGAGCGCCGTAGAGCAGAAGTTCGGTGCGCCCGTGACGCGTCACAACGCGGTCGGCCAGCCCCCGATCACGCGCTGGGACTATGCCTCCTTCTCGGTGTTCTTCGAGAAGGACCGCGTCATCCATGCAGTCGCCACGGCCGAGGCGCCGCCGCAGAACTGACCGGCGGAGCTTTGTCCCCTTGAGCGGGCCCCGGTAAGCTGCGGGCCGTTCGCGCGCGGTGCGCGCGCAGCCACCGCAGCTCCATGCCCCGACTGCTGAACTCCCCGTGTCCGACGGCGGCGCAACCCCATGTGCGCTGGCCCGAGCTGCATGGCAGCGCCACGGCGCTGGCGCTCGCGGAGTGCATGCGCGGGGACTCGCGCCTGTATGTGCTCATCGTCCCCGGCGCCCGCGAGCTCGAGCGCCTCGCCGCCGAGCTGCGCTTCTTCAGCCCCGCTGCGCGCCGCCTGTACACCCTGCCCGACTGGGAAGTGCTGCCGTACGAGCTGTTCTCACCGCATCCGGACATCACCTCGCAACGCCTGCGGACCCTGTACGAGCTGCCGGATGCAACGGGCGGCTGCCTGATCGTCGCCATCGACACGCTGCTGCAGCGCCTGCCGCCGACGCAATACGTGCGCGGCCGCGCCTTCGGACTTGCGGTCGGTGAACGTCTCGCGCTCGAGCCATTTCGCACGCGTCTGATCGACTGCGGCTACGCCGCGGTGAGCCAGGTGGGCGGACCGGGCGAGTTCGCCGTGCGCGGCTCGCTCCTGGATGTGTTTCCCATGGGAGCCGAGGAGCCGCTGCGCATCGACCTGTTTGGCGATGAGATCGAGGCGATCCGCCGCTTCGACCCGGAGACGCAGCGCTCGCTCGAGTCGATTGCCGATGTGCGGATGCTGCCGGCGCGGGAGATCGCGCTGGACCCCGATTCGATCAAGGCATTCCGGCGCCGCTATCGCACGCGTTTCGAGGGCGAGCCGATGCAATCGGCGGTCTATCGCGGTGTCAGTGAGGGCCTGGCGCCCGCCGGCATCGAGTTCTACCTGCCACTGTTCTTCGACTCGACCGCGACCCTGTTCGATTATCTGCCCGCCAACGCCGTCATCGTGCGCAACGCGGACACGCCTCAAGCCCTGGAGCGGCTCTGGAGCGAGATTGCCACGCGCTACGAGGAGCGCCGCCATGACATCGAGCGGCCCGTGCTCCACCCCGCCGAGCTCTATGTCGAGCCCGCGCAACTGGCCACCTTCAGCGAGCGTTTTGCCCACATCGAGCTCGCGGGCTCAGGTGTTGCCAGCGTGGATGAACTCGCGCCCACCGCACCACCGCGCGCGCTTACGGTCGATGTGCGCGCGGCGCAACCTTTCGCCGCGCTCGATGCGTTCCTCAAGGATTTTCACGGACGGGTGCTGATCGCGGCCGATTCGGCCGGCAGGCGCGAGGTACTGCAGGAGATGTTGCGGGCGCATCAGCATCGCTTCGCGCTGGTGAGCGACTGGGACGCGTTCGCGCGCGGCACGGACCTGCTCGCCCTCACCATCGCACCCGATGTCGAGGGCCTGGAGCTCACCTCGCCTGCCGTTGCCCTGATCACCGAATCGCAGCTCTTCGGCGTACGCGCGAGGCAGGAGCGGCGGCGGCGGCGTGCGGCGACGGACCCCGATGCGATCCTGCGCGATCTCACGGACCTCAATCCCGGCGCACCGGTCGTGCACGAGGAGTACGGCGTCGGCCGCTATGTGGGGCTCGCGCCGATGGAGGTCGCCGGGCAGGCGGGCGAGTTCCTCATTCTCGAATACCAGGACGGCGATCGCATCTACGTGCCGGTGCATGCGCTGCACCTGGTCAGCCGCTACACGGGCGCCGCACCCGAGACCGCCCCGCTGCACAAGCTCGGCACCGAACAGTGGGCCAAGGCGCGCAAGCGCGCCGCCGAGCAGATCCGCGACGTGGCCGCGGAGCTCCTCGACCTCTACGCGCGCCGTCGGGCGCGGCAGGGCCTCGCGCTGCCGCTGCGCGAGAATGACTATCAGGCTTTCGCGAACGGCTTTCCGTTCGAGGAGACGGCCGATCAGGCCGAGGCGATCCGCCGGGTGCTGGAGGATCTGGCGAAATCGCAGCCCATGGACCGCATCGTGTGCGGCGATGTCGGCTTCGGCAAAACCGAAGTTGCGATGCGCGCGGCCTTCGTCGCCGTCCAGGCCGGCAAGCAGGTGGCCCTGCTTGCCCCGACGACCCTGCTCGCGCAGCAGCACCTCGCCAACTTCCGCGACCGCTTTGCGGACTGGCCGGTGCGCATCGAAGTGCTGTCGCGGTTTCGCACGGGCAGCGAGAGCGATGCCGTGGTCGATGCGCTGGAGCGCGGCACGCTCGATATCGTCATCGCCACCCACCGCCTGCTGCACTCGCAGGCGCGCTTCAAGGACTTGGGACTCCTCATCATCGACGAGGAGCATCGCTTCGGCGTGCGCGACAAGGAGCGGCTGAAGGCACTGCGCGCCGAGGTGCACGTGCTGACGCTCACGGCGACTCCGATTCCGCGCACGCTCAATATGGCGCTGTCGGGAGTGCGGGAACTGTCGCTCATCACGACCCCGCCCCCATCGCGCCTGGCCATCAAGACCTTCGTCAGCGAGTGGCATGCACCGATGCTGCGCGAGGCGGCGCTGCGCGAGCTGCGCCGCGGCGGCCAGATCTACTTCGTTCACAACGAAGTGCGCAGTATCGATAAAGTCGCCGCCGAGATCGCCGCACTGGTGCCGGAGGCGCAGGTGCGCATCGGTCACGGCCAGATGCGCGAGCGCGAGCTCGAGCAGCTGATGGTCGACTTCTACCATCGCCGCTTCAATCTGCTGGTGTGTACCACCATCATCGAGAGCGGCATCGACGTGCCCACCGCGAACACCATCATGATCAACCGCGCGGATCGCTTCGGGCTCGCGCAGCTGCATCAGCTGCGCGGCCGCGTCGGCCGCTCGCATCACCGCGCCTACGCCTATTTGCTCGTGCCGCCGCGCCGTGAGATGACGGCCGATGCAGCCAAGCGGCTGGAGGCCATCGAATCGCTCGAGGATCTTGGGGCGGGCTTCGTGCTCGCCACGCATGACCTCGAGATCCGCGGCGCCGGCGAATTGCTGGGCGAGGCGCAGAGCGGGCAGATGACGGAGATCGGACTTGCGCTGTATCTCGACATGCTCGAGCAGGCGGTGAAGGCATTGAAGGAAGGCCGTGAGCCGGCGCTCGACCGGCCGCTGGCCGCCGCGACCGAAGTGGAACTGCATGTGCCGGCATTTCTTCCTGAAAGCTACGTCGGCGACGTGCACGTGCGCCTCACCCTGTACAAGCGGCTCGCGGCGGCGCCCGCTGCCGCCGCACTCGATGAGCTCACCGCCGAGCTCGTCGATCGCTTCGGCGCCTTGCCGCGCGAGGCTCAGAACCTGTTGCGCATCGCGCGACTGAAGCTCTCGGCACGCGCACTCGGCGTGCGCCGTCTGGATCTTGGCGTGCAGGGCGGCTATGTGCAGTTCGAGGCGCAAAGCGCGGTCGACCCGGCAGCCCTGGTGCGTCTCATCCAGCGCAATGCGAAATCCTATCGCCTCGAGGGTCCGCTCAAGCTGCGGGTCTCCGGGCCTCCCGCCGATGAGTCACGCCGCTTCGAGCTCGCCGCCGAGCTGCTGCAGCGGCTGGTAGAATCTCCCTCACCTTCGAACCGGAGCCCGCGATGAACTGGCGACTGCTCGCGCTCGCCGCCTTGTGTGCCCTGCCCATCGCACGCGCGCAGCAGCCCGCGAATGTCGCGGTGCAGGCCCCGGCTGTGCCCACAGCCGCCGCTACGGCCCCGACCGCCACGCCGGGCGCACCCGAATACAATGTCGAGCTCATCGTATTTCGCGCGACAGCGGCCCAGAGCGGCGCGGAAGCCTGGGCCAGCGAGGCGCAGGCCGACGGGCCGCTCGGGGATCTCGACAGCGATGCGCCGGGCCCCGCTGCGCCAGGCGCGGGCGAGGGGCGCTTCCTGCGGCTGCTCGCCGGCGGTGAGATGCAGCTCTCAGGGATCGAGTCGCGGTTGCGGGCGAGCGGGGCCTATGTTCCGGTTGCGCATGCGGCGTGGTCCCAGACCGCCAATCCCTGGGGCAATCATGCCGGCATCCCCCTGCAACGCCTGGGTGTGGACGTGCCGGGTCTGAACGGAACGGTGACGCTCGAGCGCGGCACGTTCCTGCACCTCGCCCTCTCGCTCAACTATGCGATGGAAGATCCGCCGGCAGGCCTGGGCGCGGCGCCGGGCACGATGTTCACCATGCACGACAGCCATCGCGTGCGCTTCTACGAGCGCAACTATTTCGATCATCCGGCGTTCGGTGTGATTGCGCTGGTGACGCCGGTGCAGGGCTCACGCTCGGGGCGCTGAGCTACTTGAAGTCGGCGGCCTCGGCGCCGCAGACATTGTTCTTGCCGATGCTCTTGGCGCGCTTGAGCGCCGTCTGACACGCATTCACCATCGCCTCGAGCGCAAGCTCCCGCGGCGGCACCAGGCTCGCAACTCCCGCGCTCAAGGTGATGTAGCGGCCGTTGCCGGCGCGCGGATTGTGAATGAGGAGCTCGCGTACCCGCTGCACGACGACCTTGGCGTACTCATTGGCCTTGTCGGAGGCATCGCCCTGAGTGAGCACGGCAAAGGTGCCGCCCTCCCAGCGTCCGACCAGATCGCTGCCGCGGCGATAGCAGGCGATGATCGCCCGAGCGACGCGGCGGATGCAGGCATCGCCGGCGGATTTGTCGAAGGTCTCGTTGTAAGCCGCAAGATCATCGACATCGAAGAGCGTGAGGCTGATCTCGTGCGAGTCGCGCTGCGCGACTTCCCAATCGCGCCGTAACAGCTCCTCGAAATACGCCCGCGAATGCTGCCCGGTCAGGCGGTCCTCGCGCAGCCATGGCGGCAGACCCGGCGCAGCGCGATCGCTCGAGCGCAGCCGATCGCTCGCATCGCGGTGATAGCTCACCCACTGCACGAGCTGGCCGGAGGCGTCGCGGACCGGCTGGATCAGGATCTCGTTCCAGAACACCGAGCCGTCGAGACGGTAGTTGCGCACCAGCACGCGGCAGGGCTCACCGCGCGAAAGCGACTCGCGCAGCCGCTCGCGGCCTTCCTGGTCGCGATCGTTTCCCTGCAGCATGCGCAGGTTCGTGCCCAGAAGCGCCGCCACCGGATAGCCGCACAGGCGTGAGAAGGCATTGTTGGCGTAGATGACGGGATGACCCGCTGCGGTGGCATCGCACACCACGATGCCTTCGGGGGCGGTCTCGACGATCTCGCGCCAGCGGTCGTTTGCGATACTGCTCATGCGGCACCCGAATCGAGCGTCAGCACCGGCGGTGCGGTGCAGCGCGCGAGCAATGTCTGGGCCTCGCGATATTGGGGACTCGCCGTGAGCGCACCGCGCGTGAGTCCCCCGCGGCCGCGCATGCGCACCAGGCGCAGCTGGGAGGCAGGCTCGGGCTCGAGATTGAGCCGATCGAGCAGGCTCACGACGGCCGTGCGGTCGTTGCACACCGGCAGCATGTCGCAGCCGGCTGCCAGTGCGTGCTGTGCGCGCCACACGATATCCCCGCCGGCCGCGGCACCGCCCATCGACAGATCATCGGTGAACACTGCGCCCTGAAAGCCCAGCCCCTCACGCAGCATGCCGCGCACCCAGCGCCCGGAGAGGCTCGCCGGCCGCGCATCCACGGCGGGAAACTTGACGTGCGCGACCATCACCGCGGGCAGGCCGGAGGCGATGAGGCGCCGGTAGGGCGTGAGCTCCGCATCGAGATCCGCGAGCTCGCGCCGGTCAACGGGCAGCGACACGTGCGAGTCGGCGGCGACGGCGCCGTGCCCGGGAAAGTGCTTCGCAGTCGCCTGCATGCCGGCATCGCGCATGCCGCGCACGTACGCACCGGCCAGCTGCGCGACGGCGTTCGACTGGGCATGGAAGGCGCGATCGCCGATCACATCGCTCACGCCGTAGTCCAGATCCACGCAGGGCGCGAAGGACAGATCCACCCCATGGGCGCGCAGCTCCGCGGCCATGAGCCAGCCCAGGCGGCGAGCCAGGTTCAGGCCCGCACGGGCATCCAGATCGAATTCATGGCCGATGCGCCGGGCCGGCGGCAGGCGCGAGAAGCCCTCGCGGAAGCGCTGCACCCGGCCGCCTTCCTGGTCGACGGCGACCAGCAGGGCCGGGGTTCGGGCGGCGTGGATGGCCTCGACCAGGGCCGAGAGCTGCTCGGGGTCGGCGTAGTTGCGGGTAAAGAGAATGACCCCGCCCACCAGGGGGTGCTTCAGGAGCTCGCGCTCCTCGGCGTCGATCTCCCGGCCGGCCAAGTCGATCATGAGGGGACCCAGGCTCATAGGCTCAGGAGGGCAAGCGATTCCACATGCGTCGTATGAGGGAACATGTCGAGGACACCGGCGGCGCGCAGCCTGAAACCGTGCTCGTGAACCAGAATCCCAAGATCCCGCGCCAAGCTGCCCGGATGACAGGAAATATACAGCACGCTCCGCGGTGCAATTCGTGCGATGGTCCGCATTACGTCACGTGCGCCTGCGCGCGGGGGATCCAATAACACCTCGGTGAACCCGCCCGCCTCGCCCTTCGGCCCGGCGCCGGGCCAACCGTCCGGCAGTGAAGCCACCGTCGCCAGGTCCGCCGCCTGGAATTCGGCATTACCGATGCCGTTCAGGGCTGCATTATGTCGTGCGCGCTGCACCAGTGTCGCGTCCCCCTCGACTCCCAGCACCCAGGCGGCGCGGCGCGCCAGGGCGAGGGTGAAGTTGCCGAGCCCGCAGAACAGGTCGAGCACCCGGGACTGCGGGGTAAGCCCGAGCAGCTCCACGGCCCGCCCGACCAGGGCGGCATTGACCTCGGCGTTGATCTGCACGAAGTCGGTCGGGGCGAACTCATAGCGCAGATCGAACTGGGGCAGCTCGTAATACAGCGCCTCCCCGGGTCGGCCGTCGAGCCGGGCCACACTGGATAAACCCTTGGGCTGCAGGTACAGCCGGACCCCGTGAGCGGCCTCGAAGGCTCGCAGCCGCTCCAGGTCCGCCTCGCTCGGGGGACTCAAAACCCGGATCACCAGGTCGGTCGCGTTGTCGGCGACGGCGACTTCGATCTGGGGGATGCGCTCGCGGATGCTGAGTGCCGTGAGCAGCTCCGCCAGCGGCTGCACCAGCTCCCCGGCCGGCGCGGCCAGCACTTCGCAGCGGCCGATCGCGGCGACATGCGAGGAGAAGCGCTCACGAAAACCCACCAGCGAGCGGCCGAGCTTGTGGACGAACCGCGCCCCCAGGCGGGCGCGGCGGCGATAGGCCCACTGCGGTCCCTGCAGGGGTTCAAGCCAGCGCTCGGGCATCACGCGACCGATCCGCTCCAGCGCCGCGCGGAGCTGTCCCTCCTTGGTCTGAAGCTGCTGCACCGGACCCAGGTGCTGCAGCGCACAGCCTCCGCAGACCCCGAAGTGCGGACAACGCGGCTCGCGCCGCTCGGGCGAGGGCGTCAAGACCTCGAGCAGCAATGCCTCATCGTGCTGTTTGTGGCGGCGCACGCGCCGGAAGCTCACCGTCTCGCCCGGCAGGGCGCCGGCGACAAAGGCGGTCTTGCCGCCGTGGACGACCCCTTCCGCCTCTTCCGTCAGACCGTCGACGACCCCGACTTCCGCTGTGTGCGGGGGAGCCGGCGGGCTCAACTCGGCGCGCCCGCGTCCCATGCGCGCAGGAACTCGGCGTAGTGCGGTTCGCGGCCGTCACGCAGCAGCGCGCGCACGCGCTCGAGCTCCTCCCCGTAGCGCTCCCGCGTCAGGTGTCCGCGCATCAGCTCAAAGCGCAGGAAGATGAGATAGGTGTTGAGAACATCAGTCTCACAGTAACGGCGGATCTGACCGATCTCACCGGCGAGCCACGCATCCCACACCTTGGCCCCGGAGAAGCCGAGCTTGCCGGGCAGACCCAGCAGCGCGGCGGTGTCGGCGAGCGAGGCGCGGGCGCGCGCCTGCATGCCCGAGAGCACGTCCATGAGATCGATGTGGCGCCAGTGATAGCGACTCAGATAGTTGTTGTAGCGAAACGCCGTGTCCTGATCGCCGGTCTCCCAATAACGCGCGGCGCTCACACCGGCGCGCAACGCCCGATAATTGAGCACCGGCAGATCGAAGCCGCCGCCGTTCCAGGACACCAGCACCGGGGTATAGCGCTCCAGGCCGTCGAAGAAGCGCTCGATGAGCTCCTCCTCCGGCGCGCCCTCCTCGCCCAGGCTCCACAGCTTCAGGCCCTCGCGGCTGCGCAGCGCGCAGGAGATGGCCACGATCCGGTGCTGCGCGTGCGGCAGGAATTCATCGCCGGTCTGTTGGCGGCGCAGCGTGAACATCGCTTTCGCCACCTCCGCATCCGGCAGATCGCCGAGGCTATGCAGGCGCCGCCCGAGCGCCACATCCGGCACCGTCTCGATATCGAACACCAGCGTGTTCATGCCGCGCGCATCAACACCGCGACGGCGACCACGAGCCCGGCCTCATCGGTGAGCGTGACGTGGCCCTCGCCCACGCCGAGCTCGCGCCGGACGCGATCGCCGCGCGGCGAGTACACCACTTCAGGCTTGCCCCAGGCGTTTTGCACGATCCCCACATCGCGCACCCAGATGCCGTGCGCAAAACCGGTCCCCATCGCCTTGACGATCGCCTCCTTGGCGGCAAAGCGCATGGCCACGAAGCGCTCCGGGCGGCGCGTGCGCGCGAGCTGCTCGCGCTCGGCCTGCATCAGAAGGTGCGAGAGAAAGCGCTCACCGAAGCGCGCCATGGTGTGCGAGATGCGGCTCGCCTCGAGCACGTCGACTCCGATGCCGAAGATCATGCGCGCGCAGCCAGCATGAGCTGCTTCATCTCGCGCACCGCGACAGGCAAGCCCACAAACACGGCGTGCGCGATGACGGCGTGGCCGATGTTGAGCTCCACGATCTCGGGAATCGCCGCGACCGGCTGCACGTTGTGGTAGTTGAGCCCGTGACCGGCGTGCACCTCGAGGCCGAAGCTCGACGCCAGGCGCGCGCTCGCACGCAGCCGCTCGAGCTCGGACGCCGCGCGCGCGCCGGCGGATTCGGCGTACGAGCCGGTATGCAGCTCGACCACCGGCGCCCCGATCTGCACGGCCGCCTCGATCTGCTGCGGATCCGGATCGATGAACAGCGCCACCCGGATGCCCTGCCCGGCGAGGATCGCGGTGGCCTCCTTCAGGCGCTGCGTCTCCGCGGCGGCATCGAGGCCGCCCTCGGTCGTCACTTCCAGGCGCCGCTCGGGCACGAAGCAGCAGTCGGCGGGCCGCACCGCGCGTGCGATCTCGAGCATCTCGTCGGTGACCGCCATCTCGAGGTTCATGTGGGTCTTGAGCAGATCCTTCAGCACCGTCACGTCCTGGACCTGGATGTGCCGGCGATCCTCGCGCAGGTGCAGGGTGATGCTGTCCGCACCCGCCTGTTCGGCCGTCAGCGCCGCATGCGCCGGATCCGGATAGCGCGCACGCCGCGCCTGACGCAGCGTCGCAACGTGATCGATGTTGATGCCCAGTGCAATCGGTGAATACATCAGCTTCGCGCCCCCCGGCGCGCGATCGAGCGCGCCACGACGCGCGTTGACAGCTCTCGTCCCTCCAGTGCCTGCGCCAGCGCCGCGGCGAGCAGCGTGCGCGCATCCTCGAGCTCCGGAGCGCTCGCAAGCCGCTCGGCCGCGAGACTCGCCACGGAGCTTCCGGGCACGGCGCCCGGCGAGCTGGCCGCGGCGCGCGCCAGGCCCTCACCCGGACGGTAGCAGTAATACGCGCTCGATTCGATGCCCTGCGCCGGCGCGGTGTCGAGCCCGTAACCCACCTCCTCGAGCAGGCGCTTCTCGAACAGGCGCAGCGGCCGCTCCAGCCCCTCGGCGGCCGCGAAGCGCTGCAGCGTGCGGTGGTAGGCGTCGTAGAGCTGCGGATGCGGATCATCGCGCGTGGTCAGCTTGATCAGCAGCTCGTTCAAATAGAAACAGGCGAGCAGCGCCGCCGGCGGCAGGAGCGTTTCGGGGAAGGCGCGCTCGGCCGCAGTGAGCTGGGCCGCCTCGCTCCTGCCCGCCCACGACAGCCACAACGGCTGGAACGGCTGCAGCACCGCGGCCAGGCGCGCCTTCGGGCCGCGCACGCCGCGCGCAAACAGCGTGAGCCGTCCGTGCTCGCGCGTGAACACCTCGAGGATGCGGCTGGTATCGCGATAGGGCTGATGGTGCAGGATGTAGCCGAGTGCGAGCTGGACGCGGCGCGGATGGCGGCTCATGTGCCGTGCGCCTACTCGAGCCCGAGCTGCTTCAGCGCGCGGGCATTGTCCGCCCAGCCCTCGCGCACTTTCACCCACAGCGCGAGGTGCAGCCGGCGGCCCAGCAGGCGATTCAACTCCAGGCGCGCCGAGCGGCCGATGCGCTTCAGGAGCTCACCCTTCGCGCCGATCACGATCGGCTTGTGCCCCTCCCGGTCGACCCAGATCGCAGCCGAGACGTTGAGCTGGCCGTCCTCTTCCACCGCTTGCTCGATCTCCACGGCGATCCCGTACGGCAGCTCCTGCGACAGGGCGAGCGTGAGCTTCTCGCGGATCACTTCGGCGATGCGGAAGTTGATGTCGCGATCGGTGCGCTGCTCGGGCGGAAACAGCAACGGCGAGAGCGGCAGGTGACGCTCGATGGCCGCGATCAGCGCGCTCAGATTCTCGCTCTTCAGGGCCGATACCGGCACCAGTTCGGCATCGCCAGTGTGCTCGGCGATGCGGGCGAGATAGGGCAACAGCCGCTCGCGCGGCCGCACCGAGTCGAGCTTGTTCACGGCGACGACGCATGGCCGCTCACTTTCCCTGATGCGCGCCAGGGTGTGCTCATCCTCCGCCGTCCAGCGCCCCGCCTCCACCACCAGCACGCACACATCGGCCTCGGCGAGCGCTGCGCCCGCGGTGCGATTCATGGCGCGGTTCAGGGCGCGCTTGGCGCCGCGGTGCAGTCCGGGCGTGTCGAGAAAGGCGATCTGAGCGTGCTCTGTGTTCAAGACTCCCAGCACGCGGTGGCGCGTGGTCTGGGGACGCGGCGTGACGATACTCAGCTTCTCCCCGATGAGAGCATTGAGCAGCGTCGACTTGCCGACGTTGGCGCGGCCGACGAGCGCCGCAAAACCGCAGCGCGTCTCGCTCATGGCTCGATCTGCCGCAGCACCTGCTCGGCGGCATCCTGCTCGGCGCGACGGCGCGAAGAGCCGCGCCCCGTGGCGCGCTGGCCGAGCGCACTCACCGTGCAGCTGACCCAGAAGGTCTGCTCGTGAGCGCTGCCTTCGGTGCGCTGGAGCTCGTAGGCCGGCAGTTGCAGCCCGCGTCCCTGCAGATATTCCTGCAAGCGCGTCTTGGCATCCTTCAGCGTCGCGGGCGCCGGCAGCGCCGCGATGCGCTCGCCGAAGAGCTGTGTCACCACGCGCGTGGTAATCGCCAGCCCCGCATCGAGATAGAGTGCGCCGCAGACGGCCTCGAGCGCATCGGCCAGGATCGACTGGCGCCGGAAGCCGCCGCTTTTCAGCTCTCCCGAGCCTAGTTGCAGCTCATCGCCCAGGCCGATGCCGGCGGCGACCTCTGCCAGGGGCTCGCGGCTGACGACGCGGGCACGCAGCCGGCTCAAGTCGCCCTCATCCGCATCCGGGTAGGACTGGAACAGCAGCTCGGCCACCAACAGGTTGAGCACGGCATCGCCCAGGA
>Ga0335079_10006769_pt1 | contig 13115 bp, 13 predicted proteins | sample Lox_Sample_33_FD_206719 | JGI IMG/M metagenome (GOLD analysis project Ga0335079, IMG submission 206719) | Soil microbial communities from Loxahatchee National Wildlife Refuge, Florida, United States - Lox_Sample_3.3 | ecosystem: Environmental > Terrestrial > Soil > Wetlands | place: USA... | reverse complement strand
CCCGGTCTACGTGGCTTCCTTCGAGGCGCCGAACAGCCCGGCCAGGCCCTACCTGATGATCGTGGACACGCGTTACTCGGCCGTGCTGGGCATCGTCTTCGGCCAAACGGGCGATTGGAGCGAGCTGGCGATGAGCGCGCTGATCGCGCTGGTGGGGATGTTCCTGATCGTCGAGATCGCCTCGCTGTGGGCTGGCATCAAGCTGACCCGAACCATCACCGGCGCGGTGCACGAGCTCTACGAAGGCACCCGCCACGTGCGCGAGGGCGATTTCAATTACCGCATCCCGGTGAAGGGCACGGATCAGCTTGCCGAGCTGGGCAATTCGTTCAACACCATGACGCAGAACCTGGGCCGGCTGATCGTCGTCGCCAAGGAAAAGGAGCGGCTGGAATCGGAGCTGACCATCGCGCGCGAGGTGCAGAACCAGTTGTTCCCCAAGGACGCTCCGGCAGTCAAAACCCTCGAGCTGAAGGGCCTCTGCAAACCGGCCCGCATGGTGTCGGGCGACTACTACGATTTCATGCCGCTCTCCGGCGGCGAGCTGGCTTTCGCCATCGGCGATGTGGCGGGTAAAGGGATCTCGGCGGCGCTCCTCATGGCCTCCATCCAATCCACCATGCGCACCCAACTGAGCGCGATCAATGGCCACGGGCTGCAGACCTTCTCCGTCGCGTCCATGGTGGCGACCCTCAACCGCCAGCTCTACGCCACCACGTCACCCGAGAAGTACGCGACCTTCTATTTCGCCATGTACCATGAGGCCACGCACACCATGACCTACACCAATGCCGGGCACCTGGCGCCGCTCCTGGTGCACGGCTCGGGTGTGCAGTTGCTCGAGTCCACCGGGACGGTGGTGGGCGCGTTCCCGGTCGCGCGCTACGAAGAGCGGTCCGTCACGCTCGAGCCAGGCGACCTCGTGCTGGCCTACACCGACGGCATCACGGAGCCGGAAAACGTCTACGGCGAGATGTTCGGCGAGGAGCGGCTCAAGGACCTGGCGGTGAAATACGCCAAGGCGGACTCGGCCGAGCTGATCGCGCGCACCATGGAGGCCGTCACCGAGTGGACCGGCTCCGGAGAGCTGCAGGACGACATGACGATGGTGGTGGCGCGGCGCTTATGAAAGTCCTCACGGCGGCGGAAATGCGCGAAGTGGACCGGCTCACGATCGAGGCCGGCATCCCCGGCATCGTTCTCATGGAGAATGCCGGCCATCGCGTGGTCGAGTTCCTGGAGAAGCGGTTCGCGCCGCTGCGTGAGCAGCGCATCGTCATCCTCTGCGGCAAAGGCAACAACGGCGGCGACGGCCTGGTAGTCGCCCGCCACCTGTTCATCCGCGGCGGCCTGCCCCGGGTAATCCTTCTCGCGGACCCCGACGAGCTGAAGGGCGACGCAGCCGCAAACTACAGGATGCTGCTGGCGTGCGGCTGCGAAGCCCATCGCGAGATCCCCCCGGAAGCCCGCAGCGCGACCCTCGTCGTCGATGCCCTTCTCGGCACCGGCCTCACCGGACCGGCGACAGGCCGCATGCTGGAAGGCATCCGCGAGATCAACAGCGGCTTCCCACTGGCGAAGGTGGTCGCGGTCGATATCCCGTCGGGCATGCCGAGCGACCCCGGCATCGCCGCGGGCGAGATCGCGCGCGCCGACGCCACCGTTACGTTCACCGCCCCCAAAGCGGCCCAGGTCATCCCGCCGGGCTGCGACCGGGTGGGCGAGCTCATCGTAAGCGGCATCGGCAGCCGGCCCGAGCTCTACCGGCACATCCAGCTCGATCTGATCGAGCCTGCAATGTTCGCGGAGCTGCTGGCGCCGCGGCCGCCATCGGGACACAAGGGAACCTTCGGGCACGCGCTGGTCATCGCCGGGTCGCGCGGCAAGACGGGCGCGGCCGCAATGGCCGGGCTGGCCGCGCTGCGCGCGGGCGCGGGACTGGTCACGGTGGCTTCGGCGCAGTCGGCCATTCCCGAAATCGCCGCGCACGCGCCGGAGCTGATGACCGAACCGCTGCGCGAGACCGAATCGGGCGCTATCGCGCTCAACGCCAACGTCGGCGCCATCATGGAAGGCAAATCCGTGATCGCCATGGGGCCGGGCCTCGGACGGCACCCGCAGATCGCGGCGCTGGTGACTTCGATTGCGGAGAGCACTACCCTGCCCCTGGTCCTGGATGCTGACGCCCTGGTTCCGGTTTTCGGAGGCGGCACCCGCGTCCTCACCCCGCACCCCGGCGAGATGGCGCGGCTCACGAGCAAGAGCGTCGCCGAAGTTCAAGCCGACCGGCTCGGCGCTGCGCGCGATTACGCCGGCGACCACGCGGTCACCCTCGTCCTGAAAGGGCAGCGCACCGTGATCGGCTTCCCCGACGGGCGCGTCTGGATCAATCCCACCGGCACGCCGGCGCTCGGCACCGGAGGCAGCGGCGATATCCTCACCGGAATGATCGCAGGCTTCCTGGCGCAGTTCCCCGATCGGCCGGATCAGGCCGCCGGCGCCGCCGTGTACCTGCACGGGCTGGCGGGCGAGATCGGCGCGCGAGCCCTCGGGGAAAAGTGTCTGATCGCGACCGACATTCTACGGTTCCTGCCCCAGGCGATGGAGGAGTGTGCCGGCGTACCGCACCGCCTCTGAGGACGAGACGATCGCGCTCGGAGAACGCCTGGCGGCCGAACTTCCGCGGCGCGGAGTCGTGTTGCTGATCGGCAACCTGGGCGCCGGGAAGACAACGCTGGCCAAAGGAATCGTCCGCGGGCGCGGCGCGGCGGAGGCGGAAGAGGTGTCCAGCCCGACCTTCACGCTGATCCACGAATACGGCAGCGTGTATCATGTCGATCTGTACCGCCTGGATGAGCCGCGCGAGGTCGCGACGCTCGGCTTAGACGAGCTGTTCGACCGCGACGCGCTGGTGCTGATCGAGTGGGGCGAGCGGTTCCCCCAATTGCTGCCGGCCGCGCGCACGGAGATCCGCATCCGGCGGACCGGCGGCGAGGAGAGAGAGATCGAGGTGACGCAGATCGCATGAGCAAACAACCGTGGGCCCTGATTCTGGGCGCTTCCAGCGGCTTCGGCGAGGCGACGGCGATCGAGCTGGCTCGTGCCGGCATGAACGTCTTCGGAGTTCACATGGACCGCCGCGCCACGCTGCCGCACGTGGAGGAGGTAAAGGAGCGCATCCGCGCGCTCGGCCGCGAGTGCGAGTTCTTCAACTTCAACGCGGCCGACGAAGAGAAGCGCAAGGAATGCGTCGAGCAGATCCGCCAGCGCCTGGCGAACCCGCCCGGCACCCTGCGTGTGCTGCTGCACTCCCTCGCGTGGGGCGCGCTGAAGCCGCTCGCCGGTGCCGAGGTGGTGGCCAACAAGAAGCAGATCGAATCCACCGCGGAGATCATGGGCCACTCGCTGGTCTACTGGGTTCAGGAATGCCTGTGGGCCGGCCTGTTCGACAAGGGCGCGCGCATCTTCGCCATGACGAGCTCGGGCGGCACCAAGGCGATTCCCAACTACGGCCCGGTGAGCGCCGCGAAGGCGATCCTGGAGTCACACATCCGCCAGCTCGCCCTGGAGCTCGCGCCGGCGGGCATCACCGCCAACGCCGTCATGGCGGGCGTGACCGACACGCCCGCGCTGCGGCTGATCCCGGGCCACGAAAAGCTCATGGAGATCGCGCGCATGCGGAATCCCAACAAGCGTCTCACCACGCCCGAGGACGTGGCGCGCTGCATCGCCGCGCTCTGCCATCCGGCGACCTACTGGCTGACCGGCAACACGCTGCAGGTGGATGGCGGGGAGAACATTGTAGGATGAAGCCAATGAGCGAAAACGGATTGCCCTGTCTCGACCTTTTGGAGGCCACGCCGGCCATCCTGCGCGGCCTGATGGCGGAGCTAGATGATGAGGACGTACGCTGGAAACCGGCGCCGGATCGCTTCAGCGTCGGCGAGGTGCTTGCCCACCTGAGTCACAGCGAGGGGTATTGTTACAGGGCGCGTCTCGACCGGTTCATGAGCGAGTACAATCCCGAGTTCGAACCCGACGACGCGCAATTCCACCTGGAGCGCTACGCCAAGGCCGACCCCGAGGACGAGTTCGATCACTTCGAGGAACAGCGCGAGACCAACATCGAGTTCCTGCGCGGGCTGGAACCCGGCGCCGGCAGCCGCCGCGCGATCCACAAAGCGGCCGGGCCGATCACGCTGGAACAGATGCTGCACGAGTGGGCCATGCACGACCTGGGACACATCCGGCAGGTCGCGGAGCTGGTGCGCGCGCGGAAACACCAGGCCGGCGCCGGACCTCTGGGCAAGTTGTATAACCTGAAACCATGACGATCCGGAGTCTTCTTCTTTTTGCCGCGTGCGCGGGCGCGCTCGCTGCGCAGTCTTTCATTCAGATGTCCGATCCGCAATTTGGCATGTTTGCCAAGGACGTGGAGTTCGCTCACGAGACGGCCAACTTCGAGTTCGCCATCGCCACGGCGAACCGGCTGCATCCCGCATTCGTGGTGGTCACGGGCGACCTGATCAACAAAGGCGGCGACGCGGCACAGGCGGCCGAGTATCACCGCATCGCCGCCAAGCTCGATCCCAAGATCCGGCTGTTCAACGCACCGGGGAATCACGACGTGGGCAACGAGGCCACGGCAGAGTCGCTGGCCGCCTACCGCGAGCGCTTCGGCCCGGACTATTACACGTTCCGCATCGGCGACATCGTGGGCTTCGTGCTCAACTCCAACCTGGAGAAGGGCGCCGAGAAAGTGCCTCAAGAGTCGGCAAAGATGGAGGCGTGGTTCCGCGCCGAGCTCGCCAAAGCGAAGCAAGAGGGCGGCAAGCGGCTGATCGTCTTCCAGCACATCCCGTTCTTCGTCAAGGAGGCCGAAGAGCCGGATCAGTACTTCAACATCCCCATCGAGACCCGCCGCCGCTATTTGAAGCTGCTTCACGAGTACGGCGTGCGCGAGGTGTTCGCGGGCCACTATCACAACTGCGCCGAGGGCCGCGACGGCGACCTCGACATGGTGACGACGGGCCCGGTGGGCATGCCGATCGACGGAGGCAAATCGGGAATGCGGATCGTGACGGTGAGCGGCGGCAAGCTGACCCACAAGTATTACGACTTCGGAGACCTGCCGCAGGCGATCCCGTAGACTAGTTCGCCAGCGGATCCGGCCTTATCTGAAAGTGGACCACCTTGCTCATGGTTCCCTTGCCGGTCTCGCTGTGGAACGGCGTGCGGGTGCCCCACGTCGTCCAGACGCCTTTGCCTTTCCAGCCGGAATGGGCGTTGTCGATGCGGCCGTCCATGCCTTTGGCGAAGAAGCCGAGGGGATACGGCACGCGCAGAACCACGAAGTGCCCCTCGACCAGCGCAATCAGCGAATCGGAGCTGTTGCCGGTAACGATAGGCGTGTTCTTTCCCAATCCTAATGTGTCGAACTGATCGACCCAGTCGTAGTAGTGCGAGTCCGCGCTGCCGGAATCGCTCACGTTCTTGAAGTTCGGTCCCGGCGTGGGGTAGAGCGTCCAGCCTTCCGGGCAGTGCTGGCCGGTGGCCTTCGGGCCGTTCAACGGGCCGGTGCACTTGCGCCGATCGAAGCTGGCCAGGTGTCCGCTTCCCAACGCCACCCAAACCACGTTGTTGCGATCGATGTCCATGCCGCGCGGCGAGAACCCCCAGACCGGCGCCTTCGGATTGTTGAAGGGAACTTCGTAGTATTCCGCCAGCGTGGTCTCCGGCGGATTCGATCCCGGATTGAGGCGGACGATACCGCCCGGGAAGCCGAGCACGCTGCCCCAGACCATGCCGTCGGTGCCGATCGCAAGACCGTAGAATGCGGCGTTGAGCCGCGTGTCTCTCGCCGGGTCCGCGGGCCCGTTCAGCGCGTTGGACGTGCCCAGGCTTTCGCCGCTGGGCGCGGTCAACACACGCTGTTCGGTGTCCAGATAGGCGTCGCGCTTGCCGTTGCCGTTGGTGTCCAGGACCAGGGCGGTCCAGCCTTGGGACTTGGCGGCATCGTGTGTGCGGTCCCACGTCTTGGTGTTCAGCCATCCGACCACGCCGCCGCCTCCGCCGCTGCTCGTCCACAGAGTGTTGTCGGCGTCCTCGGCGAACAGCAGGTGGTGCGTAGCGAAGCACGTGTCGATCATGTCGGTCTTCCCGGTCTTCGGATCGTACACCGCGAGTTGACGGCCGGAACGCTCGACGGGAGTGAGCTTCGCCGAGATCAGGCTGGAGCCGGCCTTGCAGAAGTCGGGATTGTTGGCGGCGCGGATCCGCCCGGTGTACCAGAGGCGCCCCTGCTGATCGAACATCGGGTTGTGAACCGTGGTGTGGCTGTCCCAGATCGCCTCGTCGCCCCAGATGGGCGAAGGCTGAAGGGGCTTCGGCTGGCCCGGCGTATCGGGATCGCGGTAGGGCACCTTCACCTGGCTGATGGAGTTGCGCACCGGGTCGAGCACCGGGAGATAATCGCGGCTTTCCTCAGGCGAACCGTAGATCAGCCCGTTGGCGTTGACTTCCGGATGGCGCTTGTCGGTGGAGATTTCGTCGTGCAGATAGGCCTTGGGGTCGGCCCAGTCCCATTGCGTGATGACGACATTACGCTCGATCCCTTGCGGGCGCGGCGGCGCGGCGGAGGGCAGCTCGCCGTGCGCGATCCGGGTGGTCCAGTCCGCAAACTCGGCCGAGGCGCGCTGCGGACCCAACTGGTTGAACCCGCCGACCATGGCGTTGCCGGCCTGCCCGGGCTGAATGCGGCGCAACCACGCCTGCGCCGGCGAATCGAGGCTGGCGAACATCGCAGGGATGGTGCGGGTGTATTGATTGCCGAGCTGGTGGCACGACTCGCAGCTATCGGTCTTCACCAGGTGAAGCCATTGACCCTGTGTCTTGATGTTCGGCGAGATGCCGTTGCCGCCGGGACCCGTGCCGGGGAATTCGCTCTTCGCCGGCACCTTCATCAGCGCGTACCAGTAGTTCGCCGGATAGATCTGCGCCGCGGATTTCGCGTCCGGGGCGAGCGAGGGCTTCAGATCGACGGTCTTGCCGGGCTGGGCGCGAACCTTGGGCGAATCCACCAGTCCGTAGCCACGCGCCCAGACGGTGTAGGCGGCCTTAGGCAGGTCGGGGATGAGGTAGCGGCCCCGATCGTCGGTGACCACCTCTTTGATGTAGCGGGTCGGCAGATCGGTGGTTTCCGCGATCACCCAGACCCCCGCTTCGGGACCCCTGGCACTGGTGACGACGCCGCCGAGGTCGTTGGCGCCGATCTTCACGGACGCGCCCGGCTGCGCGATCAGGCATGCCGCAAGGGCTCCTATCGAACACAGAAACTTCCGCATCTGCCCTCCCTCAACTGGAGGCCAGTATATCCCGAAGGTTTCAGCGGTTGTCGCGATCGTTGGAGCGGAAAACGTACGCCACGAAACCCGCCAGAATCAGGAAGGGCGGCGCGCCCAGAATAAGGATGCCCATGTTGAGCACGCGCGCGCGAGCGGACTGTTGGGCGTGCGAGGTGCGGAAGCACATGACGCACTGCGCAGTCGCGGGGAGGGCAAGCGCGGTCCACAGCGCGGGGACCAGCAGCAGGCGTCTCATGACGGCGGCCTCATAACAGGGATACGGGTGGCGTCGCCAAGGAAGATCAGCATCAGCAGGATGCAGAATACCAACATGGGGAAGAGCGTCAGGAACAGGCTGAACCGCTCGAATTTCAGGTGCATGAAGTACGCGATAATCAGCGCGGCCTTGATGACCGAGAGGCCGACCAGCGCGGTGAGCATGATCATGGTCGGCACCTGCTCGTAAGCCAGAAAGACCTCGATGCCAGTCAGGAGGAGGAGGGCGATCCAGACCTTGACGAAGGTCGGGATACCGACTGGGGCGTGCTCGTGAATGACTTCAGCGTGTGCGCTCATGGTTGGCTCCTTATCCTACTCTGGCCGACATCAGGTAGACCAGCGGGAAGACGAACATCCAGACCAGATCGACGAAGTGCCAGTAGAGCCCCGCGACTTCGACGTCCTCGGCCTTGAATTTGCCGCGCACAACCGCCTGGCAAATGATGCCCAGGTAGATGATCCCGATCACGACGTGAGTCATGTGGAGGCCGGTGATCGCGAAGAACGTCGCGCCGAAGAGCGGCACGCCCCACGGGTTCTGGAAGGGAGTGACATGCTCTTGGTTGATCAGCTTCATCCACTCGGTGAGGTGCAACGCAACGAACGTGCCGCCGGCGACCATCGTGGCCAGAATCCACTTCGCCGTCGCGCCGCGGTTCCCGGCGTTCATGGAGTGCACGGCCATCACCATGGTGAGGCTGCTGGTGAGCAGGGCGAAGGTCATTACGCTGGAGAAGATGATGGCCGGCGTGAATTCGAAGGGCTTCGGCCAATCGGGGTTGGAGACGCGGCTGTACGTGTAGGCGAAGAGAAGCGCCGAAAACGTAAGCGCGTCGGAAATGATGAACAGCCACATTCCGAATTTCTTCGAGTTGGTCGCGTACGGCGACTGCCCGCCCTCCCATACCGAGGCGCGCGCTGTGGCAGCGGCTTGAGTCGACATCCTTACCCCCAAACGTAAAATAGGACCATCAGATACAACCAGAGGCCGTCGAGAAAATGCCAGAAGATAGCGCTGACATCGATGGCCGTTCTCTTGGCCGGCCCCAGGCGCAGTCGCAGCGCCTGTACATCGACGTACAGCAGCGCGCTCACGCCGCCCAGGAGGTGAAAGGCGTGGGCCGCGGTGAGCACGTAAAAGAACGAACTGCTCGGATTGGTGGAGATGAACACGCCGGCATCCTTGAGCTGGAGCCAGGCCAGGGTCTGCCCGCCGAGGAAGAGGAAGCCGAGGACGGTACCGGTAGTCCACCAGGTGTTGAATCGCTCGCGGGCGCCGGCTTTCAGGGCACGGCGAGCCATGTCCAGAGCCGCGCTGGAGAGCAGGAGGACCGCGGTGTTGACGAACAGGATGGGGGGTTTCGGCGTGCTGGCCCAATCGTCGCTGAGCCCGCGGCGCACCACCATCGCGCTCGTGAATGCCGCGAAGAGCATGGTACTCGCGGCCAGCAGAACCCACAACCCGGTGAACGAGGCGCGCCGTGAAGAACCGCGGCCGTCGTTGCCTCCGCCGTCATCTCCCCAGCCGCCTTCGATGGGCGGAGGCGGAGGACCCTGAATGTACTCGTGAGTGAATGACCCGGCCATACCCATAAGGACGTATGCTACCCTTCGGCGGGGACAGCGCTGGGAGGATCGGTCTGCATGATAAAGTCTCGTTCCGCACCCGGAATGCTGTACTCATAAGGACCGTGGTTCACCACCGGGTGCACTCCGGCGAAGTTATCGAATGGCGGTGGCGACGGGACGGTCCATTCGAGCGAAGTCGCGTTCCACGGATTGACGGGCGCTTTGGGGCCCTTCCTGATACTCCAGAAGAGGTTGATCACGAAGATAATCTGGGCCGCCGCCGTGAAATACGCGCAATATGTCATGAACTGATGGACCGGGATCACACCGGCGAGGTACTCGACATTCGAGAAATCGGAATAGCGTCGCGGGTTGCCGACGAGGCCGACATAGTGCATCGGCGTGAAGATGCCGTAGACTCCCAGGAAGGTGAGATAGAAGTGAATCTTGCCCAGGGTCTCGTTCATCATGCGGCCGAACATCTTGGGGAACCAGTAGAAGGTTCCGGCAAACATGCCGAAGATGGCGGCGACGCCCATGATCATGTGGAAGTGGCCGACCACGAAGTAGGTGTCGTGGAAGTAGAGGTCGAGCGCGGGTTGGCCGAGGAAGATGCCGCTCAATCCCCCGGTCACAAACAGCGACACGAAACCGAGAGCGAACATCATGGAAGTGGTGAAGTGGATCTTACCGCCCCATAGCGTGCCGATCCAGTTGAAGGTCTTGATCGCGCTCGGCACGCCGATGCACATGGTGAGCACGGAGAACGCCATCGCGGAGTAGGGGTTCATACCGCTCATGAACATGTGATGTCCCCAGACGAGGAACCCGAGGAAGCCGATGGCAAGCACAGCATAGACCATCGCTTTGTAGCCGAAGACCGGCTTGCGCGCGAAGGTGGCCAGCAGGTGCGAGGTCACGCCCATGCCGGGCAGGATCGCGATGTAAACCTCGGGATGTCCGAAGAACCAGAAGAGGTGCTGCCAGAGCAGGGGTGAGCCGCCCTTGTGATTGGCGATGATCTGGTCGCTGATGAAGAGGCCCGATGGGAGGAAGAAGCTCGAACCGGCGACGCGGTCGAGGATCAGCAGGACGCCGGCGGCGAGCAGCACGGCGAACCCAAGCAGGCCGAGGATGGCGGTAACCAGCCAGGTCCAGCAGGTGAGCGGCATGCGCATCAGCTTCATGCCCTTGCAGCGCAGGTCCACCGTGGTGGCGATGAAGTTGATGGCTCCCATGAGCGAGGCGCCGCAGAAGATGGCGATACTCAGGATCCAGAGGGTCTGGCCCATGCCCTCGCCAGGGCCCGTGATGCGCCCGGCGCCGCTGAGCGGCGGGTAGGCGGTCCATCCGGAAAGCGGCGCGCCGCCCTGCACGAAGAACGCGGCCACCATCACCACCAGGGCGAGGAAGGTGGTCCAGAAGGACATCATATTGAGCACCGGGAACGCCATGTCCTCGGCACCGATCTGGATGGGCAGGAAGTAATTACCGAATCCGCTCTGCGGCACTGTGGTGAGCACGAAGAACACCATGATGGTGCCGTGCATGGTCATCAGCGAAAGGTACAGCTCGGGAGACATGAGGCCGCCGGCCGCAGCGGTGGGCCACAGCTTGGCGAACCACGAGACTTTCGCCTCGGGGTTGACCATGTGGAAGCGCATCAGCAGCGACAGCGACATTCCCAGGAAGACACTGAACAGTCCCAGGAAATAATATTGGATGCCGATCACCTTGTGATCGAGGCTGAATATGTACTTTCGCCAAAAGCCTGACGGCGCGTGATGCGCCGACGCATGGGCCGGAGCGGACATTAGATTCTCCTCAGACCTGATCTCATTTATTTGCTAACTGCTGCTGCTTCCACTTTTCAAAATCTTCCGCGCTCAACACCTGCATGGTGGTGCGCATCTGGTAGTGGCCGAGCCCGCACAGCTCGGAGCAGGGGACTTCGTAGATGCCGACCTTGTCGGCCTGGAACGAGAGCGGGATTTCCATTCCGGGGACGATGTCCTGCTTCATGCGGAGCTCGCGCACGAAGAAGTTGTGAATGACGTCGCGGGAGTGCAGGATGAGCTTGATCGGCTTGCCGGCGGGAATTTTCAGCGAGGCGCTGACGAGGTCGTCTTTGCCGGCGGGGTCTTTGTCGTCGATGCCGAAGGGGTTGCCGCCGGCGTCGTTGATGAACTTGAGGTCGGTGCGCCCGAACTTGCCGTCAGGTCCCGCATATCGAAAGCTCCAGGCGAACTGCTTGCCGAGAACTTCGATCGGGACGGCATCGGCGGGCGGCTCGTCGAAGTGGACGCCGGCCCAGATCTTAGTGCCCATCAGGACCAGGCCCAGAAAGAGGACGGCGGTGGCGCTGGTCCAGAGAGTTTCGAGCTTGTTGTTTCCGTGGAAGTGGCTGGCGCGGCGGCCGTCGTCGCGGAAACGGAAAATGACCCATCCTAAAGCGAACTGGGCCAAGATGAAGATGACCCCGGTGACGACCAGGGTTCGAGTAAACTGCTCATCGTAGGCGATGCCGTGCTGGTTGATCGGAAGCGGAAACCACCACGTTTTCGCCGCAAAAAAGTATGCGATAACTACCGTCAGTATCCATACGACGGGAGCGAGAAGCATCCACGCCCTCCTCTACCGGGTTCCATATCCCTCGACTCTGCTGAGAGTGGCCACACAAATATCACATCGTGAGGGGAATGTGCAAGTCCGGTTTGGGAGAGGGCCGGCTGCCGGGATTTCGTCCGCGGGCACGGGGTTGCGCGCTCGCGCCCGCGGGCGAAATGCAGCGGGGAGGAGGTTGCGCGGGTTTACGAAACGGCTTTGAGCGTGTATCCGCCCGTGGTATTTTCGAAGACCAACTTCACGCGGCCCTCGACGCGGGCGGCAGCATTGCTGAGGATCTGGACGCGCTGGCCGGTCTTGAGATTGGTAAGGAAGGTAAGGTCCGTACCGTAGGTCTTGTCGATGCGGTACTCGCCGGCGGGCAGCGCCACTTTCGAAACATGAAAGGCAAACGGAATGGAAATATTTTCGCTGCGGATGGAAGCGGCGTTCAGGGCGCTGGCGGTAAACAGGGCGGCCAAGCCGACACCTGCGGCAAAGGTGCGAAATACGTTCTTCATTTTTGTTTTTCTCCTGTCGGTCTGTTCGAGGCGGAATCAACCGCTATCCGGAAACGCGTAATCGGTTTCCGATTCGGCTCAGAGTCGGTGAGCTTTTGTCGAGCTCATATTCACTCATACGAACGAAGACGAAAAAGGTTCGCACTTATTGCAGGGCGTCCACAGGATTCACGCGTGTAGCGCGGCGCGCGGGCGGATAGCCGGCGAGAGCGGCGATCGAGAGGAACAGCAAAGGGCCCGCAATAAAGGTTAACGGGTCGGTAACACTAACACGGTACAGTAGCGCCGACAAGAGACGGGTGAGCGCTAATGCCGCGACTAAACCGGCTACGACCCCCGCGCCAGCCGTCAGCAGCGCCTGTCGCAACATGAGGTGCAGAATATCGCCTCGGTTCGCACCGAGAGCAATGCGGATTCCCACCTCATGCGTGCGCTCGGTCACCGTGTAAGCGATGACACCATAGATGCCGACCGCCGCGAGGAGCAGCGCGGCAGCAGCCAGGGCCCCCAGGAGGAAGGTAGTGAAACGCGGCTGTGCGATTCCCTCCCCGATAATGTCCTGCATGCTTCGCACGCGCGTGACCGGCTGATCGGGATCGATGGCGAGCACACGCACGCGCACCGCGGAGGCGACCGAGTACGGATCGACTTTGGTACGGATGATGAGCTGGAAGCCGGCCCACGGGAGTTGTTTCCAGGGGACGAAGAATTCGGGCCGCACGTCGGAGGAGAGGCTGATATTGCGAACATCGCCGAGCACGCCGACGACTTCCGCAGGCGCGGGTTGCCTGCCGATCAG
>Ga0335079_10006764_pt1 | contig 13117 bp, 9 predicted proteins | sample Lox_Sample_33_FD_206719 | JGI IMG/M metagenome (GOLD analysis project Ga0335079, IMG submission 206719) | Soil microbial communities from Loxahatchee National Wildlife Refuge, Florida, United States - Lox_Sample_3.3 | ecosystem: Environmental > Terrestrial > Soil > Wetlands | place: USA: Florida... | reverse complement strand
TACAAATACAACATCGCCGCCTATCAGTTGGCTGAGTTGCTGGGTATCGATGACATGCTGCCGGTGTACGTGGAGCGCAAATGGGCCGGCAATACCGGATCGCTCAGCTGGTGGTTGCCGGTGAAGATGGATGAGGTGGAGCGCCACCAACGGCAGTTGACTCCGCCGGATCCGGATGCCTGGAACCGTCAGATGTACCGGGTCCGTGTGTTCGACCAGTTGGTCTACGACAATGATCCCAACCTGACCAACGTGTTGATCGGCGAGGATTGGAAGGTATGGCGGGTTGATTTCAGCCGGGCCTTCCGGCTCTCCAAAGACCTGAAAGATCCCCGGGACGCAGAGCACTGCGACCGGCAGCTGTTCGAGAAACTGAAAACGCTGGACGGGAACGAGCTACAGGAGAAAACCAAGCGCTATCTGACTAAGGACGAAGTTAAGGCACTGATGGCGCGCCGCGACAAGATCGTGGCTCATTTGCAACAGATGATCTCGGAAAAAGGGGAGAGCGCCGTCTTGTATTGAGCGGGCCACTGGAATCGACTTTATGAAGATAGGAAAAGGCGTCAGCAGGATGCGGCTTGCGCTTTTGACCCCCAAAGCCTATTGTTTTCTGCCAGGCAGCATACCGTTCCATAAAGGAGAAGAGATCCCATGGTGAAGAAGCTACTCAACCTGTTGTTCGTATCGGTGCTTGTTTTCCCGGCGTCGGCGCTGTTCGTGCTATCGGCTCCCGCCCAGGAGAAGATGGACAAGATGGATAAGATGGCAAAGAAGGATCGCTGGGAGGGCAACGTCACCCGGGTCAGTCAGGATAAATCTACATTGACTGTTCGCAAGGTGGGTTCGACCGATGAGAGGAATGTCATGTGGGACAGCTCGACCCGATGGGTCAGTCAGGCGCACGGCAGCAAGACGGTCAACGACATTGATGCGACCCAGGTGAAGGACGGCGATCGAGTAATCTGCGAGGGCACTTGGGACAAAGACGGCGCCCTCCACGCTACGCTCATCTCCAAGCGGCTCTCTCATTAGAAGAGTTCGCTGGGAGGGTGGGGAATGTCGGAACGTAGACGCAGAACTCCCCACCCTCGAAGCTTTTCGAAGGGTGGGTGGGACTGTCGCTCCTCTCGGTGCCGAAACTCGGCGCGCATCCCGGGGTGCACACGTTTAACGGGTTCTTCGTGTAAGGTGTGACTCCGGAGATGCGGCGCAAGCCTCCCGCTGTTGCGCGCAGAATCTTACTTCTCCTGCCATCCTCCGCCGAGGGCCTGATAAAGCTGGACCATCGCCTGAAGTTCGGCAAAGCGCGCCTGTGCCAGGCTCAGTTCCGCAGAAAAGTAGTTGGTGTCATTGGTCAGAACTTCCAGGTAGCTGGTTACGCCTCCCCTGTAACGCATTGCGGAGAGACGCGATGCGTCCGCGGCGGAGGCGGTAAGCAGCTGCAATTGTTCGCGAAATTCCTGCGCCTTTTGGTAAGCAATCAGTGCGTCCGATACCTCACGAAAGGATTCCTGCACTGTCTGCTGGTAAACCAGAACCGCCTGGTGCTGCTGGGCTTCCACCAGCCTGACGTTGGACTTGATTCTACCTGCAGTGAAAATCGGCTGGGTCAGACCGGCGGCAAAGTTCCATAATCCAGAAGGCCCCGTGAAAAGCCCACTCAGGGCCGCACTCTGCGTGCCCCCCTTGGCGGTGAGACTGATCACTGGAAAATACGCCGCGCGCGCCACTCCGATCTGCGCATTCTGCGCCATCAGTTGCGCTTCCGCCTGGACGACATCGGGTCTGCGTTCCAGCAGCGCCGAGGGAACACCGGCAGGAATCTGCGGAGCATGGAACTGTTCCGTCAGGGTTTGGCCCCGGGGAATCGGGCCGGGATATCTTCCGAGAAGAATACTGAGGGCGTTCTCCTGCTGCTGGATCTGGCGCTCTAAATCGGGGATTTGGGACGACGCCGTGTACACCAGCTGTTCCGACTGCCGGACGTCGAGCAAGGAGGTGGCGCCATGTTGCTCCTGCGTGGAGACCAGCTTAAGCGACTCCTGCCGGTTGGCCAGCGTGCGCCTGGATATTTCCAACTCCAGATCCAGTTCGCGCAACTGGAAATACCCGGTAGCCACGTTGGCCACCAGGGACGTCACGACGGCCCGCCGGCCCCATTCCGTGGCAAGAAGTTGCGCCCGCGCGGCTTCGGTGGCGCTGCGGAACTGTCCCCAGAAATCCAGTTCCCAATTGACCGCCACATCAAGCTGTTCGGCATTCAGTTGATAGGCGGACTGAAGCTTGTTTTTCGCCGAGCGCAGGACCGCGGCACTTACATCCCCGGAGACGGTCGGAAACTGGTCCGCGCGAGTTATGCCTAATTGGGCCCGAGCTTGAACGATGCGCGAGGCCGCGATGCGTACATCGAAATTCTGTTGCAGGGCAGTGCGGATCAGGCCTTGCAACTCCTTATCCTGAAAAACCTCCCACCATTTTTCGTCGCCGAATGGTGCTGCCTGGGCATCTTGTGGAATCTCCGCGCGGTAGGTTCCGGGGATGTCCGTGCTCGGCCGCTTGTACTTGGGATGAAGTGTGCATGCCGTAAGCAGCAGAGTGAAAACCGGCAGAAGATACCTATGCGGAACCTTCATGCCGGTTCTCCTTTCTTCTTACCCAGAAGAGCCGAAAGGCGCTCGACCACGACGAAGGTCACCGGAATAATGAAAATCGCGATCAGTGAGGCGGCGAGCATACCTCCGATCACTACGCTTCCCAACACGCGGCGCGACACCGCGCCCGCCCCCGTCGCGGCCCACAAAGGTAACATGCCCAGAATAAAGGCGAAGGCGGTCATGAGAATCGGTCTCAGGCGCACGCGGGCCGCGTCCAGCGTGGCATCAATCAGCGGTATTCCATTGTCGTAGTTCGCTTTGGCAAACTCCACGATGAGGATTGCATTCTTGGCGGCCATGCCAATCAGCATGACCAGTCCAATCTGGGCGTACACGTCATTCTCCATGCGGCGGAGCCACAAGGCGACAAAAGCCCCGAACATCGCTATGGGGACGCCCAGCAAAACACTGAAGGGCAGCGACCAACTTTCGTACTGCGCCGCCAGAATTAGAAACACGAAAAGGCCAGAGAGGCCGAAAACGGCCGCCGGGGGGACGCCCTGGGCTGCTTTCTGTTCCTGGAAAGACATGCCCATGTAATCGAATCCCATGCCCTCGGGCATGGTCTGCGCGAAGGTCTCTTCCAGGGCCTTCGTGGCCTGATTCGCGCTAAAGCCAGGAGCGGCGTTGCCGTTGATTTGCGCTGCCCGGTGCTGGTTGTAACGCATGGTAAATTCCGGCCCGGCCCGCGATCCGCTAAGTGTGAGCGTGCTGAGCGGTACTCTGCCGCCGTTGGCGTTGGTAACATAAAACTGGCCAAGATCTTCCACTCGCGTCCGGTACTGTCCCTCCGCCTGCACCCGGACCTGCCATTGCCGGCCGAACTGGTTGAAATAATTCACCAATGCCCCGCCCATAAATACCTGCATGGTCTGGTACACATCCCGCAGTTGGACCTTTTCCTGCAAAACTTTGGCCCGGTCCACATCCACGGAGACTTGCGGAACACCGGGAAGAAATGTGGTGCTCACGCCCGCCAACTCCGGCCGCTTGCGCAACGCCTGCATAAATGTCTGCAGGTTCCGGGTAAGAAAGCTAATGTCCGCGCCGGTGCGGTCCTCGAGAATAAACGTGAACCCGCCGGAAGCCCCGATTCCAGGAATGGCAGGAGGCGGAAAAGCAAAGGCAAATCCGTCCTGCACCGAATAGAGCGCCCCGTTAATATGCCGCAGAAGCGCATCGGCTTGTTCTTCGGGAGCTTTCCGCTCTGACCAGGGTTTCAAAGTGATGAAGAAGAAAGCGCTATAAGTGTTGGAAACTCCGCTCAGCAAACTAAAACCGTTGATGGTCGTGCACCCTGCCACGCCCGGAATCCTGGTAACGATCGCTTCCACCTTTCGCGTGGCCTCTTCCGTACGTTGCAAAGACGCGGCGTCGGGGAGTTGAATCCCGCCGAAGAGATATCCCTGGTCCTCTTGCGGAAGGAACGAAGAAGGAATCCTGCCTCCCAGCACAAAGGCGGCGGCCGCGACCAGCGCGAGCAGCACGAAGCTGAACACAGCTTTGCGAATAAAGAATGAGCTGGAATGGACGTACCCGTCGGTCGCCCGTCCGAACACACGGTTGAACCAGCCGAAGAAAACGCCCAAGGGTCCGCGGCTTGGTTTCTTGGCGCGCAACAGCAGCGCCGACAAGGCGGGACTGAGCGTGAGCGCATTGAAAGCGGAAAACAATACCGAAATCGCGATGGTCACGGCAAACTGTTGGTAGAGGCGTCCGGTGATGCCGGGAATGAACGCGGTCGGTATGAAGACCGCAGCCAGAATCAAGGCGGTGGCGATCACGGGGCTGGACACTTCGTCCATTGCTTTCACGGTTGCGTCTTTGGGCGACAGTCCGTGCTCAATGTGGTGTTCGACTGCTTCGACCACAACCATGGCGTCATCTACGACGAGGCCGATGGCGAGCACCAGGCCGAAAAGAGAAAGCGTGTTGATGGAAAAACCCAGCAATGGAAATACAACGAAGGTGCCGACGAGAGATACCGGAACAGCCATCAGCGGGATCAGAGTGGCCCGCCATCCCTGCAGGAAGACATAGACCACCAGAATCACCAGGACCAGCGCTTCGATCAGCGTCTTAATGATTTCGCGAATGCCTTCGGTGACGGCGAGTGTCGTGTCCAGCGAAACGGCGTAATCGAGATCTTCCGGAAAATTCGGTTTGAGTTGGGCCATCAGATTCTTGACGCTGGTGGCCGCCTCGAGCGCGTTTGATCCCGGCAGTTGATATACCGCGAGAGAGGCCGAGGGCTTGCCGTTATAGCGGCTGCTGACGTTGTAGGTCTGGGCGCCAAGCTCGATCCGGGCCACATCCTTGAGCCGCAGAATCGCTCCATTGGGAAGAGCCCGAATGATGATTTCTCCGAATTCCTGCGCGGAAGTCAGCCTCCCCTGGGCTCGCACTGCGTAGGTAAATTGCTGGCCTTTGGGAATGGGTTCGGCGCCGATTTGCCCGGCCGGGTTCACCGTATTTTGCGTCTGGATGGCGGAGATAATTTCCGGCACAGTAACGCCCAGTTTGGCCAGCACGTCCGGCCTGACCCAGCAGCGCATGGCGTACTGCCCGGCTCCGAAGACGGTCACACTCGCAATGCCCGGTTGTCGGGTAAGCTGGTCCACCAGGTTGATATAGGCGTAGTTCGCCAGAAAAATGCCGTCGTAGGTACCCTGGGGCGAAAACAGCGAAATCATCAGCATGGGCGAAGCCGTCGACTTCTGCACCGTCACTCCGTTTTGCGTCACATCAAACGGGAGTTGCGAGTTCGCCTGCTGCACCCGCATTTGCGAGAGAATCTGGTCCGTACTGGGGTCGCTCTTGACGTCGAAATTTACGGTCAGCTTCATCGAGCCATTGTTGGCATTCGTGGAATACATGTAATTCATGTTGTCCACACCATTCATCTGCTGCTCGATGGGGGTGGCTACGGATTGTTCAATGGTGAGCGCATCAGCCCCGGGGTAGATGGCATTCACCTGAATTTCCGGGGGGACGATGTTGGGAAACTGTGCGCTGGGCAAAGAAAGCACTGCCACGGTTCCCACGATGACCATGAGAATCGAGATCACCATTGCGACGATGGGCCGGTTGATGAAGAACTTCGACATGGTCTGTGTCTTCTCCGTCTAGCCTTTCCCTGCCGGCATTTGGTAGGGTTTGGGCTGGACCGCGGCGCCCGGGCGCACCTTCTGTATCCCCTGAACAATCACTTGTTCTCCGGCTTTGAGTCCGTCTTGAATCACCCATTCCATTCCCACCCGCGGCCCAACCCTAACCGGGCGGATTTCCGCTTTGTTGTCGCTCCCCACAACGGCGACCTGGTAGCTCCCCTGAACCTCGTTGACGGCGGCCTGAGGAATCACGAGCGCGTTATTGAGGACATCCGTCTGCATGCGGATTCTTCCGAATTGTCCGGGGCGGAGAATACGCTCAGGATTGGGGAAGGTGGCAGCGATGCGAATGGTGCCGGTTTGCGGGTCCACTTGCCGGTCCGCCAGATACAATTGCCCGGGGTGAGCGTACGTCGTTCCGTCCGACAGGACCAGTTGCACCGGCCGCAGATCTCCGGGGCTCATGTGGTCGCCCAGTGCGACCTTGCTGATCGTCTTCGCCGCTCTCAGATACTCATTTTCCCCCAGGGCAAAGTACACTTTGACCGGATCGAGCTGGGAAACCGTGGTGAGTAGAGTTGTTGGGCCCACCAGACTACCGATCTGTCCATTTGCGATGCCCGCGATGCCGTCGATCAAAGAACGAACCTTGGTGTAGCCCATGTTGATTTGCGCCAGCTGCACCTGAGCCTGTTGGGCCTTCACTACCGCCTGAGCGGCCTGAAGTGCCTGGATATCGCTGTCCAACTGGCTTTGCGCAATCGCCCGTGCTTCGGCGAGCGGCCGATCCCGGTCCACGTTTTGCTGCGCCTCTACCTCTTTGGCTTTCGCTTGCGCCAACTGACCTTGGGCTTGTTCAAGAGAGGCCAGCATCGCCTGCGGGTCGATCTCAAAGAGCACCTGATCCTTCTTTACGAAAGTGCCTTCTTTGTAAGTTTGCCGTACGAGATAGCCGGTGACCTGCGGCTGAATCTGGGCGTTCACAAAACCGTCAACGTTAGCCACCCATTCGTGAATGATCGGGACGTCTTTCTGGACAACCGGCGTCACTTCCACGGGAGGAGGGGGGAGGTTCGTCGTGGCCGTTTGTTCGCCGCAACCGGTTGCCAGCAGCAAGCACAGAGTTGCTAACGCCGGAATGCGTCGGCGCGTCCCGCGAGGCTTTCGTACCAGCCGCAGCTTCTTCCATCGCGGCTCAGAAATGGCCCGCCCAATCTTCCTGCCACAGGCAGACATACGTTCCTCCTCACCGGGACAGGTAGCCGCCTGCCCCTTACCAAATTGAATCCCTTTAACAACCGGACGGCTGGTCGGTCGGTGAAATTGATCCGGACATTGTAGCCAGAAATCATAGAAATGTGTTCCTCTGGTTTGCCGTAATCCCTCGGGTGCCAGAAGCCCCGCCCTCGTCGGTTTCGCTATAAAGCGGTGTGCCCGGTATCGAAAGGGTGGAACTTCCAGGGCTGCCGGCGCGTATCTTTACACAGCACGTTCGGAAGGCGGCTTTCGTGAAACTCCTGATGCTTTCTCTCTGCCTCTCGTCCCTTCTCCTGATAAATGCTTGGGCCCAGAAACCGGTAGACGTGGTGCAAGTGGGGCAAGATCATTTCGAAGCTGATTTTCCCTCCGGCGGAGAAATACGAATGCATATTCGTTCTGGCGCGATCACCATCACAGGGAGCGACGAAAAGAAGATTCAGGTCCACTACAGCGGAAAGAATGCCGACCAGCGCAAAGACGTTAAAGTGAGCTTGAAAACCAGCGGAGATGTAGGCGAACTGAACATCAGCGGCGGTCCGCGCAATGAATTCCAAATCGAAATTGAAGTCCCGAAAAGCTCCAGCCTGTACCTGCGCATCCCGGCGGGCGAGGTCAAGGTGGCAGGCATCAGCGGTGACAAGGATGTGGAACTCTCCGCCGGCGAACTAACCGTGGAAGTCAGCAAGGCCGAAGACTACGCTCACGTGGACGCCTCGGTTTATTCGGGTGACCTGGATGCAGAGCCCTTTGCCATTTCGAAAGGCGGATTGTTCCGATCCTTCCAGAAACTCGGGCCCGGCAAGTACCGCCTCCATGCGCATGTGGGAGCGGGAGAGCTGGTACTAAAGCAAGCCAGCTAAGCGTGGGTTCCGTTCAAACGCGTTAACCGGACTTCTTCCTGGGAATGCAGCGGCATGCTGAGAACAGCTTGAAGGGGCCTTATAAGCCTTCTTGACGGCACTTCCTCCGCCGCATACTATCAACCGTCTACCATGAATCAGGACCCCCTCATCGCCCAGTCCCTGTCGCATTACAAGATTCTCCGCAAACTGGGCTCGGGGGGCATGGGTGTGGTGTATGAGGCCCAGGACTCCCAGCTCGGCCGCCGCGTCGCCTTGAAGTTTCTTCCTCCTGAGATGGCTCAGGACAGCCAGTTGCTTGAGCGCTTCCAGCGCGAGGCGCGCGCCGCTTCCTCCCTCAATCACCCGAACATTTGCACCATCCACGCGATCGAGCAGCACGAGCTCCGGCACTTCATCGTCATGGAGCTGCTCGAGGGTGAGACTCTGGCGCAGAAGATGAACCGTCAGCCCATGGAAATGGACAAGCTGCTTCCGCTTGCCATCCAGATCGCTGACGCCCTCGAATCGGCCCACGCCAAGGGGATCGTTCACCGGGACATTAAGCCGGCGAATCTCTTTCTTACCGAGCGCGGGCAAATGAAGATTCTGGACTTCGGCCTGGCGAAGATGAGCCGCAGCGAGATCGCCCAAGGAGCAGCTGCCGAGCAGGGGGAGACGCAGGCGGTCAGCAACGAACTCACTTCCCCAGGCTCGGCTGTGGGTACGGTCTCCTACATGTCGCCGGAACAGGCGCGCGGGCAGCTCGTCGACGCGCGGACAGACCTCTTCTCCACTGGTACGGTGCTTTACCAAATGGCCACCGGAACGCTCCCCTTTCCGGGAGACACCTCCGCGGTCATCTTCGACGCCATCCTGAACCGCGACCCCCGGCCGGCGGCCGAAGTGAATCCCATACTGCCCGCTGATTTTGTGCGCATCCTGGAGAAGACTCTGGAGAAGGACCGCAATCTGCGCTGCCAGACGGCCACCGAACTGAAGACCGACCTGAGCCGCCTCAAGCGCGACCTCGAATCCAGTAAAAGGCGCGCGAAGGAGAAGACCGATTCCGATCCTGGCGTGCAGAAGCAAACCGGAAAATCCGTGGCTGTTCTCTATTTTGAAAACCTCAGCGGCGCCAAGGAAGACGAATATCTGCGCGACGGAATCACCGAGGATGTCATCACCGAGCTTTCCAAGATTCGCGGACTGAACATCTTCTCGCGTCCCACCGTTTTGGCTTTCCGCGACAAGCCGGTGACCCCGGCGCAGGTCGGCCAGCAATTCGGTGCGGCTTATGTTCTCACCGGAACGTTGCGCCGCTCCGGCGCCCGCCTTCGCATCAACGCCCAGCTCGTGGATACGCACACTGATTTTCCGCTCTGGTCAGAGCGCTTCGATCGCGAGATGAAGGACGTTTTCGAAGTTCAGGACGAAATGGCTCGCAAGATCGCCGAAGCCTTGCGCGTGACGCTCTCTCCGGAGGAACTCGAGGCCTTGGCCGTCAAGCCCACGGAAAACCTGCAGGCCTACGACCTCTACCTGCGTGGCAAGCGCTACGCGCGGCGCCAGACTCGCCAGGACCTCGAGTTCGCTCTGCAGATGTTCGAAAACGCGGTGGCCATTGACCCCAGCTTCGCTCTGGCTTATGCCGCCTGCGCCAATGCCTGCGCCATGTTCTATTGCAACTACAGCCGCGATCAAACGTGGGTGGAACGTGCGCGAGAAGCCTCCGGCAAGGCCGTGGCTCTACGCTGGGACCTGCCTGAAGTCCAGGTCAGCCAGGCTTGGGTGCTCTACGCAGCCGAATTGCATGACGAAGCCGTTCGTATGGTCAAAAAGGCCATCGAACGCAAGCGCGACTGCGAGGGCGCCTATTACCTGCTCTGCCGCGCGCTGTTCGCCGCGGGGCGCTACCAGGAAGTTCTCGACGTTGCGGAAGCTGCCATTGAAGCGAGCGGTGAGGACTACAACGTGTATGTGCCCATCGTGAACTGTCTTCGCGCCATGGGCAAAGAAGAAGGTCAGCGCAACATGCGCCAGCGCAGGATAGCGGCCCTCGAAAATCACTTGAAGCAAGTGCCCGAAGACGCGCGGGCGCGCATCCTGCTGGGCGGCGACTACGCTTACTTGGGAAGGCCGGACGACGCCATCCGCGAACTCAACCTGGCAGTTACCTTGCGGGCCAATGAGGCCTCGATTCTTTACAACGCGGCCTGTCTGTACTGCAGCCTGAAAAGAAAGCCGGAAGCCCTGGATGCCCTGCGTAAAGCCTGGGAAGCTGGGTTCAGGGACTCAGTTTGGGCTCGCCGCGACCCGGATCTCATCACTCTTCATGACGAACCGGAGTTTGACCGCCTCTACCCGGAGAAGCCTGAGTCACCGCCCGCCAGTTCCCACTAGCTCGCCTTCTCCACACTGTGTGGGCGCGAGCGTCCCGCTCGGGCGGCCGGGCACGCCCGCACCTCCCAAGGGGTTGTCGTTAGGAGAACAGCCGCACGTCCCGAGCTGCAAAAGCCTCTGTCCAAATCTTCTCCGGTGGCCGAAAACCACCACTCTGGCCAAAAGGAGCCGGGGCAGGGGCTATTTCTACTCCGCGCTTGCCGCCGGAAATCTTTCTCAACATCTTGAGCTGAAGACTACTTAACCGAATTACTCGGCGCAGCCCACAACTTGGCATGGCATTTGCCTGTCTGTGTGCCATCAGACCCAGCCTGGAGAGCATGTAAGCAGGACGACCAACTCGACAGTCCTTCACTTCGCATTCGCAAAAAGGAAGCGTAGAGCAAGTCCAACAAGGAGTCGCAGATGAACAACAGTGGGATCGCAGTTTTGCTTGGGCTCATCCTCGTCCTCGGCGGCTGTGGCACTAACAACTCGAACAACCCAGCCAACATCAACGGCACCTGGAGCGCGACGCTGACCGATCCGGACAGCACTCCGGCGTTCGCTTTTACTACCAGCTTCACTCAAATGACCGGCAACCTGGTTAGCGTAACAAATTTCACATTCACCACTTCGACTCCGTGCTTTGTCTCTGGAGAAACCGAGACCGCCTCGTTCATTCTCAGCGGAGACTTCAGCGGAAATGTTGCCGGGGCTTTTCAGCTCATCATCAAGTCCGGGAACCCCGGTGGCGATACCTTGACCCTGCAAGGCACCGTAAAGAACAACACCATCACCGGTACCTGGACGCTGGTTGGGCTTGGTTCTGGATGCTCCGGCTCGGGCAACTTCGCAATCACAAAGATGTAACACTTCAGGAAGTGAGCGGAAAGTATGCTCTGTTATTTCACTGTGCGTTCTTGTAGGCACGAGCGTCCTCGCTCGTGCGGGTTGGGAACCCCCGGAAAGCGGCGAGACCCAGTGTACTGCCACGAGACAGCGTCTATGAAATCTGGTCCGCCGCCCTATGCGGACTGCTTAAGCTTCACCCCGTATCGCTTTGCGGCAGACTCTATCCGCTTCCACGCCGCACGACGTTCCGCTTCGGTGACCCCCTCCACCTGATCGAAGCGCGCAACCGCGTTGCGTACGTGAGAGGCATTCTCCAGCGGCTCCTTGCGTTGCTTGGGGAAAGCGAACTTGATTGCGGTGATTCGATCACGCGCTGGCTTGGTTAGCTTGGCCATGATTTTCCTCCTTCGCGAGCACCCCCCGCCCACGGACGGTACGGGGCTCTTTACCACGTCAAGATTTTACCTCCATGTCGACCGCTCGGCATCGTGCAGCGCATAAATCGGCGCCAACTCAAACAATAGCTGCGAGATATATAGCCTAACCTTTTATCTGCCAAATGCTTAGGCAGTTTTCCACAGGTGTTCCGTGTGGAACGTTTTGTAAATTTGCGTAATCTCCGGCGCGGAACATTGCCTCATCTCGTTCCAATGTTCCGCGCGGAACACCATGTGACCCGGCCGGCTAGTGGGCTGCGAATGTCACGCACGCAGGTGAAGGCACCTGCACCACCTCTCCCGTGGCTACGAGATGTCCGCCCTTGGGATCAAGCCGGAACACAACGATCGTGTCGGAGTCCTGGTTGGCCGCGAGCAGCCACGATCCTGTGGGATCGATGGCGAAGTTGCGCGGCGTTTTTCCGCCGGTAGAATCGATCTCAACCAGTAAAAGCGTGCCTGTCTTGGAATCGATGGCGAACACAGCGACGCTGCCGTCTGCTCCCACGATGCGATTCGACGCGAAGAGAAACTTGCCGCCGGGATCGATGGCGATCTCCGCTGCTGTGCTCGTGCCGCTGAACCCTTTGGGAAGCGTGGAGACAGTTTGCAATTCACGCAACGCGCCGGTGGCCGCGTCATACGAGTAAGCCACCACCGTGGATTGCAATTCATTAATTACGTAGAGGAACTTGCCGTTGGCGCTGAAGACCAGGTGCCGGGGACCCACGCCGGGTGCGGCTTTCACGATCTGCGGGTTGGCTCCCAGCGTTCCCTTCGCGGCATCGAAACGATAGACCAGCAACTGATCGAGACCGAGATCAGCAACAATGGCGAAGCGATTGTCGGGCGAGAGCGCGACTGCGTGAGCATGCGGTCCCTCCTGGCGTTCCGGATTCACGCTGTGACCTCTGTGCTGCACGAATGAGGCCACCTCTCCAATCCCGCCGCCTTTCAGCACAGGAAACACTGCCACGCTGCCTCCTGTGTAATTGGAAACCAAGGCGTACTTACCCGCCCCATCAAGAAAGATGTGAGCGGGAGCCGCACCTTGTGAAGAGACTTGGTTTAAGAGGGCGAGTTTCCCATCTGGCTGGATAGCGAATGCGCTGACCGCGCCCGTGGGCTGGGCGTCATAGGTGTTGGTCTCGTTGGCGGCGTAGAGGAATCGTCCGCTGGAATCGACCGCGAGAAAAGACGGCTCAGGAGTTTCAGCGGCGAGTCCCAACGAACTTAGCTTGCCAGTTGAGGAAGCGAACCGGTAGGCATAAATCCCTTTGCTACCGTGGTCGGTGTAGGTGCCGACGTAGACAACGTAGTTGCCCTGGGCCGCGGCTTCCGCTGAGGCGAGTAGAGACGATGCCCATGCGATCAGAAAAAGGAAAGTCAGACGCGACATCCGGCGGAGATATGGCAATCGCAGAGTCATGAAATTCCATCCTGGTCTGCCGGTTCTGGGATGGGCTCGATGCGTCCCAGCAAAAAAATGTAGCCCACAATCCCCAGCAACAAAATTACAGTCGCGGTCACGAAAGCGGCGGCAAAGGAGTGCGTTCCCCAGACGATGTAGCCGGTGA
>Ga0335079_10006763_pt1 | contig 13118 bp, 12 predicted proteins | sample Lox_Sample_33_FD_206719 | JGI IMG/M metagenome (GOLD analysis project Ga0335079, IMG submission 206719) | Soil microbial communities from Loxahatchee National Wildlife Refuge, Florida, United States - Lox_Sample_3.3 | ecosystem: Environmental > Terrestrial > Soil > Wetlands | place: USA... | reverse complement strand
GGCCGCATCTGCGGCTATTCCGGCGGCGGCCAGTTCACCGATGATCCGCTCGACACGTTTGGCGGCGCGGGTGTCGTGGAAATTCCAGGCTTGCAGAAACTGCTGCGCTACATCTGCGAAAACGGCTTCGAGCATCACGTGGCGGCGAATTTCTCCACGGTCGCGCCCGCTGTGCATGAAGCGGCCACGCGTTATCTTGGCTGGGATATGTACGCGCACACGGCCTAGTCCGGCGAGTCACCGAGGAAGCGACCCATGCCCATTGTTGCTGGCGTTGATTTTGGAACTCTCAGCGTTCGCGTCACCCTGGTAGATACTTCCCGTGGCCGGATCGGCTCCGGCATTGGCGAGTATCCGCTGCACCGGAAAAAGGAAGACCCGGACCATGCCACGCAAAGCCACGAAGATCACATGCGGGCGCTCGCGGAAGCTATGCAACGCGCGCTTTCCGCAGCCAAAGTGACGGGAGATCAGGTGGCGGCGCTGGCCATTGATACCACTGGCTCCAGCGTGATTCCTGTCGGCGAGAATCTGAAGCCGCTCAACGAATACTATCTCTGGTGCGACCACCGCTCCTGGCGGGAAGCCGCGCTCATCACCAAAAACGCGCACGAGAAGAAACTGCAAGTCATCGACTGGTGCGGCGGAACATATTCGTCGGAATGGGGTTTTTCCAAGCTGCTTCATTGGCTGCGCCACAATCCCGAAAAGCGTTCGCAGTTTGTCACCGCGTTTGAGCACTGCGACATGATTACTGCCGTGCTTTGCGGCATCACCGATCCCGAGCAAGCTCCGCGATCCATCTGCGCGATGGGCCATAAATGGATGTGGAACCGCTCCCTCGGCGGTCTTCCGCCAGAGGAGTTTCTGGTATCGGTCGATCCGCTTCTGGCGGGCGTTCGTTCCAAACTGACCGGCCGCTATCAAACCAGTGACCATCTCGCCGGGAACCTTCATCCCGACTGCGCAAAGCAACTGGGTCTCCGCGCTGGCATCCCCATCCCGATCGGCGCGTTCGATGCGCATTGGGACGCCATTGGAGCGGGCGCGCGAACCGGCGACGTGGTCAACGTGGTGGGCACTTCAACCTGCATCATTGCCATGAGCGACGACACGCGGCTGATCCCGGGCGTGTGCGGCGTCGTCCCTGGCTCGGTGCATCCGCTCAAGACGGGCGTGGAAGCGGGCCTCTCTGCCACCGGCGATATCTTCGAGGCCATCGCACGCCGCGCCGGAAAGACCATTGGCGAGATTTCGCCGGGGCTCGAAAATTTCCACCCGGGGCAAACCGGCTTGCTGCGTCTGACGTGGGATAATGGCGACCGCACCGTGCTGGTCAATCCGGAGCTGGGCGGCGTCACCTTCGGCTGGAACCTGACACACTCCGCGCAGGACGAGCTATTCGCCGCGGTCGAAGGTACCGCATTTCACACGCGCGTCATCTTGGAGCGCATGCAGCAGCACGGCGTGCCCGTCCACCGCGTGATCAATGCCGGCGGCATTCCGCAAAAGAATGACATGCTCAATCGCGTGTACGCCAACGTGCTGAATAAGCCCGTGCTCATTCCACAATCAGAAGTGACCAGCCTGGGCTCGGCGATTTTTGCGGCTCTGGCGGCGGGTGCCTTTCCGACAATCGAGGCAGCGCAACAGGCGCTTTGCTCGACCTATCGGGTTGTGGAGCCCGATCCGGCTGCCGCGAAAGTTTACGAAGAGCTCTACGGCATTTATCGCGAACTCTATTTCGGCTTCGGCCAAGGGGATGCTTCGCCGGTATCGGCTGGACGGGTCCTTCCCACACTGAGGCGCATCGCCGCCTCGGCGCGAGGTGACGCATGAAACTCAAATCTCTCCGCGAAGAAGTGCTCGACGCGAACCTCGAACTGGTTCGACGTGGCCTGGTGCTCTACACCTTCGGAAATGCCAGCGGGATTTCGCGGGAAGAGGGGTTGGTAGTCATCAAGCCGAGCGGGGTTCCCTATGAAACGATGAAGCCCGAGGATCTGGTGGTGGTGGATCTCGAGGGTAAACCCGTGGAAGGGAATTTGCGCCCCTCGTCGGACCTGCCGACGCACCTCATCCTCTACCAATATTGCCCCACGATCGGCGGAGTGGCGCACACGCATTCGCGCGCAGCCACTTCGTGGGCGCAGGCGCAACGGAAAATTCCTTGCTTCGGCACGACCCATGCCGATTACTTTCACGGATCGATTCCCGTGACCAAGCCGCTCAGCGCGGCGCAAATCCGCGATGATTACGAGCGCAACACCGGCCTGGCCATTGTGCGCTGCCTCGCGAAGCGCGATCCGCTACACACGCCGGGGGTACTGGTGGCAGGCCATGCTCCGTTTTGTTGGGGGAAAAACGCCGCCGATGCGGCTCACAACGCCGTGATCGTGGAAGAAATCGCTGCCATGGCGCTCAACACGATTTCAGCCAATCCGCGCGCCCGCGCCATTTCCCAGGACCTGCACAAGAAACATTTCTTCCGCAAACACGGTTCTTCAGCCTATTACGGGCAAAAATAGGTACTGTCGGCCCCCTGTCCCACAGCATATTTGATTTTGGATGCTACGCGATCTGTTTCAGCGCGAGTCCGTCCATCTCTAATTCGTGAATGGTCTGGTTCAGCCAATGTTCCAAGGCCGTTTCCAGTTCCTCCTCGGTTCCCCATTCGTAAAATGAGTTTACGGTATCGCCGCGTTCGGTCAGCCGGATGTGCCGGCAAGGAATGTGAGTGTCTCTCCGGTCAGCAGGGACGAACTGCATTAATGGACATTCGTGGCAGGGTTGTCGTGGGCTCTTGCAACGGTAATTCATGCAGGTTGGAGAATCTTCGAAGACGAAAGTCGGTCTCCAAGGATAACGTGGGCGGTTGCGATACCCCCCATCCTCCAGGAAGGCCAATTCCGCCCGCAAGATCTGAGTGAGCTTTCGGTGGTCTTCCATGGTCTAGACTCCCATGCTACTTGTCGCATGTAGATGGGCAAAGGGCAGTGACGGAAGTCACATTCAGCTGTGCGATGAATCACCCGCTCCCCGCTCCCCTCCCCTGTACAACATCACATAGATGGGTGATTTATGCTTACTGGTTGGCGCCGTAATGGCAATCGTTTCCAATTTGTGACCAAAACAGAGGGGGCCCTACCCCCCGACGCAGCGATTTCTCGCACGCCGTATGGTCTCGAGATCATAGAGAACTGCCTGTCCTGCCCGCACCGCGAAGAGCGCCTCTTCTGCAACCTTCCGGAGCCGGCCGTGAAGGCCTTGGCCACGATCACCTCGTCAGCGGCCTATCCCAAAGGCGCCACACTGTTTGTGGAAGGTCAGCCAGCCCGGGGCGTGTTCATCCTTTGCAGTGGACGCGTGAAGCTCTCCACGTCTTCGGCCGACGGCAAAACTCTGATCCTCCGCATCGCGGAACCCGGCGAAGTCCTAGGACTTCCGGCTACGGTCACGGGCACATGTTACGAGTTGACCGCCGACGTAATCGAACCGGCCCAGGCGAACTTCATCCCGCGCAACGATTTTCTCTCATTTCTGAAGGACACCGGCGAAGCGGCCCTCCGCGTTGCCCAGCAGCTAGGCGAAACCTATCATTCCGCGATTTCGGAAATGCGGACGATTGGCCTTTCGCACTCGGCCGGAGAAAAGCTGGCGCGCTTTCTGCTGGAGTGGGCTTCGAACTATCCCGAGGAGAAGGGGCAAGTGCGCATCAAGTTGACGCTCACCCACGAAGAAATCGCCCAGATGATCGGTTCCTCACGCGAAACGGTCACGCGTCTTCTGGCCGACTTCCGGAAGAGGCAGCTGCTGCAGGTGATGGGCTCGACGCTGGTCATCAAGAACAAGCAGGCGCTCGAATCGATCGTCAACAGCTAAGCTACTCCTTGCTGCTCACGCCGAACACCACCGCCGCATCGTAACCTGTCATTTCAAGATAGCCCACGCCGTCTACGGGCGTGATTTCCCGCACCCCTTTAAATTGCATCGCGCCTTCCCAGTAATGGGGAGCAATCCGCGATCGGCTGGCCAGTTCTTGCGATTTCAGCTGCGTTTTCGCGGTCAGCAGCAATCGCAGTTTTGGTACGGCGAGAGTCCACTCGATTGGATAGGCCGCGCCGGTTTCGGGACTCTTCCAGATTTCACCACCCGGCGTCATTAAAAAATCGGAGGAGCGTAAATGCGTGGTGTGCCCCTTGGCATCGACAAAAGTGCCCGAGGAAAAGAGATCCACGGATCCATCTTTCTTGCGCATGCGATAGAGCATCAACTCAGTATCGTCGTTCAGCTGGACGCTGACCCAATCCCAACCGGCTTGATCAGGCGCCAACTGCTGGGTAAAGAACTCATGATCCATCCACGCCAAGCCTGAAACGGCGTACTCCTTCCCGGCTAGGCGGATGGTTCCATTCGTATTCAGACGGGTCAGCGAAATGTAGTGCGACGCATGGCCCGCCCCGGCTGATTTCTGGCTGATGCCATTTTCTCCGTGGATCACCGGTGCCTTTTCTGATGTCAATCTCAGCGAAAACGAGAATCTGCTATCGATCGCGTCCAGCTGCTGCTGGTTTCCGTTCCAGCGCACACTCCAATTTCCGTTCCAGATTTGTTTTTCTGATTCGCTCGCGCCCACGATTCCGGGACCAGCGCGATTGATGCGTTCCGAGTGATAAAACGTTCCGGACTCTATATCGCTGAGCGCCAAGTGTGCCAGATAGATATCGCGGAGGTCCCATGTTCCTGCTGCTTCGACCGAGTGGTCTACGCCCTGCCGGAAAAAGGTGAGCTCAAAACCGAATTGGTGGCCATCGCTGGCGGTCACGTTGCCGGTGTAATACCACCACTCGGTCTGAAACGCTTCGTGATTGAAATGATCTCGCGGGAATTCGTATCGATAGCCCGGCGCCGCCTGCTTGTATTGTCCCACGGCGGGCCACACCAGGAGAACGAGCGCAGCGCATGCCGCGGCTCTACTCCTCATGGATCACCTCGAGCGGGTTCAGTTGCACCGCGACGCGCGCGGGATACAGCGCCGCCAGAACCGTAGCCGCGTAGACCACCGTCAGCGCGCCCAACAACACCGCGACCGGCCAGTGGAAGCGAATCGTCCACCCGAACGACTGCTTGTTGATCACAAATACCAGGATGAGCGACAGCAAGTAACCGAGCACAAATCCCGCCAGATTCGCCAGGAAGCCCAGCAATCCCGCCTCGGCCAGAATCAGTTTCCGGATTTGAGCCGATGACGCGCCCAGAAAACGAAGCAGGCCCAACTCCCGGCGGCGATCAATCACCAGCGCCATCAGCGCCCCTGCGACGCCCATAACCGCCACAAGTACGGCGATTGCTTCGAGCGCATAAGTGATGGCGAAGGTGCGGTCGAAAATGCGAATCGCCTCGCGACGCAGGTCGCTGTCGGAAAAAATCAGGATGCGATGGCCGGCCGCGGCGTCCACAATCTCCCGTTTCAGCGCATCTACGCCCGCGCCTTGTGTCAGATAGATCGCCATGTTTGATGGCGCCGGATCGGGCAAGTAGCGTAGAAGCGTTTCGCGATCCATCACGATTGTGCCGCGCTCGTTGCCATAGTCATAGAACACATCGGCAATGCGAAACGACGCTTGGGTGCCGCCAAGTGTCAAAATGAGCGAATCGCCCGCTTTTACTGTGTGTTTGTAGGTGAACGGCTCGCTCACAATCACCGCGTTATTCCCGCGCAATTCGTTGAGCACTTCGTGCGCCGGGCGCCCGGAAAGAAAATCGGACCGCCGGTACTCGCGCAACGCGCTCAGATCGATCGACGCCAATTCCACCGGTTTTCCGTCCAGGCTGATTTCGTAGGCGCGCAGCCGTTCGACTGCCGCGACTCCCGGCAATCGCGAAATCTTCTCCACTAGGTCCAGCGAGATGGTCGGATGGCGATCGGCGGCGGCTTCTCCGGCGGGACGCAAATACAGGTCCGCGGGCAGTTGCGTTTCCATCCAGTTCACCACCGTTTGCCGGAAACTTCCCACCATGATGCCCACGGATGTCATCATCGCCACCGCCGTGGCCAGCGCGCCGACCAGCACGGAAGTTCGTCCAAGAGAAGCGACCAAGCTCCGCGAAGCCAAGAGCGCTTCGACCCCAGCAAGCTTCGCCAATGTTGCCGAGAAGATCCGGGAAACAAGACTCACAAATGCCGGAATCGCATAAGCGCCGGCGCCGATCAGCAGAAGAGTCGCGGCGTATCCCGGCATTGGCTTACCCGCCACGGGCGGCATGAATGCGCAGAGTAACGCGGCCGCGGCCAAAATTGCCGCGATCATCAAGTCGCGTGTCTTCTCCACGTGCGCCGCGTATTCGCGCCGTCCGAGCGCCATGGCTTCCACGGGCGAAACGCGGATTGCCTCGCGGGCTGGTCCCCAGGCGGAGGCGACGGCCACGCCGACGCCAATCGCGATACCGAAAAGCACGATCGTTGGTGTGACCTGAATCGCACCGGGGCGGCTGCTGGCATACAGCGATTGCACCGTGAGGCCCATCAGCTTCACCGCGCCGGTGGCCATCACGCGCGCAACGGGTATTCCAATCAGCGCGCCGAGCAGCCCGATTCCCGCCACTTCGCCCAGAAATGCCAGGAACACCGCGCGCCGGCTCGCCCCGATCGCGCGCACAATGCCAATTTCTGCGCGCCGCCGCACCACGGAAATCGCGATGGTGTTGTAAATCAGGAAGGCTCCGACCACCAGCGCGATGTAGCTCAGCAGGCGCAGATTCCAGCGAAATGCCGCCAGCATCTTCCGGTTTTCCGTGGTTCCGGTTCCTTGCGCGCGCACTTCCACGCCTGCCGGGAGGAGTTGGCGGATTTTCGTTTGCCACTGGTCGATGTTGGCGTTGTCGGGTGTCCGAATGAGAATCCGGTCCAAACGCCCACGCCGCTGCAGCAGCCGTCCCGCGCCCGCCAAATCCATGACGATCGCGCTGTCTCCCGCAGAATCGTCGTACACTCCCCGCACCGTGCACGAGCACACCTGATCGTTCACAATCAGTTCGATTGGCTCGCCAGGTATTTTGCCGAGACTCCGCCCGACCCACACGCTGGTTGGATCCTGTAGTTCTCTCAAAACCTCGGAAAAGGCCGGCGTGGGTGTGGCCGCGCCCCCTTCGTAGCGGCTCCCTTCCGCGATCATATCGATGCCGATGAGTGGCAGGGCTTGTTTGGTCTGGGCAATTGTGGCGAAGTCTTCGAGCCTGGGCGAAATTGTAAGCGGCATGGCTTGCCTTGCGAGCGTTCCCGCAACACTTTCCGGGACTCCGCCCACCGCCACGACTTCCAGTGTGTATCCGCCCACCAGCGTTTCCAGCGACGAGTGGAAAGAGCCAACCGCTGCGCTTCCCGCAAGCTCCATAGCAAGCACGACCGCGACGCCCAGCGCCACAGCCAGAATCGTCAGAGCCATGCGCACCGGTTCGCGCCACATGGGCCGCAGCATCAATCGGTAAAAGAGCTTGGCGCGCGTCATTTCACTTTCGCGTGATTTCCTCAATGTGGCCGTCGCGCAGGCGCACGACCGTGTCCGCCAGGGCCGCAGCTTCGGCGCTGTGTGTTGCCAGCAACGTTGCGGTACGCTGTTCGCGCGTGAGTCGTTGCAGCAGTTCCAGAATGACGGCGCCGGTGGTGGTGTCCAGGTTTCCTGTCGGCTCGTCGGCCAGCAGGATTTTGGGCGAATGCACCAGCGCCCGCGCGATCGCCACGCGTTGCATTTGGCCGCCGGATAGTTGGTGCGGAAAACGATTCTCCAGGCCGTCGAGTTCCACCCATTTCAGCCGCTCTCGCGCCGAGGCACGCGCCTGCCCGTTGCCGGCTAGGAGCAAAGGCAATTCCACGTTTTCAATCACCGTGAGCGTGTGCAGCAGTTGGAACGATTGAAAGACGAACCCTACTTTTTCGCGTCTCAGTTGCGTCTGCGCGGCGTCGCTGAGCGGAACGGTTGCCACCCCATCAATTCGCACTTCGCCCTTCGTGGGGAAATCCATGGCTCCCGCCAGATGCAGCAGCGTGGACTTGCCGCAGCCGCTGCGGCCCACCAGAGCGACAAATTCTCCGGCTTGCACTTCGAGCGACAGGCCGCCGAGGGCCTTCACCCGCTGCCCATCGGTTTCGTAGTCTTTGGACACGTCCACCAGCGTGAGGATCGCCATACGCAACAGTCCAACGGATTTCGAGGTCGATTGCAACTCACGGGCACGAAAGGACGCGGGAAAACTCTTTATGCTATTTCTTCAGGGTTGCCAAGGCTCTTTCGATGGCGCTGGTCACCTGCGGCGAATCCGGAACCACAGCCGAATCGAAGCGGGCAATCACTGTGCCATCGGGGCCCACGAGGAACTTTGTGAAATTCCAGCCGATCTCGCCGCCGGTGTCCGGGTGCGCGTTCTTATCCGTCAGGAATTGGTACAGCGGTGTAATGTCGCCGCCTTTCACGGAAACCTTGGCCATCATTGGAAAGGTGACATGATATTTCGCCGAGCAGAACGTCTTGATCTCCTGGTTCGTGCCCGGCTCCTGGGCGCCGAAATTGTTGGCCGGTATGCCGACGATTACGAATCCGCGGTCCTTATATTTCTCGTAGAGGGATTCAAGCGCGGTGTATTGCGGCGTGTATCCGCAGCGGCTGGCCACGTTCACCAGCAGCACCACTTTTCCTTTGAACGTCGAAAGCGGCGTCGGTTGGCCGTCGATGGAATTCAGAGTGAAGTCATAGATCGTCTTTTCCGCGGCCATCACGCTCATCCCCAAGAGTGCCATCAGCACAAAAAGTCTTTTCATCGGATTTCCCCCTTTTCGCGCGGACTTCCATGCTACAAACTTCTGGCGCCTACTGCAGCACAAAAATCGACAGGCTTTGCGGCGGCAGAGTCAGCTTCAGATGGTCCTCGCCCAATTCCGCTTGCGCCCCTCCAAACAAAGGCGAGATGCCGGTCGCCTGTTTTGCGGGAGAGTCTTTCAGCGACACGGTGATGGTCTTTGTGCTGTTGCCGCCGTGAAATGCGATGATCAGCTTGTCTTGTTCGGATTCGCGCAAGAAAACGTAGCTCGATTCGTCCACGGCCAGGTGCCACAGCCGGCCTCCGCGGAGAGATTCGTGTTCGCGCCTGAGCCGCAAGAGGTTCTGCACCGATTGGAAAAGTTTTTGTTGATCCGGCGTTCTCCCTTCGCGCAGAAACGCATTCTTCGCGTCTTCGGTCCAGCCGCCGGGAAAATCGTGGCGATTGTCGGGATCCTCGCCCCCGGTCATTCCGATTTCGTCGCCGTAGTAAATTTCCGGAATACCCCGCAATGTCAGCGTCAGGCCAAAAGCCAACTGCTCCTTGGCGAGGCTGGCACCCGGCGTGCCGGCAAAACGCGTCGTGTCGTGATTCGCGAAAAAGGGCACCAGAAAGTCCGGATGGGGATACAGCGAATCCTGCCGGAGGATGTTGGTCAGCCGGCCTGCGGGCGCTCCGTTGAGCAAAACATCGCGTATCGCAAAGTAGGTGGGGAAATCGAATACCGATGTCAGTTGCGTATCGATTCCGTCCCAGCCTTTTCGCCCTCCCGCATAGAACGATGTCACCGTCGGATCGGGATGAAACACCTCGCCGATCGTCGACAGCTGGGGGTAGAGCGCGCGGAGTCTCTGGTGCCACTGCGACCAGAACCCTCGCGGCACATAAGGAAATGTATCGATGCGATAGCCGTCGAGCCCGGAAGTTTCCGCCCACCAGATGGCGTTCTGTATCAGGTATTCGCTCACCAGGGGATTTTCGGTATTGAGGTCCGGCAAAATGTCGAAAAACCAGCCGTTGGTCAGATTCTTCCGCAGCGCTTCGGGCGTGTGTGGATCGACGAGCGCTTCGAAGAGGTCGTTCGTGGACTTCTTCGTTTGTTCCTGGCCATAGAAATCGACCTTGATCGGCATCGTGGAGTTCAAATGCGTTGCGGCAGTGCCGTGAAACCAGTCCGGTGTGGGCGGGTCTTTCAGCCACGGATGCAGCGGCCCGACGTGATTCGGCACCACGTCAAACAAAATCTTCATATGCTGTTTGTGCGCGGTGGCGATCAGACCCAGATAATCGTCGAGGGCGCCAAGGTGCGGGTCGACCGCGTACAGGTCCACAGCGCCGTAGCCGTGATAGTCCGCGGCGGCGCCGTTCTTCAGAATCGGCGTGAGCCACAGCGTTGTCACGCCCAAGTCCTTCAAGTACGGCAGATGTTCCTGAACGCCACGCAAATCGCCGCCATGATACGCGCGAGGTTTTGAGCGGTCGTGCGAGCCCGGAAATTCCGCGGGCTCATCATTTGTGGGATCACCATTGGCAAAACGGTCCGGCATGATCAGGTAGATCACATCGTCTAACGATAGACCCCGATTGCGCCCGAGAATCTGCTTGCGCGCCGCGAACGGCAGCTCAAACGAAGTTTGCCCGTTCGAGGTGGTGATGCGGCAGACGGCCGTGCCTCGTTTCAGCGTCGGCGCGAGATTGAGCCAGACGAAGAGATAATCGCCATCGCCCGAGGACTGCGTGCGGACGACGGAAACTTCCGGCAGGTTGCAGTCGACGTGCGTGGCCCCTAAATTCTTGCCGCTCAGCAGCAGCATTACGTCCTGCGAAAGGTTCACCCACCAGTTCGGCGGCTCCACTTTCAGCACCACCGGCGCGTGGGGATCGATCTTGTCCTGTGCAGGGCACGGTTGGGCCGAAAGAAAAAATGCGGAGGCGAAAAGAAGCGCAGTGGAAATGTGAATTGAGGCGCGTCGAAGCGGATTCATGTGGTTCCGTTGCGAGAGTAGCAGAAATGCTCTGCGAACGGGCAGGCGCGGTTGCTATTCCTGGAAAACCAGCCTGCCGAATCTGGCGGGCACATGGAAACTGGGCTTCGGCGTCAACGTGGGACTCCACGCCGAGTAAAATCGCGGCTCCTGCTCGCCTTCAATGCGATAAAAGTTCGCGCGCCATGACTTTTCGGGGTCGAATTGTTTCGTCAGTCCCTTCATCGGAATCGCGAACTCGGCCGTCCAGGTCTTTGCTTTTTCGTCCAGCAGCACGCGGCGGCGCAGCCCGCTATGCAGTTCGTCAATCTTTCCATGGGAAACGGCGAGGTCGATCCACATATTGTTGGGACTCACTTCAAATTCGGTGTACACCATCGGATCGCTGGCATCCGGCTGCAGGAAGGTTTCGGCCACGTCGCGATCCCACATGCCCAGGCGGTAGCCATCCGCGCGCGAATCGGGAAACACGGTGATGGTCTTGTAGTTGCAATGAAAGCGGATGAACAGCGTATCCGGGGTCCAGAGCAGGCGCACTTCGGAGGCGCGCTGTGGATCGGGGTTCTGCCCCTGCCAGTCGTTCTCGTAGCGAATCGCCGGCGCTTTTTGCCACCCCGCCTGATCGGGAAAATTCCCCGTATCCAATTTTCCGGCAAAACGTTGCGCGTACGCTGTTGGGAGGTTCTCATTCTCGCTTGCGGAAACAGGGCTCATGTTACCCATAGTGTAATGGAAAGCTCCCGCGAAGCTCATCCACAACAAGCAGGGCAAAATCAAATAAGCCTTCATGCGTTTAACCGTCTGGTACGGCGCTCGTATCACCGCTAAGAACGATAGCAGCGCAAGGCAAAGTGAGGCAATGCGGAGCGGACCGAACGGCCAGCAAACTCATTGCGCACAGAAGCGCCGGTTCGCCGGCCGGTCGCGGCATCGCAGTGCTAGCATCGGAATGCAGCTCGCTCACGCGTTTTGGAAGGAGAAACACCCTTGCCAGGCCGTCCATCCTCATCCTCGGTAGAGGTCCGCACCGAACCCAGGCGTCGTCAGCCCGTGGAATTTGAGTTCATCAAGTACCGCATCGAAGGCAGCGTCGCGCGCATGACGCTGAACCGCCCGGAGCACAATCTGCTGAACGAAAACATGCTGCGGGAATTGGCGGACGGCATCGCCTCTGTCGCCGAGCGCGACGATATCAAACTTGTTGTACTGGATTCCGCGTGCAAAGTGTTTTGCGGTGGCATCGATGTGGGCGAATACACGTCGGAGCGCGTGTTCCAGATGCTGGAGGCGTTTCATTCCGTTTTTGCCGGTATTCTGGAAGCGTCCAAGCCGGTGTTGTGCGTGGTGAATGGCCCGGCCATCGGCGGCGGCGCGGAGTTGGCGGCGTTCGGCGATATGGTGATTGCCACGCCGAAAGCGCGCTTCGCTCAGCCGGAAATCACCATCGGTGTGTTTCCGCCGCTGGCTTCCACGATTTTGCCATTCCTGGTCGGTCCGAAGGTTGCGCTGGAATTGGTGCTGCTTGGCGAACCGGTGACCGCCGAGCGCGCGCTCGAACTGGGCATGGTCAATCGCCTGGTGCCAGAGGCGCAACTCGAAAGCACGGTGAACGATCTGATCGCGCGCATCACCGGCCACTCCGGCCCGGTCCTGACCATGGCCAAAAAGGCGATTCTCGGTGGCATGGGGCTTTCGTTGCGCGACGGCCTGAAAAACTCCATGAACATTTTCCTGAACGAGCTGTACCGCCTGGAAGACTCGCAGGAAGGCCTGCGCGCCCTGGTCGAAAAACGCAAGCCCAACTGGAAGAACCGCTGACGCGGGCCTCCCGCGGAAAGTCCCTCGCCATAATACCCACTTTGGCGGTTACTGCGTTTACTAGGTGGATGCCCCGAGCGGCCGAGCACGGTGATGCGTCTACACTGTTCTGGTTGGCAGTTGCATATGATGATGGGTCCGCCTCGCTAAATCTCAGATACACATAGCTGTCAGCTATACCTTTCCCTGACGTCCACGAGTGTAATTGCCGAGCCACCAATTGGTGACGCCGGTCACTGTTTCGACCGCCTCGCAGGCATAAAGAAGAGGACGGGTCTCGGGCCCAACGCCGCGACTTTCGAACCAAGGCGCGGTCGCCTATCTCCCCTTCGTAAGAGATGGGATAAGTGAGGGCTTGGGGAGCGGGTTGGTTGGTCTTCCCCCATTTCCTGTCTGACTCAACCATGTCAAAGCACAGCCGGAAGTGAGGAGGTAGTCATGGCCACTCATGTTGTCGCACCGGTCGTACACCGACGAATTACCTTAGAAAGGCTGGACGGA
>Ga0335079_10006759_pt1 | contig 13121 bp, 10 predicted proteins | sample Lox_Sample_33_FD_206719 | JGI IMG/M metagenome (GOLD analysis project Ga0335079, IMG submission 206719) | Soil microbial communities from Loxahatchee National Wildlife Refuge, Florida, United States - Lox_Sample_3.3 | ecosystem: Environmental > Terrestrial > Soil > Wetlands | place: USA... | reverse complement strand
TCTACTCATGGCGGCACTCGATGAGATCGAAGCACGACGGAAGGCAATCGAATGGTTGATTGATGCCGATCTGTTGTGCCGCTGTTTGGTTTGATAGTCGGACGACTATGTTCGACTTTCGGGGTCGAGCCAGTTACCCGGTGATGGGTCCGTCGATCATTCCGGAAGCGTCACGCCGGACCCGCCCATTTCCTTCGGCAGATCGTTGAACTTCGGCAAGCCATCAAGGATGTGCAGCACCGATTCGTGGTAGTGGACGTGCACGCCGGCGCTGAATTGAAGCTGTGGCAGAACAGCCGCGTAAATGTCGATCATGCCCAGTCCCGGGTGCTCGGCGAACAGGTGACCGCCGCATGACGTGCACCACTTGCGTCGACTGTTGTCGGTTTTCTCGAACATGCCGATGCGGGACGCGCCGCGCGTGATGCTGACATTCTCCACCCGCCATAGCGTGAACGCGTTGACCGGCGCGGCCGACCACTGCCGGCAGGACTCGCAATGACAGTAAGCAGACGCCACCGGCGCTCCCGTCACCGTGAACCCGACTGCTCCGCAGAAACACTCACCGTCGTAGCTCTGCGTGTGGCTCATAACCGGCCTCCCCGTACGCCGTTCCCCAGGCGCTGATCAGACTTCAGGCGCGAGGCCCACGCCCACGGGGAGGCTCCCCATAATTGAGGAGCCCCTCCCTATCTTTTGGCCATAGTGCGCTTTACCGATTGAGTCGCGCCTGCTGCAGCGGCAGAATCTGCCGGCGTGCCTGCCGCTCGTAGCGCTCGGTGAGCAACGGACTGTCGATGTCCGCAACAGCCTGCGCGATCGCCCGATCGATGCAGACGCGCTTGCTAATGCCGACCGCGGACCCGCCTGGGCTGAAGGTCTCACACACGTCGCGGGCGGCGTGCGTGATCCGGCGATACAACTCCTGCGCTCCGGCGGACCGTGTCAGATCGAGATCGCCGAATCTCACCGTCTCCTGCCGAGCCGCGTCGTTGGGTGCCGTGCCGGCGAGAGCGCTCGGGGGGATTGCGTAGAGGGCCATTACACCAATGAGGGTGGTGACAGCGTGTTTCATGTGACTTTCTCCGGTCCGGATTATTCCGGTGCCGCGCAGACTAAGGCCCTCGGCGGCGAACGCCATCGGTGCGGCACCCCATCTTTCCGCCGCTCCCCACCTACGGACGCCAGCGCGGGGAACACGAGCTACTCAACGAACGCATCAGGTGATCGCCATGCTGCTCCTCGAGCGCGATAAGCAACTCGCGCAGCTCACTCGCTGGCACGAGGCGATCGAGGGCCGCGGCGGCTGCGTGGTGCTGGTCACGGGCGAGGCCGGTATGGGCAAGACCGCGACCGTCAGGGAGTTCATTCGCCGGCTCGGCGCCGAGGTTCGGGTGTTGTGGGGCGCGTGCGACCCGCTGTCCACGCCGCAGCCGCTGGGGCCTTTGAGCGATGTCGGCCGCCAGGTCGGCGGCACGCTGCTCGAGGCGCTGCAGGAGGGCACGAATCGCGAGCGGATATTCGTCGCCACGATTGATGAGCTCGAGCGTCCGGGAAAGCCTGTGGTGCTGGTGATCGAGGACATGCATTGGGCGGATGACGCCACCCTCGACCTCATGAAGTACCTCGGCCGGCGTATCGCGCGGACCCGCGCGATGTTGGTCGCTACTTACCGTAGCGACGAGATCCACGCGCGGCACCCTTTGCAGGTTGCGATCGGCCTTCTCCCCGCAGAGACGGTCAAGCGTCTGCCGCTTGCGGCGCTATCTGAGGCTGCGATCGGCGAGCTCGCCCAGACACTCGGACGCTCGGCAGCCGGTCTTTATGCGGCGACCGGCGGCAATCCGTTCTATGTCACCGAGCTGCTCGCGGCGCCGCCCGGTGAGATACCCACGTCGGTACGCGACGCGGTGATCGCCCGCGTCGCGCGCCTCTCGCCCGACGCCCGCAGGCTGGCCGAGCTGGTCGCAGCCGTGCCGGGCCACACCGAGGCCTGGCTGATCCGGGCGGTGCTGCACAGCTCGGAAGCGGCGCTCGAGGAAGGCACGCGCGGCGGCATGGTGCGCAATCCGGACGAGTCCCTCACGTTCCGGCACGAGTTGTCGCGGCGCGCGGTGGAAGACTCGCTTACGCCGACCCAGGCGCGCTCGCTGCACACGCGGCTCCTGCAAGTCCTGCGGGACCGGGAGCGCTGCGAGGTGAGCGAATCACGGCTGGTGCACCACGCCGTGCGCGCCGGCGATGTTGCAGCGGTGCTCGAGTTCGCGCCACGCGCAGCCGAGCGCTCCGCCGGCGTCGGCGCGCACCGTGAGGCGATCGCCTATTACCGCACGGCTCTGCGTCACGCCGATCAGATGCCGCCCGAGGTGCGCGGCTGCCTGCTCGACAGCCTCGCGTATGAGTGCCTGCTCACGGGCGAGCTCGAGGGCGCGATCGATGCGCGTGGCGACGCACTCACGATCTGGCGCGCCAACGGCAACGCGATGCGTGCCGGCGACACGCTGCGCGCGCTGTCACGGCTGCACTGGCTTCTCGGCCGGGGCGACGAAGCGCATCGCTATGCGACCGAGGCCATCGCAGCTCTGGAGCCTCTCGGCCCGAGCGATGAGCTCGCCATGGCATTCAGCAACATGGCACAGCTCGCGATGCTCGCCTCCCATGACGCGCGGGCGATCGAGTGGAGCGAGCGCGCCATCGACCTCGCCCGCCGGCTGGATAACAACGAAGTTCTCGCCCACGCGCTCAACAACTTCGGCTCGGCGCGCCTGCAGGAAACCGGCGATGCCGGCTGGCTCGAGCTCGAACACAGCCTCGAGCTGGCGCAGCATTGCCAACTGCAGGAGCAGGTCGCACGTGCGCACACCAATCTCGCCACCTTCGCCATCGGCAACCGCGACTACGGCGCAGGAAGACCGCATCTTATGGCTGGCCTCGCGTTCTGTGCCGAGTACGAGCTGTACATGGCGGCCGGGTACCTGCGTGCATTCAAGGCGCGCGTGAGCTTCGAACAGGGCGCTTGGACCAGGGCGATCGAGGAAGCCGAGGACCTGCTGCGTCAGCCGCAGGAGTCGATTGCCGCGCGTATTCCAGCGCTCACCACCGTCGGTCGGGTCCGCACGCGACGCGGCGCAGAAGGCGCGCTCGAGCCGCTCGACGAGGCCTGGACGCTTGCGTTGCGCACCGGCGAGCCGCAGCGCATCGTCACCGTTGCGTCCGCGCGCGCCGAGCATGCGTGGTTACGTGGTGAGCCTTCGGGCATCGGCGACGAGCTACGCAGCGTCTGTGCCTGTGCGCTGCGCGACCGCAATTCATGGCGCGTGGGCGAGTTCGTATTCTGGGCGCGGCGTACGGGCACGACCCTGGAAGGCGCGCTCGCTGTCGCCAAGCCCTTCGACTTGCAGATGCGCGGCAAGTACCTCGAGGCCGCGCAGGAATGGGCGCAGCTCGGCTGCCCGTATGAGGAGGCACTGGCCCTGACCGACAGCCCGGACCCCGGCTTGCGCAAGCGCGCGCTCGAGATATTTGACTCACTGGGTGCGCGTCCGATGGCGCAACGGCTGCGCCGGCAGCTCAAGGCCGAGGGCGTGCGCGGTCTCAAGCGTGGCGCCAACCGCTCGACGCGCGCCAACGCGGCCGGTTTGACCGTGCGCGAGCTCGAAGTGCTGGCACTCGTGGCTCAGGATCTCTCCAACGCAGCCATCGCCAGGCGACTCTACCTGTCGGCCAAGACGGTCGACCATCACGCGAGCGCAATTCTGTCGAAGCTCGGCATCGCATCGCGGCGCGAGGCAGCCGCGGCAGCTCGCAAGCTCGGCATCGAGCTCATCGAGCGCCGGCGACCCCCGGTGCTGCTGAGCTCGAGCAGCCGGCAGTGAGCGTAGCGTGCACACCGTGCGTTCCTCACCGCTGGTGTGGCACCGCGTTGCTGCGATCGCGGCGCCGAGGTTTGTCGACATCAGTGAACTACATGACTCAACAGAAAGTCGACGAGCACAAATAAGCCTGACGTTGCGAGCGCAGCGAGCACGGCGACGATGGAGCGATTCGAAATCAACATGGCGCGCCCTCGGCGAGACGCGGGATGTTCCGCGTATCGCACTAGCATCGAGCGCATGCTGATCACGCACATCGGTACTCACCCTCAGCTTTCGCGAGCACCCACCTGGATTTCCTGAGTTGCGGCGCTTAGGTGCGCAGCGCATAACTCGAACTCGAGTCCTGAGCACCGCTGGTTGAGCCGACGCTCCGGCACAGGAACACGCGCACGTCGTTCCCTGCTGAACCGCATCGCCGCGGGCTGGTCGGGAACACGACGCGGCCGCGAAATCTGGGCAGGTGTGTCGGCTGATGTAGGGAGTCAGCCCGATGCCCGGGCGATCCTCCTGGGCGAGCATGCTGTTCACCAACTCATCTCGCAGTCGCAACGGACTCCTGCTGCACCAACACCGCAGACGGCCGATTCACGAATATGCGCTCGCTTCCCACCAAGACTCTTCGTCCATATGTCGTCGTCGCCGTTACGGCCAGCCTGGTGCTGAACCTCGCACTGCTGCTCGCTTCTCTCTACGCACTGCAGACCTTCGATCGGGTGTTTGTCAGCCGCAACGACGGGACTCTCGCGATGCTGAGCCTGCCGGTGCTGATGGCCTTGGTCTTCGGTTACTTTGTCGACAGCGTACGCGCCGAGGCCTTGGGATGGGCCGGGCGCATCCTCGGTCGTCTGCAGCAGCCGCACACGCTCCTCAGCAGTCTGCAACACGCCACCGGCAACGCGGCGCCTGGCAACAGCGACAGCCTGCGGGATATCGCCGCGTTGCGCGCGTTCCTCGGCAGCAACGCTGTTCTGGCACTATGCGATGCGCCATGGCTACCGCTGTATCTGCTGGTGATTACACTGATGCACCCGCTGCTTGGACTGACGGCCGCGTGCGGTGCGGCCCTGCTCATCGCTCTTGCGGTGCTTGAAACTTTCAGCCGCGGACACAGGCGCGAGGCCCAGCAACACGGACGTGCCACCGCGGATTTTGCGCAGACGCCGGCGCGTGACGCCGCGGTCATCGGTATGGGCTTCACGACCGAGGCACTTGGCGGGGCGACGCGACTCGGCGCGTTGGCCCGCGTGAGCCGGCGGGTGCTGCCGATCGTCATGCTTGCGCTCGGGGCCTGGCTGGTCATCGACGCGCGGTCCTCACCCGGTGCCATGATTGCCGCCACCATTCTCCTCGCTCGTGCGCTGCAGCCCGTCGAACAGCTGGTCAGCGGCCGGAAGGCGCTCGGCGAGGCGTATGCAGCGTGGACGCGGCTTGGCCGGCGTTCGTTGGGCGACGACGGCTCGGACACCGCGCTGCCCAGGTCGCACGGCCGCTTGGACCTCGAGCGCGTCGTGCACCGGGCCGCGCCCGGGCTTGCCCCGATCATCCGTGGCGTGAGCCTGCAGGTGGCGGCGGGCGAAAGCGTCGGGATCATCGGTCCGAGCGCTGCGGGCAAGACCACGCTGTTACGTCTCATTCTCGGGATCCTGCAACCCTGCTCGGGTGCGGTGCGCCTCGATGGCGCCGACGCCGAACAGTGGCATCGGCGGGCGGGCGAGAAACACGTTGGCTACCTTCCCCAGGATGTCGAGCTGTTCGCTGGCACGGTTGCACAGAACATCGCCCGGCTGGAGCCGATGGACTCGGCCGCAGTGATCGAGGCCGCGCGCCTCGCGCACGCTCACGAGATGATCGTGCAGCTGCCGTGTGGTTATGACACCGAGATCGGACACGGCGGCGCCGTGCTCTCGGCCGGTCAGCGTCAGAGAATAGCCCTGGCGCGCGCGCTGTACCGCAATCCGCGCCTCGTGGTGCTCGATGAGCCCAACGCGAATCTCGATGCCGAAGGCGATCTCGCTCTGGCCAACACCATCCAGGCGTTGAAGCAGCGCGGCACCACGCTGGTGATCGCCGGACACCGGCCGAGCCTCATGGCGCAGCTGGATAAGCTCGCCCTGCTCCGCGACGGCCGCCTCGAAGCGTTCGGCCACAACGATGCCGTGCTGCTGAGCACCGAGGCTGTCGTCACGCCTTTGCGGCGCGTCCCAGCCAAACTGCACGCGATGCAGGAGCGCTTTAGCTGACTCCCCCGCTGGGCGGATCACTCCCCGGCCGACGCCGCCGGAGTGATCCGCCCTTTTTTGTCGGACACCGCGGCCGCCGGCGACCCAGCGCTTTCACTCGGGCGCTTTGAGGAGTACGGCGCGCGCAACATCATCGGTGCGATCGAGACTTGGCCGATCCCACCTCGCCTGATCCGCCGCGGCCGAATACGTCTGCTCAAGAAATTCGAGCACCGTTCGGGCGGGATCGGCCGCGGTACGAGCGTCATCGTAATCCAGGATGAACTCGCCGAGCCCGGAGTTGAAACCCCCTTGGCCGGAAATGACTGCCGTGTCGAGTCCTTCGGGGCCAGGGGCGGCGTAACAGTAGAATGCCGCCCGACCGTAGCCCCCGTTGCCCGGCCAGAAACCAGCGCTGATCACCTCGTGGGAGTATGCCTCGCGCTGGATCGAATCCGTAAACCGCTGAGGCGCTCTCTTGCCATTGAATCGAGTGACGGCCAGGTCGAAGGAGCCCCAAAAGAAGTGAACCGGGCTGATCTTGCCGTAGAAGTTTGTCGAGAAGCGCTTCAGCAGCGTGTCTGCAATCCGCAGCGTGTGCCAGAAACGCGTGACGGCATCGCGATCGTACGTGCAATGTATCGTGTCAAGATCGCAACGAATTGGATTCTCAACTTCGACCGGCATCGGATTGATCTTTACGGTCACCCCGAGCGACGCAAGAGTGCTGACGAACTCCCTGAAAAACTCCGCCACCGGAACCGGCCGAAGTGCAATTTTGCGGATCTCCCCCGCACTGCTACGGCAGGTTACTTCGTGGGACAGGAAGTCGAACTCGACATCGAGCAGGCCCGCCTCTATCGGCATCGCCAATGTTGTAAGTCCCCGCGCAGTAACATAGAAGGTGGAATTCCACCAGTGATTCTGCCGAGGCGTGAGAGCCAGACGCGTCTTTCCCACGACTTGCATGCACATGTGAAGGGTTTCCGCGGTGTCCTTCCATTGCTCCCAATCGAGCCTCGGCCATGCGCCGAGATCCGGCAGCAGATTCAGCACACGAATTCTCCAGTGCACAACGTGTGGCGAACGATTTTACCCGCCCGGAAATGCCACTGTCGCCATCCGTTCTGCAATCGCCCATCGGTCAATGGGCGGAGATGTGTCCCGCGACGGCGCCATCAGGTACCGCAGTCGGTAGCGTTTTCGGCCCCGGTGAGCCGGTCCGCGTTCATCACCTTGTTCCATGCCGCCACGAAATCCTGTGCAAACTTCTCCTTCGAGTCCGTGCAGGCATAGACCTCGGCCAGCGCGCGCAGCTGCGCATGCGACCCGAAGATCAGGTCGACCCGCGTGCCCGTCCATTTGAGCTCCTTGGTCTTGCGATCGCGGCCTTCGTAGACGCCTTCGCTATCCGCGGCCTGCCACTCCGTGCGCATATCGAGCAGATTGACGAAGAAGTCGTTCGTCAGCGTCTCTGGCTTCGTGGTGAACACGCCGTGCTTGGACTGCGCGGCGTTGGCTCCGAGCACGCGCAGCCCGCCGACGAGGACTGTCATTTCCGGCGCGGAGAGTCGCAGCAATTGCGCGCGATCCACGAGTGCCTCTTCGGGCGTCATGAACTGGGGGGCGCGCAGGTAGTTGCGGAAGCCGTCAGCGACCGGCTCGAGCGGCGCGAACGAACTGGCATCGGTCTGCGCCTGCGAGGCATCCATGCGCCCGGGCCGAAAGGGAACCTGCACGCTGATGCCGGCATCCTTGGCTGCCTTCTCGATCGCCGCACCGCCGGCGAGAACGATCAGATCAGCGAGGGAGACCTTCTTGCCGCCAGAGGCCGCTCGGTTGAACTCCTGCTGGATCGCTTCCAGCTTCTGCAGCACCGTCTTCAGCTGCGCAGGCTGATTTACCTGCCAGTCCCTTTGGGGCGCGAGGCGGATGCGGGCGCCATTTGCCCCGCCGCGCTTGTCGGAGCCGCGGAATGTCGATGCCGAAGCCCAGGCCGTTGAGACGAGCGCGGCAATCGACAGCCCGGAGTCCAGGATCCTCGACTTCAGGGCCGCAACCTCGTTCGCGTCGATCAGCGGGTGATCGGCTGCAGGAATCGGGTCCTGCCAGATCAAGGCCTCCTTCGGCACGAGCGGCCCCAGGTAACGGCCGATCGGACCCATATCGCGGTGCGTGAGCTTGAACCACGCGCGCGCGAAGGCGGCGGCGAACTGGTCGGGGTGTTCGTAGAAGCGGCGCGAGATCTTCTCATAGGCCGGATCGAACCGCAGCGACAGGTCAGTGGTCAGCATGGTCGGCACGTGCTTCTTCGACGGGTCGTGGGCGTCCGGGATCTCTGCCGGGGCGCCCTTCGCCTTCCACTGCTTTGCACCCGCAGGGCTCTTGGTCAACTCCCATTCGTAGCGGAAGAGGTTTCCGAAGAAATAGTTGCTCCACTTCGTCGGTGTCTGCGACCAGGTCACCTCCGGGCCGCCGGTGATGGTGTCAGGCCCGAAGCCTGTACCATGTTTGCTCTTCCAGCCAAGGCCCTGATCCTCGATCCGGGCACCTTCGGGCTCCGGCCCGAGCAACGAGGGGTCGCCCGCTCCGTGGGTCTTGCCGAAGCTGTGGCCTCCGGCGATGAGCGCGACGGTTTCCTCGTCGTTCATCGCCATGCGGGCGAACGTCTCGCGGATGTCACGCGCCGCCGCGATCGGATCGGGGTTACCGTTCGGCCCTTCCGGATTCACGTAGATGAGTCCCATCTGCACTGCGCCGAGCGGTTTTTGCAGCTGGCGTTCGCCGCTGTAGCGCTCATCGCCCAGCCACGTGCCCTCGGGACCCCAATACAGCTCCTCCGGCTCCCAGGTGTCAGCGCGTCCGCCGCCGAAGCCGAACGTCTTGAAGCCCATCGACTCCAGTGCAACGTTGCCCGCGAGCACGAACAGGTCCGCCCAGGAGATCTTGCGGCCATACTTCTGCTTGATCGGCCAGAGCAGCCGCCGCGCCTTGTCGAGGTTGGCGTTGTCCGGCCAGCTGTTAAGGGGCGCAAAGCGCTGCTGGCCGCCACCCGCGCCGCCACGGCCGTCGGCGACGCGGTAGGTGCCCGCGCTGTGCCAGGCCATGCGGATGAAGAGTCCGCCGTAGTGACCAAAATCGGCAGGCCACCAGTCCTGCGAATCGGTCATCAGGGCGTGCAGGTCCTTGATCACCGCGTTCAGGTCGAGGCTCTTGAACTCTTTCGCGTAGTCGAAGGCCGCACCCATCGGGTTGGACCGCGGAGCGTGCTGGTTGAGGCTTTGCAGACTCAGCTGCTCGGGCCACCAGTCGCGGTTGGTCCGCCGGCGTATTCCGTGAGCCACCGGGCAGCTACCCGCACCCTTCTCATCGCTCTTGCCCTTGACCTTTGCGTCCATCTACGTCTCCGTAATCGTGTGTTGTAAATGCCTCTGCCCGCGCGGACCAATTGTCACGCTGCAGGTTACGACCGCGCTCCTGGCGTTCTGCTTCTGCTGAGCCGCCAGGTAATCCAAAGCACCCCGAAACATGCCGCATACCCAGCCGCAAACAGGTGCTCAGGGTCGGTGGCGTTTGGCCGGCCAGGTCCGCCCATTGATTTCGGGAGCGAAAAGTCGACACTCACGGAGCCGCCGTCCTCGGCTCGAGAATGTCCATTTCTCCCGCCGGTGGCGGTCGCAGTGGCAGTGAACAGCGGCTGGATGCCCATCTGTGGCTCCTGGACCATTGCACGTGAGACCGAGTCTAGACTGGCGCCTTCGTTGGGTGAATTCAATAGTTTCGATCGGATCGATTGAGTGCATCTATTGAAAGCCGATGCGCGCGAGCCGCGTGAGTGCGCAGGCTCGCCGTTCCAAGGTATCGAGGTTGCTGCCGGCAGCCCGGCAGAGACCCGCTGGAGTGGAAGGAGACGCAGCTATGAACAAACGTCTGCTTAACCGCCGTCAGTTTAGTGCGCGTTGTGCAGCGTTCGGCTTATCGTTGCCCGCCCTGAACGCATTGTTTGCGCCGCAGGCAGGTGCACAGGAGCCTGTCAGTGGTACGGCAGCCAAGCCTGTGGCGCGTACCGTAAAGCTTCCGGACAACACCAGCGTTCCGGCGCTCGGCCAAGGCTGCTGGCACCTTGGTCAGGGGAGACATCCACCTGCTGTTGAAGAGGATGCGCTGCGCACCGGTATCTCACTCGGCATGAGTTTGATCGACACCTCGGGAAACTATGGAAATGGTCGTTCCGAGCAACTGATCAGTCACGTGCTTGGCGGCCAGCGTGACCGCGTATTCCTGGTATCCAAGGTGGAGGGCGATCAAGTGTCTGGCGATGGTATCGCGCGCGCTTGTGCGGCGAGCCTCGCTCGTCTTAGCACCGACTACCTTGATCTTTACTTGCTGCACTGGCCGGTGCCCAGCGCACAATTCTCCGGTGTTGTGGCGGCATTCGAGCAACTGCGCGCGGCGGGAAGAATTCGCGCTTGGGGTGTATCCAATTTCAATATTGCACAGATGGAGGATTTGCTGCGTGTTCCGAACGGGCATCGCTGCGCGACCAATCAGGTCCCTTACAGTCTGAATAACCGCCAGATTGAGAACGATGTCTTGCCGTGGTGCAAGCAGCACAACGTCCCGGTCATGGCCTACTCCCCGCTCGGCGGCGACCGGCACCTCGTCGTCGGCGACCGCACGCTCGCGCAGATCGGCACCAGCCATAATTGCTCTGCCGCGGCAGTCGCACTCGCCTGGGTGATCCGCAGCGGCAACGTTATCGCAATTCCCGAATCCGGCTCTCCCGCGCACGTCAAGGAGAATGCCGTGGCGCTTTCGCTGGCCCTCACGCCGCGAGACCTGCAGACATTGGATGCCGCCTATCCTGGAGAAGTCAGCGCAAGCTAGCCAGGGGGCGCCGCAGCGGCTTTGATTCGCGCGTGGGCTGCGCACGCCTCATTGCGTCGTACAGAGTAATTGCCGTGGTGCATAAGGAAGGAAGCGTGACCTGCCCGCCCCCCTGCCTGACCCCAAAGGTTGTCCCGGCCGAGAGTGCGAAGGGCTTCGAACGACATCCGCCGCCTACCGGTCGGCGGCGGAGGTACGGTAGTCAACGGTCTGCGCTACGCAAATCCGTACAGTCTGCGGTCCGCGAATCCGTTGGGCAGGCTCGCTCTGAACGACGCTGCTCTGCGACGAGAGCCGCCATCCCTGGCAGCTGCGTGCAGCTTCGCCCTTCGCCCATTAACCAAGGATTAACGATTGATTAAAGCGAGCCGGCGTCGCCAGGTCACGACACTCTGCAGTCCGATGTTAGATCGAGGCGACGGAGTTATCTGTCGCCGAAAGCAAACATTTCCTGCCGGAATGCAATTTGGTCTAACGTGTTGCGGTTACATTGGACCGGAGGAATCTCATGAAGCGCGTATCCGTGGCATTAGTGCTGACCGTGCTGTCTGCGGCAACCGTGGCGCTGGCACAGACGAGCCCGCAGAAACCGGCAGATCAGCCGCAGAACCAGACGACTCGGTCCTCAGGCAAGAGCACGGGCACCGACTCAGAAAGCCGCAACTTCGACAAGCAGGCGCTGATCAACGTCTGCGTATCCCAGGTGCAAGTCAGCAATCCCAGTGTGCCCGAAAGGGACATCAAGAATTTCTGCGCCAACCAGGTGAGCAGGCTCTCGCCTCACGACTGATTGCGGCCTTGCGATCCGCACGCGGGCGTCGGCGTCCGCCGGCGAGTCGCTGATCCGGCACGCGTTGGCAGAGCGTGCGCATGAGGATCAGCAAGCCGTTCCCTGCCGACGCGAACCGCTGACACCTCCCACCTGTTTGCACCGTTGCGAGCTTCAACAGCACTGTCAGTGCAGTCCTACACGTCAATCGGCGCGATCCCGATTGGGATAAGGAAACGCATCCGTTGCGTTTCATTAAGCGGCCGATTACGATCGGACGCCTGCGCGCTGCGTGGACCTGTCATCGATTCGCCAGAGGGGACCAGCCATGCCGAAATTCAAGCTGCCCGCTGTTTTTGCAGTCGCCGCCGTACTGGCATCGCTCACTGCCTCGCCCGCCGCGGTCGCCGGCCCGTGGCTTGCGCCGTGGGCACTCGGGCAGGTGATCGGCGCCGCGGCCAGACTCGCCGCGCTGCCGATCATCGCCGCATCGGCGGCGAACTCCGCTGGGCAGCCACCGCCCCCCGTCGCGCCCGCCCCGTATGGGGCAGGCTACGCTGCAGCGCCCGCGGGCTATGCGGCGGCGGGCTACTACGCCCCACCTGCGTACTATGTGCCGCCACCCGCGTACTACGCTCCATCGCTGGCATACTATGGTGGGGCGCCGCGTTACTACGCGGCTTCCGCTTACCGCAGCCCCGCCCCCTACCGCGGTACCGTGCCCCTTCCCGAATCTTTCTCTCGTTACTCCGTGGCAGGCATGCGTTACTCTGGCTCGTATGGGGGAGCGGCCTTCAGTCGATCGCGCGGGCTCACTCACCGGCTCCGGTGAAAGTCGACGGCGCACTCTCGTGCGCAAGGTGCGCCGCGGCGGAAGGCCGCCGCGCGCCCAAGCCCTGCTGCTGCGCGATCGAATTCTCGAAGTCGCGACCGCGCTGTTCCTGAGCGAGGGCTACGGCGCCACCTCGATCGAAGCGGTGGCCGAGCGCGCCGGGATCTCGAAGCGAACCTTCTACCACCGCTTCGACAACAAGGCAGCCCTATTCGCTGCCGTGGTGCATCGAATCATCGAACAGATTCGACCGCCTCCTGGCGTGCCGCTGCTCGAGGGCGCGACGCTGCACAAGATCCTGCGCCGCCTGGCGGGGCTGATTCTGCAGGCCGCTCTCTCGCCACAGGCAATCGCCCTGCATCGTCTCATCACGGCCGAGTCGCTACGCTTCCCCAATCTTGCGCGCGCCGTGTACGACGAAGGCTGGGCGCGCGAAGCAACTACGCTCATCGGCGACCTGCTTGCGCGCGAGTTGTCCGGCACTCGCCTTCAGGGCGAGCTGCGTGATTTCGCTGCCATGCAGTTTCTTTACATGGTCG
>Ga0335079_10006758_pt1 | contig 13121 bp, 11 predicted proteins | sample Lox_Sample_33_FD_206719 | JGI IMG/M metagenome (GOLD analysis project Ga0335079, IMG submission 206719) | Soil microbial communities from Loxahatchee National Wildlife Refuge, Florida, United States - Lox_Sample_3.3 | ecosystem: Environmental > Terrestrial > Soil > Wetlands | place: USA... | reverse complement strand
GCCATCGCTCTCATTTCATTATCGATTGGGAGCCTTGGCAAAGCCGGTCGAACGGCTTGATCCGTACCGGGGATGCCGAGGCGCCGAAATGGCCATGCGAGCAAGGCGGCGATACATGAGCGCAACTTTGATGCGCGTCCTCGCGGGCGCGATGGCGGCGTGTCTCCTCTCGGCGGGCGCTGCGCTCGCGCAGACCGCTCCGGCTCCAGCCCCAGCGCCGGCACCGGCAGCGGGATCGGCGCCGCAGCAGCAGAACACGCCAGTATTCAGCCAAGAGCAGCTCGATCAGATGCTGGCGCCGATCGCGCTCTATCCCGATCAGCTCCTCGCGCAGATATTCATGGCCGCCACTTATCCCCTGGAGATCGTCCAGGCGGATCGCTGGCTGAAGGAGGGGACCAACGCCAAGCTCACCGGCGATCAGCTGGATAACGCGCTGCAGCCGCAGCCCTGGGATCCCAGCGTCAAGTCGCTGGTGCCCTTCCCGCAAGTGCTGGACATGATGAGCCAGCAGCTCGACTGGACTCAGAAGCTCGGCGATGCCGTCCTTGCGCAGGAATCCGACGTGATGGCCTCGGTACAGCGCCTACGTCAAAAGGCGCAATCATCGGGCTCGCTCCAGTCGAACCAGCAGCAGACGGTGTCGACCGAGGGGCAGACGATCATCATTCAGCCCGCCAACCCTGAGACCGTCTACGTCCCGGTCTACCAGCCGACTGCGGTTTACGGGGCCTGGCCGTATCCCTCCTATCCCCCCTACTACTATCCGCCTTCGCCCTATTACCCGATTGCGACACCCTTCCTCTCGGGCATGGCCTTCGCCGCGGGCGTGGCGGTCGTGGGCTCGATGTGGGGCTGGGGCAATTGCAACTGGGGTGGCGGCAACATCAACATCAACAACAACGTCTACAACAACATCAATCGCGGCAACATCAACAACGGCCGCGCACAGAATCTTCCGGCGAACGGGGCCGGTGGGCGCGGCAATTGGCAGCACAACCCGCAGCACCGCGGCGGCGTTGCCTATCGCGACCAGAACTCGCGGCAGAATTTCCAGCGCGCCAACGCCGGATCGGGCTCGCGCCAGAACTACCGTGGCTACGACGGTGCCGGAAACCGGCCGGGTCAAGGTGCGGGCGCAGGCGGCAACCGACCCGGGCAGGGGGGCGCCGGCGCAAATCGCCCCGGCCAGGGCGCGGGCGCGGGCGCCAATCGGCCCGGGCAAGGTGCGGGCGCAGGCGCCAATCGACCCGGGCAAGGTGCGGGCGCAGGCGCCAATCGACCCGGACAAGGCGCAGGCACCGGCGCCAATCGGCCCAGTCAGGGCGCGGGCGCCAACCGACCGAGCACGGGCGCACGTCCTTCGACACAGCCCGGCGCTTACGGTGGGATGGGCAATGGCCGGAGCGTCAATGCACAGTCGGCCCGCGGCGCCCAAAGCCGGTCCTACTCTGGCGGCGGGGGTGCGCGCGGAGGCGGCGGCGGAGGAGCGCGCGGCGGCGGCGGCGGGGGCCGTGGTGGCGGCGGCCGCGGACGCTAGTGTTGGTGCACGCGACATCGAGCCCTGACGAGGAACCCATGCCAAGCTTCATCTGGAATCGTCGTCGATCCCGCGGCATTTGGCCCGCGATCCTGCCGGTCGCGGCATTCGTACTGGCGGTCGCCGTGGCATCTGCTCCGGCGCTCGCGGCAAAATCCAAAATTCCCAGCTTTGCCTCCCCGGAGGAGGCGTTCGGCAAGCTCGCCGACGCGATCAAGGCAAATGATGAAGCCGGGGTGCTAAAGATATTGGGGTCGGACGCCAAGCCGCTCGTGAGTTCCGGCGATCCCGTCGCGGACAAGAACCTGCGCGGGAAATTCACCGCGGAGTACACCGAGGCGAACAAGATCGAGAAAAAGGGCGACGACCGGTCGATCCTCGTGATCGGCAATGACGAGTGGCCGTTCCCGATTCCGGTGGTGAAGGTCGGCGCCGTCTGGCGTTTCGACGTGAAGGCCGGGAAAGAGGAGATCCTGAACCGACGGATCGGCGCCAATGAGCTCAGTGCGATCCAGGTTTGCCTCGCCTATGTGGATGCTCAGCGCGAATACGCGAGCAAGGACCGGAACCACGATGGATTCCTCGAGTATGCCCAGCTCTTCCTCAGCAGCCCCGGCAAGCAGGACGGCCTCTATTGGCCCGCAGAGAACGGCGCGGAGGAGAGTCCGATGGGCCCGGGCATGGTTAGCGCCCAGGCGCAGGGCTATAAGTTCAAGCAGGGCGAGCGCGCGCCCTACCACGGCTACTACTACAAGATCCTGAAGGCCCAGGGCCCGAGCGCGCCGGGCGGCGCGCAGGATTACGTGGTTCGGGGACACATGATGGGCGGCTTCGCGCTGGTGGCCTATCCCGCGCAGTACGGCAACTCCGGCGTCATGACGTTCATCGTCAACTACGACGGCGTCGTCTATGAGAAGGACCTCGGAACGAACACCGCGGCGATTGCGGGCAAGATGACCCGCTACGATCCCGGAAAGGGCTGGGCCAAGGCACAGTAGGCGATTCCGCGCCGGACACCTGCGAATTGCGAGGAGCACAAATGGCCGCGAAGGACAAGGAGCCCCCGAAGAGCGGCACCGAGCACGTGCCGTCCGCCGCCGAGCTGCGCAAGCTCGCCGCCGAGCACGAAGCCTCGAAGGCCGCCGAAGCCGAGCGGCAGGCCGAGGCCGAGACGGACCGCAGAAAGAAGCTCGTTGAGGAGCTGGCATCGCGGAAGGTCACGCCCGACCGCGTTCAGAATGCTGCCCGCATCCTGCGCGAGCTCGCGGCATCCGGAAAGAACGAGGTGATGGTGCTGCGCTTTCCGAGCGACCTTTGCTCCGACGGCGGCCGCGCGGTCAACAACTCGGAAGCCCATTGGCCCGAGACCCTCAAGGGCTTTCCGCGCGACATATACGAGACCTGGTCCAAGGAATTCAAGGACAAGGGCTATCGGATGACCGCCAAGATCGTCGACTTCCCGGGCGGGAAGCCCGGCGACGTCGGCATCTACATGAGCTGGGACTGAGCGCCGCCGAGCGCGCTCAAGACTTCCCGAGCCGAATGATGGCGGCGGCTATATCGCGGCTCAGCGCCAGGAGATCGGCGTTCATCGCGGCGATCATGGCGTCGTAAGCCTCTCTGCCGCCGCCAGTGGCGGGCGACGCGGATTCTCGATAGCTCGCGCGCTGCATCGTCAGCACCTTGTCCTTTCCGGGACTGGCGACGCTCCAGAACACGTCCAAGATGACGACTCCGTCCGCGTCCTGCTCGAAGCGCGTCACATCCATGCTGACCTGGTAATCGATGGGCGCGATCCCCTTCCAGGGATAGAGGGAGACGCGGTCAGTGGCGAGCACCGTACCGAGATTCGAGGCCAGCACACGCGTCACGTTGTCGTTGAGGTCGCCGCCCCATTGCTCGAACTCGGACTGGTCGAGACTGTTGGCGGCGATGCGATTGACGACCTGCGGCCGGTCGAGATATTTGGGCAACGTGATCGGCCCCACTCCGATGGCGAGCCCCGTGGGCGAGGGCGGCTGGGTCTTCTCCGCGGTGGCCGTGAGAACGTAGAGATGCACGGGCTTGCTGGGACCGCAGCCCGCGAGCAGCAGCAGCGAGACCAGCAGGAACGCGATCGAGGAACTGCGCATGCTTGAGCCTCCGGGGATCATCGCTTGCCCGTGAGCAGAGCGCTCGGGTTGCGTTGCAGGTACTCCGCGAAGGCGCGGATCGCAGTCGAGGTCGCGCGGAGATCCTGCAAGGTCTGGGTAATCTCGACGTAAAGCGGCGAATCCGGCTTCAGCACCCGTTGCGCGCTGCGCAGCGTCCCATCGGCCTGATCGAGCGCAGACGACACTTTGGTCATGACTTGGATCGCCGCGTTGACGAGCTTCGGAATGTCGGCGTCGGCGTCCGAGATGAGCTTGTTCGCGTCGGCGAATGTACGGTTCGCCTGGTCGGATGTCGCCATGAGGCTGCTGAAAGTCGGCCCCACCTGCGCATTCAGGTTTTGCAAGAGAACGCGCGCATCGGCGATCGACTGGCGCGCTTCCTTCACGGTCGCGTCGGAATCGTGCACGGTATTGAGTATCTCAGTCGAGATCTGCTCGAGCGGAAGCTGATTGATCTTGTTGATGAGGTTGGTGACGCTCGCCCGCAGCACGTCCATGCTCGAAGGTAAGGTGGGTATCTCCGGTACGCCCTCCTTGACCCCGTTCAGCACGACCGGCGTATCCGGATGGAAATCGAGGTCGACACTCACCTGCCCTGTGACCAACGATTGCACCTGGAGCTGCGCTCGCAGGCCGCGCTCGATGAGCGCCTGAATGTTGCTGGACTTCCGCTCACCCGAGGTCACCTCGATCTCCTCGGGCTCGATCTCCGCGAAGACGGGAATGCGGAGTACCTGTTTGTTCGCGTCATATTGAATGACGATCTTGGTTACGGTGCCGATTTTGATGCCGCGGAAGGTCACGGGCGATCCCACTTCGAGGCCGGCCAGAGATCCCTGAAAAAAGAGCACTCCCCTGATCTTGGGTTTGAAGTACTGGCCGCCGCCGAAGGCGAGAATGCCGGCGATCAAGAGCGCGATCGCGCCGACCACGAAGCCGCCGACGAGCTTGGGATTGGTTCGCTTGGCCACCGGGTCGCTCCTATCTGGCCGGCGTTGCCGGCCCTTGATCCAGGCCACCGCGCAACAGGAAGTTTCGTACCTTGGGATCCGGGCACTCGTCCCGCAGGGTCTTGGGATTGCCTTGCGCGATCATCGTCTTGGTGTCGGCGTCTAGGAAGACGGAGTCGTCGCCGATCGCGAAGATGCTCGGAAGCTCGTGCGTCACGACGGCGATGGTCGCACCGAGGCTGTCGCGCAGCTGCAGGATGAGGTCATCGAGCAGGCGCGAGCTGATTGGATCGAGGCCCGCGGAAGGCTCGTCGAAGAAGAGGATCTCGGGGTCGAGCGCCATCGCGCGCGCGAGGCCCGCGCGCTTGCGCATGCCGCCGCTGATCTCAGAGGGATAGAAATCCTCGAAACCCTTGAGCCCCACGAGCGCGAGCTTCAAGGAGGCGACGCGAAGGATATCCGCGCGCGCGAGATCGGTGTACTCGCCGAGCGGCAGCGCCACGTTCTCGGCGAGCGTCATCGAGCTCCAGAGCGCGCCGCTCTGATAGAGGATGCCGAAGCGGCGCATGAGGAGTTGCTGCCGGTCGGGATCCGCATCCCAGAGATTCTCGCCGGCGAGGATCACGTCGCCTCCCGCCGGGCGCATCAGGCCGACGAGATGCTTGAGGAGCGTGCTCTTGCCGCAGCCGCTTCCGCCCATGATGATGAAGATCTTGCCGCGGCGGATCGAGAAGTTGAGGTTGCGCTGGATCACAAAATCGCCGTAGGCCATGTCGAGGCCGCGCACGACGATATGCGCGTCGCCCTCGGGCGGCGCGTCAGATACCGAGGGCATTGGTCAACACGGCAAAGAGGCCGTCCGTCAGGATGATGAAGACGATCGCAGTCACGACGGCCGAGGTCGCGGCGAGCCCCACCGCGGAGGCGCTGCGGCCGCATTGGATACCGCGCATGCAGCCGGATACCGCGACCAGTATCCCGAAGATCGAGGCCTTAGTGATGCCCACCGCGAAATCCCCGAGGTGGACGCCGTTCACGGTCGCGTTCACGTATTCGCTGACGGAGAGTCCGAGCAACCCTACGCCCACGACGCCGCCGCCGAGCAGGCCCATCAGATCCGCGTAGATCGCGAGCAGCGGCATCATCAGGATAAGCGCGATCATCCGCGGCAGCACCAGGAAGTCTATGGCCGAGAAACCGAAAGTGGTGAGCGCGTCGACCTCCTCGTTGACCTGCATGGTTCCGATCTGAGCTGCGAAGGCCGCGCCTGTACGCCCCGCCATGATGATCGCGGTCATGAGCGCGCCCATCTCGCGCGCCATAGCGATCCCCACGAGATCGGCAACATAGATCTGAGCGCCGAACTGCAGGAGCTGCACCGCGCCCACGAAAGCGAGGATGAGGCCAACGAGGAAGGAGATCAGCGTCACGATCGGCAGCGCCGCGGCGCCGCACTCGAAAATGATGTCGAAGAGATCGCTGCGGCGGAACCGGGCACGACCCACGAAGAGGCGCATCAGCGATTGGATAGCATCGCCGAGGAAGGCGAGCATATCGCCCCCCGCCTTCCAGAGCGCCATCGCCTCGCCGCCCACCAGCGTCAGGAAGTCAATGCGCTTTTCCGACCGCCGCGCGCCCTGGCGCTCGGGAACGGCGGTTGCGAGATTGAGAAGGCGCCGCGCGCCATCCGGCAGATTGCCGGGGTCGAGTTCGATCTTGCGATCACGGCAGAGGTCGGCGAGACCCGAGAGGAAGGCGAGGAGCCCGCTGTCCCAAGCCGAGAGGCCGGACGCATCCAGGGTGAGGCGGCCTAGGCCCGCGCTCGCAGCGAGGCGCTGCTCGATGGCGGTGGTTGTGGGCAGGCCCCTCGCGAGTCTCCAATCGCCCTGGAGCTGCAAAACCAACGTCCCGTCGCCGCCGCCGAGGCTCAGCCTCGGTGCTCCCACTGGACTCTCTCCCCGCTTCCGGGCCCGCACCATGTCATCGACCTTTCGCCGCCGACGATACTGGCGGCGCCCTACAATCCCGTCTGGGTGGCTTACGACCCATCGGTCGCTCACCCGATTTCGGCGGATTTCTTGCAGTAGCGGTGGAGGCTAAACCTATGCGGCAACCTGCGGTCGCCTACCCAAGAAACGCAGTAACACGAGGCCCGAGAGTGCGGAAACGCCACTCCCCACCAGCACGCCCACGCGCACCAGGGGCTCATAGGCAGGCGCTTCGAAGGCGAGGGCGCCGATGAAGAGGCTCATGGTGAAGCCGACGCCCGTGAGCATGGCCATACCGTAAAACTGCCGCCAATCAAGGCCGGGCGGCAGCGCGCCGATGCCAAGCCGCACGGCAACCCAGACCGTTCCCACGACACCGATCTGCTTTCCGAGGAAGAGCCCGCAGGCGATGCCGAGCGGCACCGAGCCAAGTAGGGTGCCCCAGGTGAGGCCCTCGAAATGCACACCGGCATTGCCGAATGCGAAAATCGGCAGGATGACGAAGGATACCCAGGGCTGGAGCGCATGCTCGAGGCGGAGCGCGGGGGGCTCCTCAGTGCCGATGCGGCGCAGGGGAACGGCTAGTCCGACCGCGACCCCCGCGAGTGTCGCGTGCACGCCCGATTTGAGCACGCAGACCCAGAGGAAGAGCCCAACCAGGAGATAGGGCACGAGCCGGCGCACCCCCACGAGATTGAAGACGAGGAGGGCCGCCGCGAAGACGCCCGCGAGTTCGAGCGCCGAATAGGAGAGATCCTCCGTGTAGATGAGCCCGATGATCGCGATGGCGCCGAGATCGTCGATGATCGCGAGCGCGAGCAGGAAGACTCGGAGCGCCGGCGAAATGCGCGGCCCTGCGAGTGCCAGCAATCCCAGCGCGAATGCGATGTCGGTCGCGCAGGGTATCGCCCAGCCCCGGAGACTTGCGCTGTCGCCGGCGACGAAGGCCACATAGATGAGCGCGGGCGCCACCATGCCGCCAACCGCACCGAGGCACGGCAGCACTGCCTGCCGGAAATTGGAGAGGCCGCCCTCGCGCACCTCGCGCTTGATCTCGAGCCCCACCATCAGGAAGAAGATCGCCATCAAGCCGTCGTTGATCCAAAGCAGCAGCGGCTTGTCGATCGCGATCGTGCCGAGGCGCACCGCCGCCGGCAGGTCGAGGAGCGAGAGGTAGAGCGGCTCCAGCGCGGAATTCGCGACGACGAGTGCCGCGGCCATCGCGGCCATGAGCACCACGCCGCGGCCGGCCTCGCTACGCAAGAAGGCGGCAATCGACTGCAGCGCGTTCGCCATGCCCGTCCTCGCTGATGGATGGGCGTCAGTCTTGAGGAGCGACGGCTCGATTGCAACCCTGCGTTTGCAGCGCACGATTAGGGGATTCGCTTGATATCGCGCGAGAGTCCCACGCGCCATAATTGCCAGCGCATGCATGCGGCAACTTGCCGAGGCGCGTGAGCGACGCGCCGCCATGATCAAGCGCTACCTCGAGCCCGAGGACGTCGCGGCTGAGGTTCTCTTCGGTCTCATCATGGCGCTGACCTTCACGCTAGGCGCAACACTGGCGACCGCGTCCGGGCCCGAGCGATACATGGAGATCGTCCGCGGAACGGTGACCTGCAACATCGCCTGGGGCGTGATCGACGGCACGCTTTACCTGCTCACGGAGGTCTTCACGCTGGGACGCACGGGATTGCGGATCAGCCGGGTGAAGCGCGCGCGCAGCGACGCCGAGGCGATCGAGCGGATTCGGGCTACGTTCCACGACAGGTTCTCGCCCATTACCACGCACGAGGAGCGCGAGCGCATCTACGCGGAAATCCGGCGGCTCGTGCTGCGAATGGATGCCCCGCCTCCGCGGCCCACTCGGGGGAGTGTCGCGGGAGCTGTCATTGTCTTCCTGCTGGTCTCCGCCACCAGCCTTCCGGTCCTATTGCCCGCGATCCTGGCGCCGGATCGGGCGATCGCGCTCGAGATCTCCAACGGACTGCTGATCGTCGGTCTCTTCGCCACCGGCTATGCCATGGCGCGCATCGTGGAGCGCCCCGCGATCCGCGTGGGGTTAGCCATGGCGGCGATCGGCCTGGTACTAGTCGCGGTCGCCAAGGCGCTGGGAGGCTGAGGGCTGGTCGAGCGGGTCCGGGGGATGTTGCACCGCACGCCTGGAGCCTACCCTAAAGTGCTATGGAGGATCGCTGGGTACACTCTACCGGCGCTTTCAAATCGGCATCCGCAATCGACCCGATTTGACGCAGCGCAAAAAATTAGTATTTGAGGTAGGAATAGCGGGCTCGATCGGACGCCTCCGTGACGTGCGTGCGTGCCGGCCGTTGCAGCAAATAGGGAGCAGCAGATGACGACCTCCGCAGCGGGTGCCGGCGGGTGGCTGGGCATGCAGGTCATGCAGCAGGCCTTCGACTATTGGGTCGACACCTGCCAGCGCTCGATCCTGTTCCTCGACGTCTTACGCCAACGCGGCAACAACTTCGCCGAGCACACGGCGCAGCAGGTGCCGAACGTCCTGCAATTCCAGTTCGAGCTCGTGCTGAGCGGGCGCGAGTTCCCGCGCCCCGTCAATTACGGCCTGGTGCGGATCGTGCCGCCCGCGGGCGTCACCGTCGACCCGCAGAAGCGGCCCTTCATCGTCTTCGACCCGCGCGCGGGCCACGGGCCCGGGATCGGTGGCATGAAGCACGACAGCGAGATCGGCGTCGCGCTGCAGGCGGGCCACCCCTGCTATTTCGTCGGTTTCGTGCCGGAGCCGGTACCGGGCCAGACGGTCGAGGACGTCTGCCGCGCCGAGGCGGAATTCGTCCGCAAGGTCGCGGCGCTCCACCCGGATGCCGAGGGCAAACCCTGTCTCATCGGCAATTGCCAGGCGGGTTGGCAGGTCATGATGATGGCCGCGGCCAATCCGGACCTCCCGGGTCCGATCATGCTCGCGGGCTCGCCGCTCTCCTATTGGGCGGGCGTGCGGGGAAAGAACCCCATGCGCTACACCGGCGGGCTCCTCGGCGGCACCTGGCTCACGTCGTTCGCCGGCGACATGGGGCACGAGAAGTTCGACGGCGCTTTTCTCGTCCAAAACTTCGAGTATCTGAACCCCGCCAACACCTATTGGGACAAGAGCTACAACGTCTACTCCAAGATCGATACCGAGCCGCCGCGCTACCTCGAGTTCGAGAAGTGGTGGAGCAGCCCGGTGCTGCTGAACGCGAAGGAGATGCAGTTCATCGCGGACGAACTCTTCGTCGGCAACAAGCTCGCCGGCGGCGAGATGGTGCTCTCCGACGGGATGCGCCTCGATCTCCGCAACATCAAGTCGCCGATCATCGTGTTCTGCTCCTGGGGCGACGACATCACGCCGCCGCAACAGGCGCTGCATTGGATCCTCGACCTCTACGACACCGATGAGGAGCTCGCGGCGAGCGGCCAGACCATCGTCTACACGCTTCATCAGACGATCGGGCATCTAGGCATCTTCGTCTCCGCCAAGGTCGCAACCAAAGAGCACGAGGAATTCGCCCAGGCGATGGACCTGATCGACGTGCTACCTCCGGGCCTCTACGAGGCGGTCATCACCAAGAAGGAAGCCGACTCCGTCAACGCCGACCTCGCCGCCGGCGATTACATCGTGCGCTTCGAGGCACGCACCCTCGGCCACATCCGCGCACTCGGCGGCAACGACGCCGAGGACGACATGCGCTTTGCAGCGGTCGCGCGGGTCTCGGAAATCAACCAGGGCCTCTACCGCACCTTCGCCAGCCCCGCGGTGCGCGCCCTCGTCAACGACCAGACCGCGGATTGGCTGCGGCGACTGCACCCGCATCGCCTCTCCTACGAGATCTTCTCCGACCGCAACCCCTGGCTCCGGCCGATCGCGGAAGCCGCGGAAACCGTGCGGAAGCACCGGCGTCCGGTCGACGCGACCAATCCCTTCCTCGCGCTGCAGGAGCTGGTCTCGAAGCAGATCTCGGAGTCGCTCGATCGCTACCGCGAGGCGCGCGATCAGCTCGGCGAGGCGATCTTCATGACCGTCTACGGCTCGCCGCTCCTCCAGGGGATGCTGGGATTGCGCGCGGATGGCGCGACGGCCCTCCGCCGCGTCGGGCGCGACGCGATGCGCGAGGCAGCGACGCGCACCATGACGGCAAAGCTGGAGCGCCATATTGCCGAGGGGGGCGCGCGCGAGGCCGTGGTGCGGTCGCTGCTCTATCTCGGCCGCGGCAGGCCCGAGCAATTCATCGACGAGCGCGGCTTTACGGTGATACGCCAATGCCGTGCGGAAATGCCGAAGGAAAAGCAGATCGGCCTTCCCGCATTCAAGGAAATCGTGCACGACCAGCATCTGCTTCTGCGCCTCGACGAGGAGCGGGCGATGGCGGCGCTTCCGCGGCTCCTGCCGGAGGACGCGGAGGAGCGCGAGCGCATGCTGAAGATCATCCGTCGCGTCGCCGCAGCGACCGGCGAGCTCACGGGAGAAGCCAAGCGTCGCCTCGCGCGGGTGGAGGCATTGTTCCGGCAGGGTCCGTCCGAGAACTCCAAGCCGGCGGAGGAGCCGCTCTGGAAGGTCGCGGCTTCGGAAAGTCCGCCCGCGCCGAAGCGGCAGCGGAGCACGGCGGAGGCCGGCGCCGGGGCCCCGGAGCGTCAATCCGGACCCAGCGACTGAGGGGATTGCGTCCGCCGCGGGCCCGCGGCGATTCCACGAGCGTCGGATGTGAGCGAGGGGATGATGAGCGCCGAGGAAACCGCGGGTGAGACGATCGAGAACCACCCCTTCGACGAGATCGAGGTCGGCGACAGGGCACGCATCACGCGAACGCTCACCGCCGACGACGAGACGCTCTTCGCGAGGCTCTCGGGCGACCTCAACCCGGTCCATCTCGAGGAAGGGTTCGCTGCGACGCCGAGGAGCGCGCACAGCATGTGGTGCGGTGCGCTCGTCTCGGCGGTGCTCGGAACCAAGCTGCCCGGCCCCGGCACTCTCTATGTCGGGCAGACGCTACGCTTCCACCGCCGTATCCTGACGGGCGAGACGCTCACGACCGAGGTCATCGTCCGGCGCAAGCACGCCGAGAACAAGCTCGTGGTGCTGGATTTCCGCTGCCTCGACCACAGCGAGCAAGAGGTCGCCACCGGCTTCGCCGAGGTGATCGCGCCGACGCGCAAGTTCAAGGGGCAACTCGCCGAGCTCCCCGATGTCAGCCTGCGACACCATCCGAGATACGACCGCATCATCGAGCGCGCGCGCGGCGGCACGCCCGTGACGACGGCAATTGCGCATCCCTGCGACGAATCCTCGCTCGCCGGCGCGGTCGACGCGGCGAAGGAGGGTTTCATTCTGCCGATATTGGTCGGGCCCGCCGCGAAAATCTGCGCTGCCGCCGATGCGTGCAAGCTCGATATCAGAGGCTTCGAGCTCGTGGACGTCCCGCACAGCCACGCCGCCGCGGAAAAGGCCGTCGAGCTCGTGCGGCTCGGCAAGGCAGAGCTCCTGATGAAGGGTAGCCTTCATACCGACGAGCTCATGGGCGCGGTTGTCAAGAAGGAGACCGGGCTCAGGACGGAGCGGCGGATCAGCCATTGCTTCATCCTCGACGTGCCGTCCTATCCGCTCCCGCTCTTCATCACGGACGCCGCGGTCAACATCTTCCCGACGCTCGAGGACAAGATGCACATCGTGCAGAACGCGATCGACCTCGCGATCGCGCTCGGGGTCGAGCGGCCCAAGGTTGCGATCCTCTCCGCGGTCGAAACGATCAATCCCAAGATCCAATCGACGATCGACGCGGCCGCGCTCTGCAAGATGGCCGATCGCGGACAGATCACCGGAGGCGTGCTCGATGGGCCCTTCGCGCTCGACAACGCCATCAGCAAGGCTGCCGCCAAGATCAAGGGTATCACTTCGCCGGTGGCGGGAGAGGCCGACATCCTGGTAGTGCCCGATCTCGAGGCCGGGAACATGCTCGCGAAGAACCTCACTTTCCTCGCCGGCGCTGATTCCGCGGGGATTGTGCTCGGTGCCCGCGTGCCGATCATCCTGACGAGCCGCGCCGACAGCGTGCGCGCGCGCATGGCCTCCTGCGCCGTCGCCGCGCTCTATGCCCGTGCTCGGCAGAATCCCGCCGCCAAAGCGGCGGAGTGACGCCCGTGACGGACGTCATCTTCGTCATCAACGCGGGGTCCTCGAGCCTCAAATTCTCCGCCTTCGAGCCGGCAGCGGCCGGCGAGCCCGCGCTGGTGTTCAAAGGCCAGATGGAGGGGATCGGCGTCCATCCGCACCTGAGCGTGCGCGGCCGCTCGGGCGAGACGCTCGTTGACAAATCATATGAACGATCGGAGATCGCGAACCACGAGTCCGCGATCGCTGCGATCTCGCAATGGCTCCGCGGCGGCTCAGGAGACTTCCGACTTATCGCCGTCGGACATCGGGTCGTGCACGGCGGTCCGGATTTTGCAGCGCCCGTACGGGTCGATCCCGAAATCCTGG
>Ga0335079_10006756_pt1 | contig 13125 bp, 6 predicted proteins | sample Lox_Sample_33_FD_206719 | JGI IMG/M metagenome (GOLD analysis project Ga0335079, IMG submission 206719) | Soil microbial communities from Loxahatchee National Wildlife Refuge, Florida, United States - Lox_Sample_3.3 | ecosystem: Environmental > Terrestrial > Soil > Wetlands | place: USA: Florida... | reverse complement strand
AGGGCGGCCAGCGTGGTCATCATGATGGGCCGGAAGCGCAGCAGGCAGGCCTCGTAGATGGCGTCGGTCGGGTTCTTGTTGCCCTTCCGCTCAGCGTCGAGCGCAAAGTCGACCATCATGATGCCGTTCTTCTTCACGATCCCGATGAGCAGGATGATGCCGATGACGGCGATGACGCCGAGGTCCTCGCGGAACGCCATGAGCGCGAGCAAGGCGCCCACGCCCGCGGAGAAGAGCGTGGAGAGGATCGTGACCGGGTGGATGAAGCTCTCGTAGAGCACGCCGAGCACGATGTAGACGGTCGCGAGCGCGGCCAGGAGGAGCAATATCTCGCCCGACGAGGCGCTCTCGAATGCCGCCGCGGTGCCCTGGAAGCGCGCTTGCACGCTCGGCGGCAGGTGCAGCCCTTGCTCCACCTGATGGATGGCCTCGATGGCGCTCTCCAGGGAAGCTCCCGGGGCGAGGTTGAACGAGACGGTGACTGCGGGGAATTGCCCCTGATGCGTGATGGAAAGGGGCGCCTTGCGCGATTCGACCTGCGTGACCGCCGCCAGCTGAATTGCCTGGGGCGCCTTGGACGCGCTCGCGATGGGGGCCGGGCTCGGGGCCAGCACGGTCGGCAGCGACGCCAGCGCTCCCGAGGAGGGGGTGTAGGCCACAGGGGTGGTCACGGCGTTCGATCCTGCGGACGAGGAGCTGGAGGCCGCGAACGAGGTGGTGCCCACCGGGTTGACCGCGCTGGCCGTCGAGTTCGCCTGGACGTAGAGCGTCTGGAGGTTGGCGGGATCGCTCTGGAACAAGGGCTGGGCCTCGAGCACGAGGTGGTACTGGTTGAGCTGAGTGTAGAGCGTGCTGATCTGACGCTGCCCGAAGACGTCGTAGAGGGTGTTGTCGATGCTCGATGGCGCGACGCCGATCCGCGAGGCGGTCGCGCGGTCGATGCTCACGAATATGGCCAGGCCATCCGGTTGCTGATCGGTGGCCACGTCTTCGAGTTCGGGACGCTGCTCGAGCTCTCGAACGAGGCGCGTGGTCCACGTGGAGAGCTCGGCGGCGTCCGCGTCCTCGAGGGTGTACTGGAACTGGGTCCGAGCGACACGGTCGTCGACGGTGATGTTCTGGACTGGCTGCATGAAGAGCCGGATGCCCTGCAGGTGCTCGAGTGCGGTGCGCAGCCGGCGGATCACCGCGGCGGCGCTCATTCGCCGCTCCGCGAGCGGTTTCAGGTTGATGGACATGCGGCCGCTGTTGAGGGTGGTGTTGGTCCCGTCGGCTCCGATGAACGAGGAAAGGCTCTGCACGGCGGGATCCTCGAGGATCACCCTTGCCAGGGCCTGCTGCCTCTCGGCCATGGCCTGAAACGAGATCGACTCGGGCGCCTGGGAGATGCCCTGGATGACGCCCGTGTCCTGATCCGGGAAGAAACCCTTGGGGATGAAGACATACAGCAGCACCGTCAAGATGAGCGTTGCCGCCGCCACCAGCAAGGTGAGCTTCTCGTGGCGGAGCACCACCTTGAGCGTGCGTCCGTAGAAACCGATCATGCGCTGGAACGAGCGCTCCGTGGCGCGGTAGAAGCGGCCCTGTTGCTCCGGGTGCTGCCTGCGCAGGATGCGCGAGCACATCATCGGGGTGAGGGTGAGCGATACGGCCGCGGAAATGACGATGGTGACCGCGAGCGTGACCGCGAATTCGCGAAAGAGCCGCCCCACCACGTCGCCCATGAAGAGGAGCGGGATGAGCACCGCCACCAGCGACACGGTGAGCGAGAGAATGGTGAACCCTATCTGCTGGGCGCCCTTGAGGGCCGCCTGCATGGGCGAATCGCCTTCCTCGAGGTAGCGCGAGATGTTCTCGATCATCACGATGGCGTCATCGACCACGAAGCCAGTGGCGATGGTGAGCGCCATCATGGACAGGTTGTCGAGGCTGTAGCCGAGCAGGTACATGGCGGCGAACGTGCCGACCAGGGAGATCGGTACGGCGACGCCGGGGATGACGGTGGCAGGGACGCTTCTCAAGAACAGAAAGATCACCATCACCACGAGCGAGACGGTGAGGAAGAGCTCGAATTGCACGTCGGCGATCGAGGCCTCGATGGGCACGGTGAGGTCGGTCAGCGGCGTGATCTCGACAGAGGCCGGGAAGGCGGCTCGCAATCGCGGAAGGACGGTCTTGATGCTCTTCACGACGCTGATGGTGTTGGCGCCCGGCTGGCGTCGGATGTTCACGATGACGGCGGGCTTGGTGTCCATCCACCCCGCGAGCTTGACGTCCTCCACGCCGTCGATGACGTTCGCCACGTCCTTGAGCATGACGGCCGTGCCATTGCTGTAGGCGACGACGATGTCTCGATAGTCGGTGCTGCGGGTCAGCTGGTCATTGGCGTCGATCTGATAGTTCTGGCGGGGGCCGTCGAAGTTGCCCTTGGCAGCGTTGACGCTGGCCTGGGTGAGGGCCGTCCTCACCTGCTCGAGGTTGATGCCGTAGGCCGCAAGTGCCGCTGGGTTGGCCTGCACCCGCACGGCGGGCTTTTGCCCGCCACTGATGCTCACCAGCCCGACGCCGCTCAGCTGCGAGAGCCTGGGCGCGAGCCGCGTGTCCACCAGGTCTTCGACGCGAGAAAGCGGCATCGAGTCCGAGGTCACCGCGAGGGTCAGCACGGGCGTGTCAGCCGGGTTGATCTTGCTGTAGATGGGGGGCGTGGGCAGGTTGGCCGGCAAGTAGCTCTGCGCCGCGTTGATGGCCGATTGCACCTCCTGCTCGGCGACGTCGATGTCCAGGCTGAGAACGAATTGCAGCACGATGACCGAGGTCGCCCCGGAACTCGTGGAGGTCATCTGGTTCAGGCCTTGCAGCTGGCCGAGCTGCCGCTCGAGGGGCGCCGTGACGGTGGTTTCCATCACCTCGGGGCTGGCCCCCGGGTAGAAGGTGAGGACCTGGATCGTTGGGTAGTCGACTTGCGGAAGCGCCGAGACGGGCAGCTGGGTATAGGCGGCGGCCCCCGCGAGGAAGACGGCGACCATGAGCAGCGCCGTCGCCACCGGACGTTCGATGAAGGGGCGAGAGGGGTTCATGGAGTGCCCCCGTCATCCTGGCTCGGGGCTGCGCCTGTCACCGCCAGCGTCACCTTCGCGTTGGCGCGGAGCTTCTCGAAGCTGCTGTTGGCGACGACCTCGCCCGGCCTCACCCCCTCCACGGCGGTGAGACCTTGATCGCTGACTCCCGGTTTCACCGTTCGCAGCTCGGCGGTCGCGTTCTCGATGACATACACGAATGCCGCGTCGCCGTTGTGTTGGATGGCCGACGTGGGGATCAAGGTCGCGCCCGAGATCGTTCTCACCTCCAGTCGGGCGGTGACGAACTGGTTCGGAAACAACCGGTCGTTGGAGTTGTCGAAGAGCGCGCGGAGCCTCACCGTACCCGTGGTGGAGTCGATCTGGTTGTCGACGGCAATGAGGTGTCCTGAGGCGATGAGGTGCTGGCCGGTGCGATCGAAGGCGTCCACGCGGAGCGTGCGGCCCTGGCGCAGCTGGTCCCGGACCTCTCCGATCTCGTCTTCGGCGATTGCGAAGATGACGGTGATGGGATCGAGCTGGGTCACCACCACGAGCGGCGTGGTACCGTTGGCCACGACCAGGTTACCCGGGTCCACCAGTCGCAGTCCCACCCGGCCAGTCACCGGTGCGACAATGTGGCAGTAGACGATCTGTACCTCGGCATACCGAACGGCCCCCTGGTCGGACTGGACAGTCCCTTGGGTCTGTCGCACCAGCTGCTCCTGATCCTCGAGCTGCTGCTTGGGGATGGCGTTTCGTGCCCAGGCCTCGCGATAGCGCGCGAGGTCCATCTCGGCCTGGGCCAGCGCGTGGCGGTCCTTGACGAGCGTTCCGCGGGCCTGAGCGAGCTGGGCCTGGTAGGGGCGATCGTCGAGATCGATGAGGGGATCGCCTGCCTTCACCGGCTGACCTTCGCCGTATCGCACCGCGCTGATGACGCCGGTCACCTGACTGGTGATGGTGCTGGTGTACACGGGCGTCACCGTGCCGATCTCGCTGAGGTGGACGGCGATGGTGCCTTGGCGTGCGGTGACACCGGTGACGGTGACCGGTCCGGCAGGGGCGCCATGCTGCGGAGCCGCCGCCTTCGCGTCGCCGCACCCCGCAAGCGCCATGCTGCCGAGCACGCAGCAGAGCATCCCAGACCAGGGAATGGTCCCACGTCGCTGGCGCCTCTGCACGCGATATGCACGATGCGTCAAGGTAGTGCCGTTGGCCGCACGATCGTGGCTTCCCCTCCGGCTCTCGCGACGGCGACGCCAGCTCTGCAGCCCACCCAGCCAATGTCCTTCACTTCAGCGGCGCGCGGGCCATTGGGCGTGGTGGGCACCGGCGAGTCCGGCCTGACGGATGCCCTTCCTCGTCCCCGTCCCGGACCGACTCTCTCCCATCGAGCGAGCCGATGATCCGGCCGGCGTCGCCCGCCGCCTGACGAACCCGGATCCGGTGAGCGATATGGGCACGTGGCGCGGCAGCGGTCGACCACGGGGAAGAATCCGCCGCCCCTTCTTCGTCCGCGCCTCGATCGAGGAGTTGAAATCGCCGGTCCTGCGGGAGCTGGTCTCATCCGGGGTCGGGCGCAGCCCCATGCCGACGTCTCGCCGAGCGATCACCCTCTTCGCGGGAAGAGCCGGCGTTTCACCGGCGGACGATTCGCCGAGAGCATGGGGAGCGGTTGAGACCGCCGGGGGGGCTTGCTGTCCCGGTGCTGCGAGTTCCGATGGAAGGGCTGCCAAGTTGCGGCAGTTCGCAAGCTTACGGCAGCGGGTTCCTCCAGGGCCGGGGCCTCGCTCGCAACGGACTGCAGCGCATCTCTTGGCCGCGGCCCCGCCGACCACGAAAGGTGGGGCTGCTTGGCTCGCTTTCGGGGATGTCGCCGAGATCCTGCCGGTGAGCCCCGCGCGGCGGACTTCTCGCCCAAGCCGCGGTGTGTCCCGCGAACCGTCGCAGGGTGGTGTCCGAGCCGGGGTGCGGTCCTTTCCGTCTCGGCGCTCCAGTCCGCACGGACGCATCCTTGGCAAATGAGCACCGTCGAGTCCATGCATCGGCTCGAGAGTAGGCATCCGTTTGGCGAAGGACAACGGCACGCCGGGGCACTACACGTCGCGGCCTCCGCCGCTGCTCCCAACCCAGAGATGACCCGGCGGAAGAGCGCGAACGAGCTCCGACAGGAGTTCGCGCGCGAGGTCCGGCGCCTCGACCTCCGGATGCAACGTCTCGCGCGGCGGTCTCTGACTTTCCGGACACCTTTACACGAGGGTCGCGCCGGCTACGCCTGTCCGGTTCTTCTGCGGGAGACCGAGATCGTTGCACTCACCGGGTACGCCGCTTCGAGGCCGCGGCTACATCGGGGGAGGTGGGTCACAATGCGCCTCGCCAAGCCCCGATCCTGGAGGCGATCGAGGGGGGGCTCGGCCCGCTGCTACTTCGGTGCCTACCGTTGAGCCTCACCACGATCCTTGCTGCCGCGATGGAACCCGGAGCACGCAGCAGAAACGTGCATGGGCCGTGAGGGTATCGGGGTGTGCTCCCCTGCTGCGCTCGCGGCTCCCTTTCCTTGGCGAGCTCACGCTGTCCGGCTCCGGGTTCCGGGCAAGTGCTCCTGCGGGGTGCGGCTGTCATTGCCTGCGCAGAATTAGGCGCACGGCGTCGTCTCCAGGAGGGAGCATCGAAACGTGGAACCAGGATTTCGCCCACGACAGACAGCGAATGTCAGCCGGTAATGGAGTGGCGTATGGATGTCGGGGACGACCTGTTCGCTGTCGAAAGCGCACAGCTTGGGACAACTGCGTGCCCGGTGTGCCTGGTTCGTGCGTGTTTCAGGTCATGAAGCAGCCAGCTGGTCGGATACGTGAGCGTCTCAATGCGTCTCGACGTCCCGCAGGTTCTCGCATGCTGATCCGTAGGTCGTGAAGGAACGCCACTGCCGCCAGAGTCTGCGCGAGGGAGCGACCTCGTCGGCGATGATCGCGGAGGACGCGCCAGTCTTTGAGCCTTGCCAGGGAGTGCTCGTGACGCCGCTCCGGTCGGTTCACCAGCGCGGATCCGCGCGCGCGACATCGCGATCTGCGAGCTCCTCGGCGCGAGACGCTGGCACGTGGCTCGGCGAGCGGTGCGGCATCCTGTACGTGATCGGCAAGGGGTACCGCAAGCGCGCCGCTCCACTTCGACGTGCGGCGCGTCTTGCGCGAGTGGTTGGCCGTGCGGCTGGCGATTTGCGTCGCCGCTGCCCTCCCGGGTCGCCCCGGATCGTGGCCGGCTGCGGCATGCTCCGAGGTACCGTCACCGCCGTCTTCGGGATCCGCTTTGCCGTCCCTGGCCGTCGCCCTGCTCCCACTCCGACCGTGGTCCAGCGCAGCACCGACTGTGTGCTCATGCCGAGCTGCGGCGAGGTACAATTGGTGAACAACTCTTGTCGCAACCGTCGCTGCCCGCTGTGCCAGGGTCTTCGCCAGGCCCGCCGGATCGAGAGCCGCCTACAGCGGCTGTTGCCAACGCCGCTACGCGCGCGTCGTATTCACGGTCCCCGACGAACTCCTCAACCCCATCATCCTGCCAAACCGCCATCTCGTCTTTGACCTGTTCTTCGCAGCGGCAAGCCAGACCCTCCTGATGCTGGGCGCCGATCCGAAGTGGCTCGGTGCCCAGCTCGGCATCACCGCTGTCCTTCACACCTGGACCCGGGACCTCGGAACCCACGTCCATCTCCGCTGTCTCGCGACCAGCGGGGGCTTCACCCGGATGGCGCCCGATGGATCCCCGGCCCAGAAGACGGCTACCTCGTTCCTCAGAACGTTCTCTCCCGGCTCTTCGCGGCAAGCTGCTGGCCTCGCTCGCTGGCCTGCCTACGGCACATGCGAGCCGCTACGCAATCCCAAGGCCTTCGCCCGCCTCGGGGATCGTCTGTACAACATCGGTTGGCCCTCCCACGTCACGAAGCCCATCTCCGGTTCACAGCACCTCATCCGCCATCCTGGAGCACTCCGGTCGGAACGCGACCACCCCGTCCAACTTGGAGAGGGCTGGCCCAGTCCACTGCTCATGTCACGGCTCCGCTGCTACGAATTACCGCCGACGAGGCCACTCCTTCCGGTGGTTCCATCTGCGGATCGTCGCGCGCAGCAATGAATTAGGGGACACCTCTCAAGCCTCACGCGCTGCACGCGGCTCCTCAGGCCCCGTCTCCGACGGCAATTCCGAAAGGAGGACCTGCAGCGCTTCCAAGCTCGCAGGCTTCGCCAGATGCCGCTGGAATCCGGCCTTCGCCGCCCGCTCCAGGTCCGCCCCGAGGGCGTACCCGGTGAGCGCCACGAGAGAGACGTTCTTGAGCGTCTCGTCCATCCTGAAGGCGCGCGCCACCTCGAACCCATCCATCCCCGGCAAGCCGATGTCGCACAGGACGACTTCGGGGCGGAACCGTCTCGCCTTGACGAGCCCCTCGGGCCCGTCGTTCGCCACCTCGACCTCGTGATCGTCAAGCGCGAGGGCTTCGCGGAGGCTGTCGGCCGCATCGACGTTGTCCTCGATGACGAGCACGCGCCGTCGGCGCGCGCTGCGGCCCGGCCGTTCAGGCCGGGAGGAGGCTTCCAGCGCCGCTGCGAGCGGCAGCTCCATGACGAACTGCGCGCCCTTGCCCAGACCGTCGCTCTCCGCGCGAACCGTGCCGCCGTGGAGCTCGACGAGCCCCTTCACCAGCGCCAAACCGAGGCCCAACCCCCCGATACTGCGGTCGAGCGAACTATCCGCCTGGACGAAGGGTTGGAACAGCCGTGCCAGGGTTTGCGGGGAAATGCCGATTCCGTTGTCCACGACTCGAATGACCGCGCGCCGCGCCTCCCGCTCGCTCGCTATCGAGACGCTCACGCGGCCACCCCGGTTCGTGAACTTGGCGGCGTTCTGCAAGAGGTTGTCCACCATCTGCGCCAGGCGCGCCCAGTCTGCGTCCACGAATACGGGTGCGGGCAGTGCGGGCTGGAAGTCGAGCTGGATCCCGGCTCTCTCGAAGAGCGACCTCTGGTCGTCGATCGCTCGCCGCACGAGCTCGTTCAGCTCCAGCCGTTCACGCTGCAGATGGATCTTGCCGCGGGTGATCCGGGTGACGTCGAGCAAATCGTCGACCAGGTGCACGAGCTGGTCGATCTGCCTGTCCATCACCGCCTTCGCGCGGCGCGCTTGATCGCCCCCCGGAGCGGCGCGATCGAGGATGTACAGGCTGTTCCGGATGGGCGCGAGCGGGTTCCGCAGCTCGTGAGACAGCATCGCCATGAATTCATTCTTGCGTCGGTCCGCCTCGGCCAGCTCCAGGTTGGCGTCGCGCAGCGCCTCCTCGGCGCGCTTGCGCTCGGTGATGTCGCTCGCGGCGCCGAACCATTCCACGATCTCGCCCTCCTGGTCCCTGAGCGGGATCGCCCGTGAGAAGGTCCAGCCCAGCGTGCCGTCCACGCGCAGGACCCGGTGCTCCAGTTCGAAGACGCTCTTCGTCCGGATGGCCTCGTGGATGACCTCCAGAACGCGCTTCTGATCGTCCGGGTGAATGTACTTCCGGAGCCATGTCTGGCTCGGCTCCTCCGTGTCGGGGATGAAGTCATGACCGCGCAGGAAGCGCATCTCGCTCCAGTCGGGGCTCATCCGATACACCGCATCCGAGCTGGCCATGACCAGCGCACGAAACCGGTCCTCGCTCTCCCGAAGCGTTTGCGCGTGCTCGCGCCGCAGGCGCGCGAGCTGCAGCTGCGACCTGACGCGAGCGATCAGCTCGCGAGCGGAGAACGGCTTCACGATGTATTCGTCCGCTCCCGTGTCCATGCCCTCGACGCGCGCCTCCTCCCCCGCGCGCGCCGACAGAAGCACGATCGGTAGCGTCCTTGTGCGCTCGTCCTTCCGGAGAACGCGGACGAGCCCGAATCCGTCGAGATCCGGCATCATCACGTCGCTGAGGATGAGGTCTGGCACGCGGCGCCGGATCGCGGCGAGCGCCTGCGCTCCGTCTCCGACCGCCTCCACTGTCCCGAGCGGACGCAGCAGGCGCTGCAAGTAGGCGCGCATGTCCGCGTTGTCGTCCGCGACGAGCAAGCGCGCCGAGCCAGGCGCCTCGCAGCGAGGCTGCTCGCCGACGGCCGGCTCGGCGCCAGGCGCCTTCGCGTCGAACCAGCCTGTCGCCTCCTGGATGAAGCTTGCGGCGCCCAGGGCCGTGTAGCCGAGAGCCCGCGCAGCCTGGATCCGATCCTTTGGCAGGTGAGCGCTCCCCTTCGGTACTGTGACCGTGAAGGTAGCGCCCTTACCGCTCTCGCTCTCCACGGACGCGGAGCCGCCGTGGAGCTTCGCCAGCTCGCGAACGAGGGCGAGGCCGATGCCGCTGCCCTCGTAGGTTCGCCCCCGTGCCCCTTCCACCCGGTAGAACCGCTCGAAAAGGTGCGGCAGGTGCATGGCGTCGATGCCTGTGCCCGTGTCCCGCACGATGAGCCGCGCCGATTGCTCGTCCTGCTCGACCCGCACCAGGATGGATCCCTCGGACGTGAACTTGAATGCGTTCGAGACCAGGTTCAGGACGATCTTTTCCCACATCTGCCGATCTACGAAGACCGGCTCCGCCATCGGCGGACAGTCAAGGGTCAGCCGCAGACCGGCGCGCTCCACGAGCGAGCGAAAGGTGCTGGCCACGTCGGCGGTGAGCTTGGCGACGTCCGTCGGCTCGTAGGAGGCTCGTGCCCGTCCCGCCTCGATCCGGCTGAAGTCCAGGAGCGTATTCACCATCTTGAGCAGTCGCAGGCCGCTGCGATGCGCGGTGGTCGCCCGCTCTCGCTGGCCGGGCGTCAGCGGATCCTGGGCATCCTGGAAGCCGTCCTCCAAAGATCCGAGCATGAGGGTCAACGGCGTCCGGAACTCGTGGCTGATGTTGCTGAAGAAGGTCGTCTTCGCGCGATCCAGCTCCGCCAATGCTTCGGCGCGGCGGTGCTCCTCCTCGTAGTCGCGCGCGCTCGCGATCGCCGTGGAGAGCTGCGCCGTCGCGAGTTCGAAGAAACTCTGGTACAGGGCGTCGAGGGCGAGGCGCGGGCTCACCCCGGCGACGACCACTCCGGCGGGGCGGTGCGCCTGGGTTGAAGGGACGGGCAGGACGAGCGCGCGCTCAGCCGGGGTTCGCCAGGAGCCTCGCAACGAGGCGGCAGAGAGCGAGCCGAGATCCTCGACCAGCTCGGCCCTTTTCTTGCGCAAGACCCTGCCGAGCGGCCAGCTCGTCTTACCGTCAGCGTCGCTCAGGTCCACGACCAGCGGGCTCACTGGCCCGCCCATCTCGATCCCGGCCGCGGCTGCCAGGCGGGCGGCGCGGCCGTCCTCGTCTGCGAGGTAGACCATGAAGAAGGGCACATCCTCCGGGTGGTCCCCGACCACCTCGGCGGCGATCGCGCAAGCTTCCTCGGCGTTCTTGGCCGCGGGGCAGCGGGCACCGAGTGTACGCAAGATCTTCAGGCGACGTTCGCCCACGATCTTCGCGGTGATCTCGTGCACCGTCGCCAGCACGCCGCCGATGCCGTTCGGCGCCGCTTCGTCGGGGACCGGGCTGTAGGCGATGGTCCAGTGCGTCTCTTCCAAGAACCCGTGGCGCCGGACCTCGAGCAGCAGATCCTCCGACCAGGTCGGCGGGCCGCCGTTCAAGGGCTTGAGGATCAGCGGCCGAAGCACGTCGTAGATCTCCGACCAGCACTCCCGGACCGGGAGCCCCAGGGCGCCGGGGTGCTTGACCCCGAGCACCGGTATGTACGCGTCGTTGTAGATCGAGATCGAGTCCGGACCCCACCAGAGCAGCATCGGAAAGCGGTTGGCGAGTAGGATGCTCGTCATCGTCCGCAGGCTCGTCGACCAGCTCTCCATTGGGCCGAGCGGCGTCTTCGCCCAGTCCTTCGCGCGCATGAGGGCACCCATCTCGCCCCCGCCTTGCAAGAAGGGGAGAGCAGTCCCTGGAGCTACCATCGTCGGATCCGGGTCGCTTTTCGTCTGGTCCATGGGCTGTGCCCTTTCCGGATTCGCAAACACGTGCTCTGCTCAGGTCGTGATGGCGTCGCCCCGGTATCCCAGGTACTCCTGCACCTGATCGAGCGGCAAGCCGCCCTCTACCAGTCGCGGTGCCACGGCGTAACGGAGGAGGTGGGGATAGACGCGCTTCGCGATCCCGGCGCCGATCGCGATCTCCTTCACGATCTGCTGTACGCGGCGCGGGGTGTACGATCGTGCGAACCTGCACTCGAAGAGGTTCCCACCTCTCCGATCCGCGAAGTGGGCGCGCAATTCCCGGGCGAGTTCGGGCAGGATCGAGACGTCGCGCGCTTTGCGGTTCTTCCCCTTGCGGATGTGGAGCTTCGCCTCCTCGAGCGAGAAGTCATCGACGCGGAGTGTGACGAACTCGGCGATCTGAGCGCCTGAGTGAAGCAGCGTCTTCACGAGCAGCGCGCGCTTGCCCCGAACTCGCTCGGCGAACCGGGCGAATCGAGCTGCCTCCTCCTGGGATAGTCGGGTGAGCACCGTCTTGCGCTTCACTGGGCGCTCGAGCTCCAGACGGTTCCGAATGCGCTCACCGATCTCCACTGCCTGGCCGTGGGTCGCGCGATGGCGCCGCCAGATCCGCTCGGTGTTCCTGACCGGTTCACTAATAGGCATCGTACTCGTTCGCGCAGTGGCTTGGCGCTCGCGCCGCTCCGGTATCCCTCATCATAGGGCGGGAGCAGTATGAGCGGGCTGGGAAACATTCGCTCCTGGGGCCAGCCCAGTTGAGCTGGCTTCCGGTGGCCCCCGATTGGGAGGGTGGCGGGTGCTCACCAGCATCCGGAACAGCCACGACAAGCATGCTCTCGCTCGCGGGGCGGACGTGGGATCGAGTCCATCGAGAAGGCGACTCGGGGCGTGCTGCGCCTGCCCGATGAAGCGGATCTACGACATGCCCCGCTGGGCGCCTATTGCTCCATCGCGAAGCTCGCGACCTCGCGTCGGCGACCGAGGGTGACACTCCAGGCCAGAAGGCGATCTGTTCGATCGCCTCTGCTCGGACCTGCTTTCCGAGAGAAGGCGAATCCCGCCCTCCGCGACTGGGAGAAGGTGCACGCCGTCTGCGAGCAGCTCCCCGCCTTCGCTCGCGTCGCAGGAGTGCAGGGGCCGGCCCGCAACCGCGGCCACCGCGGTCGGGTGCGAGCAGGCCTCCTCCGCCGTCGAGCTCACGGAGACCATGGAGGTCCTCGGCCAGGTCTTCTTCCAGAACGTCCCGGGGAACTGGGACCGGCCTCGGGCTGACCTTCCGGTCAGCACCATCCGCGGCCTCGCGCGACGCCTTCGCGACGACTCCCGGTTCCGGCGCATCGCCCTCCTCGCCGGGCGGATGAAGCGCATCGCCGCCAGCAAGCGCCCGCAAGGCACGCTCCGATGACAGGCCGCTCAGGGCCTTCAGCGGGACCGCGCGCGCTGGATCGGCAAACTGGTCGTCTTTGTGGCACGGCTTGTGGTTCGCCGTCGAGGCGTGCAACCTCTCGGCCTGGGCACGGCTGTGGCGCTCCTCGCCGCCATCAAGCGGGAGGCGGCCGCCGCTGCCTCCCAGGCCTGTCTCGCAGCTGGGGTCTTACTAATGGCGCCCGAGGCCTTCGCTGAGTTCGCGTCGGCGTGTCGAAAGCGCCTACTCCGCCGTCGTGGGCTCGCTTGCTGCGCGTGGCCATCGAAACGGGACACGTCCGCGTGCCACGACGTCGCCCTCGTACCTCGGAGTAGCGTCCCGGAGTTGTAGGGGCCGGTCCCGTTGACGGCCCCTACCAGGAGCTGTGGCCGAGGACTGCCGTGGCCAGGACCACGGACAGCCTAATTCTACTGTGAGAGATCGCCTCGTCGTAGACCAAGAACTTGAACCGTTGGCGCGCGCAGGACACCCCTCAGAGGGAGAGGAGCCCTAGGGTGACGGTTACTGACCGTGATAGGCGGCACTGCGAATTCCCTCGTGCGCGCTCAACGTCCTCGCAGTATCGACTCGTTCCATCCTTATCCCGACGACCCCAAGTGCGGTCGCCCAAACGCGATCGTCCATTCACGGTAG
>Ga0335079_10006749_pt1 | contig 13135 bp, 14 predicted proteins | sample Lox_Sample_33_FD_206719 | JGI IMG/M metagenome (GOLD analysis project Ga0335079, IMG submission 206719) | Soil microbial communities from Loxahatchee National Wildlife Refuge, Florida, United States - Lox_Sample_3.3 | ecosystem: Environmental > Terrestrial > Soil > Wetlands | place: USA... | reverse complement strand
TCGAAGTCTCGCGACGGATCGATCACGCGCGCATTGGCGAGCAGGATCGGGCGGCGGTCGGTGAGCATGGGCATCTGCCTTAGGCGTTCGGCAGGTTGCGGGCGAGCGCTTCCAGCACCGCCATCCGCACCGCCACTCCCATTTCGACCTGTTCGCGGATCAGGGATTGCGCGCCGTCGGCGACGGTGGAGTCGATCTCGACGCCGCGGTTCATCGGTCCCGGATGCATCACCAGCGCGTCCGGCTTTGCGTAAGCGAGCTTTTTCTGGTCGAGCCCGAAATAATGGAAATATTCGCTGGAGGAGGGAACGAACGACCCGTTCATGCGCTCGCGCTGCAGGCGCAGCATCATCACGATGTCGGCGCCCTCGAGCCCCTCGCGCATGTCGCGCGTGACTTCGACGCCCATCCGCTCGATGCCAGGCGGCAACAGCGTCGAGGGCGCGACCACGCGCACCCGCGCGCCCATGGTGTTGAGCAAAAGGATGTTGGAGCGCGCCACCCGCGAATGCAGCACATCGCCGCAGATCGCGATGATCAGGCCCTCCAGCCGGCCCTTGTTGCGGCGAATGGTGAGTGCATCGAGCAGCGCCTGCGTTGGATGCTCGTGGGAGCCGTCGCCGGCATTGATCACGGATCCGTCGACCTTGCGCGCCAGAAGTTCCACCGCGCCCGAGGCATGGTGGCGCATCACCAGGATGTCCGGATGCATGGCATTGAGCGTCACCGCGGTGTCGATCAGGGTCTCGCCCTTGCGCATCGAGGAAGAGGAGACCGACATGTTCATGACGTCGGCGCCGAGCCGTTTTCCCGCGATCTCGAAGGAAGACTGCGTCCGGGTCGAGGCCTCGAAGAACAGGTTGATCTGAGTGCGCCCGCGCAGCGAGGTCCGCTTCTTGTCGATCTGGCGGTTGAGCTCGACATATTCTTCGGAGAGGTCAAGCAGGCCGCCGATGTCGGCAGCCGAAAGCCCCTCGATTCCCAGCAGATGCCGGTGACCGAGGACGAAGGTCGATTTCGATGGCGATGTCATTAAAGCCAGAGCTATAGGCGGGCTTTCCCGGCAGGGCAAGGCCCAAAGGGGTGCGAAAAAGTTATCCCCCGGTGGTTCCGCACTACGGTAAACGGCGGAAAGTCGCGCCAAACACTCCATCGTCATGCCCGGGCTTGACTTGGCTTGACGCGGGCATCCACGGCTTACTTGATGTGGCCGCAAGGACGTGGATGGCCTGGTCATAGGCGAGCGGAAGCAACGCCGTCCTTCGGACGGCTATGCCGGCCATAACAATGCGGAGACTTTCGTGAAGGCTACTGGAATTGCACTCGTGGTGGCGGCCTGCTTTTTCTCGCAAGCCCATGCCGACGCCTTGCCCGGCGGCTTCGTCTATCTGCGCGACATCGATCCCACCATCATCCAGGACATGCGCTACGCCAGCTCGAACAATTTTCTCGGCCGGCCGCTTCATGGCTACCAGGCTGGCGAGTGCATCGTGAAGCGCGAGGTCGGCCTCAGGCTGAAAGCCGTTCAGGAGGAACTTGCGAAGCGCAAGCTGTCGCTCAAGATGCTCGATTGCTATCGGCCGACACGTGCCGTCGCTGACATGTACCGGTGGTCGCACGACGGCAAGGAGACGGCGAACGATCGCCGCTTCAGCCCGGCGTTCCGCAAACAGGATCTGTTCCGGCTGGGCTACATCTCGCCCTATTCGCTGCATTCGACGGGAGGCGCGCTGGATCTCACCCTGGTCGATCTCAGCGCCGACAATACCGCGGCCTTCGATCCCGCAAAAACCTACGCCGACTGCACCGCGCCGGCGGCAGTTCGCGCCCCCGAAGGCAGCATCGACATGGGCACCGGTTATGACTGCACCGATCTGAAGGGGCATACGTGGTCGCAATCGATCACGCCGGAGCAACGGCGCTGGCGCAAGGAGCTGGTGGCCGCCATGGCCCGGCAAGGCTTTGTGAACTATTCGAAGGAATGGTGGCACTTTTCGCTGCCGGGCGTGTCCGGGCCGGCCTATGATTTCCCGGTGCTGCCGCGCCGCAATTGAATCCCAAAAGTGCGCACGATCTTTTCGGAAAACCGCTTCACACTTTTCCGGATCATGCGCTAGGAGGTTGGCCATGACCAAACCCGGCTTTGCCACTCACGAGGTGTTCAACCAGTCGCCGCCGTTCGAGGATGTCGACCTCTATTCTCTCGACCGGCCCCTGGTCGAAGCGGTCGCGGCGTTCGGCGGCGCTGCAGCGGAGAAGGAGCTCTCCGATTTCGGCCGGCACTGGGGCTCGGCTGCGATGGCGGCGCGGGGACGCGCGGCCAATGAGAACACCCCAAAGCTTCGGACCTTCGACTCGCGCGGCAACCGTCGCGACGAGGTCGAATTCCATCCGGCCTATCACGAGCTGATGGCGCATTCAGCGCATGCAGGCGTCCACAATTCGACCTGGACGGCCGACGGAAAGCCTGCCGGCGGCGCCGCCGAAGTGTTGCGCGCGGCGAAGTTTTATATGGCCTCGCAAGTCGAGACCGGCCATCTGTGCCCGATCACCATGACGCGCGCCTCGGTCGCAGCCTTGGCGTCGCAGCCCGATCTGCTCGAAAAGACCATGCCCGTGATCGCCACGCGCTCCTACGATCCGTCCTTTGCGCCATGGTGGACCAAGCGCGGCATGACGCTCGGCATGGGCATGACCGAGAAGCAGGGCGGCACGGATGTGCGCGCCAACATGACGCGCGCAACGCGTACGCCCGAAGGATATCGCATCACCGGGCATAAATGGTTCATGTCGGCGCCGATGTGCGATGCCTTTCTGGTGTTGGCGCAAGCCGAGGAGGGGCTGACCTGCTTCTTCATGCCGCGCTTTGCGCCCGATGGCTCCGTCAATGCGATCCAGTTCCAGCGGCTCAAGGACAAGCTCGGCAACCGCTCCAATGCGTCGTCCGAAGTCGAGTTCATGGGCGCCTATGGCTTGCGAGTCGGCGAGGATGGCAAGGGCATCCGCACTATCATCCAGATGGTGCAGTTGACGCGACAGGACTGCGCGATTGCGTCTGCCGGCTTGATGCGGTCAGGCCTGGCGCACGCGCTAAATCACGCCCGTCACCGCAGCGTGTTCCAAAAACATCTGGCCGATCAGCCCTTGATGCGCGCGGTGCTGGCCGACATGGCGCTGCATGTCGAGGCATCGATTGCGCTGGTGATGCGGCTCTGCCACGCCTTCGATCGCATGGGCGATGATGCGAATGAGGCCGCCCATATGCGGCTCTTGACGCCGGCCATCAAATACTGGGTTTGCAAATGCGCGCCGCCCTTCCTGTTCGAGGCGATGGAATGCCTGGGCGGCAACGGCTATGTCGAGGAGGGCATTCTGGCGCGACACTATCGGGAGTCGCCGGTCAACGCGATCTGGGAGGGTTCGGGTAACGTGATGTGCCTCGACGTTTTGCGCGCGCTGTCGCGCGAGGCCGATGCCGCGCTTGCAGTGTTGCGTGGGCTTGCGGACGCAAGTCAGGGCCTGCCGGGCGCGGGCGAGGCGGCAGCCTTCATCGGCAAGACGTTTCGCCGCCCGGATAGCGAGCGGGTCGCGCGGCTTGCGGTCGAGAGATTGGCGCTGCTGGCGGCAGCCGCGGCGCTGAACCAGGTTTCGCCGCGTCACGCCGAACTGTTCGCGGCAACCAGGCTCGCCAATGTGCATGGGAGCATGTATGGCGCGGTCGATCTTGCCGAGGCCGACATACGCGGCCTGCTCGAGCGGGCGCTGCCTTGACGACATTATCCTCCGTCATGCCCGGGCTTGTCCCGCCTGCGGGGCCGAAGCCCCTTCGGCGTGGCGAAGGCCCGGGCATCCACGTTCTTGATCCTGCAAAAAAGGCGTGGATGGCCGGGTCGAGCCTGGCCATGACGACGTTGAGAGATTTGGCCAATCAACCGAAAGCCTTTTGATGGACTCCCTCAATCCTGACTTCCCGCCTGCCACGGTTCTGCCTGCATCCCGCGGACCCCGCGTCTGGGGTTTTTGGGGTACCGCGCTCTGGGGTTTTGTGGTCTTCGCCGCGCTGTTCGCGGGCCAGATCGCGGTCGTCGTCGTCTTTGTGTTGCAGAGGGGCGGTTCGGCCGACGTCGGCTCCGTGATCAGGGTCGTGGCGGGGAGCGGGCTTGCGATTTCGCTCTCGGTGATCGCCGGTCTGCCGGCGGTGCTTGCCGCGCTTTGGCTTGCGATCCGTTTCACGCGCACGCCGTTCTCCGACTATCTGGCGCTGCGCTGGACGAACTGGCGCAATCTCCTGCTCGGCGTCGCAGGGCTCGCAATCCTGGTTTTCGGCTGGGACATGCTTTCGCGCTCGACAGGGCGCGACGTGACGCCCGACTTCATGGTGGACGTGCTGAAAGCGGCCCGCAGCGATGGTGCGCTGTGGCTGCTGGTGCTTGCCTTCTGCATTGCCGCGCCCGTGTCGGAAGAGCTGTTTGCGCGCGGCTTTCTTTATCGCGGCTGGTCGGAATCGGTCTTGAGGGTGCCGGGCGCGATCGTGCTCTCATCGCTGGTGTGGACCGGACTGCACCTGCAATATGACTGGTTTTTCTTCGGCGAGGTCTTTTGCATCGGCCTCTGGCTCGGCTATCTGCGCTACCGCAGCAACTCCACTTGGCTCACGATCGTGATCCACAGCCTCAACAATTTTGGCGCGGTGCTGCAGACAATCTGGCTTGCGGGCCCGAACTGAGAGATTGCATCGAACCGGGTTCCTCATAGCGACTATGGCGGAGGAACATCTTCTTGTTCTTCTACATTTAAGAGGCGGTGGCGTATGTTGAACCGGTCTTTTCTCCACCGCGAGTACGGTGTTGGAGCGGCTTCATGTCATTATCGGCGCCAGATTTGACCTCGACCGGCGCGCCGCGCTTGCCGCGGAGTTCGCGTTTTCTCGGAACGGCGATCATCGCGCTCATGGCCTATTACGTCCAACTCTTGGTCGCGCTCGCCGCCCATGTCGCGGAAATCGTGGCCCTCGATCTCTTGTTCGGCTACCTGCGGTATCGCAGCGGTTCGACCTTGCTCACTGCGCTGTTGAGTTCCGCTGTGAATGTCGCAAGCACGATCGAGATTGCGCTGATCGTGGCCTATTCCTGACGACGCAAGTTTTGGAAAGCTTTTTGGAAGCGTCGCCGCAGACCGGCGCTCGCTATCCCCGCATATTCGCGAGCCGGTCGAGCGCACCCTGCAGGATGAAGATCGCGGCATGCTCGTCGATCACCTCGGCACGGCGGGCGCGGCTCACATCCATCCCGATCAGCTCGCGCTCGACGGCGGAGGTCGAGAGCCGCTCGTCCCAGAGTGCAATCGCAAGCGCTGTGAGGCCTGCGAGGTTGCGGGCAAAGGCGCGGGTCGACTGGGCGCGGGGGCCCTCGCTGCCGTCCATGTTGATGGGCAGCCCGAGCACGAAGCCGACCGCCTTGCGTTCGCCGGCAATGGCAAGCAGGCGCGCGGCATCGGCCTTGAAGGCCTTGCGTCTGATGGTCTCGACCCCCGTGGCCAACCGGCGATCGGGATCGGAAACCGCCACGCCAATCGTCTTGGTGCCGAGATCAAGGCCAATCAGCGCGCCACGCGCGGGCCAGTGCGAGGTCGCTTCGATCAGAGGGAGGATAGGGGCCGGCATGGGCTTTGCGCATAACACGCCGCCCTGCGGCGACGCAAAGCGCTTCACTCCTCTACCGCTCTATGTTCCAGGATTGAGACAAAACTGTTCTCAAATTTTCATTTTCTGCTGACGCAAGGGATGCCTATCCTGCGCGCCGGATTGGGGGACGACATGCCGATTGCGACCGCGTTGACTGCGCTGCTTGGGATCAGGCATCCGATCCTGCTCGCGCCAATGGACGTCATTGCGGGCAGCCGGCTGGTCTCGGCTGTGAGCGAGGCCGGCGGTTTCGGCATCCTCGGCGGCGGTTATGGCGCGAAGGCCTGGCTGGAACGCGAGGCGTCCGCGCTCAAACGATGCCAGGCGCCGTTTGGCGTCGGCTTCATCACCTGGAGTCTCGCAAAGCAGCCGAACCTGCTTGATGTCGCCCTCGACGCACGCCCGCGTGCGATCATGCTGTCGTTCGGCGATCCCGCGCCGTTCGCAGCCCGCATCAAGGCGGCCGATGCGCGTCTGATCTGCCAGGTTCAAACGGAGGACATGGCAAGAGAAGCGCTCGATGCCGGCGCCGACATTCTCGTGGCCCAAGGCACCGAGGCCGGCGGTCACGGTGCCTCCCGCACCGCGATCGACATTGTGCCGGCCGTGGTTGATCTTGCTGCCGGCCGGGTTCCGGTCGTGGCCGCCGGCGGCATCGCCGACGGACGCGGGCTTGCGGCGATGCTGATGCTCGGCGCCTCGGGCGTGTTGCTGGGCACGCGCTTTTACGCCAGCCTCGAGGCCGACGGCGCGGAAGACGCCAAGAAGCGGATTTGCTCCGCGACCAGCGGCAACACCGTCCGCAGCATCATCTTCGATATCTCGCGCAACAATGTCTGGCCGGCGCCGTTCACCGGGCGCTGCCTGATCAACGATCACGCCCGACGCTGGATGGGGCGCGAGGTCGAACTGATGCAGAATGTGGCTCAGGTCGCGGCCGAATACGCAGCCGCCAAGGCGGAGGGCAATTTCGACATCGCCGCCGTCATTGCCGGCGAGGGGGTCGGGCTGATCCATGACATTCCGCCGGCTGCCGTCATTGTCGAACGGATCTCGGCGGAAGCCGACCAGATCCTCTCCGGACGGCGCAATTCCCTGGCAACCCGGGCCTGAAAGGGCCGTCGCCTCGGGAACTGGCCGGTTGCGGCGCGAAAGCGGCCTCTGCTATAGGCAGGGTGAAACACCGCTTTGAGGCGCCCTATATAATGTCGGTCGATGCCGAAACCGTCCGCCGTATCGCCCATCTGGCGCGGATCAAGGTCACGGAGGCCGAGGTTCCGCATCTGCAGGGCGAGCTCAATGCCATGCTCGCCTTTGTCGAGCAGCTCTCCGAGGTCGACATCGAGGGGGTCGAGCCGATGACCTCGGTGACACCGATGACGATGAAGAAGCGGCAAGACGTGGTCGATGACGGCGAGATCGCCGATGACATCGTGAAAAATGCGCCTGCGACCGAGGGGCATTTCTTTCTGGTGCCGAAGGTCGTCGAGTAGCGAAGCGTTTTCAAGCGAAGTGGGTACCGGTTCGCGTGAAGAAAACGCGTCAAACATGAGAATCTTTACGCGGGAAGTCCGATGTGCCTCTTGTGCGACGATGAAAAGGCCTATCAGGCCTATATGAACTATCTCGACGCGATGGAGCGGCAGGGCAAGGCCGCCGATCCGCAAGACGCGGTCAATGCCGTGCTCGATAGCCTCGAGGCGGCCGACAAGGCGGCCGCCAAAAAAGACGACCCGAAAAACGACAAGACGCTGTCCCCATTCTTCTGCAGCCCGATCGATAAATGACCGATCTGACATCGCTGACGCTCGCCGAGGCCCGCGACGGTCTCGCGGACAAGACGTTCACGTCGCTGGAGCTGACGGACGCGCATCTGAAAGCGATGGAGGCCGCACGCGCGCTCAATGCCTATATCCTGGAGACGCCGGACCAGGCGCGCGCGATGGCGCGGAGAAGCGACGCTATCATTGCCAAAGGCGAAGGCGGGCCGCTGGCCGGCATTCCCCTTGGCATCAAGGACCTGTTCGCGACCAGGGGCGTGCGCACCACGGCCTGCTCGAAGATCCTTGGCAATTTCGTCCCGACCTACGAGTCGACGGTCACCGCCAACCTCTGGCGCGACGGCGCGGTGATGCTCGGCAAACTCAACAATGACGAGTTCGCGATGGGCTCGTCCAACGAAACCTCGTGCTTCGGCCCGGTCGGCAATCCCTGGCGGCGCAATGGCGCCAACACCACGCTGGTGCCGGGCGGCTCTTCCGGCGGATCGGCGTCGGCGGTCGCAGCCCTGCTCTGCATGGGCGCGACTGCGACCGACACCGGCGGCTCGATCCGCCAGCCGGCGGCGTTCACCGCAACCGTCGGCATCAAGCCGACCTATGGCCGTTGCTCGCGCTGGGGCATCGTCGCCTTCGCCTCCTCGCTCGACCAGGCCGGCCCGATCGGCCGCAGCGTGCGCGATGCGGCGATCCTGTTGCGCTCGATGGCGGGCCATGACCCCAAGGACACGACCTCGGTGGATGTGCCGGTGCCTGATTACGAAGCCGCGATCGGCAGATCCGTGAAGGGCATGAAGATCGGCATCCCCCGGGAGTATCGTCTCGACGGCATGCCGCAAGAAATCGAAAAGCTCTGGAGCGAAGGCGCAGCCTTGTTGAAGGCCGCAGGCTGCGAGCTTGTCGAGGTGTCGCTGCCGCACACCAAATATGCGCTGCCGGCCTACTACATCGTGGCGCCCGCGGAAGCCTCCTCGAACCTCGCCCGCTATGACGGCGTGCGCTATGGCTTGCGCGTCGACGGTCGTTCGATCGGCGAGCTCTATGAAAACACCCGCGCGGAGGGTTTTGGCGCCGAGGTGCGCCGCCGCGTGATGATCGGCACCTATGTGCTCTCGGCCGGCTATTACGACGCCTATTATCTGCGCGCGCAGAAGGTCCGAACGCTGATCAAGAAGGATTTCGAGGACTGCTTTGCCTTGGGCGTGAACGCGATCCTGACGCCTGCGACACCGTCGGCTGCCTTCGGCATCGGCGAGAAGGGCGGCGCAGACCCCGTCGAGATGTATCTCAACGACATCTTCACGGTGACCGTGAACATGGCCGGCCTTCCCGGCATCGCCGTGCCCGCCGGCAAGGATGCGCAGGGCTTGCCGCTTGGCTTGCAACTGATCGGCCGCGCCTTCGACGAGGCGACGCTATTCTCGCTGGCCGAGGTGATCGAGCAGGCCGCCGGCCGCTTCACCCCGGAGCGATGGTGGTGAGCACGGCTGCTTTCAAAGCAAGCCTCTCCGCCGCAGCGCCTGCGGCCGATCTCGGCGCTCCGCTTGCCGGCCTCTGGTGGGCCGCCAAGGGCGATTGGGACCGCGCTCACAAGATCGTGCAGGACGAAGACACGGCTGACGCCGCCTGGGTGCACGCCTATCTGCATCGTGTCGAGGGCGACCTCGGCAATGCCGGCTATTGGTACCGGCAGGCGGGCAAGCCTGTCGCAAAGGACACACTCGAAGCTGAATGGGAGCGGATCGCATCCGCATTGATATGACGGCACCGAGCGGCAAATTGATCAAGGGCGCGACCGGCGACTGGGAAGTCGTGATCGGCATGGAAGTCCACGCCCAGGTGACCTCGAAGTCAAAACTGTTCTCGGGCGCCTCGACCGCCTTCGGCGGCGAGCCCAACAGCCATGTCTCGCTGGTCGATGCGGCCATGCCGGGCATGCTGCCTGTCATCAACGAGGAATGCATCCGTCAGGCGGTGCGCACCGGGCTCGGGCTGAATGCGAAGATCAATCTGCGCTCGGTGTTCGATCGGAAGAACTATTTCTATCCCGACCTGCCGCAGGGCTATCAGATCAGTCAGTACAAGTCGCCGATCGTGGGCGAGGGCGAGGTCCTGCTCGAGCTCGACGGCGGCAGGACGGCAACCGTCGGTATCGAGCGTCTGCATCTGGAACAGGACGCGGGCAAATCGCTGCACGACCAGTCGCCGACCATGTCCTATGTCGATCTCAACCGTTCGGGCGTTGCGCTGATGGAGATTGTCTCAAAACCGGACATCCGCGATGCCGAGCAGGCCAAGGCCTATGTGACGAAGCTGCGCTCGATCCTGCGCTATCTCGGCACCTGCGACGGCGACATGGAGAAGGGGAACCTGCGCGCCGACGTCAACGTCTCCGTGCGCAAGCCGGGCGGGGAGCTCGGCATCCGCTGCGAGATCAAGAACATGAACTCGATCAATTTCATCGGCCAGGCGATCGAATATGAGGCGCGGCGCCAGATCGAGATCATCGAGGATGGCGGGTCGATCGAGCAGGAGACGCGGCTGTTCGACCCGAACAAGGGCGAGACGCGCTCGATGCGCACCAAGGAAGAGGCGCATGACTACCGCTATTTCCCCGATCCCGACCTGTTGCCGCTGGAGTTTTCTCAAGGCTTTGTCGATGAGCTGAAAGCCGATCTGCCTGAGCTGCCGGATCAGAAGAAGGCGCGCTTCGTGGCGGAGTTACAGCTGTCGCCCTATGATGCAGGCGTACTGGTGGCCGAGCGCGAGAGTGCCGAGTTCTATGAGGCTGTGCTTGCAAAGCTGAAAGATCGCGGCCGCGACGGCAAGGTCGCGGCCAACTGGGTGATCAATGAGCTGTTCGGCCGTCTCAACAAGGAAGCCAAGGACATCGCCGCCTCGCCGGTCTCGGCTGCGCAGCTTGCCGCGATCGTCGACCTGATCGGCGAGGGCACTATCTCCGGCAAGATTGCAAAGGACCTGTTCGAAATCGTCTGGCAGGAGGGCGGCGACCCCCGCGCGCTGGTCGAAAGCCGCGGCATGAAGCAGGTCACCGACTTGGGCGCGATCGAGAAGGTGGTCGACGACATCATCGCGGCCAATCCGGACAAGGTCGCGCAGGCCAGGGCGAAGCCCGCGGCGATCCAGTGGTTCGTCGGCCAGGTGATGAAGTCGACCGGCGGCAAGGCGGATCCGAAGGCGGTCAACGCGCTTCTCAAAGACAAGCTCGGCGTCTGATGTTGCTTCATCGCGCCGCTCATCGGCCCATCGATATCTCCTAAGCACGCGCCGATCGATCGACGATGCGCGCGTCGCCAGTTGCGAATCATCGATTGATGATTCGCATCAAGGATCGTGCTTCGTTGTGCGGTGAAGCGGCTCATCGCCGTTAAGCATGAAAATATTTTTCTTGCAAAATTGCAAAATTGGAGTCCGTGACTCGCGCTGTCCGCGTCTTCAGCAACGCATCGTCGCATCGTGCGCGCGTCGATCGATCGACATGCGATTCACAAAACTCCTGCAACAGAAGCGATTCCTGCGATTCCAACTCGCGCTGATGCCGGCGCTACGCGAATTTTTTTGCGCATGTCGAACGCGCGCGTCGATCGAAGGAAGCGGCGCGCTGTCGCGTCGGCGCGTCAACGCTTCTTTAAGGGGCCCCCTGTTTTTTTCCACATGTTGGTGTATTCGAATTGATGTGCATTTCGATTCCCGAATGCACGCAGCGAACGAAGCCATCTCACATCGGAGGGCACTATGGCTAAGAAAGCGAAGAAGAAGGCGAAGAGCGCAGTGAAGAAGACTGCGAAGAAGACCCGCAAGGTCTCCAAGAAGAAGAAGTAACTCTCGCCTGATCAAGATCGCCGGCTGACTGAAGCCGGCGCGTCGTTGGAGAGATCGGGCCGGTTTGCTTCCTGAGAGGGCGGATGCGATCCGGTAGCTCTGAGCGACGAAAGAGGGTGTCGGCGAGACATCAGGTCAAACGGCCGGATCGTTTTTTCCGGTCCGGCAGAAGAAACAGGCTTTCTTCGTTCGGTGCGGGTTCCTTAATCGGTCCGCAATTTCAATCAAGCTCACCTGCTTGAGCGAAATCTGGTCCTGACGTGTTCGCCGACGCCCTCGCTCCAGCGTCCAAGCGCGCTTTTCGAGCCGCCCTTAAATTCCGCCATCTCGTTTGCCCCGATCGTCTCTCGCAAGCGACCCGCCGCGTCGTTGCGATTGCCTGGATGGTTATCGGCTTGCCAAGGCCGAAGGTAAACCAAAGCTGGCGAAGCCGCGCAAAGCCCTGCAAAATAATAGTTTCTCGTATCCACGGCGCCTGCGGCGGCGCCGCTTGTTTACACGCCGTTCATCGCGCGCCTTAAGCCACCCTTCAAGTTTGATCGGCCATGATCGCCCCCAACAAGCCGGCAAACGGCATGGGACTTGGGGGAGTTCGAACAGTGGACAGGGGCCGCGCTCGCCTTAAGCGAGACGGCAATAATAATAAGGGGAGACGGGGATGTTTCACGGTCATTTCGATCTGGATAGCGCAGTGCCGGTGGAGGCGACAGCCGTTCCCGACGTGCTGTTCGAGCGCGGTCTTTACTGGGCGAGCGGACGCTCCGGCGTCGTCAACCTCGTCGCCGCACATAAGTGGTTCAACCTGGCGGCGCTGAAAGGCCGCAGCGATGCGATCGCGCTCCGCCGTGAGGTTGCCGAACAAATGTCGGATGAGGAGATCGCCGCCGCCCAGCGTGAAGCCCGCGCCTGGATGACGTCGCACTGAACGACGCATGCGGCCGAACCTTCGGAGGCGGCGTCATCGCCTGCCTTGAAGCTAGGGAACCTCAAAATATACGCGCCCGTAACCATAGTATGCGACGATCGCAATATGGGGGCACACCTTGCTGACGCGGAAGCTGCCGAACTTGAACGTTCGGCATCGCTTCACGCTTGCCACTGATCTTCCAGCCAGGGGTGCGGTCGTTTCCGTTGAGGTCCAGCGATGGATATCCTGGCTATCGTAGCCGTTCTGCTGCTTTCGCTTGGCTACGCGTCAATCTCGTCAGCGCGTTCCTATTTTACCAGGGGTCGGCTCGCCGGCATGGAGGAGGCAACGCGCGAGATCATCAGAGGCGTTCGCGCACATTATGAGATCGCCGGGCAACCGCCTCCCGAGGCGATCGTGAAGGCGATCGAAAGTGTCAGCTCCTTCGCAAAGACTGCCTCTCCCGGCAAAAACATCCAGCGCTATCACACGAGACTCTGGACGTTCGGCGATGCCGTCGGCAGCGCGTGCTGGCGCAAAGGGTATGAGGCCTGCCGGCAGCGGATGTCGCCGCGGCCGGACCGGATCCGTCTCGAGGTTCCTGTCGAGGACCTCCTGGATGTCGCCTCGCTCGCTCACCTCGGTTTCAGGAAGATGATGCCAAACGACCGCGGCATCGAGATGCTTCGCTTCAGTGGCGAAGATCATGCGCGGCAGGTGGCGCGTGCCGTGGAGCGGCTGGAATTTGCCATTCCCGAAGCACAACGGCCGTTGGGCCTGGCAACGGCGCGTCACACCATGATCCGGCAGTGGTGGCGGCCGCAGGAAACGAAGACCGCGTGAGGGGGCCGGAGAGGTGTTGCACAAATAACACGCAACCGCCCTCGCGTTTTCGGCCGGTTCCCCGTCAATTCGGCAACTTAG
>Ga0335079_10006744_pt1 | contig 13137 bp, 8 predicted proteins | sample Lox_Sample_33_FD_206719 | JGI IMG/M metagenome (GOLD analysis project Ga0335079, IMG submission 206719) | Soil microbial communities from Loxahatchee National Wildlife Refuge, Florida, United States - Lox_Sample_3.3 | ecosystem: Environmental > Terrestrial > Soil > Wetlands | place: USA: Florida... | reverse complement strand
TCATTCGCAACACGTTGCCGCGCTCCGCCCCGAGGGCCATGCGGATACCGATCTCGTGCGTTCGCTGGCCGGCGATATAGGAGATGACTCCGTAAATTCCTACGGAAGAAAGCAGAGTCGCGAGCCCGGCGAAGACTCCGAGCAGAACCATTGCAAAGCGCTTGGTTGCCAGGGAATCGGCAAGAACCTCGTCCATCGTTCTGGTCCCGAAGACCACGATCTCGCTGTTGACACCCTGCACGGCCTGCTGGATAGGGTGTGCCTGACCCAGAAGGGCTGGCTCCGTCCTCACTACCCATTGCAGGCTGTGCGCCAGCAGCGGCATCACGGAATCGGGAATCTGCGCGACGGCGAAATAACATTGCGCCAGGACCGGAGCGGCCGAGTTTTCATCCAGTCCCCACTGCTTGATATGCCCTGCGACTCCGACCACTTCGCCCGTCAAGTTCAGGATGTCGAAGTTCACATGCCGGCCGATGGGGTCCCTGTCCTTGAAGTAGCGCTTGGCAAATTCCTCGTCGATGACAATCACAAAGGGAGCATGCTCGTTGTCGGCATCCGTCAGAAAGCGTCCGCGTTTCAGAGGAATCTTCATCGTCTTTACATAGTCGGGCTGGATTGCGTAGAAGAGCGAAACCTTCATCTCGGACTGCGAAGCGGGTTTGGCCTCCCCTTCCAGCCACAGCGGAAGTTCGGAGTCGCCCTCCGTAGGAGTGGATCCGACGGTGATCGAAACGGACTGAACCCCCGGGACCGCGGCAACGGCGTCGTGGAGCCGACGAAACGCGGCGCGAATTGCCTCGGGCGTCTCACCGAGAGGCCGCGAAGCGGCGATGCTGAATTCCATGACATTGCGGGTATCAAATCCCGGGTCGACATTCCACAGTTTTGCCAGGCTGCGAAGCATGAGCCCCGCCCCGGCGAGCAGCACCAACGCCAACGCCATCTCCACGGCAACGATGACGGACTGTGCTTTGTGGCGCGCTCCGCTTACGCCGCGGCCGCCTTCTTTCAGCGTACTGTGAACATACTTGCCGGAAGTCTTGATCGCCGGTATCAGCCCGAACAGGATGCCGGCCAGCATCGAGGCGCCAAACGTGAAAAGGAGCACGCGGCCGCTCAGGTGAATCTCTTCCGCGCGAGGCAGTGCGTCGGGAAGCAACCGGATTGCCGCTTGTGTGCCCCAGGCGGCAAGGAACAGCCCAATGGACCCACCCGCAAGCGCCAGCAAAAGGCTCTCCGTAAGCACCTGGCGGACCATGCGCCCGCGACTTGCGCCAAGCGCGGTTCGGATCGCATATTCACGGGTCCTTCCGGTCGAGCGAGCCAGGAGCAGGTTGGCCACATTGGCGCACGCAATCAGTAGCACGAATCCCACGGCCGCCAGCAACACCATCAGGAAGGGCCGAACCTCTCCCACTACGTTCTGCTTGAGGGGCAAAAGCGTTATGCCGGAGTTCTTATCCACGTCGGGATAGACCTCGGCGAGATGCACCGCCACCCCATCCATGTCGGACTTGGCCTGCTCCAGGGTGATCCCCGGCTTCAACCTGCCCACAGCATCCATGCCCATGCCAGCGCGACGGTCCCAAAACAGTTTTTCGCTCCATTGACCGATCGGAATAAAGACTTCACACCCGCCGCAGAAGTTGCCGCTGTGGTAGCGAAAGCCGGCAGGAATGACTCCGACGATCGTGTACGCCTTTGCGTTCAGGGTCATCGGTTTCCCAATGACGTCTGAAGCGGAGCCGAACTTCCTCTTCCACAAGCCGCCGCTAATAAGAACTACGGGCGCGCCGCCCAACCGGTCTTCCTCTTCGGAAAACACCCGCCCCAAGACCGGTTTCACGCCCAGCACCGGAAAAAAGGTCGCCGAGATCATTTCGGTCTGGAGGCGTTCAGAGTCGCCTATCCCCGTCAGGTTCATATTGTCCGCGCGGAATGACGCTAGGGCCGAAAAGGAGCGGTTCTCCTTCTGCCAATCGAGAAAGTTTGGATAGGAAATGGAAGATTCAGCGAACTCCGTCGTGTGCGCGTAGACTGCCACGAGTTGTTCGGGATGTTGGTAAGGCAGCGGGTTCAGCAAGACCCCATCGACCACCGAGAACAGCGCGGTGTTCGCGCCGATTCCCAGAGCCAGGGTGACAATGGCGATGGTCGTGAACCCCGGGTTCTTCCACAGCATGCGCAAACCATAGCGCAGGTCCCGCCACAGCGTATGCATGGCCACACCCCCGAGTCACCCAACAACAAGGCGAAACTACTTCAGTCGAATCCGGTCGTAGTTATCCCACTGGGACATGTCAGAGAGGATTACGCGGTCCCCGACCTGCAATCCCTCGAGGATCTCCACGGAGTTCACAGACGTGCGTCCCAGCTTGACGTTGACACGCGTCGCTTCGGAGCCGTCGCTGGTTAGCTTGAACAAGCCGACGGTGCTTTGCGGTGTTCCATGAACTGGCCGCCCCACATAAAGCACGTTCTTCAGGTTTTCGAGCTCGATGGTTCCGTCCACGCTGAGGTCCGGCCGCGCGCCGAGGGGCAATGCTCCATCGATAAAGACGTCGACGGTCACGGTTCCGTTCTGCACTGCGGGGTCTATCCGCCACACGTGCCCGGCGACTTCACCGTTCCGTGTGTCCACCATCGCTTTCTGCCCGAGTGCCAAGTCCTTCGCCTGGGTTTCCGCCACCTTGATCTCCGCCTTCAACTTTTTCGGGTCGGCCACGCGAGCGAGATTGGTCCCCGGCGTTACGTGCTGGCCTTCTTCCACCGGCACCAGTTGCAGCACGCCGTTGATTCCCGCGCGGACATGCAGCGCGTCGAGTTCCGCCCGGCGCAGTTCGTAAAGCGCCCGTTGTTGCTCCACGTGCGCAGCCTGGGCATTCAAGCGAGCTTGCGCCGTGTCGGACGCGTTCTTCGTGCGGTCGGACTCGAGTTGCAGGCGAACGCCCAGCTGTTCTTCCTTCACTTCAGACAACTGCACGGTGACCAGCGGACCGATTCCTTCCTTGTAAAGTTGCTGGTCCACCTTGTGTTGAATCTTGGCCTGCTCGTATTCACTGCGCACTGCCGCTTCGGCGGCTCGCTGATTGAGCAGCTCGCTGTTGACTTGCACTTTCAGATTGGCGTAATCCGCTTCCGCGGCCTTGAGTTGATATTCCGCGTCCAGGGCGTCGCGCTTCAGCGTCTTGTTGCTCAGTTCGAGGATGATGGAATCCGGCTTCACGATGGCGCCTGGCCGAAGCACGATCTTGTCGACATTCGCTTCGGTTTGCGCCGGCAGCCACTGAATGTCCACAGGGACGAGCGTGCCGATCCCGCGCACGTCGCGGAGCATCCCCCCGCGCTTTACTTCATCCGACCAAACCGTGGCGCGATCGACCGATGGCGCAGCAGGCTTCAGCCGGGACAATCCCAGCGTGATTCCTCCGATAGAAAGGAGAGCAGTGGAGCCCAAGATAATCCGGCGGATCAACTTGGCGCGTGCGTTCGAAGGTCGAGCGATATCCATAGTTTTTGGGTCCCGGTGCATTCATAAACGCAATCGCCTGACCGCTTGTTCCGTCAGGTACTCGCTTTTTATCAACCATTTAGGCGAGCGGGGGCACCGGCTCGGCAGTACGAGTGTCCGCTAATGGGATTCTCGCGCTCAGAATCGGGCAGTCTGCGTTCCCCGTCCCTCGTGAGTCGCGTCGTTCCAGGCTTCAGCACGAAAGTTCATTCTTTGTGCGTTTGCGGGTGTACACTCAAGCGGAACGGGCTGACTGCAGGTGTGATCAGATGCGCGAGTGGCCACGGAGCCCAGTTCGATTGTAAACATCTCATCAAATCCATCTTCAGGGATAAAAACATGGCAAAGTCGAGTGCTGTTCACCGGAATTATCTGATTTCGTGTGTCCTGTTTCTGATCTTCGTGATTTTTGGGGGCGCAAGTCTGGCACAGGGGCCCGCCCCGGCCCCGCCGACAATCCTATTGGGAACGGCCTGGTATCCAGAGCAATGGCCGGAGTTGCGCTGGGAAGCGGATTTGACCTTGATGGAACGAGCTGGAATCCACATGGTGCGCGTGGGCGAGTTTGCCTGGAGCCGCCTGGAACCCGAAGAGGGCCGTTACGACCTGGATTGGCTTGACCGCGCCATTACGGTGGCGGGCAAGCACAAGATCTATACCGTCGTGGGTACTCCAACGGCCGCGCCCCCGGCTTGGCTGACGCAGAAATACCCGGAGACTCTGCGTGTGAACGAAGACGGGCGACGCGCCGAACACGGCAACCGTCAGCAGTTCAACTGGGCGAATCCCAAGTACCGCGAGTTTGCTCGGAAAATTGCCGAGCAGATGGCCAAGCGCTTTGGTCATAACCCTTATGTGATCGGCTGGCAGATCGACAATGAGTACGCCGACGTCTCTTTCGATCCCGCGACGCGCGCGCAGTTTCAACAGTGGCTGAAAGCTCGCTACGGCACGCTCGATAATCTGAATGCCCGCTGGACTACCGCCTACTGGAGCGAGGGCTACACGGCGTGGGATCAGATTCCCATTCAGGTGGGCTACGGCAATCCGGGCCTGCTGCTGGGCTGGATGCGCTTCGTCAGCGATACCTGGCGCAGCTATCAGAAGAACCAGTTGGAGGTGATCCGCGCCAACTCCGATCCACGCCAGTTCATCACCACCAACACCATGGGCTTCTTCGACGGGTTCGACCATTACACGGTCGAGCAGGATCTCGACCTTGCCGCCTGGGACGACTACGTTGGCGAAGGCCACCTCGACCCTCTGAGGAATGGCGCTTCCCACGACCTGGCTCGCGGGTTCAAACAGAAGAATTTCTGGGTCATCGAGACCCAGCCGGGTTCCGTCAATTGGGCGGAGAACAATAATGCGTTGGATAAAGGGGAAGTGCGCGCGATGGCGTGGCACGACGTCGCGCACGGCGCCGATGCGGTGAGCTACTGGCAGTGGCGCAGCGCGTTGAACGGCCAGGAGCAGTATCACGGCACGTTGATCGGCGCGGACGGGACACCTGTGCCGCTCTATGCCGAGATCGCTCAGGTCGGAAAAGAATTCGCCAAGGCGGGTGCGTCCCTGGCTGGAACGTCGGTGAAGTCTGAGGTCGCCATCCTGCATTCCTACGACAGCCGCTGGGCCATTCAGTGGCAGCGGCACAACAAAAAGTATGATCCAGTCGCCGAACTTGTGAGCTACTACGCGCCGTTGCGCACGCTCGCACAATCTGTCGATATCCTCCCCCCAACAGCTACTCTCAGCCCGTACAAGCTGGTCATAGCCCCCGGGCTGAATGTGCTCTCCGACGCCGCGGCCAAGAACCTTGCCGCCTATGTGCAGGGTGGCGGCCATTTGGTTCTCGGGCAACGCTCGGGCATGAAGGACGATGACAATTCTCTCCAGATGGAACGGCAACCCGGCCCCCTGGTAACCTTGCTGGGCGGACGCGTAGAGCAATACTACTCACTGCTGAAGCCGGTTCCCCTCGAGGGACAGTGGGGCAAAGGAGAATGCTCCATGTGGGCGGAGCTCCTCAGCACGAAAGATGCGGGGACGGAAGTTCTGATGCGTTACGGAGCGGGCGCGGGCGGCGGCTGGCTCGATGGGCAGCCCGCGGCCATCACCAGGAAGGTCGGAAAGGGAAGGATCACCTACATTGGAGCCTGGCTGGATCCGAATTCTATGGCGCTAGCCGCAAAGTGGATGGCCGATACCAGCGGCATTAAGCCGGCGTTCGGTGCGGTGCCGGAGGGAGTGGAAGTCTCGGCCCGTTCTGGACCGCACGGCGTGGTCTACATCCTGATCAACTTTTCGCAGAAGCCTCAGACCATTTCCTTGCCCATGGCGATGGAAGATGTGTTGGAAGACGGGTCCAGGATGTCGGTGGAACTGCCGGTCTATGGCGTCGCCGTGTTGTCGGCGCAACGGTAGGTCCGAAGAGTTTATTTTCCTTGGCAAGACGGGCAATTCTGTCGTTTACTTGGCGGGTTCGGGCCTGTCAACCCACCGCCCCTCAAAGGCCGAAACTGAGGAGTTTCAAAAAAATGAAAACACTTCACTCTTGGAGGAGCTGTGCCTTGGTCTCTTCGTTTTGTTTGACCCTACTCTCTGCCTTTGCTTCCGCCCAGGAAGCGAAGCCGCACTGGTCTTATGAGGGGAGCGAGGGTCCGAAGCAATGGGGCAAACTCGATTCCTCGTACACGGTTTGCTCCATGGGCCGCACCCAATCACCGATCGATATCAAAGGTGCGAAGAAGGGAGATCTTCCGCCACTTCAGCTGGACTACAAGGCTGTCCCGCTTAATATCATCGACAATGGCCACACCATCCAGGTGAATTACACGGCCGGGAGCACACTTACGGTGGGCGGTAAGACCTACACCTTGAAACAATTCCACTTTCACCACCCGAGCGAAGAGCGCGTGAACGGGAAAGACTCGGATCTTGTTGCGCACCTGGTGCACGGCGATGCGGAGGGCCACCTCGCGGTGGTCGCGGTGCTTTTGAACAAGGGCGCGGCAAACGCATTTCTCGACGTGATCTGGAAGAACATTCCGGCCGAAAAGGAGAAGGCAACCGACGTGCCCGGAGTCACTCTCAACGTGAAGGATCTGCTACCTGCCGATCTCGGTTATTTCACGTTTCCAGGTTCGTTGACGACCCCGCCCTGCTCGGAAGGAGTCACCTGGTACGTCTTGAAGAAGCCGTCCTCGCTTTCCGCCGAGCAGGTGGAGGCTTTTGCCAAGATTTATCCTTTGAACGCCCGGCCGATTCAGCCGACGAACGGTCGCGAGATTCTCGAGACCAAGTAACGGTACGTTCAGGAACCTGATGGAAAGCCGGTTGCACTGATTCTCCCCTGCTGGCGTTTGGCTCGCGGGCTTGTGAAAAGAGCTTATTGCCAAGGCTTTTTTGCCGTAGTACTGTCCCCCAATGCCCAGGCAGCCGCAGCACCGCAAGAAAGGGGGCCGAACCGCCATGGCAACCGATCCCGAGGAAAAGAGCGCCGCAAACGGCGAGCAGCGCGAAGGCGCAAATGTAGACAAAATCCGCGACATCCTGTTTGGTTCCAACATGCGCGAATACGAGAAGCGATTCGCGCGCCTGGAGGAGCGTCTGACAAAATCTTCAGAAGCGCTGCGAGAGGACCTGAAGAAGCGCTTCGATTCGCTGGAGGCCTACGTCCGTGAGGAGATGGAATCGATCAATCAGCGGCTGAAAGCGGAGAAGGCCGAACGTGCCGACGCGTTGAAAGAGTTGAGCCGGGAGACCCGGGATGCGTCAAAGGCGCTCGAAAAGAAATCGTCCCAAATCGAGGATCAACTTTCCAGCGCTCAGGGTGATCTGCGCGCGCGTATCCTCGAGCAATCGAAAACCCTGAGCAATCAGATACAGAAATCCAAAGATGAAATGGAGGCCGCGCTCGAAAGCGAGGCCGCGACTCTCCGCGATGACAAGACCGACCGCGCGGCCCTCGCCGACCTCTTCACGGAACTGGCCTTGCGTTTGAAGGATGAACTGGAGCTCCCCGAGAAATAGGTGGATCAATCGTTATGGGCTCCGCCCCGCGCACATCTCCCGATCCCCTCGACGGTAAATCCCCGGGGGGCGAATCGCCGCAGAAACGGTCCACGGGCGATTCTGAGAAGGATTCCGCCTCATACGGCGCGGGTGCACTCGATGAACTGCGCCAGTTGATTGTCGGCCCGGAGCGCGATGCTCTCCGGCGGCTGCGCGAACGCGTTGCCAACCCCGCGTCGCGAACCGAAGACGTGAGCGAAGTCGTCGCCGAATCCATTCACCTTCGGCGCGAGCAGGGCGGAGACGAAGCGTTGAGCGCGGCGCTCTCGCCCACCATCGAGACCGCGCTTCGCGAGTCCGTCCGCAAGGACCCGGCCACTCTGGCTGACGCGCTCTTTCCCGTCATGGGGCCGGCGATCCGCCGGTCTATCCTGGAGACTCTTCGTTCCTTTCTCGCCTCCTTCAACCAGGTGCTGGACCAGAGCCTCTCCTGGCAGGGGATGAAGTGGCGCCTCGAGGCCCTGCGCACCGGCCGCTCGTTCACAGAGGTTGCGCTGTTGCACAGCCTCGTATTTCGCGTCGAGCAGGTCTTTTTGATTCATAAACGGACGGGGCTGCCCATCGCCCACGTGGTCGCTCCGGCTGTGGCGATGCAGGATCCCGGCCTGGTTTCGGGCATGCTCTCGGCAATTCAGGAGTTCGTTCGCGACTCCTTCCACGCGGAGCAGGGGCAGGGCATTAACCGTTTGCAGGTAGGTGAGTTGGAAGTCTGGATCGAAGATGGTCCCTACGCCATCCTTGCGGCCGTGATTCGCGGCGTTGCGCCCCGTATGTTGCGGGACCGCATGGCGGAATCGCTCGAGGAGATTCACGCCGGCTTTTCAGGGAAACTGGAGCGATTCGACGGCGAAACAACTCCGTTTGCGGCGGCGTCTCCGGTGCTGTCCCGTTGCCTTGACTCCCAATTCAGGCAAGAGGCTCCCCGCCTGGGGTTTGCTTACGCCTGGGCTGCTGGAGGACTGTTGCTGTGCCTGCTGGGAGGCTTCTTTGGCTGGCGGTGGTGGGAGCTTCACCGCTGGAACCAGCTGGCCGCCACTCTGAGCGAGCAGCCTGGACTCGTTCTTACATCCTTTGCCCGCGAGAATGGCCGCTACGTTTTCCGCGGGCTGCGAGACCCGCTCGCTCCTGACCCGGCTGCACTCGTGCGCGCAGCGCAACTAGACCCCGCCCGCGCGGAATTTCATTGGGGGGCTTACTACGCCCTTGATGACCCTATCGTCCAGCAGCGCGCCACGGCCCTGCTAGCACCCCCGCTGGGCGTCACTCTTTCCGTAAAGGAGGGGGTGCTTCGAATCACGGGGGGAGAACCGGCCCTCCAATGGACAAGCGGCCTTCGGGCCCGCGCTCTTCTCGTTCCCGGGATTCGTGCCGTTGAGATCTCGCCGCAATTCAGCCCTGAGCGGCTGGCCTTCGATCAGGCGAAAAGCCGTATTGAAAGCCTTGTCATCAAGTTTCCTCTGGCGAGTGCGACGCTGCCTTTGGGGGAGCGCGCGAAACTTGGCGAACTCTTGCCTCACTTCAAGCAAGTCCTGAACGCTCCGGAACTCCGCGGCTCAACGATTATCGATGTCATCGGCCACAGTGATGCCACGGGAGGAGAAGCGGCCAACCAGGACCTCAGCCAACGCCGCGCAGACCGTGTTGCCTCCGAACTGGCTCAATGGGGAATCGTCGCAACGGCTCTTCGAACCAAGGGAGTGGCGAGCACTCAGCCGGTACGCGCGGAAGACAGCGAAGCCAACCGCCAATTCAATCGCAGCGTGACCCTCCGCGTCGCGACCACGCCCTGATCTCCCGCCATGCTCCAGAAGAAGATCTGCATGCTGGGCGCCTTTGCCGTGGGAAAGACAAGTCTTGTCCGCCGCTTTGTGGAGAGTATCTACTCCGATGCTTACCACACCACCGTCGGGGTCAAAATCAGCAACAAATTGGTGCGGGCTGGCGGCAAAGAAGTCACCCTTGTGCTCTGGGATCTTTACGGAGAAGACGACTTCCAGAAAACACGGTGGTCTTATCTCAAAGGCGCTTCGGCTTACCTGCTTGTGGCCGACGGGACGCGGCGCGCGACCCTGGACAAAGCCATCGCCCTGGCACGACGGGCAGGCGAAGAGGTTGGGCCTCTCCCCTTCATCTTCTGCATGAACAAGTGCGACCTGGCTTCCGACTGGGACCTCGATCCCGATTGGGAGGCTCGCGTCTCCGCCCTGAACTGGACTATCCTGCGTTCCAGCGCCAAATCCGGTGAAGGCGTGGAGGAAGCGTTCCTGCGGCTTACGCGAAAGACGCTCGGCTTATGACGAACTTTCCCAAGGAAGCGCTTGCGCGTCTTGGGTACGTTTTCCTGGAGCATCAGGGCAACGCGCAGTTTCGCCTGCTCTCGCCCGCTCCCCGCTGGCTATCGAAGATCTGGAACATCACCGGAGAGGAGGGCTCGACCGTTCCCATCGCGGAAAAATCCCCGTTTCTTCTCGATTTTCTCTATGAAGCCGATTCGCTCCTGGGTTCGGGCGCGGATGCCACGTGCCAGTCCGAGCCGTGGATGGAGAATTCCGCGTCAGGCGGGGGAATTCCCCTGCAAGCCATGGCGTTCCAGGTGAACGGGAAACGCTACCTGGCTTTGCAGAGTCCGGAAACACAGTTCAAAGAACGCACGCAACTGCTCCAGACCGCCCGCGAATCCCTTCTTGAACACGAAAAGCTCCTCCGCGAAATCCAGAAAAAGGAAATCCTGCTGCATTGCATCATTCACGATCTCTCCCAGCCTCTCAGTATCATGAGCGCCACGATGGATTTTCTTGCGGAGGAGTCCCTCAGCGACAAGGCGCGTGGCATTCTGGATCTGGGAAAAGACGCCAGTCACCGGCAACTGTCCATGATCCAGGATGTCCTGCAGGTCTTTTCGGCGGACCTGAAAGCGTCCTTTGAGGCGGAAAAAGGAGCGGACTTTGCGGCCGATCTCCTGCAATGCGCAGACAAAGCGATTGGCGGCTTCGTGCCCGTATTCTCGGCTAAACGGGTTTCGCTCAGCCTCGCTCCCGCCGTGGATCGAGACGCCAGTTGGCGGGTTCGTGGGGAGCCGACGCGGCTGGAACGCATCCTTTCGAACCTCCTGGAAAATGCTTTGCGCTATGCCCCGTCCGGTTCCCGCGTTACGATTGGGCTGTCCCGGGAACGTGAGTTCGTCAAAACCACTGTGGACGATGAGGGCCCGGGATTGCCGGCGGGCATGTCTCCTTCTCAAGTGTTTGTGCTTTTTTCGAAGGGGAAGGAAGGCGGGGGCAAGGCGGGGCTGGGCCTCTATTTTTGCCGGTTAACGGTTGAGCGCTGGGGAGGCACGATCAGCTGCGAATCACGGCCCGAGCGTGGGACGCGTTTTTGGTTCCGTCTTCCTGCGGCCGCAAAAAGAGGGAGCTCGCCGGAGTCCGGCGCCCCGAATCCCGAAATCCGCAAGCGCGGCGAACCTCAGGTTGGGAAAGGGCCCATGCGCGTTCTGTTCGCTGACGATCAGGAAGAGATTCGTCTCTTGACCACCTATCAGCTCGAGCGTGGAGGGCACCGCGTTGTCACCGTGGCCAACGGCCAGAAAGCGCTTGAGGCACTGCAGCGCGAAACCTTCGACGTCATCCTGTTGGACGAACAGATGCCGGTGATGACCGGCCTGGACGCGCTCAAGGCCATCCGCAAGCAGGAAAAACAGTCCGGCCGCGCCGTGGTCATCGCCCTGACCGGCTATAACACGGACTCAGACCGCGTACGTCTTTTGAACGCCGGGTTTGACGGTGTGCTCGGGAAACCATTTAGCATGAAAGCGCTGGAAGAGATGCTGCGCCTGCCGGTGTCGGCCCTGGTCCACCTGAATCCAGAGAGGGCCGGGAATCATGGCGCGGAGCCGGATCTCCTGCAAAAACTCGGGGGTGACGAGAAACTCCTCCGAAAGATATCCAGGACTTTCCTGCGGGACGCGCCGAAGAAGCTGGCGCAGATCCGCGACGCGATTCGCGCGAAGCGCGGCGAAAAATTGGCTTTCTCTGCCCATGCCCTCAAAAGCTCGGCCGGAATCTTCGGCGCGGAGCGAGCCCTCAAGCTCTGCCAGGATTTGCAGGAATGCGGACGGAGCCTGCGGTACGCGGAGGCGCCGCGAATCTACGACTCTCTGAAGGAAGAGATTGCGAAATTGGAAGCAAATTTGAGAGGATACGCGGGTCTGAAAGGCTTGCCGCGTGCGGGAGCAACCCCAAAGGGAAGGCGTCGCGTCACAGGCTCCAGGCGCAAATCGAAATAACAACCCGCCGGCCATCCTCAAACGGGCTGAACCCTTCGGGAGAGTGTAGATGCCGACTATTCTGGTCACGGACGACGACGCGACAACCCGGCAGATGGTGCGAGGCGTTCTGAAAAGGGCCGGACACACCGTCTCGACCGCTGCGGATGGTCTGGCCGCCCTGCGGGCTATCCAAAAGCAGAAGTTCGACCTCGTGCTTCTCGATATCTGGATGCCCAAGATGACCGGCCTGGGTCTCCTCGGACAGCTCCACGGCGAAAAGAACATGCCGAAAATCGTGGTCATGACGTCGGACCAGACGTCAGACACTCTGCTGGATGCCTTGCGCGGCCGCGTCTACCAGTATCTGAAGAAGCCGCTGGATGCCACGGTTCTCCTCACCACGGTCGAGAACGCGCTCTCGACGAGTCCGGAAGTTCCCGCGATTGAAGTCGTCTCCGCGAACACGCACTGGGTTGAGCTCTTGGTGCCTTGCGAGCGTTCCGTGGTCAGCAGGGTGCAGAGTTTCCTGATGCACATGGACGTGGACCTCCCGCCGGACGTGATCGAGAAGGTCGGTTACGCTTTTCGCGAACTCTTGAACAACGCCATCGAGTGGGGCGGCCATCTCGATCCGAACCAGAAGGTGCGTGTCTCCTACATCCGCACAAAAAAAATGCTCATGTACCGCCTCGACGATCCCGGGCCGGGTTTCAAGCTCGAAGAGCTGAAACACGCGGCCATCAACAATCCCCAGGACAATCCCATGGCTCACATGCAAGAGCGAGAGGCCAAGGGGCTACGCCCCGGCGGGCTGGGACTGATGCTTACGCAGCAGTTGGTGGACGAGTTGGTCTTTAACGAGAGACGCAACGGCGTCGTGCTGATCAAGTACCTCTGAGCACTTCCCTCTCCGCCTTTGAGCACGGTTGTGTGCCTGTCGCTTGCCTGTCCGCGCAAGTGCCCTGTCCCCGGACACGGTGTAAAGTGAGTGTGTAAGGGTGCGCAACCTCATGAGTACAAAAAAAGACTGGGGCAACCGCCCCTGGAGCGTCGAATTTCGCCCGGCAAAACCAGCTCTTCCCAACACTTTGGATTTTGCGGTTGTCGGGGGAGGATTTACGGGGCTCTCGGCGGCTGCACGACTGAAGCGGCTCGCTCGGGAGAAAAGCGTGGCGCTGTTCGAAGCAGGCACGTTGGGCGCGGGCGCCAGCGGCTACACCGGCGGGGTGGCGTTGGCGGAAAGCGCGGCTGGAGACTTGCCTGGACTCGGCGATGTCCTCGCGGG
>Ga0335079_10006741_pt1 | contig 13140 bp, 11 predicted proteins | sample Lox_Sample_33_FD_206719 | JGI IMG/M metagenome (GOLD analysis project Ga0335079, IMG submission 206719) | Soil microbial communities from Loxahatchee National Wildlife Refuge, Florida, United States - Lox_Sample_3.3 | ecosystem: Environmental > Terrestrial > Soil > Wetlands | place: USA... | reverse complement strand
GAACGGTAGACTTCTCGGAAGACCTCATACACCCGGCCTGTACTCCTTCAAGAAGTCATCCAGCTTCTTAAACTTGAGCGTCCTTTTCCGCATCTCGGCCAAGTCTCGAAGATCATCGGCATCTTCCAGACGCTCGAGCATTTCCTGATACTCATCAATCTCCAGAATAACCGCCGAGGGTTTGCCGTTTCTGACAATGATCTCTGGAGATTTCTTTTTTGTTTTCACGACAAATGCTCCGTTGTTTCCTTTTTAGACTATGTGAAAAAGCCGATCAAGTCAAGCTCTGATCCACAAAGGAAGCCCGATCACCGCGACTCGTGCGGCAAGCGAAGGGCGGGCCGCCGGCCGATTCAAAGCGACAAGCGCCGGAGGCGTAGGGCGTTGGTGATGACCGAGACCGAGCTGAAGCTCATCGCGGCCGCGGCGATCATCGGGCTTAAGAGCAGGCCGAAGGCCGGATAGAGCACGCCGGCCGCGATCGGGACGCCCAGGCTGTTATAGATGAACGCGAAGAAAAGGTTCTGGCGGATGTTCTTCATCGTGCCGCGTGAAAGCCGGATCGCGCGGACGATCCCGCGAAGATCGCCCTTCACCAGCGTCACCCCGGCGCTCTCGATCGCGACATCCGTGCCGGTGCCCATCGCGATCCCGACATGGGCCCGGGCCAGCGCCGGGGCGTCGTTGATCCCATCCCCGGCCATCGCCACGATCCGGCCGTCGGATTGAAGGCGCTTGATTGCGTCGGCCTTCCGGTCCGGAAGCACCTCGGCCGCCACCTCGTCCAGCCCCAGTTTGCGGGCCACCGCCTCGGCCGTCGTGCGGTTGTCTCCGGTCAACATCACGGTCCGTATGCCATAGCCTTTCAGGGCCGCGATCGCTTCGGGCGTCGACGCTTTGATCGGATCCGAAACACCGATCAGACCGGCCGGTTGACTCCCGACCGCAAGCCAGACCACGGTCCGGCCTTCCATCCGGAGAGGTTCGCACCGTTCGGCCAGCTCGCCCGGCGGTATCCCGAGCTCTTCAAAGAGCGCAGGGTTGCCGAGCGCGACGTCACGGCCGCCGATTTTTCCGACCACGCCTTTTCCCGTGATCGACCGAAAATCGTGGGGGGATTCGAGCGCAAGGTTTTTCTCCCGGGCACCGGCCACGATCGCCGCCGCCAGCGGGTGCTCGCTGCCCCGCTCAAGACCGGCGGCCAGTTTTAAAACTTCGTCCTCGCTTGCGCCCGACAGCGCAAGGACCGTGTCGAGCCGCGGCCGGCCCTCGGTCAAGGTCCCGGTCTTGTCCAGGACGAGGGTGTCGATCTTCTCCAAAAGCTCCAGCGCCTCGGCGTTTTTGAACAGCACCCCCGCGGTCGCGCCCCGACCGGTCCCGACCATGATGGACATCGGCGTGGCCAGCCCCAGCGCGCAGGGACAGGCGATAATCAAAACCGCGACGGCGTTCACCAGCGCGTAGACCATCCGCGGATCGGGACCGGCAAGCGCCCAGACCATGAACGTGACGACGGCCGTCAGGATGACGATTGGAACAAAGTAACCCGAAACGGTGTCGGCCAGCCGCTGGATCGGGGCGCGGGAGCGCTGGGCCTCGCTCACCATCCGAACGATCCGCGCCAGAAGCGTGTCGCTTCCGACCCGTTCCGCGCACATGATGAAGCCGCCGGCGCCGTTGATCGTCCCGCCCGTGACGCGTTTTCCCGGCCCTTTCTCGACCGGGATCGCCTCGCCCGTGATCATCGATTCGTCGATCGAGCTGCTTCCTTCGATAACAACCCCGTCCACCGGAATCCCCTCGCCCGGGCGGACGCGGAGCCGGTCGCCGGGCTTCACACTATCGAGCGAAACATCCTCCTCGGTCCCGTCTTCACGAAAGCGCCGCGCGGTTTTTGGCGCAAGGTTCAGGAGAGAACGGATCGCGGCGCTGGTGCGTGAGCGTGCGCGAAGCTCGAGCACCTGACCCAGCAGGACCAGGACCGTGATCACGGCGGCCGCTTCGAAGTAAACCCCGACCTGGCCATGCGCATGGCGGAAGGATTCCGGGAAGAAATCCGGAAAGAGCGTTGCAAAGACGCTGTAGAGATAGGCCGTTCCGGTCCCGATCGCGATCAGCGTGAACATGTTCAGACTGCGATTCACGATGGACCGCCACCCGCGCTCGAAAAACGGCCAACCGGCCCATAACACGACCGGCGTCGCAAGCGCCCATTCGATCCAACTCAGAATCTGCGACGGGATGATCCGCATGAGCGGTTCACCCGGGATGAGATCCGACATCGCCGACAGGAAAAGCGGAAGGGTTAGACCAAGGCCGATCCACAACCGTCGGGACATATCGATCAGCTCCGGATTGACTTCCTCGACCGTAACCGTTCGCGGCTCAAGCGCCATGCCGCAGATCGGGCAGGCGCCCGGATGATCCTGGACGACTTCGGGATGCATCGGACAGACGTATTCGGTTCGCGTGGCCGGCGCCGTAACGGTCTCCGGTTCCAGTACCATGCCGCATTTCGGGCAGGCGCCGGGGTCTTTTTGGCGGACGTCCGGGTCCATCGGGCAGATGTAGTCGCTTCCGGCCGCCGCTTCGGGCCGGTGATCGGCATCCGGCGGCTCCAGAAAGCGTCGGGGATCTTCTCGGAACCGTTCGAGGCAGGACTCGTTGCAGAAATAATAGGTCCGGCCGTTGTAGGATTGGGTCCCGACCGCGTCCGACGGCGGGATCTCCATCCCGCAGACGGGATCCGTCACGGTCGGCGTCGCCCCCGTTCCGACCGTCTCGTCTTCGATTTTAGAATGCCGATGGGGTTCGTCTTCCATCTTCTTCACCGTTTTTCCTTACGGCTATTCTAACAGGTCTCATCGCGCCGGCACAACCAGAGGCTTTACTTGGGTCATGGACTGCCGGCGTTGGAAGACCCTGTTCGACCGGGCCCTTCTTGCTCCGACGGCTTTTGTTTGACCCGGCTAAGCTCGTCCGCTAAATTCTGCGAAGATAAGGCGCGCAAAATTTGTCCGCCATCGGCGGACCGCGTCCTTCGCCAAGCCGGGTGCCCAAACAGAAGCCGAGATCGCAGTCCGGGCCGCAATCGAACAGGGTCTTCTCATTGACAGGGCCGTAAACATGTTGTAGCGTCTTGTCCATGCTGAACGATATATGGGCCGTCTACAAGCCGATCGGGATCACGAGTCATCAGGTGGCGATCCGCTTTTCGCGAAAGCTCGGCGCCGCCGTCACGCATACGGGCAGTCTCGATCCCATGGCCGAGGGCGTTCTCGTGCTCCTCATCGGGCCGGAGGCCATGAAAAAACAGGCCGAGCTGCAGGCCGTGGACAAGGAGTACGAATTCGATCTCCTCCTGGGTTTCTCGACCGATTCGTACGACCCGCTCGGACTCATCACGGAGGCCGCCGCCTATGACCCGGAAATCATCCCGGAACAACGGGTCAACGATCTCGTCGCGCGACTCGCCGGGAAAAGAATACAGGAGCTTCCTCCGTTTTCGTCCAAGGTCGTCAAAGGCAAACCTCTGTTCTGGTGGGCGAGGGAAGGCCGGCTTCGGGAGGTCGGCCTGCCTTTGCGGGAGATCGAGATTTACAAGGCCGAGCTCTTGAAGATGAGCCGAATCGCAAAAGCCGACCTTGAGGGGCTGATCTTGAAAAACATCGGCCGGGTCGCGGGCGATTTCCGTCAGGATCGCATCAAGGAAGGCTGGCCGGCCGCGCTGGGCGGGCATCCCAACGCCCGATTTTCGGTCGCGACGATACGGATCACGGTCGGATCCGGCGTCTATGTCCGGTCCATCGCAAACGAATTCGGGAAAGCGCTCGGGATTCCGTCCCTGGCCCTCCGGATCCTTCGCACGCGGAACGGCCGCTTCGGGTTGACGGACTGCAGTCCGCTCGATGATCCGATCGAGTAACAACCCCGCCGAAGGGCCTTCTCAGCGCTGTTGCTTGACCCATTGATCGATCGCGTCGGCCACGACGATCGGCAGGTCCAGGAAGCGGACCCCGTAACCGGGGTCCTCCTTGCTCGACGGATTGTATCCCCGCTTCCAGACCACCTCGCAGCGGCACTCGACGCGGATCTCCGTGTTGGGAATTTGAAAGGCGATGGCGAACTGATCGCCCGGCTGCCGGGGGTTGACCGACTGGATATAAAGCCCGCCGCGGCTGACGTTCTTGGCGTAGCCAAACAGGCGCTTTCGATCGCCCTCGGCGCTCACTTTGAGAACGATGATCGGAGACCGCAGCGACTTCCGTTTATCCGCAGCTTTCGGCGTGTCCTTTCGGTCCCCCGGCGTCTCCATTTTTATCTCATCTCCCGCGATTGTTGCGATCCCGTCACACCGTCAAAACGTCCTTGAAGTACGGTCGAAAGCTCAAACCTTCCAGCGGAGGCGGCGCGAGGCCCTTATGCTGAACGAGAATCTTGAACACCCCGCCCATGCTCTCCCGGGCCAACAGTCGCTTGACCGACTGGATCTCCGGGCTCTCGGGATCGGACTTCTCCATCTCCTGCGCGATCCCGAGGCTCATCAAAAAATTGAGCTGGTTCGTAAAACCGGTCACGGACAGTCCCGATTCGGCGCCGGCCCGGGCCAGTTGTGTGAAGTCGACATGGGACGTGATATCCTGCCGGCCGATCCGGCCGTACGGGTCGTCGTTGACGGTATGCCGGTAGTAGCAGAGCAGGCTTCCTTTTTTCCGATGCGCCGCGAACAGCTCCGAGGCCGGATAACCGTAATCGATCGTGACCACGAAGCCCCGATCCAGGGTCCGGCCGACCGCGCGGATCCAACGGGCCGCTTCAAGATTCACCTCCGCCCGCTGGCCCTCGGTCAGGCGGACCTTCAACCCGTCGAAGTAGGCCGGCAGGTCCGGCGTGGAGGGCAGATCGGCCGTATCGACGAGGCGGTCGTCCATCAAACCCACGTAAATCTCGTCCAGCCCTTCCCGGGTCCCGACCACCCGATGGACCGGGAAGGCATCCACCAACTCGTTCGACAAAACGCATCCCCGCAGGGACCCTTCGGCCGCGGCGTCCTCGAGGCTTGAAACCCAGACGACGGAGCCGGTCAAGCCCGCATCGCGGAGCAGCGCTTTTTGTTTCACGACCATGGCCGGACTGCGCTCGATCACGGCGTAACGATAACGATCGAACCGCTCCGGCGTATCCCTCTTCAACCCACCCAGGATGTCCCGGCAGAGCAGTCCCTTCCCGGCGCCCATCTCAAGAATCGTGAAAGGATCCGGCCCCGGGACGAGCGTCTCCATCTGACGGATCTGCTTCGCCAGAAGCCGGCCGAAGACGGGATGCACATCGGGACTGGTGTAGTAATCCCCGCCGAGGCCGATTCGCTCGGCGGCCGCGATATAATAGCCCTCGTCCGGATCGTACAGGGCGATCTCCATGAACCGTGCGAAGGTCATCCGGCCCTTGCGCCGGATCTCCTCCCGGATTTTGCGGGCTAACGACGCCCGGCCTTCGTCCGGCATGCCGCCACGAGCTCCTGCGCGTTCCACCCCTTTTCGGTATCGACCGGAACCACCGACTCCGCCTCCTCCGGCTCGAACGGCTCGAAGACCGAAAGCTGCCGCCGCATGATCCCGACGTCGGCATCCGAAATATCCTTCGACTCCGCCGTCCTCCGCGCCAGGCGCGCCTCAAGAACCGACAACGGGGCGGTGCAATGAAGGATGGCGAAGGGCACCGCCATCTTCTCGGCCCACGACTTCGCGGTCCGCCGGTGCGGCTTCCGGGCATACGTGGCGTCGAGGAGGGCCCATCGCCCGCTCGCGATCACGAACCCGGCCCGTTCCAGGAGGCCGTCGTAGGTCCGCTCCGTCATCTCGGGTGCGTAGAGGCCCCGGGCGTAATCCGTCGGGCCCCGCGCCTCCCGCCCCGACCCCGCCAGCGATTTGCGCACGGCGTCCGAACGGATCATGACGCCGGCGGAATTTTCCGCGACGTCGGATGCGACGGTGCTCTTCCCCGATCCGCTCACCCCCGCCATCAGGATCAGGCCGGGCCGGCGGTCGGCCAGGTAACCTTCGGCCAGTTCGAAATAAGCCGAGGCGCGCGCGCCGGCGGCGGCCTTCTCGGCCTCCGTGATCTCCGGATCATCCAGAAGAAAGCAGGCCACCTTCGCCCTGACGCAGGCGCGATAGACAAGGTAGAAGTCCAGCACGGACAGCCCTTCGTAGTCCTGGGTCTGCTCAAGGTAGCTGTTCAGAAAGCGGTTGCCCAGCCCGGCCAGGCCGCGGTGGTCCAGGTCCATCAACAAGAAGGCGATCTCGTTGACTACATCGATATGATTCAGCGCCTCGTTGAATTCGATGCAGTCGAAGACGATCAAGCGCCCCCGATCGAGACAGATGTTTTGAAGATGCAGATCCCCGTGACAGATTCGAATCGCGCCGCGCTTGACCCGTTCATGAAACAGGGACGCTTTTCGGGTCAAAAAATCTTCCGAATACTTTTTGAGCCTCGAAAACCGTTCCGGAGAAACCACGATCCCCTGAAATTTCGCGGTCTGTTCGAAATTCCGCAGCACGTTCTCGCCGATGACGTCCGTCGTCCCGAACGCGTCGTCGGCCCGGTCGATCGACCGGTGAAAACGGGCGACCTGGGAGGCCAGTTCGAGGATGGGGGCCCGCGTCAGACCGCCCCGCTCGGCCATCGCATCGAGAAGACCGTCCTGACCGAACTGGACCATCTTCACCGCATACTCCACCGGTTCGCCCTCCCCTTCCACACGGAAATCTTCACCGTCACGCGTGATCGGCACGACCCCCACGTAGATCTCCGGCGCCAACCGTCGGTTCAAGACCACTTCCCTCTCGCAATAGAAACGCCGTTTCTCCAGCGTGGAGAAGTCGAGAAACTTCAGATCGACCGGCTTCTTGATTTTGTAGGCAAACGGCCCGGTCAGGAAGACGTCCGAGATATGCGTCGCCAGGTGGCGGACCTCCCGGACGGGATGGGGGTAAGCCGCAGGGTTCATGAGCGAGCGGTACCAGATCATCCGCGCCTCCCTTCGATGGCCATCATTTTAGTCAGTTGCCGGTTGAAAGTCAAAGCCGTCGGGGCGAAAATCTCCCCCCGATTCCCTCAAGGGACTTGCGCGAAACCGGTTTTTTTTATTGATAAACGTGGTATATTAAATGAGTTATGCCATGAAGAACGGAGGGTAAATCGATGCCGATGAAAACCGTCAACGCCATATGGAGAACCGCCGCCCTGGCCGTGCTCACGGCCGGCTTGGCCGGCTGCATTTATGCCAACACGACCCTTCCCCTGGCCTGGATTTCCAATACCCGCCTCGATGTGAAGGACCTGAACCTGGAGAACCAGGAGATTATCGGCCAAGCCACGGCCTACGGCCTCTTGTTCGGTTTGATCTCCTGGGGAAACGCCGGACTCGATGCGGCCTTGGAGAACGCGAAGCTTAAGGCCGGCTTCGAAGTCAAAGAAGTGTACGATGTCAAAACCGACCAGCGGGTCTTTAACGTGCTGGGGCTCTACTTCAGCCGGACGATCATCATCACGGCCAAAGCGGCCCATTAAAATGCCGGGGGGCCGAGTTCCATGATCCGCACGATCATCGTGATTCTATTCATCCTTTATGTCCCCGATCCGGCCCGGGCCTTCGGGCCGCACAGCGACGGGACCGTCGGCAATGCCATCGACCGCGCGGAGCTGCCGCGGGGCTTTCCCATTTATCAGGACTACGAAGCCCCCTTCTCCTATTCTTCGATGACCCGCAGGGATCTCAATCCGATGGTTCAGGAGGACGACGCCGTCGAAGTGGAGGGCTCGAGTGAAATGACGGGGTTTTTCATTCCGGTGGGATTTTTCATGGGACTCGGACCGACCTCCGGACTTTCCGTCGATGTGAAGGATCGAAGCATCCGCGCCGCCATCGAGGACGCGAAGAAGCGCTACGGCGTCGGCCATCTGTACGACGTCCGGATCGACGTGCGGTATTTTTCCATCCTGGGGGTCTACAACAAGACGACCACGATCATCCACGCGAAGGCCGTCCGGGAAAGCACACCTCCGCTCCAAAAAGGTCCTCACCCCTAAAATCACTTCGCGGCGGGAATCCGGCCCGGCCTAATCTCCTTTGGACCGCCGCACCCATTCCGACGGATCGCAAGCGGGTTGACTTCCTGAACCAGCGCGGATAGAATCGGGCCATGGAAACCGTTCTTCTGATCGGAATCGTGGCGGTTGTCGGGCTGCTGGCGGTGCTCATCGTCCTGCAAATCCAGGGACGGAGCAAGCCGCCGGACACCGGGATGCTGGTGATGCAGCAGCAGGTGGACGCGCTGCGGCAGCAAATCACCGAGACGATCGCGGGAAACACGACCGCCCTCAATCAACAGCTCTCGTCCGTCACGCAGCAGGTCAACCAGCAGCTGACCGCGATGGTCCAGCAGCTCCAGAACGCCACCGGCCAGATCGGAACGCGCCTTGACAACGCGGCCCGGGTCGTCGGAGAAGTCAAGCAGAACCTGGGCGAGCTGTCGAAGGCGACCCAGCAGGTGTTTGACGTCGGCAAGGACATCGCCAGCCTTCAGGAAATTCTCCGGGCCCCGAAGCTGCGCGGGATTCTGGGCGAGTTGTTCTTGGGAGACCTCCTGGCCCAAATTCTTCCGCCCAATCATTTCACGCTCCAGCATCGCTTCAAGAGCGGGGAGACGGTCGACGCGGTGATCCGCCTGGGCCAATTTCTCGTGCCGGTGGATTCCAAGTTTCCGCTGGAGAATTTCCGCCGGGTGGTCGAGTCCAAAAACGACGAGGAGCGGAAGGCCGCCCGTAAAAAGTTCAACGCGGACGTCAAGAAACACGTCGACGCCATCGCCGACAAATACATCCTGCCGGACGAGGGAACCTTCCCGTTTGCGCTGATGTACATCCCGGCTGAGAATGTCTATTACGAAACCATCATCAAGGACGAAAACCTGGGCGATGACAAGAGTCTGTCGGCGGATGCGCTCGAACGGAAGGTGATCCCCGTCTCGCCCAACAGCCTGTACGCGTATCTCCAGGCGATCGTGATGGGCCTCAAGGGTCTGCAGATCGAGAAAAGCGCCCAGATCATCATCAGCCACCTGGAGCGTCTGCGGGGGGATTTCGAGCGGTTCCGGAAGGAATTCGAGGTGATCGGCACGCACCTCACCAACGCCAAGGGGCGGTATGACGAGGCGTCGATCCGTCTGGATCGGTTCGGCGAGCGGCTGGTCTCCGCGGGACAGGGCGAGGCCTTGCCGGGCGAATTGAAGAACGAACCGTTGCGGCTGAACTAGGTGGCGCGAACCCGCGACCGTTCCTGCCGTTTCTCGGCAATGCAGATCTGGTCGCGCCCGCTGTTCTTGGCCAAGTACATCGCCTGGTCGGCCATCCGGACCAGATCCCGCTTCGTCAGCGCGTGCTCCGGATAGCCGGCGATTCCGTAGCTGGCCGACATCCTGATCTGCAATCCTTCGTCCTTCAAGAATTCGTGCGCCTTCAGGCTTTTGTGCAGGCGGTGGGTGATGCGGATGGCCGTCTCGACATTGGTTTCCGGCAGGACCACTACGAATTCGTCGCCGCCGTACCGCGCGATGATATCCACGTCCCGAAGGTTTTCAATCAGAATATGCGCCACCTCGATCAGGACCTTGCTGCCCATGAGATGGCCGTGCGTGTCGTTGACGTGTTTGAAGTAGTCCATGTCGAAAAAGATGATCGACAGGACCGAGCCGTAGCGCCGGCAGCGATTGATCTCGCGGTCGAGGATCTGGTCCAGGTAGCGGAAATTGAACAGCTTGGTCAGGTCGTCCGTGATCGCCAGGTTCGACATGCGCTCGTAGAGGCTCGCCCGCTCGAGCGCGATCGCGGCCTGATCCACCAGTTTCCGGAGGAGATCCTGGTCGGTTTCGTCGAACGGTTCGCGGTTCTGTTTGTTGATCATTTCCAGGACGCCGATCGTCCGCTTTTTATTCACGATCGGCACGCACAGGACGGACCGGGTCTTGAACCGGATGATGCGATCCGCCGCCCGGTTGAACCGGCGGTCCTTCCGCACGTCATGGATGATCAAGGGCTGGCCGGTCTTGGCCACCCAACCGGCGATGCCTTGGCCCACCTTCAGGCGGATCTTTTTGATGCCCTTGGTTCCTTTGGCCGCGACGAAACGGAGTTCCTGAGCCTCCTCATCCAACAGGAGCAGCGACCAGGCGTCGCACTTGATCAGCCGCTGCGCCCGCTCCATGATGACTCGAAGGATTTTATTGAACTCCAGCGTGGAGGTCAGGGCCTTGCCGCTGTTGATGAAGAAGGACAGTTCCTTGGATCGTTGGGCGAGGGCCGTGCGCAGGCGGCTGTTCTCAAGCCGGTAGCGGACAAGGAGTTCCGGGTTCTTCATGGCCGGGCGAGTTCCCCATAGAGTTCGGGCCGACGGTCCTTGAAAAAGGTCCAGATGTCCCGCGTTTCCTGAACCTCGTTCAGATCCACATCCGAAAACACAATGGCATCGTTCGACCCGGCGGGAGAGGCGATCAATTCTCCGAAGGGGTTGACGCAGAAGCTCCGGCCATAGAACGTTTGTCGCTCCTCCTTGCCGGCCCGGTTGATTCGAAGGATGAAGACGTTGTTCGCAATGGCGTTGGCGCAGATCATCTTTTCCCAGCGGGATTGGGACGCAAAGGCGGCCGCGGTCGGGGCGACGATGATCTGGGCTCCCTGCAGGGCCATGATCCGGCTGCCTTCCGGAAAGAAATTGTCCCAGCAGATCTGAACGCCGATCCGCGCAAAGGAGGTTTGAAAAACCGGAAAGCCGAGGTCCCCCGCCTTGAAATAATGCTTCTCTTCCCACAGCGGGATCTGGGGGAGATGCACTTTCCGGTAACGACCGAGCACGGTCCCGTCCTTTTCGATCACGGCGGCCGTATTGTAGTAGGAATCTCCTTCTTTCTCGAAAAAGGTTCCGATTAAAACCGTCTTGGACGCTCTCGCCGCTTCGCGAAGGGCCGAAACGGTCGGGCCTTCCAGCGTCTCGGCCCACTGAAAATGGTCGTTTCGACTTTCGAACGCGAACCAGGGCAGACTGAAAAGTTGCTGCGTGGCGATGATCTTGGCCCCCCGTTCCGCGGCCAGGGCGATCATCTCGAGGGCTTTTCGGAGGTTCGCGTCTGGATCCTTCGAACATCGCATCTGGATGCCGGCAATTTTAAGCATGGCGGCAAAATGCGGGGTGCCGGATGCGGGTGAAGAATACGATTCTTCTTTTACACCGGCATTTCTCTTCCAGCATCCAGTCCCTTTCTATTGTCCGTGGCATTTCTTATATTTCTTTCCGCTTCCGCATGGGCAGGGGTCGTTCCGACCGACCTTCTGGACGTCCCGGTGGACCGTCTTGGATTGGGCCGGAGCGTCGCCGCGGCTGAACTGAAGCCGCGCCGGCTGGGGAACGGCCGCCGGGCGGGGTGCCGGCGGGGCCGGTTGGTCCTTGATCACTTGGATCTTGAAAAGATGCTCCACCGCGTCGTTCTTGATGCGCTCCATCATGGCCGAGAACATCTCGAATCCCTCCCGTTTGTACTCCACCAGGGGATCCTTCTGCCCGTAGCCCCGCAGCCCGATTCCTTCCTTCAGGTAATCCATCGCCAGGAGATGATCCTTCCATTGGGTGTCGATCACGCGGAGCGTCACCATCTTTTCCAGTTGACGCATCAACGGCTCGCTCAACTCGGCCTCTTTCCGTTTGTACGCCTCGTCGATCTTCTGAATAAGGTGTTCCCGCACCGCGGCTCGTCCCGTCTCTTTCATTTCCGATTCCCGTTCAGCGCTCATCGCAAACTGACGGGCGAGCGCCTCGTTGAGCCCTTTGAGATCCCATTCTTCCGGATAGACCCCATCCGGACAGTACAAATCCAGGAGCTCGTTCAAACGATCGTCGATCATGCCCAGAAACAGATCCGTCAGATTTTCGCCGCGAAGGACCCGCCGACGCTGTTCGTAGATCACCTCGCGCTGTTTATTCATCACGTCGTCGTACTCGAGCAATTGCTTCCGGATATCGAAATTATGGGCCTCCACCTTTTTCTGGGCGTTCTCGATGGCGCGGGTCACCATCCGGTGTTCGATCGGGACCCCCTCCTCCATTCCGAGCCGCTGCATCAGCCCCGAAATACGCTCCGAGCCGAAAATCCGCATGAGGTCGTCTTCCAACGAAAGATAGAACCGGGACGATCCCGGATCCCCCTGCCGGCCGGCCCGTCCCCGCAACTGGTTGTCGATCCGGCGACTCTCGTGGCGCTCGGTGCCCTGGATGTGGAGCCCGCCCAGCGCCACGACCTCCGCTTTCTCGGCCTCGCATTCCTTTTTGATCCGCTCCAGAAGCCGGGCCTGCTCCGCCGGCGGCATCTCGGGCTGCTGGATGAGGTGCCGCTTGAAAAGAAAATCGGGGTTCCCTCCGAGGAGGATGTCCGTGCCGCGTCCGGCCATGTTGGTCGCGATGGTCACGGCGCTCTTGCCGCCGGCCTGCGCGATGATCTCGGCCTCCTTTTCATGATACTTCGCGTTTAAAACGGAGTGCTTGATCCCCTGACGATTGAGGAGGCCGCTCAGCCGTTCGGATTTTTCAATGGAGATCGTTCCCACGAGAACCGGCTGCCCTTTTTGATGCCGTTCCGCCACCTCTTCGACGATCGCGTTGAATTTTTCACGTTCGGTCCGGTACACGACATCGGGGAAATCCTTCCGGATCATGTTCCGGTTGGCCGGGATCACCATCACATCCAGATTGTAGATTTTGGCAAACTCCACCGCCTCGGTGTCGGCCGTGCCGGTCATGCCGGCCAGTTTCTTGTACAACCGGAAATAGTTCTGGAACGTAATCGAGGCCAGCGTCTGGTTTTCGTTGGCGATCTTGACGCCCTCTTTGGCCTCAACCGCCTGGTGCAGGCCGTCGCTCCAGCGGCGGCCCGGCATCAGGCGTCCGGTAAATTCATCGACGATCATCACCTCCCCGTCTTTGACCACATAGTCCACGTCGCGCTTGAAGAGGGCATGGGCCTTGAGGGCTTGGATGACGTGATGCACAAGATCCATATTCGACATGTCGTAAAGATTCGACACCCCCAG
>Ga0335079_10006739_pt1 | contig 13142 bp, 17 predicted proteins | sample Lox_Sample_33_FD_206719 | JGI IMG/M metagenome (GOLD analysis project Ga0335079, IMG submission 206719) | Soil microbial communities from Loxahatchee National Wildlife Refuge, Florida, United States - Lox_Sample_3.3 | ecosystem: Environmental > Terrestrial > Soil > Wetlands | place: USA... | reverse complement strand
GGGTGAGATTGATAACGTCCATTACGCCCCAGATCAGACTCAAGCCCATTGCTGCCAGGCCATAAACCGCACCGACCAGCAGGCCGTCGATCATCGAGGCCAGAACGCCAGACATACCTCAACCTCCGTGCTCAAAGTTGGTTACAAACCAGCCGCCAGCCTTTCAGTGGATCGGATACTGCAAGTTGGCGCTTTTGGCGGCCAGCGGCCAAACCACTTCTTTCACCAGCTTGCCGGACTTGTCCTTCTGCCACTGGGCCAGAATCATGGAGTGGCCCGCTTGCAAACCGTGTTCGTTGGCCGCGGTCGCGAACTTGGTCCGCCCGTAGAAGCTAGTGATGTCCGTCGCATTGAGCGCATCCGCAACCTTGGCCGAGTCGATTGTTCCCGCCTGCTCGATAGCGCGTTGCAAGATCAATCCGCAGGCGTAGCCCCCGGCGGATTCGTAACTGGGCGGCGTATTGTACTTCGCCTGATAGGCTTTGGCGAACTCGGCGCCACTGGGACCGTATTGCGACTTGAAGGTTGATTGCGGAGCCCACTGCGAAGGCACGCTGACCCCAACCGCAGCATCCCCCAGTTCCGCCCATTGCGGGCTGTCAGGCGCTACCAGCAGCGTGAGCATCTTCAGCGGAACCTTGTGCCCATAGAGCTGACGCGCCAGGGTGGAGCCATCGGCATAGTGACCGCCGCCCAGAAGCACCGTCGCTTTTGAGGCGATCACCTTGTCAATGATGGCGCTGAAGTCGGTAGTCGCGGGGGCATAGGCCTCCGTGAATACCACGTTCAACCCAAGCTGCTGTGCATATGCCTTGGCGGGCGTGACCACGGCCACCGAGAAAGAAGAATCCTCATAGACAAACGCGATCGTGGCTTTCGGATCCTTTGTCTTCAGCGCGTCCAGCGAAACCTTAAGGTATTCGGGCGCGGGTGCAAACATCTGGAAGAGATAGTGATTTCCCAGTGTGTAGGTCTTTCCTTCCGCGGCGCCCGAAGTCAGCATGATCTTGCCGTACTGTTCCGTCACGACTGCGGCAGTGGCTGTCAGAGGAGAAGAATAGGGGCTGAACAGGAAGTCGGCCTTGTCTTGCAGGATCAGGCGCGAATAGAGCTGCTGCACCCGCTTGGAGTTCGATTCGTCGTCATAGCTTGCAAACTGCACCTTGTAGCTCTTGCCCCCTGCTTTGAAGCCTCCGGCGGCGTTGACCTGATCCTTCCAAAGTTCGAATCCGCGGTATTGCTCCGTAGAGTCGACATTGAGAGCGCCAGTTTTCGACTCGGTAAACCCGATGGTGATGGTTTGCTGGCCGAATCCCAGGCCGGCCAGAAGAACAACTAGAAATACGAGCACAGCCACTTGTTTCACAATTCGCCTCCTGCGAGCGACACTGGTGCCGTTCTGCTCACTGGTCCCAGGGCAGAAATTTTCCTTCGCATGCTGATGACCGGACCGGGGACATCTTCTTTCTAAAGGACTGGAGATTGTCAGGGGGATGGTGAACGGACGTCTGTGACGGACATCACCCTGGTGAGTTAATTTCGCACAGGCGGCAGGAAGCTGACGGGTCCGACTGGGCGCACACTCTTCCACAGCGGCCTGCATGAACCAGGGCGCTAGGGTACGCTCTCCGCGTCACGCCGCCCGCGCACGCCCCAGAGCAAACTGCAGGACCTTCGGCTGCACCATACGGTCGAAGTCCTCGTAGGCAAGCCGCATCAACTCCCGGTGCGATCCGGCGTTGAAGGCGATCTCCTCGTCGTCGATCAGCCGCTCATCCACGTAAACCTTCATGCCGTAGAGATTGCCGAACGGAGGCATGGCGCCGGTTTCGCATCCCGGGAAGCGGTGCATGAAGTCGCGTTCCGCGGCGAGTGCCACGGCATTCGCGCCGGTTGCCATTTGCAGGGCAGTCAGGTCTACCTGGCACGAGGCCGGCAGAACGGCCATGGCCAGTTCGCCATCGATGTTCACGATGACGGTCTTCGCCAACTCCTGTCCGGGAATGTGTGTGAGGGCCGCAATCCCCTGCGCCGTGTAGGCCACGGAGTGAGTGATAATCGTGTACTTGATTTGTTGACGGTCCAGAAGATCTCTCAAGAGGTTGATGGACATAACGACCTCCGTGTCGCTTATACGTCCGGTTGGCTAGGGCCGTGCCGCCGCGGCTGTCCGCTGGGAGACCCGGTGGAGGATCGCACTCTCGTAGCCTACAGCCGCGAAATAGATGGCGCGGTCAAAAAAACGCTCCAGATGATGCAACAGATCCAGTTCTCCGAGCAGTTCGATCGGCTGCTCCAGCAGGCCTTCGTTTTCCAGGTATTGCCACAGATATTCCTTGGAGAGGGTAATTGCCCACAAGAACTGGCTGAAGGGCACGGCCTGGTGCGCCCGCCTCATGCCCAGGCCGGTGTACCTTTCTTCGATTTCCGATTCGGTCTTCGCCAGCAACCAGTCACCGAGATTGCGATAGATCTCGTGGACCCTGCTTTTCAGCTCATCGGACGGCACCTTACGCAACAGTTCACCCGCTTCCGGCGAACTTTGCAGTCTGTTCATGAGACCGGATGCGAGCTTGTCGGCGTGGACCTCGATCAGCTTGACGAGTCGAATCGAGAACATGCCGTGCCTCCTTGACTGCAATTCCCGCTAGCTTGTAGATGGTCAATATCTTGAGTCTGGTTTTCGGTTGTGCGCTGTGATCGCCATCACCGAGCGATGGGTCACTCACGGTGTGAGCGGGATCACTGCAACGTGCGAACGCAAGGACTAGTCTTTCATCGGTGGTCCGTCGTCTAGGATGGGAGATAAGCGATGGTCCGTACAGCCTCACCACCCCATCACGGGCAGGAAGAGGGATTCTGGTTCATTGTCTTCCTCGCCGTGATGTTTGCCTTGACCTTTGCGGCCGTGATTCTTTTCGTGCCACGGTGACGTGACAACCGAGGTTCCGCTCTGATTTTCCCCTGGTGACCCGCGCGCTGCAGGGCAGTAGTTATTGCCCTTGACCTCGGCGCTCACACTCCAGTACGGTCTTTGGGCTTTGACGAAGCCTTCATGACTCGGTCCCTCACTGACAGCAGTACCCGGGAAATCATGGATTGCCTCCAGCAGGCGAATGCGCGGGTTGCGCGGCTCTATCCCGCCGTGACCGCAGGCCGGCAGCCCGTTCACACTGTCTACGGCGGCGCTCACCTGTTCACGGCCGACGTCAGCACCAAACTGGGCAGGACTGCGCTGCGTGCCCTCGATGAGTACGCACCTGATCCCCAGATTTTCGAAAGCGCCTTCGGCGTGCCTCGCGGTCTGGCGGGGCGCATCTACCAGCGCGTGCGCGCCAAGCTGGAGTCGGAGCCCGTGGAGGATTTTCGCATCGACTTCGAGGACGGCTACGGTAACCGTCCGGATGGAGAAGAGGACGGACACGCCATCGCCGCAGCGGAGGGGATGGCGATCGGCATGCACGCAGGGAAGCTGCCGCCGTTCATTGGTATCCGCATCAAGCCGCTCTCGGAAGAGCTGCGCCGGCGCAGCCTCCGCACCCTGGATTTGTTTGTCAGCACGCTGGTGCATAAGAGCGGCGGTGGCTTGCCGCCGAATTTCGTGGTTACGTTGCCCAAGGTGATGGCGGTCGAGCAGGTTTCGGGGCTCTGCGATATTCTCGAGCTGCTCGAGCGTGCGCTGGGATTGCCGGCGGTATCGCTAAAAATGGAATTTATGGTGGAGGTGCCGCAGTCGATCCTGAACGCGCGGGGAGAGACGAACCTGCTGTACCTGGCGCAGGCGGCGCGCGGACGGTGCACCGCTGCCCACTTCGGTACCTACGATTACACCGCCAGTTGCGGCATTACTGCCGCGCACCAGCAGATGCTGCATCCCGCGTGCGACTTCGCCAAGCACATGATGCAGGTGTCGTTGGCCTGGACCGGAGTCTGGCTTTCTGATGGCGCCACCAATGTCTTGCCGGTACCGGTTCACGGCGCCGTTGCTGGCGGACAACCACTCACCGCCGAGCAGAAGGAAGAAAATCGTCACGCGGTGCACCGCGCGTGGGCGCTCCAGGTCTCGCACATCCAGCACTCGCTTACGAACGGGTTTTACCAGGGATGGGATCTGCACCCGGCGCAGCTGCCGGCGCGATTCGCCGCCGTTTACGCATTTTTTTTGGAGAATCTGCAGGCATCCTCAGAGCGCCTGGCCAACTTTGTGAAGAAATCTGCACAAGCCACACTGGTGGGCGGGGTCTTCGATGATGCCGCGACGGGGCAGGGACTGCTCAACTACTTTGTGCGCGCCATCAACTGTGGGGCCATCACCGAGGCAGAAGCGTTGCCGCTCACCGGCCTGACGCTGGAAGAGTTGCGGCTGGCTTCATTCGTTAAGATTATCCAGGGCCGAACCGCGGCGCCGGGCAGCACAGAGTAAACCGGTGGGCTACTCGCTTGCTCTGGTGGACTGGAACGACACTATCTTCCAGTCCCCGGCCTGTCTTACCCAGACGCGGGTGAGGCGATAGTCGCCGGCGAACTCCTTGTTGTAAACAGTTTTGTAGCCTTTCTCCTGCGCGGTCAGCTTGACGGTAGCCAGCGAGTTGCAAATTGCCGTGTCGCCGTAGATGCGTATCTTCAACTCGTGCACGTCGATCGTCTGATACGTCAGCGCACCCGACTGCCGGTTCTGAATTTCGTCGGCTCTGCCGTGAGTGCGTCCGTTGCCCATGATGGCGAGGTAGTCGGAAGCCAGATATTTCTCCAGAAATCCGACGTCGCTTTTCAGGGCCGCCTGCCGTGCCAGCTCTTCCAGGCGTTCGATCTCCTGCCGCGCTTCCGGTGCTTGCGAATACGCGCCCGCCGCGAATGCCAGATATATTGCCGCCAGCCACCAGCCCAAGCGATTTCTCATACCGGCACCTTGCGACGATTGTAGTTGGTGCGCCGGCCGGCGCGCGCCATAATGCAGCGAAAGTGACAAGCTGGGCCGGGTTGGCCTTGCAAACCACGGGCAACGGCGCTACGCTTGCTTGATTTTTAGCGGCCCGTAAACCGCGCTGGAGGCGGCTATGGCATTAAAGATTTCGAACCACGAAGCGGGTGGCGTCACGGTCGTCAGTTGCAGCGGACGCATCGTCTTTGGTGAAGAGGCGGCTGACCTGCGCGACGTGGTCAAGAGCCTGCTGCAGCGCTCGCAGCAGATCGTCATCGATCTGGGCGGGGTGACGTACATCGATAGCGGCGGGCTGGGCACCCTCGTTGGCCTTTACACCTCGGCGCGCAATATGGGCGGTGAGATCAAGCTGGCCAACCTGACCCAGCGCGTCCATGACCAGCTGCAGATCACGAAGCTGATTACCGTCTTCGATTGCTACGATAATGAGCAAGCGGCGGTGAACGCCTTCCCGCGGCGGGCCACGGCCTGATCCCGCAAGCGGTCACGCCGCGGGCTTCTGCCGGCGACGCTTCTTCAGTTCCTGCTCCGAGTACAGGCTGCCGCGGCATTTCCGGGAGCCACACCAGCATGGCGAGTCGCCCTCGCCGTCGTACAGGTTGTAATCGTAGGTGAGTTCTTCGCCGGCGCGGATGTCGCGCAGAGCCCAAATCCAGATGCGCCCGCCGATTTCGTCAGCTTCACAGTTGGGATTGCAGGAGTGGTTGATGAGGGCCGCGATGCCTGTGCCATCGATGACGTGTTTCCCGCCGGTCAGCCCGAAGAGATAGGTGATTTCTTCGCCGTCGTAGCGCCGGTCGGCTTCCGCGATGGTGATTCTTTCGCCCGTATACTCGATGATGCGCGTGCCCCGGCGAATAGGTGCCGTTGTGTAACAGCCTACCCGGTGAATACGCGATGAGCGGATGACAAGCCCCATGGTGATTAATCTTCAAACCTGGCAGCGGTGGGCGAGCAGGTGGGCCTCAATTCGCGCTGTGCTTTTGGCCAGGCGTCGTTGCAGGTAGCCTTCAAAATCGCCGCGACGCACCAGCGCCGAGGCGATCCTTTCCTGTCCGGTGTCGGCGGCGGCAAACTGGCGGGCGCGACGACGGCGCTGCCTGAGATCCCTGAAGACGGTGCTGGCCTCCTGGCGCAGGGCGGCCAATTCAGCGCATTCCATAAGGGCATTATAAGGCGGGCAGTTCAAAAGCAAGCCGACCGCTGGATACTTCAACGGACGGAAAAGTAACCGCGAAAAGTACGGAAGTCACGAACCCGGGTGCTGGTGCCGAGCTTAACGATTAGTTTTCGCGGACCTCACCCTTTCCCTTGCTCAATTGCTCCTGCTCGGCCAGCAACCGATCACGCATGGCGATCCGGTTGAACACTGCGTTGAGCACAAAACCACTTACCGTGCGGCGCTCCTGCCGGGCAGAGTGACGAATTTTTTCAGCTTCTTCTTCGGTACAGCGTACAAAAACAGCAGCCTTCTTTATACGTGGCACACTACCCCCTTTGACACCTGCAAGGATATCACCCTCTAGCGGTGGCAATCCAACAAGACCTAATCTGAATAAAAAGGCCGCCTTTGCGAGGCGGCCCTGCCTTCACCGGAGTTGTATCGCCTCAGCTTCCGAAGCCGTTCCGATAGCCCTTTAGATAGCCATCGCGATACGCCTGCTGATAGGCTCGCTTGTCGCCATAGTGGTGATCGTATCCGTGATCGGCATGCTTGAAATTGCTGTTCTTTTCCGGCCGATACCGGCGGTCATAGCGTCGGTCGATACGCCCGTCATTCAGGCCATCGTCGTATCCAATCTGGTGGGCGTAGGTGTACCCGTCATAACCGGCTGGCCGTTCTGGCCCGCTGGCATAGTACCCTCCCCAAGGACGGTCCCTAACCTGCGCCAAAGCGCCGCCACAGAGCCCAGCCACCAGAACCAGGGAGAACGTCACCTTTTTCCAATTTCTCATGGTCTTCCTCGCCTCCGAACAGCGCTTTGTTTCGCCGTACGGTCGCTTTCAGTTGTTTTCAACTTCTAAGGGTTTCAACACAAACCTGGGGCGGGGAAGTGTAATGATTTGTAATGTTCGCCAGATTGGAACGCGGAGGCTTACTGGCGTCCAGAACGCTTCTGCGCTACGACTAGTCCGCGCGGGCAGGGGAGCAGAACCACGGAGACCAGTCCCTCGCCCTCCAGGCGGAGGGCGGCTTCGCGAACTACCTTTTGCAGTGAGCTGGCGTCGTGGATCAGAATCAGGCCGGCGGGCGAAATCTGGGGCAGGAAATGCCGCACTTCGCGCTCGCGCAGGTGGATGTCGCTGTCGCTGAAGAGCAGATCGATGGTGCCGTTAACCTGCAGGTCGAGGCTGGACTGATTGCGGGCGTCAATCCACTGCCCGAGCCCGGAGGCCTCGATGCGCTCTTTCGCTTTGGCGAAAACCTTCGGATCGAATTCCACCGTAATGATGCGCCCGAAGCCATTCTGCTTGAGGCCTTCAGCGATGGCGAGCGTGCTGACGCCCATGAACGTCCCGGTCTCGACCACGAGGCCCGGCTTGAGCGTAATAACCGTCTGCCGGAGAAAGTCGAGCACTTCGACTTCGGCGCTCATGGAGTCGTACATCTTCCAGCGCTCGGGGTGAGGGCATTCGGGGGTTGCCGGCGTGTACTCCGGCTGGAGGGATTCGCCCTTCGCGCTGACGTCGGCGATGATGCGATGCTCCTCGCGTGTGCGCAGGAAGCGAGGCACGATGACCGCAAGAAAAGCAGCACCACCGACGATGAAAAGCATTGCAGCAACTTCGGCAGCTACAGGCCGTGGATTGCGGCCAAGTATTTCAAGTAAAGCCCCAGTTCCGCCGATGATAAGGAACTCCCCCAGGACAATCCCTCGTGGTCGCTGCCACTGCACCGAGCGCCGGCCTTCGTGCCACATCCAGTAAGCAACCAGGAAGCCGACGACGGCGAACATGCCTCGGAGGACGGTAAAAAACCGTGGCTCCGCGAGCAGGATGACCGCATACGTAGCGGCAGCCGCAAACGCGCAGGCTGAGGCGGCAACATCAAGCATCTCCAGAACGGATCGTCGATAACAGAGTCCCACCACTATGCCCGCCAACACCACCCCGGGAAGAAATGCCGCAAGGAAGATCCGGTCTGAAAGGAATTTGCCGGCGGCGATGAGAGAAGCATCGAGCACAAGTGCCGCGAACAATGGGCGCAGCCCTAAACCGCGGCGCAGAAAGTCAGCGCGTACCACTGCATAAGTGCAGGCTACAAGCGCCAGAGCAACGAATGCCGGATAAGTCCAGTCGGAGAACAGCATCATTTCTGCGCCAGCGCCCATTTTTCCAGCTCGCCGGTCGAGCGCAGCAGCTGCATCTGCGCCTGTTCTATCTGATAACTGGCATCGAGGTAAGCAGTGTACTTCTCGCCCTCGGCGAGGCGGGCATGGGCTTCGTCGCGTAGCGTGGCGGTTCCACCCTGCACCTTGGTTTGCATTGCGTCCACGTCGGCGCGGGCCAACTGGTACTCCAAGCGGGCGACTTCGCGGGCGGCCGCAAGTTCCGCCACCTGGTGCTGCAGCTTTCTGGTTTCGTTTGAAACTTTGGTCTTCGCCGTTTCGGCATCGTGGCGGGCCTGGACAGCTTCTGCATCCGCCGCCGCCGCCCGCGCCTTCTGCGCCATGTTGAAGAACGGGAAGCGGATGGCTACTCCGACCACGCCGTTGTTGTACTGGAACGTGCCCGCCGGGAAAAACTGAGTGTAGTTGTTAAATTTGGCGAACAATCCGTACTGTCCAACGAAGTCTATGGCAGGCCAAAGCGCTTTGTGCTCACCGCGTGCGCGAAACAACTTGGCGTCGGCTTGCGCAAAGGCCAGCTTAACCGCCAGACTGGAAGATGCGCTCTTCGCGGCCAAGTCATCGCGCTGGCTGACTTCGGGAAGCTGCGGGATCGATTCCGTCACCGTCTCGATTCCCGCCACGGGCAGGCCGGTCTGCTGGGCGAGGAGGTTGCGCAGGGCGTCGACGTTACCCTCGATCTGGGCGATACTCATGCGCACGCGCGCGCTGGCCAGCTTGGCACGCGTGACTTCGATCTCGGCCTCAACCCCTGCCTGCACGCGCTCCGAAGCGATCTGCTCGGCTCGCTGCGCTTCCTGCTCTTGCTGGTGCAGCAGATGGAGAGCGGCGACCATGCGATCGAGTTGTGAGTAGGTAACGGAGGTCTCAAGAATCGCCTGCTGCCGCCTGTCCTCAGCGCTGAGCGCGGAAGCGTTCCATTCCATATGCGCGGCGCGCACGAACTCCCGCCCCGCGGGATTGACAAGGTAACTCGTGGCATTCACGCTCACTACCGATGGCGCCGACCCTTCGATGCTCAGCGGGTACCCAAAAGTCTTGGCGAGACCGGAGCCCACGGTAAGTTGCGGGATGTACATGCGCGCGGCCGCAAGATAGGCGTCGTGCGCACGCGCCTGCTCCGTGGCGCTCATCAGGTTGCTGCGCTTGGCCGCCAGTTCGACGGCCTGGCGGAAGGGAAGCGGCTCGGCGTGAACTACGGCGGCGAGCAGGAACAGAACGATGCTGCAGCGAAGGATTTTCATAAGTTCACCCATGGGATTGGTGGATTGGCGAGTATAGAGCAGAATTGCTTGCTCACTGCACGCGACCGAGCGCAATTCGCGCCGGCTCAAACTCGCGTGCTAGCGAAAGCGAGACCTGATATTCGACGGCGGCCGCCCGCCGGTTCCCCTGCTTCTCGAAGATCTCGCCCAGCAGAAAGTGAGCGTGATAGGCGGGGGCGGCTTCGGCTGGTGCGCCGTTCGCCAGATACTTCTGGAGCAATGCGATGGCCCCGGGGAAATTTCTGCCGGTCTGAAACAGCATCATGGCGGCCTCGTAAGCAACGGTACTCTGCCCGCCGTCCTCAGCGATGGCTTTATTTACAGCGCCTTCCATCTCGTCCACACGTCCGCGGGCGCGATAAAAGCCTGCGAGATCGAGCCAGCGTCCACCAGGATGAAGGCTGGCGGCGACGGCAGCTCGATACTCCCGCTCGGCGTTGTCGAACTGCTTCGCGCGTTCGGCCAGCCGGGCCTTGACCCAGTGGGAGGCGGCATCGTCCTGGGCAGCGAGTTTGTCGGCTTGGGCCAGCGCCTTGTCTTTGCCTCCGCCGAGAAAGCCGGGGGCTTCCATGTAAAACTCGGCGAGATCGGTGCGGGCAGTGGCATTCGAACCATCCAGCTGCACGGCGCGCTCGAACGCGCCGCGAATGCGTGGGACCATGCGAACCGCGGTCACAAAGCTGGAGTGCGCCGCCTTCTCGCCCACGGCACGCCCCAGCCACAAGTGATAGTCACTGACGGAAGGATCGGCTGCGACGGCATGCTCCGCAGCAATGGCTGCTTCCTCCCACCGTCCCATGTAGAAGTAAGTACGGGTCAGAAGATTGTAGGCTTGGGCATCGTTAGGAGTCGCCTGTACGCGGTCCAGGAGCGCGCGCAGCGCGTCATCCACGCGGCCCAGAGAGAGCAGTTCCGCTGGGGATGCGGGCCCGGCCGCAGCCGAAGCCGCGGTCAGCAACCCAAACATGAGGATTACCGGGAGAGAACGGCAACTCATCAGCGTTGCACCGCCACTCAGCGCTGGACCACGCGCACTGCGAGGCCGTCGCTCAACTGATGATTGTCGACGGCGCTGAGGGCGACCCACGCATCCTCGGAAAGGCCGTTGATCTCGATGCGCGTGGGGCTGGATATGGAAGTCGTCACGTCGCGACGCTTAAGTTCGCCGTTCACGATCTGATACACGTATTGTTTGCCGTCATCCTGCCGTATGGCCTCGCGCGATACGGTCAGCACGTTGTTCTCCTGGATGGTGGTGATAGCGACGTTAACGTTGACGTTGGGCAAGAGCTTGAGGTCGCCGTTGTCAACCGTGCAGGTGACGTCGCCCACGGTGCGAGTACCGAGAGATGTGACGGTAGTGGGTAACCGGGTAATGGTTCCCTGCCATACCCGTCCAGCCAGGGCGTCCCACGTGACGCTCACTTTCAGCCCGGTGGAAAGGCGCCCAATCTCAGGCTCATCAACGTACCCGACCACCTGCACGGTGCGCAGGTCAGCCACCTGCACCAGCAAGTCACCCGGGTTCACGAACGCGCCAACACGAACCGGCAGCGAATACACGATGCCATCGCGCGGAGCGCGCACGTTCGAACGAAGCAGCGCGTCCTGGGCCGCCTGGTAAGCCGCCTCAGCCTCCGCCTGCCCGGCTTTGACCTTGGCGATCTCCGGCCGCGAATAGCGCGAGGTCTCTTTCTGCTGGAGAAAATTGACTTCCTGCTGCGCGAGCTGAACGCGATTGCGGGCGGCTGCCACTTCCGCCGGAGATGCCGCCCCGCGCTGCTCCAACTGCTGCAACACAGCCGCGTTGCGGTTGGCGGCTTCCAGTTCAGCGCGCGCCTTTACCAGGTCGGATTGCGTATTGAGCACTTCTTCGTGAGTGCCCCCCGTTTCGATAGAGTGAAGATCTGCATGCGCCGCCTTGAGCAGTGCCCACGCACGGGACGCCTGGGCACGCGCATCCGAGTCATCCAACTGGACCAGCAACTGCCCGGCTTTCACCCGGTCGCCTTCGTGCACCAGCACTCGACGCACCGTCGTCGCCACAGGAGCGTGAGCCTCGAAGTTGTCGAGTGGCCGCACTTTGCCATTCGTATTGATGAAGTTGGTGATGTTCGCGCGCACTACGCGGTCGGCGCGCACCGGCACCTCATTGCCACGCAGAGAGTTGAACGCCGCCAGCAGGATGACCAATACCGCCGTCCCGGCCACGATTAACATCAGCCGCTTGCTATGGATGAAGTCCAACTGCCGCGCCTCTCCGAGGATTACATGTTGAACGCCCAATCAGTCTTCCAATCGTCCAGTATAGACCGCCACCAACCGCTGATGTTACCCCCACAGGGGACAAATACATGCTGCAAACGCGTATTGGCGAATTCGGTTCATAACCTGCGCCGTAACTACTTTAGATGCGTATGCGTAGGGAAAAGCACGATGCACTCCAAAAAAAGCACCGTTCCAATGCGGCGAGGCGGGGGGCCCCGCTGCGGACCCGCTACCCGCTTCTGCCATACAATGGCCGCATGCCGAAGAAGCCCTCCTACACGCCCGAGCACGCGCACTCGGGGTTGAAGGTGCGTTTGCCGCAGATCGAGACCTGGCCTAACCAGTTTCCTGGCTATGAAATCGTGATCGACTCGCCCGAGTTCACCTCCGTGTGTCCTAAAACGGGGTTGCCGGATTTCGGCGTAATTACCCTGCGCTACATGCCGGACCGTCGTTGCCTGGAGCTGAAATCCTATAAGGAGTACCTGCTGGTCTATCGCAATCTGGGAATCTTTCAGGAGAACGTCGTCAACCGCGTGCTTGAAGACGTGGTGCGCGCAGCGCGTCCCGTGTGGGCTCTGGTGCGAGGAGAGTTCCGTCCGCGGGGTGGCATCGGCACGGTGGTGGAGGCCCGCTGGCCGCGTCCTGACCCGCGCTCGGCCTCGAGGAAGAGGGAAGAGAAATGAAGGAAGTGCTGGCTTTCGTTCTGGACCAGATCAACGACGAGTGGGACCGCCTGCTGCGCGAGTTTGTGCAGATTTCGCCCGAAGCTTTCATCTGGCAACCCGACCCGAATCTGCACTCCATCGGCTGGCACGTGCGGCACGTCATCGAGTGGCGCTATGCGCTGGTGCACGCCATGATCCTCCGCCAGCCCAACCAGGAGAAGCTCTACTGCCTGGGATGGGAGACCGATCCGGTGGTGCAGAAGCTGGCGGCCAATCCCGGGGTCTGGTATGAGCCGAAGTTCACGGTGGGTGAGAACGTGCAGTTTGCCGACCGCATACGGGGCATCACCAACGCCGAGATCGCCGGCCTGCACCCGGCGCGTTTCTCCGAAGAGATCGATTTTCCCTGGAAGGCAAGAAGCCGCGTGCTGGATGAGATCGCCGAGGAGCCGCGGCACTCGGCGCTGCATCGCGGGCATGTGCAGGAGCTGAAGAAGTTGTATTCGCGAAGGCAGTCGGTGGTCGGCAGTCGATAGCTGGCGGGGGATTTCAGCATGGTATAGTCGGCCGACCGGATGGCGCGAAAAACCTATCCCCTGGCCACGCTGGCGGTGCTGACGGCGATCAACTTCGTCAATTACATTGACCG
>Ga0335079_10006738_pt1 | contig 13142 bp, 13 predicted proteins | sample Lox_Sample_33_FD_206719 | JGI IMG/M metagenome (GOLD analysis project Ga0335079, IMG submission 206719) | Soil microbial communities from Loxahatchee National Wildlife Refuge, Florida, United States - Lox_Sample_3.3 | ecosystem: Environmental > Terrestrial > Soil > Wetlands | place: USA... | reverse complement strand
GAGGGCTTCGGAAATACCGCCGGCGACGGCGCCGAGACCGGTGGACTTTTCGGTCGAAATTCCTTTGAACGCGTTGATGATGCCGACGACGGTTCCGAACAGTCCGACGAACGGAGCGGTGGAGCCGATGGTCGCCAGGCCGCTGACGCCGCGTTTGAGTTCGGCGCGCACAATGGCCTCGGCGCGATCCAACGCGCGCTTGGAAGCATCGATCTCTTCACCGGGGATTTCGGTCGAGATCTGGTGGGCCTGAAATTCCTGCAGACCCGCCACCACGACTTTCGCCAGATGGCTCTTCTTGTAACGATCCGCGATCTTCACGGCTTCGTCGAGCTTACCTTCGCGCAACGCGCCGGCAACCGCCGGAGCGAACGCCCGCGACTGCTTGCGGGCCGCGCTATAGGCCATCACGCGGTCGATCATGACGCCGATCGAATAGGCCGACATGATGAACAGCAGAATGACTACCGCCTTGGCCAGTCCACCCATTTGGTTCCACATCGACCGCGGGTCGAAGCTGACCGTCGTTTCCTGGAGCAACCAGAGCGACCAGAGCTGTAATTGCACAATCATATTCGTTTCTCTCTCCTGCGAGTTGATTTTTCTTTCTTACCCGGATACGGACCCAGGTTCACTGACTCTATTTACTGACTCAACGTAAAGTTGACGTCAATCTCGGTTTCCACGCCGACCGGCTCGCCATTGAGCTGGGTCGGCTGGTAGACCCACTGTTTCACCGCTTCGAGAGCGGAAGGGACCAGCAACGGGTGGCCGCTGATCACAGTGAGATTTTCGATGGTGCCTTCCTTGGAGATCAAGGCGTGAAGTTTCACGACACCCTGGATGCGCGCCTGCTTGGCGAGCTGCGGATAGACCGGCTTGGGCTGGCGAACCAGCTTGGCGGACTGTACGTTGCCGCCGACGCGAATACGCGACGGAGCCGCGGGTTTCTTCTCGACCGGCGGAGGAGGCGGCGGCGCAGGCCCGCCAGTACCGCCGAGAATGCTGCCCAGCACGCCCGAGCTAACGCCGCCACTGAGGCCACCGACTACGCCGCCACCGGCGGATGGAGGAGGCAGCTCGTCTTCCTTGATCATCGCGATCTGTTTCGGCACTTCCTTAGGCGCCAGCAAACGGCCGGCGTCGAACTGACGCGGAATGATCTTCACGACTTTGGGGGCTTCCGGCGGAGGAGGCGGGGGGGGGGGGGGCGGCGGCGGGGGGGCCACCAATAAACTCTGCAACTGCGCCGTGGGCAACGCATCAAAATAAATCATCGGGATCAGAATTCCGACGATGATCAGAACTGTTTGCGCCGCGAAAGAGATGAATACGGTCGTGGTCTTGTGCGTCTTCCCCGTCGCAACGAATGTCTGCTCGAACATCTCCATACTGACTTCCTTTCCGTGATCCCCGCCGCGGCCACCCTATCCACCGCCCGGGGCCTTCCCTTTATTTAGCCGCTCTCGTCGGACTCTTGCGAACTGTTGCCGCGCGCGCCGGAGCCACCGCCGGAGCGGGGCCGGTGCGCTTCTTGCGCGTATCAGCGTAATTATGCCAGAAAAGAACGATCGGGCTGGCGACAAAAACGGACGAATAAGTACCAACAATAATGCCGCACACCAGCGCGAACGAGAATCCATGCAGTACCGGGCCGCCCCAAATGAACAGGGCGATGACGGTAAGGAACGTTAACCCGGAGGTCATGACGGTCCGGCTCAGCGTCTGGTTGACGGCCCGATTCATGACGGTTTCGAGCGGATCGCGGCGCATGAATTTCAGGTCTTCGCGAATCCGGTCGAAGATGACGATGGTGTCGTTCATCGAGTAGCCGACCAGGGTCAAGAGGGCCGCGATCACGGTCATGTCGATATCTTTGTTAAAAATCGAGAACAGGCCGACGGTGATGATGGTGTCGTGGAAGCAGGCGATCACCGCGCCCAGGCCGTAAATCCACTCGAAGCGGAACGCGATGTATGCCAGCATCCCGGCCAGAGCATATAAGGTAGCGAGGATCGCCCTGGTACGGAGCTCAGCGCCAACCTTCGGCCCGACCATCGCGACGTCGCCGATGTGAAACGGCGCGAGATAGCACTCCTGCTTGAGTACATTAATGACCGAAGACGTGACGCCGGGTACGCCCGCCAACTGATTAAAGTCGGTGATCAGGCCCGAGCGAGGCGGCGTGTCGCGGAAGGAGAGGATGTCGCTAACGAGCTTCTGGAGCTGCTGATCGCTCATCGGCACTCCGGTCCGGGCCAGCGGATCGCGGAGGCGGTCGGCGAGTTGGGCGCGGCTGCTGTTGTTAAAGTCCAGTTTGCCGCTTTGCGGCTGCCCGAAGGTGGCGTTCAGGACATCCGCCATGGCCTGGCGGTTTACATTCAGGAGCCGCTCTTCTTCGAGTTCGGTTCCGATCGCCACCTGGTTGACAGAGGCTGGATCGGTGAAGTTCTGCACCGAAACGTCGCCTTTGATCTTTTGCGCCATGGCACTGCGGATCTTATCGATGGGGGGTGGATAGGCGAACTTCACCGTCATCACGGCGCCGCCCTTGAAATCGATACCGTACCTGAGTCCCCCGTGCAACAAGATGCTGACGATACCCGCCACGCTTAAAACGAGTGAAGCGCCAATAAAGGGCCACTTCCACCGGAGGAAGTCAAAATTCGTACTCTTAAATAATTCCATCAGCCTTCCCGGCCGGTCTCACCCAAAAACTATTGACACCGGCGATCCAAAAATAGTTCCAGCCAAGCCGGTCCGGATGGACCGGCGCCTTATTTTAAATGCTCAAAGTCTCCATCCGGCGATGACCGGACAGCTCGTAACTGAAGATGGTCCTAGAGACGAAGACGGCGGTAAACACATTGGCCAGTAAGCCTATGACCAGGGTTACCGCAAACCCCCGAACGGGTCCCTCCCCAAACAGAAAGAGAAATGCGCAGGATACGATTGTCGTCACGTGGGTGTCGACGATGGTCAAAAAAGCCTTGTCGAATCCGGTATCTACCGCGGAAACCACGGATTTTCCGGCACGCAGCTCTTCTCGAATGCGCTCAAAGATCAGGACATTGGAGTCCACCGCCATACCGATGGTCAGGATGATGCCGGCAATTCCAGGCAGCGTGAGGGCGGCGTGAAAGTAGGAAACGGCGGCCAGCAGTATGATGGCATTGAGAATCAGGGCTAGTACGGCGTTGATGCCGGATCGCTTGTAGTAGAAGAGCATCACGGCGACGACGGCGATCAAGCCGGCGATACCGGCGGCGAACCCCTGATGGATGGAATCAGCGCCGAGCGAGGCACCGACGGAGCGCTCTTCCAGGTAGACAACACCGGCTGGCAGGGAGCCGGAGCGAAGATACTTGGCCAGGTCGTCGGCTTCCTCGGCACTGCCCAGGTTGGTGATGCGGCCGGAATCCTCAATTTTGCTCTGGATGGTAGCGACGCTGACGATGTTCTGATCGAGCACAACGGAGAGGCGGTCGCCGACGTGGGCGCCGGTGAAATTGCCGAAGCGCTTGCCGCCATCCTGGGAGAGGCTGAAATCGGTCTCCCATTTCCGATATTCATCCTGGCCGGCGCGGGCATTGCGCATGTCGCGGCCGGAAATGATGGGCGAGCGGTTGACGATATACCACTGCTCCCCTTCGCCGCCGCCGCGCGGGAGCATCTTCAGGACCTTGGTATTCAGCGGCAGCACGCCGCCATGGGCCGCAATCGCCGCTTCGCGGCTCTGGAAGGGGCCATCTTTGACCTCACCGATCTCAAGAACGGCGGCGGTGCCGATCAATTCCTTGACGTGAGCGGGGTCGTCGACCCCGGGCAATTGCACGAGAACCTGGTATTGATCGCCGGCATTCCCATATTGCTGAACCGATTTTTCGGCCAAGCCGAGCTGGTCGATGCGGTTGCCGATGGTCTGAACCGTGCGTTCAACGGTATCGCGCTTGAGGTTGACCAGATCGGAGGGCTTCATGCGCATGGCGTAGTCGGTGGAGTTGACGGTAGTCAGGACCCAGTCACCGTAGCGCTCATTGATGAGGCTGCGGAAGGCGCTGGTCTGCGTGGCCGGGACGCCCTTGACGGTGATCTGGATGCTGTCGGCGTCCTCGACGCGCTGCGGATCGTTGCGATCGATGCTGGTCCAGGTGATGTTCTCTTTTTTGAGATCGTCCTTGAGCCGGTTGATGACGATATCGGCCTCGCCCTTCACCGCGTCCTGTACCTGGACCTGGAGGACGAGGCGGCTGCCGCCTTTCAAATCGAGACCGAGCCGGATATTGTTTTCCCAGTTCTGTTTGAGCTCAGCCGCGGACTTGGGAAAGCCGATGATGCCAAACACGCAAACCAGGATGGCGACGAGGATGATCACCGAGCGTGCCGTTATGTTTTTTTGCATGGGAGTAAATTCGCCGTACGTACTATGCTATTACTTCTTGCCTTCCGGGGAGACGAGGCTCGAAACCGAGCTGCGCGCCACCTGGATTTTGACATTGTCGGGTTTGACGCGCAACACGAGGGTGTCGTCACTCTCGATGGAAACGATGGTTCCGACGATGCCGCCGCTGGTCAACACCACATTGCCGTTCTGAAGAGCGGCCAACATCTTCTGCTGGTTCTTTTTCTGCCGCTGCATGGGCATGAAGAGTAGGAAATAGAAGATCGCGAAGATCAGGAGGATGGGCAGGAAACCCAGCAGCGAGTTGGGCGATGACGTTTGCAGAAACAGGTTCAGGAACACGATCCAGGGCCTCAAAGAGGGGTCATTCGGCCTCAACCTCGGCCGAACGCACACTTCTCAGGTATTCGGGGAACAAACCCGACATAATAGCCTGCCTGATCTCCCGCATGATGTCAAGGTACCGGCGGATGTTGTGCCGGGTCGCCAAAACCGCATAAAGAATCTCCCCGGAGAGGAACAGGTGGCGCAGGTAAGCTCGGGAATACCTGCTACAAGTATAGCAGCCGCAATTTTGATCCAAGGGCCGCGAATCATCCTTGTAGCGAGAGTGTTTAATAATGAGACGCCCCTGGGATGTAAACAAATATCCGTTGCGGGCGTTGCGGGAGGGGAGCACGCAATCCATCATGTCGACGCCGCGGGCAACGTACTCGGGAAGCTCGGCGGGCATGCCGACGCCCATGGCATAGCGGGGGCGGGCGCGCGGCAGCAGGTCCTCGGTGGCTTCGACCATTTCGAGGCTGAGGGCGCGCGGCTCGCCGACCGACAGACCGCCGATGGCGTAGCCGTCGGTATCGAGTTCGACGAGTTCGGTGGCGCAGCGGCGGCGGAGATCGGCGAACATTGATCCCTGGACGATGGGGAACAAGGCATGGCGAGCGGGGATCTCGGCCATGCGTCGGCGGTAATGGTCATTGGCCTGGCGGGCCCAGCGCACGGTCCGCTCCATGCTTTCGCGCGCGAACTCGTGGTTGACGGGATATTCGGGGCATTCGTCGAGCACCATGAGGATGTCGCTGCCGAAGGCGAGCTGGGCGTCGACGGTGGATTCGGGCGTGAAGGTGTGGAGGTCGCCATCGAGGTGGGAGCGGAACTCGACGCCGTGATCGGTGACATTGCGTAGGGAGCTGAGGCTGAACACCTGAAAGCCGCCGGAATCGGTGAGGATGGCATTCGGCCAGGACATGAAGCGGTGCAGGCCGCCCATCTGGCGGATGAGCGGCGCGCCCGGGCGCAAGAACAGGTGATAGGTATTGGCGAGCAGGATCTGGACGCCTAGCTCTTCGGCGAGATCGCGCTGGGTGAGCCCTTTGACGGTGGCCTGGGTGCCGACGGGCATGAAGACGGGAGTCTCGATCGATCCGTGCGCGGTGTGCAGCAGGCCGGCGCGGGCGCGGGTGCGCGGGCACTCGGCGAGGACCTCGAAGGAGACTTGCGGCAAGTCTGATTGTAACCGGGGGGAGGAAGAGGACCGGCCCCCAGGCCTGCTGCCGGCGACTAGGCTCGGCGCTTACGCGCAAGCACTATCGTTGCGAGGGCCGTTCCCGCCATCCAGAAGGTCGATGGTTCGGGCACCGGATTCCCGGTACTTGCCGGAGTGAAGTACGTGCGTCCGCTCGCGGTGGTGTACGAGACTCCATCAGTGGCCGAGTCGACATAGAAATGGGCAGTATCCGGAATAGCGAGGTAGGCAGGTCGGAGACCTGCGCCACGGCGTGCGGGAAGCATGAGCAAAGAATCTCACTAGGTGTGCTTGCGCCACACCTCTCTCCTTGAACATGTTCGAAACATCGCTCCGACGGATGCCACTAACAGGAGCCACGGTATTACCCGATACTCCAGGAGAGCCAACGCTGCGTGCAGTGCGCTTACTGGAATTGGTGCTCGTAGGGCTTGGCTCGAGAGATCTGAATCGAACAGATCACCGCCCGGTTTGCCATCCGCGCCCAAAGATTGCACCAGAGGCACGCCTGCTGACGGTTCATAGAGGAACGGCCTGCCCCAAGGGTCGCGTAAAGGTCCTTCGATGTAAGGCCCATTCCAGCACTTTGCACCGGGGTTACCCACGAGCGCGTTTAGACCTATATATGAATCAGGGTACTCTCCACAATCGGACCGGTACTTTTCGAGTGCCTCTTTGAATCGTTCCAAACGGACCTGCGCCATGGCGAACCGCGTCGTCCCGGCAGTTATCCCGCAGTGCGCGGTTAGGCTGAACGAAACCAGGTGGAAGCCGATTGCTATTCCTGTCACGGCTAGGATTTGGGTCACCGGTGTGATGGCCGGACGAACAACCATCCGGTGCGCCCGAGCGATTTGAAGTCGCCTCGACGACATCCGTCTTGGAGACGTTGAACACGTGAGAAAAGTCTTGATTTCTGGCAACACCACGTATCGGTCCTTCGCATAGGCTAGGGGTCCCCCGGCAGACGACAAGCTCTACGAGAATTGAGCCGAGGCATGTGCGCGTGTGGGAACGTACGTTGCGTCCTTCGGGCGTTCGGCGGGATGCTGGTCTGTGGGCGCTATGCTCCGGCCGCGTAGCAGACGCGAGTTTTTGGCCGCGGCCCTCGTCAGCGGGCAGGCGCGCGCCGCGGGCCGGTCCCTCGCCGCGGCGGACGACGAACTGCTCGACGATCTTTCGCGTCGCTGTTTCCGCTACTTCTGGGAACAAGCGGATCCGCACACCCGCATCGCGCGCGACCGCGCCCGCGCCGATGGCCGCTTGCATCTGCCGGAAGGCCGCTACGTGGGGAGTACGGGCGCGACTGGATTTGCGCTGACTGCGTTGTGCATCGGCGCTGAGCGCGGCTGGATTTCGCGGCGCGCTGCACGCCGGGCGGCGCGGGCGGCGCTGAACTCCTATGCGGCAGGACCAGTGGCCAACGTACATGGCTGGTTCTATCATTTCGTGGATATCCGCTCGGGTGAGCGTTATCGAGACAGCGAAGTCTCGACGAGCGATTCCACCTGGCTGACCGCCGGCGCCTTGACGGCCCGCCAGTACTTCCGGGAAGATCCCCAGATCGCCGAACTCGCCACAACCATTTATGAGCGCGTGGACTACCGGTGGATGCTCAATCAGCATCCGTTCTTTCTCGCGCATGGCTGGACACCGGAGAAGGGATTTCTGCCGTATCGCTACGACAAATATTGCCAACTGGCGTGCATGTACCTGCTGGGCATCGCGTCTCCCACGCACGCGCTGGATCCCGAGTCGTGGTATGCGTGGGGCCGCGAACCGTTTCGCTATGGCGGCTTCGATTACTACGGGCGCTCGTTGCTGTGGACCTATCAGTATCCGTTTTCGTGGTGGGATTTTCGCGATCGGCGCGAATCGCGCGGCCTGAGAGTCAACTGGTTCGAAAATTCCAGAACGGCCACTGATGCGCACCGCGCGTTCTGCGTGGATCTGAGGGCGGAGTTTCCTGGTTACTCGGCCGACATCTGGGGGATTACGAGCTCCGACGGCGTGGGTGGGTATCAGACGTGGGGCGGGCCGCCGCGCACCGGGCGGCTGGACGGATCGGTGGTTCCGTGTGCCGCGGCCGGTTCCCTGATGTTTGCTCCGGACCTTTGTCTGCCGGCGCTGCACGCGATGAAGAGGGGTTTTGGGGAGCGCATCTATCAAAGGTATGGTTTTGTTGACGCGTTCCACCCAAACACGGGTTGGCGGGCGGACGACGTAATCGGCATCGACGTCGGGATTACGCTGTTGAGCGCCGAGAATTTGCGCACGGGCAATGTGTGGAAGTGGTTTATGGCGAATGCGGAGGCTCGGCGAGCGTTTGAGTTGACGGGGATTCGGCTGGTCTGAAGGTTCTAGGGCAACGTCTCTTCCAGAGGGCGCAGCCAATACTCCACGCGTATTCCATCCGGATCATCGAGCCAGATATACCGGGTCATGCCATCCTGCCAGGTTTTGATTCCGCTGTGAGCGATGGATGCCTGGTTCAACTGTGACTCGGCCATCCGAAGATCGTCGATCGTGCGGACTCCTAGAGCGATGTGATTCAGGCCGACTCTCTCCTTGTCACAAGGTTCGGTGCGCCCCATCGATGGGGTGAAGAAACAGCAGCGTGTGGCCCACACTGAACATCACATAGGCATCCTCTTTGTAGGGTTCGCCGAACAGCGTCGAGTAAAAGCGCGCGGTGCGACTGATATCGCTGACGCGAAACACCAAGTGGTCGACAAAGTTCGGACGAAACATCAGAACCTCAGGGTGAGCCTCAACTGGCCTGCGCTGGAATACCACGGTCGAATTGTTCAGCCAAAGACCTCACGTCAGTATACAAGCGCCTCCAACACAGGCTGCTGGGCCGGATGACGCCCGAAGACGCAGGCAACCAGGGAGGACAATTTCCTGAACGCCGTTTCGGCGTGGGCCATTCCACGGTGTGAAGCGTGGCGCCTTATTTTCTTAGCGGAGATTCGGTCAAGAACTGGATTTTCGGATTTCGAAGATCACGAATTCGGTGGTTTCTCCGTGGAGAGTTCGTTTGAACGTCCCCTCCTTCAAAATACCCCCGATCTTCTCCATCGCTTTCCACGATCGAACGTTCTCAACGCCGACCAGGAAGATCACGCGATCGACAAATTGGAACGCGTAGTCGAGCATCAAGCGCTTCATTTCACGGTTGTAGACTCCGCCCCAGTGCGAACGAGCGAGGAATGTCCATCCGATCTCAAGCTCGTCCTGGTCCGGTCCATACCAGAAGTATCGGGAGGCTCCGATGATCTTGGCAGTCCGGCGATCGATTGCAACCAGCGCACCGCCCGACTGCAAGCCTTCTTGGAAATACTCCCGAAAGCGCTCCTCTTTGTAGCGGTCGCGCGCCGGATGAACCTCCCAGATGAGGGGATCGGACGCGACGGCGTACAATCCCTGCCAATCGTCGGGGAGCATGGGCCGGAGTTCAACGAGGTCACCGACGAGCTGGGGCTGCAGATCGAAACGGATCATCTTCATATTGTCGCGTGACAAGCGGCAAACTCCCCTTGATTATCTACAAGAGCGGGTGTAACCTTCTGGTGGAGCGGGATGAGCAAGCCGACCGATCTTGTCCAAGGCACGCTGGATCTGTTGATCCTGAAAACGCTGGCGCTCGAGCCTATGCATGGGTGGGCAATCGCACAACGGATCAAGCAAGTGTCCCATGATGTCCTCCAGGTTCAGCAGGGGTCGCTTTACCCGGCGCTTCACCGCTTGGAGCAACAGGCTTGGATCAAGGCGGAATGGGGCGAAAGTGAGAACAACCGCAAAGCCAAGTACTATTCGCTGACGCGCGCCGGCCGCCGGCAGTTGGAGAACGAGGCGGAGAGCTGGGAGCGGCTTTCCGCGGCGATTTCGGCGATCGTGCGCGCCTAAGCCAGATATGCGAATTGTCGACATCGTTCGCCTGCGATTCCGTTCGGCGTTCCGGCGCGGCGCCGTGGAGTGCGACCTGGATGAAGAGCTGCGGTTCCATTTCGATCGCCAGGTGGAGCAGAACCTGGCAGCAGGCATGGCGCCGGAAGATGCCCGCCGGGAAGCCCGGCAGCTGTTGGGACCGGTCAGTCAATTCAAAGACGAGTGCCGGGACGCGAGGAAAACGGGGCTCATCGAGGTCTTGTGCCAGAACAGCCGGTACGCGATTCGCAATTTACGCCGCGACCCGTTTCTCGGATTCATCGCGACGGGAACCCTGGCCGTGTGTATCGCGGCGAACACGACCGTATTCAGCGTGGTCGATTCGATTCTGATTCGACCGCTGCCCTATCCAAATTCCGACCGGATCGACTGGATCAGCGAGAGGACCGGGTTGAATCAACAGGATGTCGGTGTCTCTCCAGACTACTTTGCGCTTCGGGAGCGAAACCGGATATTCGAGGATGTGGCCGCGTTCAATTCGGCCACGGCGAATTGGACGGGAGTGGAGAGGCCGGAACAGCTCGATGTGGCAGCGGTCACTCCGCAGTTTTTTCATCTACTCGGAACCCACCCGCTGCTGGGGCGCCGATTGACGGCCGATGAAGAAGGCCCGGGCGCGCCATCGGTTGCCATATTGAGCTACGCTTTCTGGCGCAATCGGCTGGGGAGCGATCCCAAAATCATCGGAAAGACCATCGCTCTCGACCGGCTGCCGCGCACGATTGTCGGGGTTATGCCGCAAGGATTTGATTATCCGCGAGGCACGCAAGTGTGGCTGCCGGCGACCATACTCGACAAAGCGACGCAGAGATTTCCATTGCCGCCGAACAAGCCGATCTTCGTCGTTTCGATGGTGGCGCTTCGCAAAAGAGGCGTGACCCCGAGTGCGGCGGAAGCGGAGATGAAACGGCTGACGTTCGAGGTTCGGGCGCTGTATCCCGCGGAGCTGCGCAATCGGGGATTCCGGCAGGACGAGATCATCGGCGCAACGCCGCTGCAGGAGCACCTCAACGGCCAACTTCGGCCGGCACTGGTGGCGCTCACCGGCGCCGTCGGGCTGGTCCTGCTGATTGCGTGCGTGAATCTGGCCAATTTGTTGTTGGCGCGCGCTGCCAGCCGCCATCGGGAACTGGCGATCCGGCTGGCGCTCGGCTCGGGGCGCCGGCGGATTCTCGGCCAGATGCTCACCGAAAGTGTGGTGCTGGGCATTCCGGGCGGCTTGGCGGGTATGGGTCTGGCGCTTCTTGCCGTGGACGCTTTGAATGCGCTCAAACCGGCCGTCCTGGTTCACTATCCAGCGATTGCGATGGATTGGCGTGTCCTTCTGTTTACAGTTGGGCTGCTGCTCGTCACCAGCGTGTTATTTGGAATTGTTCCCGCGCTGTCGGCGGCATCGATCCAGATTCACGACGTGCTCAAATCGAGCGGGCGGACGCAGAGCGGAGGGCGAGGCGCCGCCGGCTTACGGAAAGTTCTGGTGGTCGCCGAACTGGGGGTGTCGCTCGTGCTGCTGATTGGCGCCGGTCTGGTAGCGCGCAGCTTTCTTCACCTGTCGCAGACGGAGCTCGGTTTTGCTTCGGATCATCTGCTCACGTTCCGGATCAATCCAATGGGTCCGCTGGGGAGCAACTATTCCGGTTTTTACCAGCAGGTTCTGGAGCACATCCAAGATCTGCCAATGGTTCGCTCAGCCGCGGTGACGCGGGATATCCCGCTGAGCGATCGGGACCTGCCGACGGATGGAGTGATTCGTGTTGTGGGCCGGCCGGTCGCACCTTTCAGCGAGCGTCCGCGAATCAACAATACGTCGGTGAGTCCGGAGTTCTTTCAAACCCTAGGCATTCGCGTCAAGAATGGGCGGATCTTCAATGCTCACGATTTCGCCGGAGCGCAGGTTGGCGGAAGACCCGATTTCCTCCAGAGCGAGGCGGTGCTGGTGAATGAAACGTTCGTTCACCGTGTTTTCCCCGGCGAAGACCCGCTTGGCCGCCAGCTTGTCTTCGGTCCTGACGAGTTGCGTGCCACATGGACGATCATCGGGGTAGTCGGGGATGTTCGCAGCACCACGCTCGGCGCCGACGCGCCGTCGATGATCTACCGGTGCACGTGCGCCGGTCTTCCGATGTACGGCACGGAGGGGTTCGTGGTTCGGACATCGGTTGAGCCGGAAACGGCGATTCGGGCGATTGAACAGCAAGTGCGCATGGTGGACCGCGACCAGCCGATCTATGACGTCCAGACCATGACGCAGCGGCGAGACGCCGCGCTCGAGCCGGAGCGCTTTGAGCTTGGGCTGTTCGGTACGTTCGCGCTCATCGCGATCATTCTGGCCGCGGCAGGAGTTTACGGAACGATGTCGTATCTGGTATCCCGGCGGAACCGGGAAATCGGAATACGGGTGGCGCTGGGCGCAACGCCGGCGCGCGTATTCGGGCTGGTATTTCGGGAGACTACGCTGCTGCTGGCCTTGGCCGTGGTGGCGGGCCTCGGCGGAGCATGGGCGTTAACGCGGTTCATCCGCTCGCTGTTGTTCGGGGTGAGCGATGTCGACGCCGCGACCTTCGTCACCACCTCCGTGTTTCTGGCGCTGATCGTGTTGGCCGCTTCGGCCGGACCCGTGGGCGCGGCGGCGCGTGTGGATCCTCTGACTGCGTTGCGGGAAGAGTGAGGGGGCGCCGCAGGCCAAAACGCTTCGCATGCGAACCGCCGGCGACAAGATCGCCGGCGCCACGGCCGGAAGCGTGCCCCATTTCGATACCTTGACATCCTAGGCATCGAGGTCTATCCTGATGTCTCGAATGTCTAGGCAACCGGAGTCGTCCGATACAGAGATCCTGCAGGGGACGCTGGATATGCTGATCCTGAAAGTGGCGGCGCTTGAGCCGATTCATGGGTATGCGATCGTACAACGGCTCCGCCAGATTTCGGGAGAGGCGCTGCGGATCCGGCAGGGGTCGTTGTATCCGGCGCTCTACCGGTTGGAGAACCGCGGTTGGCTGAAGGCGGAGTGGAAAACAACCGAAGGCGGGCGGGAAGCGAAGTTCTATAGCGTGACCAAGGCGGGGCGCAAACAGTTGGATGCCGAAAGGGCCGGCTGGAAACGACTTTGCGAAGCGATTTCGCTGGTGCTGGAAACCGGAGAGTGAGGGGCGGGATATGAAGTGGAGTTGGCCCTGGAGCCGGCGGATTTGGGAGCGGCGCATGGATGCCGAGTTTCAGTTCCACTTGGAGAGCCAGGCGCAGGATTACGTCGGGCAGGGAATG
>Ga0335079_10006736_pt1 | contig 13143 bp, 11 predicted proteins | sample Lox_Sample_33_FD_206719 | JGI IMG/M metagenome (GOLD analysis project Ga0335079, IMG submission 206719) | Soil microbial communities from Loxahatchee National Wildlife Refuge, Florida, United States - Lox_Sample_3.3 | ecosystem: Environmental > Terrestrial > Soil > Wetlands | place: USA... | reverse complement strand
CGGTTGGGAGTCCTGCACCCGGCGCTCACGCGGCGTGTCGCCGCGGCGTGGCGGGCCGTACACGTCTGATCAGGCGGCGGGTGAGCTCTTCGGCAGGACGTCCGCCTCGACGTAGGAGATGGGCGCCTCGGCGGGCGTCTCGAACACCACATCTTCCCAGCTCGTGGGGTCTGCGAGCAGCGTGCGCAGGAGCTTGTTGTTCAGGGCGTGCCCCGATTTGTAGCCGCTGAACTCGCCGATCAGGCTGTGCCCCAGGAGGTACAGATCGCCGATCGCATCGAGGATCTTGTGTTTGACGAACTCATCCTCGTAGCGCAGTCCGTCCTCGTTCAGTACCCGGAACTCATCGAGCACGATCGCGTTGTCGAGATTGCCGCCGAGCGCAAGATTGTGCGATCGCAGCGTCTCGAGGTCGCGCATGAAACCGAACGTGCGCGCGCGACTGACTTCCTTGAGGAATGAGGTGGTCGAGAAGTCCATCGAGGCGCGCTGCGCGCGACGCTTGAAGATCGGGTGATTGAACTCGATCTCGAAGTTCACTTTGAAGCCATCGAAGGGACGGAACTCCGCCCACTTGTCGCCGTCCTCGACCCGGATCGGCTTCTTGATGCGCACGAAGTGTTTCGGCGCGCGCTGCTGCTCGATGCCGGCGGACTGCAGCAGGAAGACGAAGGGACCCGCGCTGCCGTCCATGATCGGCACTTCCGAGGCACTCACCTCGACGATCGCGTTGTCGATCCCGAGGCCCGCAAACGCCGACAGCAGATGCTCCACCGTGGAGACCCGCACGTCGCCCTTCACGAGCGTGGTACCGAGCTGGGTGTCGCCGACGTTCTGGGCACGGGCCGGCACGTCGTGCGGCTCGCCCAGGTCGGTGCGCCGGAAGATGATGCCGCTGTCGGCCAGTCCCGGGCGCAAGGTCATCAGAACCTTCTTGCCCGTGTGAAGACCGACGCCTGTCGCGCGGATCGAATTCTTGAGGGTACGTTGTCCGAGCATCGCGGCAGGATCAGGATCGGGGCAGAGTCGGTGGCTGCAAAACGACCACTAAGTTAACACGCGGTCGCCCGGCCTCCAATGACCCAGGTCGCGAAATTGGCGCGCCGCAACCGGCGCGCGCTTCGCTCAGCCCCTCGCCCGATCCTCGCCCTTCAGTCGGCCTGGCGGCGCAGAAATGCCGGAATATCCAGCAGTTCCTCGGTCTCCGCTTCCGGTCTCAAACCATCCCCAACCGCCCGCTGACGCTGCACCGTCGGCTTATCGAGTGCGGCATAGTCGCTGTTTGAAAGCGGCGCCGCCCGACGCACCACGCGCATCGGCGGCTCACGTGTAGCCCCCGGCTCACGCGCGATCGTCTCGCGCGGGCTGGTATGGCGCGCTGCCGCAGCCGGCCGGCCGAGGCCGGTCGCAACCACCGTCACGCGCAGCTGGTTGGTGATGTCCGGATCGATCACGGTTCCGACCACGACCGTCGCATCCTCTGATGCGAACTGTTTCACGATGTTGCCGACTTCCTGGAACTCCCCGACCGACAGATCCATGCCGGCCGTCACGTTGACCAGGATGCCGTGGGCACCGGAGAGATTGATGTCTTCGAGGAGCGGCGAGGAGACGGCAGCCTCGGCCGCTTCGCGCGCGCGGTTCTCACCGCTCGCCACGCCCGAGCCCATCATCGCCATGCCGGTCTCGGACATCACCGTGCGCACATCGGCAAAGTCGACGTTGATGAGGCCGGGCCGAGTGATGAGCTCGGCAATGCCCTGGACCGCACCCTGCAGCACCTGGTTCGCAGACTTGAACGCATCGAGCAGCGTGGTCTGCGCACCGAGCACCGTGTAGAGCTTCTGGTTCGGGATCGTGATGAGGGAGTCGCAGTACTTGGAAAGCTCGGCGATGCCATGCTCGGCCACCAGCGAGCGCTTGCTGCCTTCCATCTCGAAGGGCTTGGTCACCACGGCCACGGTGAGAATGCCGAGCTCCTTGGCAACCTGAGCCACGACCGGGGCTGCGCCGGTTCCCGTTCCACCGCCCATGCCGGAGGTGATGAACAGCATGTCGCAGCCGTCGACCAGCTCGACGATGCGGTCACGGTCTTCCATGGCCGCCTGACGGCCGACCTCGGGGTCTGCGCCCGCGCCGAGTCCCTTGGTGATATTGCAGCCGATCTGCAGCGCGGTCTTCACCTTCGAGTGCTTCAACGCCTGTGCGTCGGTGTTGATGCACATGAAGTCGACCCCTTCGATCCCGGCCGTGACCATGTGTGCGACGGCATTGCCGCCCCCGCCGCCGACCCCGATCACCTTGATGACGGCGCTCTGGCTATAAGCGTCCATTAGTTCAAACATCGTTCTGCTCTCCTCGCGTTGGTCTGTCAGCTCAACTCTCAGAAATTCCCCGCAAACCACGAGCGCATGCGCTCGATCATGGTCTTGGCGTTCGCGATGCCGCGTCGCGGCCGCGAAGACATTTGGTTGTCGCGCCCATAGAGCAGCAGGCCCACTCCGGTCGCGTAAATCGGATTGCGCACGACATCGCTCAAGCCGTGCACCTGCTGCGGTATCCCTAAGCGCACCGGCACGTGAAAGACTTCCTCGGCAAGCTCGATCGCGCCTTCCATCTTGGCGCTGCCGCCCGTGAGCACGATGCCGGCGGCGATCACCTCCTCTAAGCCGCTGCGGCGCAGCTCCTCGCGCACCAGGCCGAAGAGCTCCTCGTAGCGCGGCTCCACGATCTCGGCGAGCGTCTGGCGTGCGAGGCGCCGCGCAGGCCGGTCGCCGACGCTCGGCACCTCGATGCTCTCATCGGGATTGGCAAGCTGGGACAGCGCGCACGCATAGCGCACCTTGATGTCCTCAGCGTGCGGCGTCGGAGTGCGCATGGAGACGGCGATATCGTTGGTGACCTGATCGCCGGCGATCGGGATGACGGCGGTGTGCTGGATGGCACCACCTGAGAACACCGCGATGTCGGTCGTGCCGCCGCCCACATCGACCAGGCACACGCCCAGATCCTTCTCATCCTCGGTCAGCACCGCGAAGCTGGACGCCAGCTGCTCCAGCACGATGTCATCGACCTCCAGCCCGCAGCGCTGAATGCACTTCTCGATGTTCTGCGCGGCGCTGTCGGCGCCGGTGACGATGTGGACCTTGGCCTCCAGGCGCACACCGGACATGCCGATCGGATCGCGGATGCCTTCCTGCCCGTCGATGATGAATTCCTGCGGCAGCACGTGCAGGATCTTCTGATCCGCCGGAATCGCGACGGCTTTGGCCGCATCGATCACGTTCTCCACATCGGCGTGTGTGACCTCGCGGTCACGGATCGCGACCACGCCGTGCGAGTTGAGGCTGCGCACGTGGCTGCCGGCGATGCCGGCATACACCGAGTGGATCTCGCAGCCGGCCATGAGCTCGGCTTCCTCCACGGCGCGCTGGATCGACTGCACCGTGGACTCGATGTTCACCACCACGCCCTTCTTCAATCCGCGCGAGGGCTGCGAGCCGATGCCGAGCAGCTCGATGGTGCCGTCGGCTGCGACCTCGCCCACGAGTGCGACCACCTTGGACGTGCCGATGTCGAGGCCGATGATCAGGCTGCGATCAGAACGCTTAGACATCGTGCGCGCTATCCTCCGTCGTGTGGACCCGGGCCGCGCCGCCGCGCCAGCCGATTGAAAAGCCGTTCGAGTAGCGCATGTCGACGTACGCGATGTCGGTCGCGCGCTGCGCCACGATCTTTGCCGCCGTGCTCATGAAGGTGTCGAAGCGCTCATCGATCTGCTTGCGCCCGAGACGCACGGAGACGCCGTTGTCGAGATCCAGTTCCCACGCGCCGCGCGCATCCAGACGCAGCGCCGTGATGCGCATGCCGGCCTCCAGCAGCCGCCCGTGGATCGCGAGATAGCGCTGCGCCACCGCAGCCGCACTGCCGTCGGGGCCGGAGAGCCGCGGCAGCTCGAGCGGCAGGTGGCGCGCATCGGCGACGAAGAGCTCGCCGCGCGTGTTGATGAGTGAGTCCTCGTTCCAGCGCGCGGAGGGCACCTGCTCGACGATGCTGACGTGCAGCGCGCGCGGCCAGCTGCGCTCGACGCTCACGGCATCGACCCAGGGGAGTTTGCGCACCGCGGCGCCCACGGCGGCCAGATCGACACGGACGAGGCCGGTGCCGTGTACGCTCTCGCGCACCGCGCGCTCGATGTCGATGGGTGAAACGCGCTGAAAGCTGCCGGCGATCTCCACCTGCGAGATCGGCCGATCCAGGAGCGTGCCCACGACGGCGACCGTGGCGAGCACGCCCGCGGTGCTCACGAGCGACAGCAGGATGCGGCCCCAGTTGACTGCGGGCAGCCGCCAGCGCCGCTCGCTGGCGGGCTTTCTTCGGTTGTGCGGACGCCCCCACATGTGCGCTTGCGTCTCCTAGCCCGCCTGCCGGGTGAAGCTCGTCTCGAGCACCCGCCAGACGAGCTCATCGAAATCGATGCCGGCCGCACGCGCGGCCATCGGCACCAGGCTGTGATCGGTCATGCCGGGCACGGTGTTGATCTCCAGGAGCAGCGGCCGGCCGGTGCCATCCATCATGAAATCCACCCGTCCCCAGCCCTGCGCGCCGGTGGCCTCGAAGGTGGCGAGCGCGAGGCTCCCCAGGTGTCGCTCCGCCGGTGGCGACAGGCCCGAGGGACAGAAGTAGCGCGTGTCGTCGCGGAAGTACTTCGCCTCGTAGTCGTAGAAGGCTTTCGGCGTCTCGATGCGGATCGAGGGCAGCGCCTGTCCCTGCAGGATCGCGACCGTGTACTCCCCGCCGGTGATCCAGCGCTCGGCGAGGATGCTGTCATCGTGCGCGGCAGCGGCCGCGTAGGCCGCGGGCAGATCGGCCGCGCGCTCGACCTTGGTCATGCCGACACTCGAGCCCTGGGTCGCGGGCTTGACGATGAGCGGCAGCCCGAGGCGCTCGAGCGCAACCTCGAAATCCTGCGGACCGGTGAGGACCAGGAACTCTGCGGTCGCGATGCCGACCGCCTGTGCGAGACGCTTGGTGCGCAGCTTATCCATGCCGAGCGCCGAGCCCAGCACGCCGCTGCCGGTGTAGGGGACGCCGAGGAACTCGAGCGCCCCCTGCAGCGTTCCGTCCTCACCCCCCGGGCCATGCAGCGCGATCCATACGCGCGCGAAGCGCTCCGCGACCAGCTCGCCGAGCGGACGTCCCGCCGGATCGAAGGCATGCGCATCGACACCGCGGCGCTTGAGCGCGGCCAGCACCGCGGCGCCGGTGAGGAGCGAGATCTCCCGCTCGGCGGAGCTGCCGCCGTAGAGCACGGCGACGCGACCGAACTCCTGCGCCGTCTGGGCGCGCCGCATCGCGGCCGGATCGTACTTGAGCCGCATCAGTGCTCCTCGCCGACGATGCGCACTTCGGTTTCGAGGCGCACGCCGTGCACGCGCTCGACCGTCGCCTGGATGTGGCGGATCAGCGCCTCGAGGTCCGCGGCCGTGGCCTCACCTCGATTGATGATGAAATTGGCGTGCTTCTCGGAGACGGCCGCATCGCCGATGCTGAAGCCCTTGAGTCCCGCGGCCTCGATCAGGCGCGCAGCGTGATCGCCCGCAGGATTGACGAACACCGAGCCGCAGCTCCACTCCCCGATCGGTTGCGAGGCCTTGCGCCGCGCCAGAAGTGAGCGCACTTCGGCCTCGTTCGCCCCGGGCTTGTGCTCGAAGCTGAGCCAGGCCGCCAGGAACCATTCTTCGGCCGCCGGCGCACGCACGTGGCGGTAGCTCACCTGGTACTCGGAAGCGGCGCGCTTGCGCTCGCGGCCGTTGCGGTCGAGCGTCTGCACCTCGCGCACGTGATTCCAGGTCTCCCCGCCGAAGGCGCCCGCGTTCATCGCGAGCGCGCCGCCCAGCGTGCCGGGAATGCCGGCGAAGAACTCGGCGGGCCCCAGACCCCACTTGATGCACTGGCGCGCGATGCGCGCACAGGCGACCCCGGCCTCGCAATACACCGTGGTCTCATCGACGCGCTCCAGCCCCTCGAGTGCGCCCTGGGTCGCGACGACGACGCCTCGGATGCCGCCGTCACGCACCAGAAGATTGCTGCCCAGGCCGATCCACTGCACCGGCTCATCGGCGGGCACGGTGCGCAGGAAGGCGCTCAAGTCGGCGCGATCGCGCGGCGTGAAATAGATCTCGGCCGCGCCGCCCGCATGCCAGGAGGTGTGCCGGCTCATGGGCTCGTCGCGGCGGACACGGGGCATGAATTCGGGGGCGACGGCCATGATCACGTCGGCCTCCCGCGCAGCGCAGCCGGCAGCGCGTGCGACACCACGTTGATGTTGCCCGCCCCCATCGTGACGATCACATCGTCGGCGTGGATCACGTCCTTCAAGGCAGCGGCCAGATCCTCCACTTGCTCGATGAAAATCGGCTCGACCTGGGCGCGCGAGCGCACGGCGCGGCAGATCGCGCGCCCGTCGGCGGCCGGAATCGGCGCTTCACCCGCGGCGTACACCTCGCTCACGAGCAGCACCTCCGCGCCCGAGAGCACCTTGGCGAAGTCATCGATAAGGTCGCGCGTGCGCGTGTAGCGGTGCGGCTGAAACGCCAGCACCAGGCGCCGCCCCGGATAGCCCTGACGTACGGCCTCGAGCGTGGCCGCGATCTCCGTCGGGTGATGTCCGTAGTCATCGACGATGGTCACGCGGCCGGCAGGCGTATCCACATCGGCGATGTGCTGCAGCCGCCGGTCGATGCCCTGGAATTGCGCCAGCGCCCGCTGCAGGGCGGCATCATCGACCTCGAGCTCGGTGGCCACCGCAATCGCCGCCAGCGAGTTGAGCACGTTATGCGTGCCCGGCAGGTTGACGCAGATGCGCAGCGGGGTCTCGGCCGCATCGCGCGCCGCCGTGCCGGCGCGCACGACATCGAACTGGGTCTGCAGCCCCTGGCGCTTCACATTCACCGCGCGCACGTCGGCGCCGGCGCTCATGCCGTAGGTCATCACCGGGCGCCCGACGCGCGGCAGGATGCCGCGCACGTGCTCATCGTCCAGGCACAGGATCGCAAGGCCGTAGAACGGCAGGTTGTGCAGGAAGTCGACGAAGCTCTGCTTCAGGCGCTCGAAATCGCCCTGGTGCGTGCTCAAGTGATCGTTGTCGATATTGGTGACGATGGCGATCAGCGGCTGCAGGTGCGTGAAGGAGGCATCGCTCTCGTCGGCCTCCGCCACGAGATAGCGGCCGGCGCCGAGCCGCGCGTTCGAATCGGCGCTCTTCAGGCGCCCGCCGATCACGAATGTCGGATCGAGTCCCCCTTCGGCCAGCACGCTTGCCACCAGACTCGTGGTGGTCGTCTTGCCATGCGTGCCGGCCACGGCAACCGAGGGCCGGAAGCGCATGAGCTCACCCAGCATTTCCGCGCGCTGCACGACCGGGATGCGCTCGGCGAGTGCGGCGATGAGCTCGGGATTGTCGGCGGGCACGGCGCTCGAGACGACCACGACATCGGCGTTGCGCACGTTCGCCGCGCGATGCCCGATGGTGATGACCGCACCCAGCTGCGCCAGCCGGCGCGTCATCGCGTTGTCCTTCAGATCCGAGCCCTGCACGCGGTAGCCCAGATTGAGCAGCACCTCGGCGATGCCGCCCATGCCGCTGCCGCCGATGCCGACGAAGTGGATGGTATGGATGCGGCGCATGCGATCCGCGGGAGCGTGCGTCATGCGGCTTGCCTCACGAGGCCTTCGCAGGCGCGCGTCAGCTCCTCGGTCGCCGACGGCTGCGCCAGCGCGCGGGCGCTCTCGGCCATCGTCAGGAGCCGCGTCCGGTCGGCGCACAGCCGCTCGATCTCGGCGGCCAGCCGCTCGGGGGTCAATTCGCGATCGGCGATCACGGCCGCCGCGCCGCCCCGCACCAGAAAGCGCGCATTCGCGCTTTGGTGATCATCGACCGCTGCCGGGAACGGCACCAGGATCGCGCCCACACCGGCCGCGGCGAGCTCGGAGATCGTGAGTGCGCCGGCGCGGCAAATGACGAGGTCCGCCCAGCCGTACGCCGAGGCCATGTCCTCGATGAAGGGCTTCACCTCGGCGCGCACGCCGGCGCTCGCGTAGGCGCGCTCGGTGGGCTCGCGCCATTGCGCACCGCATTGATGCTGCACTTCGAACGACAGCCGGGAGCCGCCACCGGCGGCGAGCCGCGCGAGCGCGAACGGCACGATGGTGTTCAGTTTGACGGCGCCGAGTGAGCCGCCGAACACCAGGATCCGGATCGGACCTGCGCGTCCGGCAAAGCGCTGTGCGGGCGCCGGGGTTGCGATGATGTCCCCGCGCACCGGATTGCCGATGGCGCGCGCCCGCACGCCGGCGCCAAAGCTCCCCGGAAAGGCCTCGAGCACCTCACGCGCGAGATGGGCGAGGCAGCGGTTGGTGAAGCCTGCGATCGCATTCTGCTCATGGATCACGAGCGGCGCGCGCGTGAGCCAGGCGGCGACGCCGCCGGGTCCGCTCACGAAGCCGCCGAGCCCCACGACAACGAGCGGCCGATGCCGCCACATCACGCGCAGCGCCTGTGCGAGGGCGAGCGCGAGCCGAAAGGGCGCGGCGAGCCAGGTGAACATGCCCTTGCCCCGCAGTCCTCCCACCGAGAGCCATTCGATCGCAATGGACTCGGCCGGCACGATGCGCGCCTCGAGGCCGCGGCGCGTGCCGAGCCACAGCACCTCGTGCGAGCGCGACTTCAGGGCTCGCGCCAGCGCAAGCGCCGGGAACACGTGCCCGCCGGTGCCGCCGGCCATGATGAGGATGGGACGCGGACTCATGCGGCGCGCCCCGCTGCGAGCGCCCGCTCCGAGCGCTCGCGCACACTCGCCGCACCGCGGCTCGCGCTCATCGCCTCGTGATACACGCGCAGCACGAGCCCCACCCAGGTGAGCGTGACGATGAGGCTCGAGCGGCCGTAGCTCATGAGCGGCAGCGTCAGGCCCTTGGTCGGCAGCACGCCCATGTTCACACCGATGTTGATGAACGCCTGGATGCCGAGCCACAGGCCGAAGCCCGCCGCGAGCAGCGCCGGGAACTTGAGCTCGTGATCGGCGGCGAGGCGCGAGACCTGCAGCGCGCGCCACACGAGGGCCAGCAGCAGACCGAGGGTCGCGAGCACGCCGAGCAGACCCAGCTCCTCGGCAAGCACCGCGAACAGGAAATCGGTGTGGGCCTCCGGCAGGTAGAAGAGCTTCTGCACGCTCTCCCCTAGTCCTACTCCGAACCATTGACCGCGCCCGATCGCAATCAGGGACTGCGTGAGCTGAAAGCCGCTGTTGAAGGGGTCCGCCCAGGGATCGAGGAATGCGGTCAGCCGCCGCAGGCGGTAGCTCGATGAGATCGCGAGGACCGCGAAGCCGCCCGCAGCCGCGGCGGTCATGATGATGACGTAGCGCAGCCGCGCTCCGGCGAGGAACAGCATGCCGAAGCCGGTCGCAAAGAGCACGGTGGCGGCGCCGAAGTCCGGCTCCGCGAGCAGCAGCACGCCTGCGCACGCCAGCAGGCCCAGAGGCTTCGCGAGACCCAGCAGCGTGCCCCGCAGCTCCGCTTCGCGCCGCACCGCGTAGCTGGCGATGTAAATGAGGATGAAAACGCGCGCCAGCTCTGACGGCTGGAACGTGAGTGCTCCGAGCTTGAGCCAGCGCCGGCTGCCGTTCACCGTGTGCCCGATGCCGGGTACGAGCACCAGCACCAGCATCGCAAAGGCAATCACGAGCAGCGCTGTCGAGAGGCGCTCGATCAGTCTCGTGGGCGCGAACAGCATCGCCACCGCGCCGGCGGCGCCCACGATCACGAACGCAAGCTGCCGCTGCAGGTAGGCGAAGCTCTGACCGCCGTCGCGGCTCGCCATGGAGATCGAGGCCGAGGTCACCATGACCAGGCCGAAGAGCACGATCGCGAGCACCAGGGCGAGCGTGATCGAATCGAGCCGCAGCTCGCTGCGCCGGCTGCCCGAGCGCGCGAAGGCGAGTGTGTCCGTGGCGCTCATGCGGCGAGCCCCCGCACGGCCTGTGAGAACACGGCGCCGCGATGCGCGTAATCGCGAAACATGTCGAGGCTGGCGCACGCCGGTGAGAGCAGCACCGTGTCACCGGGGAGCGCGGCGCGCGCGGCAGCCGCGACCGCCTCCTCCAGCGTCCCGCAATGCTCGAGGGTGCATACGCCCTGCAGCACGCGTGCAATATGCGGCGCATCGCGCCCGATCAGCACGGTGTGGCGCACCTTGTGCCGGAACGCCTCGCGCAGCGGCGCGAAGTCCTGCTGCTTGCCATCCCCGCCGGCGATCATGACGAGCGGGCCGGGCATGCCGGCCACGGCGGCGAGCGTTGCACCCACGTTCGTGCCCTTGGAATCATCGACGTAGGTGATGCCGCGGATGTCGGCTACCCACTGCGAGCGGTGCGGCAGCCCGGGGAAACTCATGAGCTCCTCGAGCATCGCCGGGTGCGGCAGATCGAGCGCATCGCCGATCGCGAGCGCCGCGAGCGCATTCGCCGCATTGTGCAGGCCCTTGATCTTGAGCTTGCTCAAGGCGAGCAGCTGCCTGCCGCGATGCGTGAGCCAGCCCTCCGCCACCGCGTAATCGGCCGCGAGCGGCGCCGTGAGTGAGAACGAGAGCACGCGCTGCCCCGCTCGCGGCATCGCGGCCACCAGCGGATCGTCGAGATTGATCACCGCGGTGTCGCAGCGCGTGAAAATGCGCGCCTTGGCCGCCGCGTAGTCCGCCACCGAGGCGTAGCGGTCGAGGTGATCGGGGCTCACGTTGAGCACCGCCGCCGCCGCCAGATGCAGCGACTCGGTGGCCTCGAGCTGAAAGCTCGACAGCTCGAGCACATAGAGCACGGCAGGCCCTTCGGTGCGCGAGCGCTCGAGCAGATCGAGCGCCGGCTCGCCCAGGTTGCCGCCGACGCGCACGCGTACGCCGGCGCGGCTGGCCATGCGCCCGACGAGCGTGGTGACGGTGCTCTTGCCGTTGGTGCCCGTGATGCCGGCCACCGGCGCATCGACGGCACGGGCGAAGAGCTCGATGTCGCCGGCCACCGCAAGGCCGCGCCGCCGCGCCGCTTCGAAGAACGGATCCGAGAGCGCGACTCCCGGCGAGGCGATCACCAGGCGCGCATCGGTGAGCAGACCCGGATCGAGCCCGCCCAAGCGCAGCGTGATCGACGGATCGAGCGCCTTGAGGCGCGCGAGCTCAGGCGGGTTGGTGCGCGTGTCCGTAATCGCCAGGCGCCAGCCGCGCGCGTGCAGGTAGGCCGCGCAGGAGTAGCCCGTGCGCCCCAGACCCACGATCACGGCGGCAGAGCGTTGTTCGGCGGGCGTGCTCATCTCAATTTCAGGGTCGCAAGGCCAATGAGCACGAGCAGCAGCGTAAGGATCCAGAAGCGCACGATGACTTTGGGCTCCGCCCAGCCCTTGAGCTCGAAGTGGTGATGGATCGGCGCCATGCGAAACAGCCGCTTGCCGGTGAGCTTGAAGGAGGCGACCTGCAGGATCACCGAGGCGGTCTCGAGCACGAACACCCCGCCCATGACGAGCGTCACCAGCTCCTGGCGCACGATGACCGCCACCACGCCGATCGCAGCGCCCAGGGCGAGCGCGCCCACATCGCCCATGAAGACCTGCGCCGGATAAGCGTTGAACCAGAGAAATCCCAGGCCCGCGCCGACGAGCGCCGCGCAGAAGATCAGCACTTCACCGGCATGCGGCACGGCCGGGATCGACAGATACTCGGCAAAGACCGAGTGCCCACTGGCATAGGCGAACACACCCAATGCCGCGGCGACCATGACCGCGGGCATGATCGCAAGTCCATCCAGACCGTCGGTCAGGTTCACGGCATTGCTCATGCCGACGATCATCAGATAGGAAAGTGCAATAAAACTGGCAGCCGAAAGGGGCTCGGCGAACTTCTTCGCAAACGGCAGGAACAGGGTGGTCTCGGCCGGCACCTGGGCGGTGTGATAGAGAAAGATCGCCGCGGCGAGCCCGGCGACCGACTGCCAGAAGTACTTCCAGCGCGGGATCAGGCCGCGCGAATTGCGCACCACGAGCTTGAGGTAATCGTCGTAGAAGCCGATGAGGCCGAAGGCGAAGGTCACGGCCATCACCGTCCACACGAAGCGATCGTGCAGATTCGCCCACAGCAAGGTCCCGAAGGCGATCGAAGTGAGGATCAGCGCCCCGCCCATGGTCGGCGTGCCCGCCTTGGGCAGGTGCGACTTCGGGCCCTCGTCACGCACGACCTGGCCGATCTGCGCGCGCGACAGGCGCGCGATCATGAAGGGGCCCACCGCGAGCGAGAACGTCAGGGCCGAGACCGCGGCCAGAATCGCGCGGAACGTCTCGTAAGAGAAGACGTTGAATCCCGAGTACAGGGGCGTCAGCTGCTGGGAGAGCCAGTACAGCACGGTTAGCTCCCCACCAGCACGGCGACCACGCGCTCGAGGCGGTTCATGCGCGAACCCTTGATGAGCACGCGCACCGGATCGGACGCCGAGGCAGTGAGTGCCGCGCTCAGCGCACCGCTCAACGCCTCCACGGTGGGGTACCAGTGCGCCCCGGCACCGAAGCTCTCCACCGCCAGCGCCGCGAGCGGCCCGGTCGCATAGACCCGCTCGATGCCCTGCTCGCGCGCGAACGTCCCCACCTCACCGTGGCTCGCCTGGGCGTAAGAGCCGAGCTCGCCCATGTCGGCGAACACCAGCCACTTGCGCCCTTCAAGGCCAGCGAGGACTTCGATGCCGGCGCGCACCGAGCTGGGATTGGCGTTATAGGAATCATCGATGAGCCAGGCGCCGCTCGTCGCCCGCTTCAGCTGCAGGCGGCCCTGCACCGCGCGCATCGCGGCGAGTCCCACGCGGATATGCTCGAAAGTCGCACCGGCGGCCGCGGCGCCGGCGGCGGCCGCGAGCGCGTTCACTACGTTGTGACGGCCGGCCAGGTGTAATTCGATAGGCACCGTGGCGCCGCGCATCGTCAGGTTGAACTGGGTGATGAAGCCCTCTGCGCCGATGTCCGCGCGGATGTCGCGGGCGCGCACATCGGCTGTGTCCGAAAGACCAAAGCTGACGATGCGCGCGCGGGTCATGCCGCGCCACAGGTCGGCGA
>Ga0335079_10006735_pt1 | contig 13143 bp, 10 predicted proteins | sample Lox_Sample_33_FD_206719 | JGI IMG/M metagenome (GOLD analysis project Ga0335079, IMG submission 206719) | Soil microbial communities from Loxahatchee National Wildlife Refuge, Florida, United States - Lox_Sample_3.3 | ecosystem: Environmental > Terrestrial > Soil > Wetlands | place: USA... | reverse complement strand
CCGAGCCACCGAAACTGCCCGCCGACTCGTGGATCAACAAGCCCGACGACACACAGGAGGCTGCTCAGTAAATACGGCCCTAAGGTGCCTCATTCAGGTTGACAGGTTCCGGGCCGCCTCGATGTCGTATTGGAAGTCGTCCACTACGAAGCCAACCGCGCTGCCAGCACCTGCGCCCCGGACCTCGCCCGCTGCCGGCGGCAGGTGTCAAATCAGCTGACCGGCGTGCATTTACGGTGTGCTACGGGGCTTAGTTGCCCGCTGATCATACGGTGATCTTGTCCAGGCGGCCGCCGATGGTGAACCCGGGCCGGTTGTCCCTTGATGACGGGCCTTTGGCCTCTTGCCGGGTGGTCCTTCAGCCCTAGGGCGCCCGCGGCCGCCGGGCGCACAGTCATGGCAAATGCCGGGGAGCGCTGCTGGCGTGGCGCTCCGGGGTGACGGAGGTTGTGATGCGAACACAACCAGCTGGCAGGACGCCGGCAACGGCGCCCGGGACGAGCCCGGATAGGGGTGGGTGACCATGCGCGATGTGCTTGCCGCTGTGGGGCTCGGCGCGGCCAGCGGGGTGCTGGGGGTGGCGGCCTATCGGTTCCGCTGGGCCTGGCTGGGCTGGCTCGCCCTGGCCCCGCTGGCCGCCGCGGTTTACCTGTACTCCCCGCTGCTGGCCGGCCTGGCCGCGGGCGTGTGCGGGATACTGCTGGCCGCCGGCAACCGTCAGATGTCGCGGCCATGGGTCTACTGCGGCGCCCGCCGCGATGAGACGCTCGTTGCCCTGTTGCACGCGCTGCTGTGGGCCGGGGTGTTCGCCCTGGCCGCCTGGGCCTGGCCCGACGGCGTGCCGGGCTGGGGGGCGCTGGTCATTCCCGCCGCCGCGGTGGCCATCTCGCTGGCCTGGCGCACAATGGGCGCTCCCCGGTATCAGAGCTGGTTCCTGGGCACCCAAGACGGGGTCCTGCCCGTCGTCCACGTCGCCCGGGCTGGCACCGAGCTGGTCATCCCCGCGCTGCTGGCCCTGTCCGCGGCCGTTCCGGTGATCCTGCTCGTCCAGCGCCCGCCGTCGGGCGCCGCGGTCGGCGCTGCGGCCGCCGCGGCCGTGGTTATCGCGGCCGCGCTCGCGTTCGGTCGGGCCAGCTACCGCCGCGCCATCGACCGAGCCGGCCGCGGCCAGCCGCTGCGGGTGGCGGCCGTGTCCGCCTCCCCGGCCGTGTTCGACGTGTACGGCGGTCCGCCCCACGTGCCCGGCTACAGCGACGTCGACGCCACCATCGGCCGGTACCAGCCGCACATCGCCTCCGCGATCGCCCGCGGCGCCCGGCTGATCGTGCTGCCCGAGTACGCCGTCATCGTGTCTGCGGGCAACCGCCAGCAGTGGCTGGCGGCCCTGTCGCGGTGGGCCCGCCAGGCCAGCGCGCCGGTGGTCAGCGGCGTGATCGAGCCGGACAAGAACCAGCTGGTGATCGCCGACCAGACCGGGGCGATCGCGGTGACCTACGACAAGCAGCACCCCGCACCTGGCCTTGAGCCACGACCGGGGAGAAGAACGCCCCCCGCGCTGCTGCCAGGCACCCCGCTCCCCCTGTGCGCAGTTCAGTGCGTCGACCTGGACTACCCGGACCTGATCCGGCCGGTCTCCCGCGCCGGGGGCGTGCTGGCCGTGCCTGTCGATGACTGGAAGGAGATCACCGGCATGCACCACCGGTCCGCGGTGTGGTCGGCAGTCATGGCCGGGGTCCCGGTCGTGCGGTCGGCAGGCCATGGCATCTCATCCGTCTACGACAGCGCCGGCCGCGTCGTGGCCACCGCGGACAGCCTCGACGGGCCCGTCGTCCTGGTCGCCGACGTCGGGGCGGCCCACCCCGGGAAAGCCGCCAGCCAGACTCTCTCAGCAGCCGCATAGCCGGAAACAGGCCTCATCCGCACTGCCCGGCTCCCAGACCCAGGGAAGCGAGTCCGGCCCACCCCCGGCCCAGATTATGTGTGGCGGGCGAGCCGCGCCCGCCACGCTTCCCTAGCCCGAACTCCCGGCCATGCGCGGTCGCCAGGGCGCTGGCCGACAGACGCCGAGCCGAACGCCGGATATAGCACACCAGTACTATCCCGCCCATCACAACACGTGACCGTGATTGCCGTCACCGGCAGGACTTTCGCCTCTAACAGAAGGAGTCGCCCGCCTGTAACAGGGGAGTCGCCCGCCTCTGGCAGGGCGAGCCGTCCGCCTCTGGCAGGGGGAATCGCCCTGTCTGAGCGTGAGGTGCACCACTTGCGCGTGGAGGTGGTGGCGATGGCGCTGACGGATGAGGGCCCGGCGGCTCACCACATGACGACCCGGGTTGCGGGGCTGAGAAGGTACCGGCGTCTCGGGTTCTTGACCGTCGTGCTGGTGCTGCTGGGTGTTGTCACGTTGGTCATGTCTGGCTTGTATCCGGTCCGGCTGGTCCGGACGGACGTCCGTTGCGGCCGCACGGCCTCCGGCGACGTCAGCGGCCAGTTGCAGTGCCTGGTGTCGGACTACGTCGGGCAAGACCCATCGGTGCGGAACATAGAACTCGCCGTCGCCAAGGGGGACGGTTCGTACTCGTGGACCGGGTCAGCAGGCGTCGCGCATGTCGACGGCGCGCCGATGGCGGCCGATACGCCGGTCTATCTCGCGAGCGTCACCAAGATCTACATCGCGACGCTCGTCATGGTCCTGTCCCGGGACAAGCTGCTGTCCCTGGATGATCCCGCGGCCAGGTATCTTCCGGCCGCCGTTGCCGGCGGGATCGACGTCTACGGCGGCCACGACTACTCCGGTGAGGTGACGGTCCGGCAGCTGGTGTCGATGACCTCTGGCATCGCCGACTACTACGAGGAGAAGGGCCCGGACGGAAAGACGGGGTACGACTTGTTCCTCGCGGATCCCGCCAGGACCTGGACCCCCGGCGAGCTGATCAGCAGGGCACGCAGCGACCTCAAGCCGCACTTTGCGCCGGGCAAGGGCCTGTACTATTCCGACACCAACTACCAGCTGCTCGGCATGATCATCGAGCACGTAACCCGCACCTCGCTCGCCACCGCGCTGCAGAACTACCTCTTCCGTCCGCTGGGACTGCGGCACACCTGGCTGACCGGCAGTCCCGAACCTGCAGTCCTGGCAGCTCCCGCGCATGTCTTCGACCATCAGCGCGACATCACGGCGGTCCGGGCTAAGGACTACTGGGCCGACGGCGGGCTGGTCGCCACGCCAGCCGATATGATCGCCTTCCTCAGGGCCCTCAATGACGGCGAGATCATCTCACCGGCGTCGCTGCGCACGATGCAGACCTGGCACGACCGGGACGGCAGTCCCGTCCTGCCGTTCCCGTTCGTTCAATACGGGTACGGCCTGTGGCACTTTCAGATGACCGGGCCGCTGAGCGTACTTAAGAACGTGGTCCCGACGTGGGGTGCCACCGGCTCCACCGGCTCGTTCCTGTACTACTCGCAGCCTCTCGATCTGTACATCGCCGGAACCGTCGACAGCGCAAGCTCGGTCATGATGTCGTTCTTCCTGATGGCCGGCGCGATGAGCTTGGTGAGCGGCAATGACCACCCTCGCACGGAACGTGAACACATGACACCCGGGGAGCCCGACAGGAGGCGGACATGGACACCGGCAACACAGTGAACGCCACCGGGCGAACCACGCCCGCCTGGGGTTCGCCCCTTCGCATACTCGCAATCCTGCTGCCGCTAGCGGCCGGCCTGATCTGTTCCTTCATCGACCAGTCCCTGCTGTTGGTCTCGTGGATCCCGTTCACAGTGGCGGTGGCCAGCGCGGCCCTGCTCCGCTCCTGGTGGGCCGTTCTGATCGCGCCCGCCGCCTTGAGCATCGGGACCCTCCTCGGACTCGCCGCGGCCGGCAGCGGCCCGAACGACATCACCGACCCTGGCTTCGCTGCAGGCCTCACCTTCTTCGTGCTCCTCGCCCTTCTTCCCTCGGCTACCGGCACAGCGATCGGCGCCCCCCTCGGCAAGGAGATAGAGCAGGTGACCACCGCACCGCGGCACACACGGGTAGCCCTTCGCCTCCCGGATCCGCGCCGAACAGCCCGCCATCGAGCAGTTCAACACCGTTCTCGCCGCCAGGGCCAAGTGCCGTGAAAGCTGCGCGGCCAGCCCGCCCAACGCAGGACGCAGAACGACCAGATCTGCGCACCTCAACTGGCGATCGCTCAGGAGTCACGAACCGTCCAGAATTGAGCGGGTACGCGCGCGCCCTAAGCCACGTCGGCAGTCACGCTATGTGATCAGGCTGCCTGCGATCCTCGCAGAGCTGTGCCGAATCGTCCATAGATATTGCAGCCGGTGGATGTTCAAATGGCCAGGGCGGTAACACCCAGGTAGACCTTGAGGTCATGCGGGATGCCAGCGGCGGCCAGCTCGGTCTCCAGCAACCGCTCGGCGGACCAGTCAGGCTGAGGCACGGGCTGCGCCTGGCGCTCGCTTCGCGCGATGTTCGGCGCTGGCCTGCTGCGCGGCCTCGTCGGTGGCGATGCGTTGGGCGGCCTCGTCCGCACGTGCCTGGAGTTCGTCTAGGCGGGCAGCGCGGTTACCTGGCTGGCCGACGTCGGCGGCGGGTTCTCCGTGAGGCTCGGGTTGCGGCTGACCCGAGATGGCCTGTGGCCTAGAGGAGCCAGAGGCTTCTGTCTCGTCTTCCTTCTCGGCAGCACGATCAGGGGCGGCCAACGGCTGGGTTCTGCTGCCTCCTCGGGTTCGGTCGTAATGACGTGGCTGACGTAACCGTCGCGCTGCAGTTGGGCGATTAGTCCGCAGGCTCCGGCGTCGGGGTCCGGGGCCGGCCCTAGCGTCTCACGCTCCGGCGGCCACGGCTCCCCAGCGTCGAGCGCGGCCTGCCGTTCGCGTGTGATCGCGCGGTCGACGGCCGCCAGGTCGTCCTCAAACTGCTGGTTCCACTCAACCAGGTTCTTTTCCGGTTCCTGCGGCCGCATGCCGCGGCGCTGCAGTTCAGCCTCAGCCTTCCCCGCGACTTCCCTGGCTTCCCTGGTCTTGCCCGACCAGCTTTCGTAGTCGGCGTGTATCGCCTCGAGCCGGGCCTTCTCGGCGCCGAACTGCCCGGCGAGCGTTTTCGCGCTGGCGGCCTCCGCCTGGTCGTGCCTGACCTCCGCGTCCGCGGACTGCTGCCAGGCGTCGGCCTCGGCCTGGGCTGTTCGTCGCAGTTGTCCGGACACGTCCGGCGGCGCGAGCCCCTGTGCCCGGTCGCCTTTTGCGACTTTCGCCTCAAGCTGCCCGCAGGTCATTGCCCGGTAGGGGTCTTCGGTGATTTCCAGGGCGCCGATCGTCGCTTCACGCATCGCGTCGAGCTCGGGTCTGGCCGAGTGCGGCTTCGGCGAGATGGCCTGTTCCGGGTCGGTGATTCCTGCGGCTTCCCGGTACCCGGCGGCGATCCCCGCTCGGCGCGGCTTGATGGCTTCCAGGCGGCCGTGGAGCACGTTGGAAATCGACCGGGCGCCGGTCAAAGACGCGGCGGTGATCCGGTCGATGAGCTGGTTGAGGTCGTGCCCGCCGAGCTGGTACTGCCGGAGCTTGTGCTGCAGCACCGACCTGGACGGCTCACGCTGGTACCGGGAAGCTTCCGATTCGCTGAGCCGGGCTTTGATCCTCTCGTCCATTTCCGGGATCAGGCGGGACCTGACCGCGGCGGACCACAGGTTGAACAGGTGCCCGGGTGCCGCCGACCCACTCCTGGGATTGCCTTATCTGTTCGATCGCTGACAGGTCGTCGGGTTCCCGCTGCATGATGCTCTTGATCACGGACTCGGGCCTGGCCTGCTCGTAAGGCTGCTTGCCTTCGGGCGCGGTACTGCCGGTGATCACTTGCGCGGTGTTCGACTGGCGGCCCCTGGTCATGCCCACGTACAGGGACCGGCGAGTAAGTGTGTCGGTGACCAGCAGGTGAGCGGTGTTCACGGTGCGGCCCTGCGCCACGTGCACGTTCCCGGCGTACGCGAGTTCGGCGGAGGACTCCAGTAGGAGCGGGCACCTTGAACGGCGCCGTCCAGGTGGCGTCCTGCCGCTGGCGGCATACCGTGACCTCGGGCCCGCGGATGGCTGTGACCTTCAGCGTGTCCCGGTTGGTGAGGCGCTGTCTTCCAGCGTCGATATCGACGTTCAGCCGCGCGCGTATCAGGTCACCGACCCCGGCATGGTTCCCGTCAGACAGGGCGGCCTTGCCTCCCCCACCTTGCCGAGCTCGACGAGCCTGGACTGTACCCGCCGGGCCAGCTCGGCGGCTTCCGCGTTTGAGCCGGCCAGCAGGAGAACGTCCTTGCCTTGCAGATGGTCGGTCAGCCAGGCGCTGGTAGGCGGTTTCCTCATCGGCCCCCCTGATCCGGCCGCGGGTGTCGTACGCGGCGATCGCGGCGAAATCCCCGGACCGCAGCCGCACCGACGCGTCCGCTTCCCATTGCGCATCGAATCGCCGGACCTCGTGGAGTTCCGTGGCGGGAACCTCGTGCGCGAACAGGTGGAACATGCCCCCGGCCTCCGGAGACCCGAACTGCTCCGTGTCGCCCACGGGGTTGAGCCTGGCTCCGGCTTGTTTCGCCGCTTCCTGGAGCATGGCCAGGTCGGCGGTGCCCGCCTGGGTTGCCTCATTGAGGATAAGCACATCGTTCTCATGCAGCGGGATAGGACGCCTGAGCTCGTCGGAGCCTTCTACCTTGTCGAGGAACTCCGCGATGTTGTACGACTCGGCCAGTTCGGCGCCCGCGTCGTCCAGTTCCTGCTGCAGGACCCGGGCCGCGTTCGTGGACGTGGACAGCCCGATGACCCGCCGTCCGGTGAACATGGTCCACAGCCGGGCAAATTCGCCGACCGTGTGGGACTTCCCGGCGCCGACGGGCGCGATGAGCGCCGTCGTCATGGTGTCCGCGGTGAGCATTTTCACCACGGCCTCACGCTGTTCGGGATTCAGCGTGGTGCGGTCGGCCGCTGCCCTCGCCTCGGTCTCGCTGACCAACTGCGGCACGGCGGTTTGCGCGTCAATGAGGATCTTTTCCTCGGCGTCCAGGTGAGGCAGTGTGGTCCAGCGTTCCTCATGCGGCGGCCGGTAGATGCTGCCGCCGTCGGACCGGCGGACCCCGAGCGAGGTCACGTGGGTGATGTCCGGCGCGGTCACCTGCACAACCTCGGCCCCCGCCCGGCCGGAGATCGCGAGCCTGGCGACCTCGATGATCAGTGCCCCAACCTCGGCGCCGGGTGTCATCACCGGCAGGGCGCGGTGAACCTCAAACCGGAGCTGAGCCATCGTCCACGTCGCGTGATGCTTCTGGACTTCCGCGACGGCGATCCTCGCGGCGCGGGCTTTCGCGCTCTCGTCCAGCACGGGAATTGCACGGCGGGGGAACTGCTCGGCTTGCTCCTGCACCGCGGACAGCGCCTGCACTTCTTCGTGCGCCGTCTGCGCCTCCCACGCGTCCAGCCGCTGCGCCTCGCTGGGCTCTGCCGTCCCGGTCTGCCCGGCGACGGTGCGCCGAGCCTCGGCTTTCGTCCTCCGCGTGTTCTGCGCCGCCTGCTGGCCAAGCAGCCAGACGGTCCGCTTGCTCGGCGGCTTCCCGTGCTTGTCGGCGTACTGGCGGATCATCTGCTTTAGCTCGGGCGTCAGCGCTCTGGCCCTGGATGAGAACAGGTCCATGAGTTGCTGACTGACCCCGCCGACCTCGGCGCCGTTCCCGTCCGCCGGGGCACCATGACATAGCCGAGCTGGGACAGCGGGGTTTCCGCCACCCGGTCGGCGATCGGGACGACCGCGAGGCGCGGCTTGTGCAGGGTCTTAGAGGGCATCTGATCTAGGTCAGTGATAGTTCGCCCGGTTGGGTTGGGTCGTCACGGGTGTCGTCTCGCCACGTTGGGGTGGATTCGCCGGTTAGCCGCCGCCCCATGTTGTCGATCATTGCCCAGTGGATCATGGTGATGGTGCGTTCTGGGAGAGTCTCGTAATCTCGGACAAGCCGGCGGTGCAGCACCAGCCACCCGAACGTCCGCTCCACCGCCCAGCGCCGCGGCAGCGGCTTGAACCCCTTCTGGCCCGGGTCTTTGTCCACGACGCTGAAGCTGATGCCCAGATCCGCGGCATGGCCGAGGAACCCGGCCTTGTACCCGCCGTCCACCCACCCGGCGGTCACGCCGGGGTGGCGCGCGGCGAGCTGGGTCACCACGTCCTTGCCGACGTTGGTGTCCTGGACCGAGGCAGCCGTGATCACCACGGCGAGTAACAGGCCCAGGGTGTCGGTCGCGATGTTCTGCTTGCGGCCCTTGGTGCGCTTGCCCGCGTCGTAGCCCTGTGTTGCCTCGGGGACGTTGGAGGAGGCCTTCACCGCCCGCGCGAGGTTGAGGATCGGCACGTGCACGTGAAGCTGGGGTCGCCGTCCCTGGAGATGTGGTGCAGGAACGGGCTGGCGACCAAGCCGTCACCGTCCCGCCACTCCCCCGTGTTGGCCGAGTGGTGCCCGGTCCCGGTGAACGTGCCGTGCCGTTCCAGCCGCTCGAGCGCCGCTTTGGCCGCGTCCATCAGCGCCTGCTCGATGTCGTCGGCCTTCTTGTCCAGCTCCGCGGCCATGCTGTAGTCGCCGCGTTCCCTTGCCTGCCTCGCGGACACGCGGTAGGAGGCGTGCAGCACCGATACCGACTTGACGGCGGAGATCGTCAGGTCGAAGTACGGCACCCGGTGCGGGTCCTTCGCCCGCGCGGCTGCGCGGACCTCGGCCAGCTCGACGGCGCTCGCGAACGGATGCTCAGTCAGGTACGCGGAGACCGCGTTGTCCTCCCGCCGGTCGGCAGCCTTGGACTGGCGGTGCCTGGCCAGCACTTCCCCGCTGGGCCGATGTTCTGCTGATACAGGCGCTCGATCACGCCAGGATCCACCTGGCCGGTGAGGCCGAGCCTGGCGGCTGCTTTCCCGGCCCGCTGCCCGGGCGGCTCCCCAGCCGCCGTGTAGTAGGACATGGCGCCGACGCACCCGCCGCTGCGCTGCCCGCGGGTGAAGTATGCAACGTCGTGTCCCGCGTGGAGTGTCGTAAGAGCCGTCACGACTAGTCACCACCACTGAACTGACCGCTAGCATCTGTAGCTGATGCCTGTCTAGGTCGATACCGCGCGGCGGTCGTATCCCTTACTTGTGAGATATTGCGCTGTGGCGGAACTCCACCACGTCGCCGTCGCGCATCACGTAGTCCTTGCCCTCGATCCGGGCCTTGCCCGCCGCACGCGCCGCGGCGACCGACCCGGCGGCGATGAGATCGCCGAAAGAGACAATCTCGGCCTTGATGAACCCGCGCTGGAAGTCGGTGTGGATGACGCCCGCGGCCTCGGGCGCGGTGGCTCCCGCCGGGATCGTCCAGGCCCGAGCCTCTTTCGGCCCGGCGGTCAGGAACGTGGACAGACCGAGCGCGGCAAAACCGGCCCTGGCGAGCTGCGCCAGCCCTGGCTCGCCCAGGCCCAGCTCGGCCAGCAGTTCAGCTGCCTCTTCGGCCGGCAGCTCAGCCAGCTCAGCCTCGGTCTTGGCGTCAACGAAAACCGCCTCGGCCGGCGCCACCAGCCCGGCAAGCCGGTCCCGCAGGGTCTTGTCCCCAAGCCCGGCGTCGTCCACGTTGAACACGTACAGGAACGGCTTGGCCGTAAGCAGATGCAGCTCGCGCAGGTCAGCGAGGTCGATCCCGGCCCCGGCCGCGCCCGCGGACAAGGTGATGCCGCCGTCGAGCAGCTGCTGCGCCCTGGCAGCGGCGTCCGCAGCGGCCGCCCTGGCCCGGTCCTTGCCGAACCTCGCCTCCTTGGCCAGCCGCGGTACCGCCTTCTCCAGCGTCTGCAGGTCGGCCAGCATCAGCTCGGTCGCGATCGTCTCGATGTCGCGCTGCGGCGAGACGTCACCATCCACATGGCCGACGTCCGGGTCGGCGAATACTCGGACGACCTGGCAGATGGCGTCGGTCTCGCGGATATGGGAGAGGAACTGGTTACCCAGCCCCTGCCCCTGCGACGCGCCGCGGACGAGGCCGGCGATGTCGACGAAGCGGGCCGTGGCTGGCACGATCTTCGCGGAGTGATACAAGCCGCCGAGTGCGCCCAGCCGCGAGTCCGGGATGCCGACTATGCCGACATTCGGCTCGATCGTTGCGAACGGGTAGTTGGAGGCAAGCACGCTGGCCCGGGTCAGCGCGTTGAACAGGGTTGACTTGCCGACGTTGGGCAGGCCGACGATGCCGATGGACAGGCTCACGCGGGCGAGTCTAGGCTGCCCGGAAGGCCGGCCGCGCCAGTCCCGGCGGCGGCCGCGGACCCGCCCGGCCCGGTCGGGCGGGGTGTGCGACACGAGTGTAGGGGTCCGGCATCTGGGCTGGTTATGATGGGAGTCTGGTTGTTATTTCCACAATCAGATGAGGAGTACCCATGTCCGGGCCCTCGCTTCCGGAACTGGAGACCGAGCGGGAACGGCTGTATGCGCAGTTCAGCGAGGTCGGTGACTTCCGCCGCGGGTCGGTGACGGAGAACTACCGGAAGTGCGGGAAGCCGAATTGCGCGTGCGCGCAGCCGGATCATCCCGGGCACGGGCCCAGGTTCTTGTGGACCCGGACGGTGCGGGGGCAGAAGACCAAGGGCCGGCAACTGGCCGCGGCGGAAGTGGCCAAAGTGCGGCGGGAGCTGGAGCGGTACGCGGAGTTCGCGTCCTTGAGTGAGCAGATCGTGGAGGTCAGCGAGAAGATCTGCGAGGCCAGGCCCGTAGCCGGCACTGATGCGCCCTCCGTGCCGGCGGGCGGAAAAGGCGGCCCTCGGCTGCTTCGAGCACCACGCCCCCCGCATGCGCTGCAAGTGGTTCCACTCCCGCGGCCTGTTCGCCGGCTCCGGGGTCGTGGAATCCGGATGCAAAGCGGTCATCGGCCAGCGCCGCACATTGTCCGGCATGCACCGGACCGTCGCAGGTGCCAGCGCCATCACCACTCTCCGCTGCCAGCACGCCAGCCGCCCCGAAGACCAGATCTGTCACGCAGCACGCAACCAGACGCCAGCCGCCTGACCAGCCGAACCCGCTAAACGATCTCGCTTACCTACAAAATTGACGCCCACCCGGCCGGGCGTGTCGGGCGGGAAACTGTCGGCCACGGCTGCGAGCATGGGCAGATATGGATGCAATCTCGCTGCTCGCCGGGCTGGCAGCCGGAGCGCTGCTCGGGGCCGCCATCGGCTACCTGTACGCGCGCGGCCGGCTGGCCAGCGCTGCCGCCGACCTGACCGCCCAGGCGCGCGCTGCCGACGAGCGGGCGCGGGCGGCAGGCGACCGCGCCGCGTTCACCGAGCGCGCGGCGCTGGAGAAGGCAGCCCTGGTCGACGGGCAGCTCGCCGAGCGTTTCCAGGTGCTCTCCGCCCAGGCACTCGACCAGAGCACGCGACGCTTCCTGGAGCTCGCGGAGGGCCGGCTGACCGCAGCCAATGCCAAGGCGGCCGGCCAGCTGGATACCCGAAGAGCCGCGGTCGAGAACCTGATGCAGCCGCTGAAAGACACGCTGGCACGGGTGGAGACCCAGCTGCGGGACAGTGACGCGGCCCGGCTGGCCTCGCACGCTGCGCTGGCCGAGCAGGTCACGATCGCCCGGCAGAGCTCAGAGCAGCTGCGCGTGCAGACCCAGGCGCTGGTGACAGCGCTGCGCAGGCCCGAAGCCCGCGGCCGGTGGGGCGAGATGCAGCTGCGGCGGGTGGTCGAGCTGGCCGGCATGAGCACCCGGTGCGACTTCGACGAGCAGGTGGGGCTGAGCACTGGCGGCGGCACGCTGCGACCGGACATGGTCGTGCGGCTGGCCGGCGGCAAGAGCATCGTGGTCGACTCCAAGGTCGCGCTGGCGGCCTACCTGGAGGCGGCGGAGGCGACCGCGGACGATGCGCGCGAAGCGCGGCTGGACGCGCATGCCCGGCATCTGCGCGAGCATGTGGACCGGCTCGCCGCCAAGAGCTACTGGGCCGCGCTCAGTCCGGCACCGGAGTTCGTGGTGCTGTTCATACCCGGCGAGGCATTCCTGGCTCCGGCGCTCGAGCGCGACCCGGGCCTGCTGGAGCACGCGATGGCGCAGAAGGTGCACATCGCGACGCCCACGACGCTGGTTACCATGCTGCGGACCGCGCAGTATGCCTGGCAGGAGGCGGCGCTGTCGGACAACGCGCGCGCCGTGTTCGATCTCGGTCGCGAGCTCTATGAGCGCATCGCCGGGATGGGCAGGCACATGGACGGCGTCGGAAAGGCGCTGACAAATGCCGTCTCGACGTACAATCGGGCGATCGGGTCACTGGAGAGCCGTGTCCTGGTCACTGCCCGTAAGCTAAATGAACTTGGCGTGGTCGATGCTGAGCTCGATCAGCCCAGGCCGGTCGAGGAGACAGTCCGGGCGCTGTCCGCTGCCGACCTGATCACCGAAGCCGGGCCGGAGCTGGTCGTCGGCCATGACGGGGAACGTGAGCCGGCCGGAGAACGTGCGGCCAGGCCGTCGGCCCAGCGGCTGGGCGGGCACCGCGCGATAGAGGCAGCCGGCTGACGGGCGACCCGCCAGGGGCGAACGAACTGGGGAAGGTGCACAGTGCCGCAGCGGACATGGCCGGCCCGGATGGCTCCAGCTGGGGGCGCAGGCAAGCCGACCGGCGGCGCAGCCCGCGAACCGGCGCAGCAGTCCGGTGGCCTGGTTGCCGCCGGGGCAGGTCTGCCCGGACTGCAGGCGGCGCAGTATCAGGATTCCGGCAGCGTCGCGTGGGACCGTACGCCGGGAATCGCGGGCGGCGAGCCCGTCCTGAGCCGGCCGCAGATCACTGCCCGAAGCGCCATCGTGGCCATGTTCGCCCTGTTCCTGGCCGGCAATCTGGTTTCGGACTGGCTGCATATCGGGGTGCTTACCAGTCTGGCGGTCCTGGTGGGCTGGCCGGCCGCGGGGTGGTACACCAACCGCCGGCAGCTTCTGATGATCATAGCGACACCTCCCACGATCTTCCTCATCGCGGTGGTCGCCGCGCAGGTGATCACCGTCCAGGGCAGCACTCTCCTGGCCTCGACCGAATTCGTGCTAGCGGGAACCTTCCTGACTCTCGCCGACACGGCGCCGTGGCTGTTCGCCGCGGCATTCGCCA
>Ga0335079_10006732_pt1 | contig 13148 bp, 12 predicted proteins | sample Lox_Sample_33_FD_206719 | JGI IMG/M metagenome (GOLD analysis project Ga0335079, IMG submission 206719) | Soil microbial communities from Loxahatchee National Wildlife Refuge, Florida, United States - Lox_Sample_3.3 | ecosystem: Environmental > Terrestrial > Soil > Wetlands | place: USA... | reverse complement strand
GGCATGCCGGCCGCCTCCCGGGCAGCACGGACGCCGGGCAGGGCACTACTGAGGGTGCTGGCGCGCTGCGGCGAGGTTGCCGCGCACGATCTTGGTCTGGGGGTGGTCGGCGCCCAGCACCCGCTCCCGGTCGGCCAGGGTCTGCTCGTACAGCGGGATGGCCCGGCCCAGGTCCCCCGCCGACTCATAGGCGCCGGCGAGGTTGTTCCGCGAGCCCAGGGTGTCGGGGTGGTCGGCGCCCAGCACCCGTGCGTAACCGGCGAGGGCACGCTGGAAGTATCCGGCCGCGCGGCCGGGCTGGCCCTGGCCGTTGAGGAACAGCCCGGCCTGGTTGAGGAGGCGGGCGGTGTCCTGGGTGTCGGTGTCCGGCGGCGCGTGGCTGGCCAGGGCGTCGATGTGCGGCAGCAGCATCCGCCAGGCCGGCCAGTCCGCCGGGTCCTGCCAGCCGGGGAGGGCGCCGGCGAGCTGCCGGGTGGCCTGGTCCCGGGCGGCGTCGATCGCCTGAGGGTCACGGTGGGGGTCGCCCGGGCCGGGGGTGCGGGTCACGGCCTGGACCAGCCGGTGCATGGCCAGGGTGCCCGCGTCGGCGTCGATGGTGAGCATGCTGTAGGCGGCCAGGCGGCCGACCGCGCCCAGCACCGCGGGCGGGCCGGCAAGCCCGTCCAGCAGGGCCCGGGGGATGCCGTCGGGGGCGTACCAGGCCAGGATCCGCAGTACCTGCCCGGCCAGCGGGTCACCGGCCAGCCGGTCCACGGTGACGTGCCAGATCCGGGCGATGGTGCGGGCCGCGTCGCCGCCTTCCGGCGCGGCCTGGTACATCGCGGCCGGGTAGCGGGCCAGCAGGCCCAGGTACTCGGCCGGGGTGGCGCCGGCCTGGGCCAGGTAGGCGCCGGCCTGCTCGATGGCCAGCGGCAAGAAGCCCAGCTCCGCGCACAGCCCGGCGGCGCCGTCCGCCTCTGGTGGCCGGCCCGGGGACAGGATCGCGGCCAGCAGGGCCTGCGCCTCGGCCGCCTCCAGCACGTCCAGCCGGACCGGAACCGCGCCGGCGGCGTGCCAGCCGGACGCGCGGCGGCTGGTGATCAGGTACCGGCCGCTGCTGGCCCGGGCCAGCAGCGGCGCCACGTCGGCCGGGTCACTCACGTTGTCCAGGATCACCAGCCACCCCGGATGGGCGGCCAGCCACTGCACCGCCCCTTCCCGCAGCGCCTCCAGCGGCAGCACCCCGGTCAGCGCCGGCTGCAGCGCGACCGCCAGGCCCGCCAGCCCGGCGTCGATATCCGCCGGGCTGGCGGCGGTGATCCACCAGGACAGGACGTACCCGAGTCTCTTGCCGATAACCGTAGAAGACGCAGTCCCGCTACACACCGTGACTGCCCAGAAATCGATCGATTCTCGACAGGGCACTCAGCCCACGGCCACCGCGTTCCGCGCCCGCCTGGCGGTGTCGGATAACGGTCGTTGCCCTGCACCGGCATTGACCGGCGCCCCGGGCAAGATCGTGTCGCTAGCGCCAACGGACGTCAAAGCGTTTTCCTGCGCCTGTACTCCTCCACCGCGGGGGCCAGCAGAACAGCGAGTCTCCCGCCTTCTGCTCCTGCGGAAGCGGAGGTGCCAAGTGGGCCAGCTGACGGATGTACTTATCCCGTCGCTGCTTCTACCTGTCCAGCCGCTGCCGCCCGGCCTCGGTGATTTCACGCCCGGCTACCAGGTCCACGATGAACAGAGGCGCATCTGCCGGTCAGGGTGTACCTCCCGCCAGGCACTTCCCTAGCCGGGCCTTGGGCGCGTTCGCGGTGCGACGTGCAGCTCCCACCCGGCCAAGGTAGGGGCTCCGCGGGCTGCGCGGCAGGCTCGCCGGGGCGGCCACCGGCCGCAGGGCCTGAACGGCACTGGCGCGCTGAGCGGTGCCGTCGCCCGCGCCGGGTCGCGGGCGACCCCGGCCCCAGGTGCGTTGCTGCAGGCGCGGGCGGGGAATGATGGCGCGGTGACAAGGGGGCAGGAACGCCCCGGGAAGGACACCACCCGATGACTGATGAGCAGCACACCCCGGTCGGCCTGGCCGGCCTGATCCAGCTGTGGACCGTTCAGCTGCGCAGGATCACCGAGGGACTGACCGGCATGGCCGGGCTCAGCGAGTCCGGCCTGTCGCAGTCCGTGCAGTCGCTGCAGGGCCTGCCGCATCCCGGCGCGCTGTCCGCGGCCCAGCTGAGCCTGATCGCCAGTAGCGTCACTTCGCAGCGGCAGGGCATCGCCGCGATGCAAGCCCAGCTCAAGGTGCTCGACGAGCAGCTCGCGATGCTGGAGCAGATCCTCGGCCCGCTCACCGAGTGGGGCAAGACCTGGGCACAGTTCGAGGGGCTGGTGCTGCCCGCGCGCCGTGCCCCGGGGCCTGAGGGCTGACGCATCCCGGGTTCACGCGCGGATACCCCTCGCCTGGGCGCGATCGGCACGCGGGCCGTGGGAGCCAGATGCACCGGCAGCTGGCCTCCGGCCTGTCGATGCCGGATTCGAGGACGGCACGGACGCGGATGGCCAGGTGGCGGCGGACATGCCGGACACCGAGCGGGCACGCATTCCCAGCTCCAGCTGCACCCTTCATAACCGCGCGGCGGCCGCGGCGACGGCTAGGAACCCGGATACCCGCGTGATACTGCGCGGCGGCTGACCGCGGGGCGCAGTACAGTGCCCTGGTGTTTCCGGACCAGGTCCGCCCGGGCCGGGACCTGTGGCGGGCATGGCCGGTGACCTGCGGCGCTGGCCGGCTGGACCGCCAGCAGGAGATGCGACATGCCGGCAGCGGCGAAGCACCGCGCAGCTTCCGGTCAAGCGCAAGCCGCATAGCGGGAGATGAGGCACGATGATCACGGTCAGCCTGACGATGGACGAAGCCCAGGCGGTCGCGGGCGCACTGCGGGAACTGATCGAGCGCAGTGAGCTCAACGAGCTCATTCTCGGGCCCATCGACTGGGATGATCTTCGCACCGCGAGCGGCAAGCTGACCGCTGCCATCCGCGACGGCGAAGGGTAACCGGAAACAGGATCGATTCCCGGACAGCCGTGCGCCCCGGTGGGGCCGCCGAGCGAACGCGGATTCTGCCCGGCGGCCCAGCGGGGCCCGGGTGGCGGGCGGCCGCTTACGGCATCAAGGTCATCCCGTGCGGCTTCCCAGGTCACCAGGGCCGGACCCCGGGCGCGTTCACCGGACCCGCTCGTGCACCTCGTCCGCGTCCCATCCCGCGTCCCGCTCGTCGCCGGGCAAGTGGTTCACCTCGTCCTGGGTGAGTTCCGTCGCGTCCATGGCCCTCATCATGCCGGCCGCTAGCGGCCACTTCGAGCGGCCTTGCCGAGCCGGGCGCGGCCAGTCTTCAGGTGCTGGGCGATGGCGGTGACGAACGTGCTGACCGCGGTGCCCTGGCCAGGCGCCGGCCGACCTCCTCGCTGACGGCGTTGCGCAGGCCGGCCGCGTCGGAGGTGGCGTGCGGCATCCTGGCCAGCCGGTAATAGTCTTCGGCGTCCACGCTGTCATCGAGTTCGTCCCAGGAACACACGCCGCGCGGGACCTGCCCGGTGTCCTGGTCTTCCTCGATCATGGTCATGATGATGCCGGCGTAGCGCTGCACGTCTTCGGGGTTGATCATGTCCGCCTCCTGATGAGCCCGGCCTCACCATCAGCCGGACGGCTCACCGGCGACAGGGGAGTTTGTCCTTGCGCCCGCAGGACTTCCGTCCGGCACCGCGAAGCGAAGGCCCAGTTCAGCATGCAGATGGCGCAGGGCGCTGCCACGCCCGGCGGGACCCCGTTTCCATCTCAGGCGGTGCAGATCCGGCGTGCCGGCAACCGGACCAGGGCCGTTTCCCTCAACCGTCCCGGTGTGACCCGGCCTGCGCCGCATCCCCCGCACGCCGGGGCAGGTCGTCTGCCGCGTGCTGCTCCGCCGCAACATCGCCGTCGACGCGGAAACCGCGCAGCTCGTCGCGGCCGCGGTCCAGGCGGCGCTCCAGCCCGGTGCGCCCTCCCGGCGCCCCGCCGCCGCCCGCGTGTTCCCGGCGCCGGCAGCGAGCCGCTGTCCTGACCATGACCGCGGCGTGACTGTCATCCCCGCGGCCTGCCGGGGTATAGCAGGAGCAGACTAATCTGCCCGGCCGCGGCGTGATCGCCTGACGTCTCGGTCCGGGCGCCAGACCAGGAGGATGCCATGAGCGTGTACCGGGTAATCGACGTGATCGGGACGAGCACTCAGTCCTGGGAAGACGCCGCGGCCACCGCGGTGAAGACCGCGAGTGAGTCGCTCCGCGACCTGAGGGTCGCCGAGGTGGTGCAGCAGGATCTTCACCTCGACGAGGGCGGCGAGATCACCTTCCGCACCAAGCTCCGGCTGTCCTTTAAATACGACGTCGCGCACGCGCACGTGCACCAGTAGCACGGCCAGCCGGGCGCGTCTGGCCCGGGGACCTCGGCGGGTTCCGCCCGGACCTCGCCCGGCCTCCAGCACTGCTGATGCCTGACGCGCCGGGGCTGATCCCGTCCGCGCCCCGCCGGCCGGACAGCCTGCGGGAGGCCGGCGCGGATCAGCAGGTCACCGCTGGCCGATCGCATCACCGCGCCGCCGTCAGCCCGTGTCGGGGTACCGGTCGATTCCCCGACACCACTGGCCTCCCGGCATCATGTTTTAGTTCCAGCGCCTTGAGAACTTCAGGTACGAGGTTCCCTTCATGCCTGAGCGATGGAGCCGTCGGGGTTCAGACCGAACTGGTGCAACCGCTCCGCTTCTTCGCTACGCCCGTGCCTGGTCAGCACGTCGGGTCAGCGGCCCGGCGGCAGTCTGGTCACTGGCAACGACCCTGGCGCACAGCATGTCCAGGTCCCCCCGGTCGGCCAGTCTCAAGGTAGCGGGTAAGTGGCCTTGATCACGAAACGACGCGCTGGGCTGGCCGGGCAGTTGGGGGGATTCATCGAAGATGGCTCTATCGAGCAGGCACCCCTGCCGCCCCGCGCGACGAGCCCGGATGGGCGGGGGATGCCTGGTTCTGTGGCCTACTTGATGTGCCGCTTGGTCAGGTAGTTCATATAGAACTCCCCGCCCGGGTTGACGGGCGAGACGTACACGGCCGGGTTCCGGGGAGTGCCCTGGATGAACTTGACCGGGGTGACGGAGTAACGGCCGCCGAGGATGATGCCGTGGTGGGCGTCTGTGGAGTACGAGGCGCCGTGGAGCGTCACCTTGCCGAAGTCGGCCAGGGTGAGGTTCGGGAAGCCGGGGAGCTGGAGGGATGGCCGGCCCGGCTCGATGATCCACTCGGCGGTGGTCCCTTCTCGGGTGTCGACGGCGGTGTAGTGGGCGTGGGCCGTCCAGCCGTGGGTCTTGCTGGTGTCCGCCAGGTCCATCTCGTACTTGCCGCCGCCCTTGTAGGTGACCGACGCGTGGATCTGGTCACCGGCTTCTACCTTCTTGCTGAAGTACTGCGCCGTGTTGCCCGGCACCGCCTCCCAGAACGGCTGGTTGGTCTGGATGCCGAGCCGGCACAGGGAGACGATTCCGTCCTGGAGCAGCGGGGTGGCGTTGACGTCGGCGTACTCCGATCCTGGCGGTCCGCCGGAGACGCCGCCGAGGCCGATCCACTGATGCGCCCCGGCATAGCCGTACGGCGGGTAGGCGAACAGGCAGTGCAGGTGCGGGACGGTCCAGACGGCGCTGACCGATTTGTACGCGCCGGGGGGAGTGACGTAGCCGGAGTAGTGGTCGTTGTAGATCGGAGCGAGCAAGGTGAATGTGTGAACGCTGTCTGTTCCTGTGCACGTTCCGGCGGTCACCATGACGGTGACGGTGATGGCGTAAACCCCTGGTGCCTTGTAGGTGTGATCTCCTACGAGATGGTGGCCGGCCGTCGGGTCGGTCAGGGTTCTCGTTATCTTCCCGCCATCTCCCCACGTGACGTCAAAGACGAAGGTGCAGTGAGATGTGTCTCCGCTGGCGGAATCGTAATAAGCGGCGGTGGGATCCGTGCTCTCGCAGGCCTGGAGGGATTCCACGAAGTTGCACGGCGTGCTGGAGGCCGCCTGCTCGCTCGAGGCCGCGCTAGCAAACGAGGCGGCATTAGCCGTTGATAGGGAACACGTAGCTGCGGTCACCGCCAGGGCGGCGACTAGCAGCAGGCTTCTCGGTCTTCTGATGAGCATCTTCATGGTCCCCCGCCTTTGGCTTGTACTGGTACTCGGCTGGCCCGGCACTCGAGAGGGCCGGACCGGGTATCCGAGCTGACATACGGGAACGGGAACTGCCCTCGCCCTTGCGTGGGTAGCCTCTTCCTGATGGCAATCCTTAACTTATGCTGAGAGATTCCGCAAGATGCTCAAAGGCAAAACTAGATTAGTATACAAAATACGATAAAGGCTGGGTCCTGAATACTCCTGATTTATCCGGTTAATGCTGTATTGAGCGTTTTTCGTGCGCCCAAGTTAGTGGCCCGTTTCTGCCGTATTCCGGTCGCACCTCAGGTAAAGCAGCTGCTCACCCGCGAGTCCGCACGGCTGGTTCCGGGCCAGAAGGTCCCGGGGCTTCGAGGATATCGGCGGGAGGCAGGGGCGCACCCGGACTGTAAAACAAACGGTCCCGGCCCGGTTGTTGGACGCACCGGCTTTGCAACACCTTTTACGACAGTCGCCGGGTGCCGCCGACACGGTCCGGGAGCTTGCTGGAGATCATGTCGAGAAACGTTCGGTTTACAGTACGCGGAGCACGCTGGCGGACAAGCCCAGATCGCTGGATGCATGCTTCCGGCCTCCGGCATGTCAATCTGGTCCCGAGTGCCAGAGGTCTTACCAACCGTTCGACCACTGACGGTAAACCTAGCGGGATTCAGCTCACTATCGCCACTGGCCGTTCCGTTGAATCCAGGGCCTTAGCTCATACAGGACTCGGTGCCAGCCCAAGGCGCAGGGTCTGGGTGACCTCGTTCGCCAGTTCGCCGTCGACGCCAAGGGAGATGGTTCCGGTCTGCGTGACGGCGAAACGAATGTCAATAGTGCTCGCCGACAGAACCCAGGGATCATCACCGGCCGCGGCCTCCGCCACCACGGCGCGAACCGTGGCGATCGCGTTCACGAGGATATCCTCAACATCGCCACCGCGCACCTGGCGGGTGGCGCGCTCCTCGGGCGGCACGAGGGCGATGTCGATGGTGTGCGTGTCCTTGTGGGTGACTTTGCCGCCGACGCGGAGCTTCATGCCGATGAAGGGGACGCGGAAGTCCAGCCCGCCGCCGGCCGTCTTAGTCGCCACCACGTCGAGGATCAGCTGGACCGACGCGACCTGCAGGTCCTTTTCCTGTGATGTGCGGGAGATGCCTGCGCGTTTGATGGCGTCCTTGACGACGCTGATCAGGGCCTGCACCGGGACGCCCTCGTCAGTGACCTTCACTGGATCCTTCCCCATGGGCATCCTCATGGCGATCGGCTGATCGTGGCACGCGGGTCGCCGTACACGGTATAGGCAAGCCATGTGGGGTCATCAGGCATGCTGGCTGCCGCCTGGCGGGCCTCCATCACGGCGTCCCCGAGGGTGGATCCGTGCTTCAGGCAACGGTAGAGTTCCTCGGCAAATTCGCGGGAGGCGCCATCGGAAACCGCCCATAGAGATCCGATGAACGCGGCCGCCCCTGCTTCGAGGAACTTGCTGGCCCAGCCATCGAGCCGGTTGTAGGTCGCAGCGAGCCCGGCGCTGCGGCACGCGTTGATGAACACGGTCGGCGCCGAGGCCTGGAGCGCCTTCTGGATCGCGGCCACCTCGAGCAGCGTGGGAGTGAACTGCACGCGGCCGAGCCTGATGGAGGAGCCGCCAACCGGCTCGTACGTGTTGTGGCAGGCGAAGTGCAGCAGGCCGAACTTCCCGCTGCCGATAAGGTCCGTCAGCGGCGTCAGCTCGGAGATCACAGCACCCGGCGCCTGGCCGGGGTCGAGCAGCCGGCGCATCGCCTCGACCTCGGCCGCGGCCTCGTGAAGTGAACCCTCCGGCAGTACGAACCGCGCTGGCTGCAGGCGCAGTGTGCGGCCCGGCCGCCATCCGAAGATCGCGCGCGTCACGGGGAACTGTTCGACAAGGAACCCGGCGTCGTGGCCGGGATCCATCGGGTAGAGCAGCTCCCACGGCACTGCGTCCTTATCGGCCAGGATGGTCAGCTGCCGTATCCGGTGCTGGCGGTCCCAGAACTGCTCCCGCAGCTGGCCGGGAACCAGTTGCTGCCACAGCCGCGCGCCGGCGTTGACGAGGTAATCCCGTGTCTGGTCAGCGGAATAGCCGCTGCGGCCTGCGGCGAGGCTGTCCAGGTCGGCGATGAGCTGCTCCACGACCGGCCCGGGGTCGTAGGCGAGGTTGCTGGGCACCTCGTCGGGGTTGTCCTCGTCGCGGAACTCGAAACGGTAGGCCTGCTGGCTGGGGTCGTAGCGCACGACCAGGCTCACGGTCCCCGCGGTTGGTTGCGTGGTGATCTCAGCGAGGACCTCCCGGTGGGGGCCGGGTGTGCGGTCACGCTCCGCCGTGATTTCGACACGCAGCTCACCGAGGTGCGTGCCGCCGATCCAGGCCGTGAGGGACACCTTCACCGGACCAGGTGTGTCGGCGCGCAGTTCGAATCGCACCGGCCTGGAATCCGCGTCTGCCGGAACATGCACGGTCTGCTGGTGATCGCTGAGCACGTGGAGCCCAGGGGTGTACATGACGAGAACAACGTCCTGGCCTTCTGGGGGCACGTCGAAAAGCTCGAGTTCCGCGCTCGCCGGACTCGCGGCCACGTTAATGCTGGCAAGGTCAATGCTGGCAAGCAGGCTGAACGGCTTGCCTACTGCAACGCTCTCCGGGCACTGGCCGACCAGATAACGAGGCCTCGCTACGGGAACCCGGCCAGCGGCGGCGCTGACCGCGCTCGCGGACATCCTGCGCCACCACCGCCGCGAGCCGACCGCCTTGCGGCGCTGCCGCTCCGCCTCAAGTCGCGCCCGCGCGTTCGCCTCCGCCTCGCGCTGCACCTCAGCGCTGTCGGTCGGCATCTCGGCGAGCAGGTCCGCGGCGTCGTCGGGTTGCATCTCCTCCACCACGTCGGCGGTGCGCTCGAGGCCCAGGCCGGACAGCAGCCGGATCTGGTCCTGCTCGGGCATCTCCTCCAGCAGGTCGGCCAGTTCCTCGTCGTCCAGCGCGGCCGCGATCTGGCTTTTCCGGCGCTCGGCTTCCTCCTCGGCCAGCTTCCGCAAGGCCTCCTCGGCCCGCTTCCGCGCCTCCTGTTCGGCCCGCTTTCGGGTCCGGCCGCCGTACCCGTCGGTGTGGTACTGAGCCTCGGCGCTGGCTTCCACGGTCTCCTCGACCGTGCCTTCCACCACACGCTCCGCCGACCCCTCGCCCTCAACCTCGCGGGCATAGGCGACGGCCGACCCGACGATGCCGAGGTCGGCAGGTCGAGAGCCGTGACGGCTGCCTACGGATGCCGGTCAGCAGACTTGGCAAGCGCAGGGCGTCAGTGCCGGCGACCTGGCCGGGGCGCCGCCGTTACCCGATGACCGGCCGGCTGGCGCATCGGCCGGGCCGGCGCTGGGGGAGACTGTCTAGATGATCGTCCGGCTTGCCCGTGAGCAGGACGTGCCCGGCTTGCTCGATCTGGCCGGGCAGGTCGAGCCCTGGTTCGGTCCCATGGCCGGTGACCCGGGTTTCCGCGCGGCGCTGGACAGGCACATCCGGCGTGGCACGGCCCTGGTCGCGGTGGGCGCTGGCCAGGCTGGGGTGCTCGGCGGCCTGATGTTCAGCGCCAGGCCCCCGGCCTATCACGTGCGCTGGCTCGTGGTCTCCGCGCCCGCGCGCGGGCGGGGTGCCGGGCGGGCCCTGATGGCGGAGGCGATGCGGCGGTACGTGTCCGGCCCGGGCGTGGTGGACGTGGTGACGTTCGGGGCCGGCCATCCCGGTGCCACCGCGAGCGGGGCGAGGGTCTTTTATGAGCGGCTCGGGTTCACCCCGGCCGAGGCTGCGGCGCCCGGCCCCGAAGGTGGCTCCCGCCAGGTCTACCGCAGAACCGTCCCCTGACCAGGTAGCACCCGCCCGGCTCACTGAGGCGCGGCTCCCCGTCAGCGTGCAAGGCAGATGAGACGATGCGAAGAGGAATTCGCTTAGGCCTGCCGGTGGCCAAGGGCAGTGTCCGGCGGATGCCAGGAACTCGGCGGGGAGCAAGATGATCCCCAATCCAAGAGGCAGACCAAGAGCCAAACTAAGAGCCAACGACCACCGACGCGAGGGGTCACCAGGCCACGTCCAGCCACGATCGTCGCAGCTAGATGCCGCATCAGGCGACGACGAGCCACGTCCAGCGACGGGGCGAACGCACCTTACAAGCGAGGGGCCACAGGTTCGAACGCTGTTGCGCCCACCAGGTAAAACAACCTGGTGGATGAACCGGCTAGTCACTCACTGGCTATAGCTGAGTGATTAAGCATCGCGAGCTAGAAGACGCGGTTCATCGCTAGCGCGGCGTCCTCGATGACCGGACGGAGCTGCTGGCGGTGCATGGTCTCGGTCACGGTCGTGGTCCGGTGCCCGATGAGGCGGGCGGTATTCTCTAGCGGCACGCCGTCATCCGACAGCAGTGAGACGAAGCTGTGCCTCAGCTAGCGAGGTGCCCAGTCCCTGGCGGTCACAGCCCTCCGCCTGCGCGTCGCCACCGCGCCGGAAGCCCCAGCGGTCCCGCATGACGTGCTGTACGGGTTCGGCCGGATCGACGAGTCGGGCCGGGTCGCCGACCGGGCCATGACCAGCGCGCTGGGTCGAAGTCCTTCAGGGTCTAGGTGACCGGGAACGCGGCCTGCTTCATGCGGGTCCGGGCGTTGGAGGCGTCCCGGGTGGTGATCCCGGCCTCGACCAGGGTGCGCAGCAGGTCCTTTGGGCCCCCGCTGGGTCTCGCCAGCCGGGTCTGACACTGGATGTCTGCCGCCGATAGCCCCGATCAGCGGTCGCAGTGCGCCGGCCTGCTGGACCGCAGCGCCGCGGCGGTTTTCGAACAGGAGAATTTTAAGCCCTATTCCGTGAATGGGGAGCCAAGTGGGGAGCCATCTTCAGCCGACATTGGGCCACACAGAGACTTCTACAGCGTTCGATAATTTCGCTTTAGCTGGTATCCAGCTACAGTCAGACACGTCGGCCGACGATACGAAGCTCCATGGCATGGAGGGGGTCAGGGGTTCGAATCCCCTCAGCTCCACGCAGCTCAGAGGCCGGTTCCGATCTTGGAACCGGCCGTTTTTGATCTTGCGGCAGCAGCAAAACGGCAGCAACGGTCAGGCGAGCCAGTCGCTGTAAACGGCAGCAACCGCATCGCCCTCAGGTGGTCGCCATCGTCCGAAATCAACGATCTGACGTGCTGGGATGGCCTCTATTGACCTTTCTGCCACCCGTCCACACCGCGGTCTACTTCACGCTGGCCGCCGGGTCGGACACGCCGACCATGATCCGCGTGGTCCGGACCGGGCCGGGCACCAGCTACCTGCGAACCGCTGGCCGCGACGCCCGCGACGACAACCTCGACGAGCTGCCACCCTGCTGACGCAGCTGCCTCGGCTGGCCAGGCAGAACCAGCGGATGACCCTTGAGAGCTGAGCGGTCGCGACGGGCGGGTGATGCATCGACGTGTAACTCATTGTCCAGAGGACTTGGCAGCAGTCAGACCATCACGGAACTGACCTTCAAATGACCTCCACAGCGTCTGCAGCCGGCCTTCACATTGGGCTGGCCCGCTGTCGTCATGGCCCCGACGACCGACAGCTCGCATCCCGATCCCACTCTCTCGCTGCGTTTCGGCAACGGCGACGACGTGGATGTGGCACCTGTGATCCAGGAGGCCCGGGATGAATTCGACCGCGTGCAGGCCAGGCTGACGCTGGCCGAAAGCGTGCACGGCCGGCGTGACGAACTGGAGGCCTGGCTCGCCACCGACCCGGCTCGTCCACAGCTGCTACTGTCCGACCCGCGGTCAGCGTTGCAACAGGCATTTCCGGACCTGGAGGTGCCCGAGGTCACCCCCGTGGCGCAGGAGCTCGTCGCCCAGCTCCTGCGCTTCCGGGAGAGCCCGACGGTCGGCGTTGTCGTCTACACCCCGCCCGAGGTGTTCGCCGTCAGACTGCTGCACGACGTTGCCGAGGACGCGGCGGCCCGGCCAACCGGCTATGACGAGCTCTTCGCCGATATCCGCGCAACGGTCACCCGCGTGGAGGCGGGCAGGTTCGGCACGGACGTGATCAACAGGGTCGTCGACGGACTATCGCGAGTGCGCGGGCTTCCAGTCCCGGCCCCGTTGAGGCCGAACGCCCAGCCGATGAGGTCCGCGCTCGCCGCATTCCTGGACGAGCATCCGGAGATTCGCGAGCACCTCGAGTAGAGAGGCAGAGGAGGCTTGTCGTGGCACTGGCCGACACCGGGGGGTTCGACCTGTCCCTCGAGATCACAGAGGAGCTCTTGACCGCAGCGTTCGTTGGTGGCGGCTCCTTGCCCCTGCCGCCAGACCGGGACAACGATACGGGCGACCTGCGGTTTCGCGTGCACATCAGTGCGCTCACATTCACCGGCCTTGACGTTCTGCCCGGCGAGATCGTGTTGATCCGTGGCACGTTCACCGGCTCGGTCATAGTGCTCGGCGCCTCCATCGGCGGCAATCCCATCACCATCCCGCCGGGCCTGTCCACCGCCGTCCTCGCGGGTACGTTCGCGCTCCGCGCGACGGTGACGGTGGGCGTCATAAACGGCGTCAGGGGGATCGCTGTCACGCCGTCGGCACAGGGCAGCACGGCGGCCGTTGACGAGGACGCCTTCTTCGCCTCGCCGCCAATCCAGCTCGTACTGGCGGCGGCGTACATCATGGCCGGAGGTGGGGCGAATGGTGAGAGCGCCTATCAGCAGCGCAGGGCGGCGATCAGCGGCGTCCTGCGGGAGCAGGCCACGGCTGCCCTCGTCGCTTCGGCTGCGTCAACACCGCGGGCGCTTATGGTGAGGGAACCTGCTGGCCTCACTTTCGGGGCCGTCCGCACCAGCGCGGTCACCTTGAAGATTCTCGCCTCGGCGCTGCTCCCGCCGGGTAACCCGGCACTCGCCACCGCGTTGACGGTGCGCCGGGACGCTCTCGGC
>Ga0335079_10006731_pt1 | contig 13149 bp, 14 predicted proteins | sample Lox_Sample_33_FD_206719 | JGI IMG/M metagenome (GOLD analysis project Ga0335079, IMG submission 206719) | Soil microbial communities from Loxahatchee National Wildlife Refuge, Florida, United States - Lox_Sample_3.3 | ecosystem: Environmental > Terrestrial > Soil > Wetlands | place: USA... | reverse complement strand
TTTATCGCTCTAATGTTCAGCATGCTTGCTGATGCTTGATTTGAGCCGTCAGTTTTGGTGAGTTTGGACGTGATGCCGAAAGTGCAAAATGCTCCCCCTGATTCAACCTTTGCGCTTCTTTGTTCTTGGGAGCGCCAGATATAATCCTGTGAGCAGCAGTTTTGGCGGAATCGAACGGGAAGACCAACAAAAAACACAACGGAAGTCGGCAATGCAGTTCAGAGCAGAGGCGGCAGTTGCCGCAGGAATGCCGGGACCTTCTCGGCGGTCTCGAGATTCAGATCTCCGTAGACCGAGTCCATCAGGTGCGCATACTTCCGCATGTCATCCACAGTTTTGGCTGAAAGCACCAGCTCGGTGCGGCCTGCGGAATAGATCAACTCGAAAGTCCTCACGGTCGCCGACGAAAGGTGAAGAAGAGGCTGAATCGAATCGTCCTCCAAGACCTTCTCCATCTTGGGTATTCCGGCCAATCTCAGCAAGTTCGAGGTAACATCTTCGCGCAGGCCCGAATCGGCTTTCGCATCCCCCTCAATCTTCGCCCTGTTGTACCCCCTGGCGGAGTTGCTCCACGAAACCGAGCGAAGCGATTCGACCATCTCCCCGGCTGGAAGGTGGACGAACGACTCAAGCCCTTCGGGTGTCGCCATGAAGGACGGCGGCTCGAGCCTGGACTTCGTGTAGCGGTCTAGGTACTCCCTGATGTCTGTGACCATCCTCCTGTCCACCAGTTCGCGGAGCAACCTCGGGTCGCGGTACTGGAAGACGGCAAGGGAGTCGTGTTCATCGGAACAGTGGTCGAAGGGGAGCGCATCAACCCTGCTAGAATCCTCCTTGCTGACCCACATGCCTTGGATCGCCAACATGGCCATCGGTTTCGTGACGATGTCGTCGACCTTCTTCATCCTGGAGTCGGCAAGCCTGTAGAAATCCCGGCCTAACTCCCGTCTGACCCGTTCCTCTCCGCTTAAGAAATCCAGAGCCGGTCGTTCAATCTCCCCCTTGGCTCTCTCTATGGAATTCTTGAGCCCCACCAGCGCCTTGCCATGGTCTGACTTCACGAAGAGGAACTGTACCCAAGCAAAGTCGGGGTTCGCGGCTTCGAGGGCCTGGATCAGGGTGGCGCAGAAGGCCTGCTTCTCGGGGTACGAAGGGGTAGAAACTACGGTCCCGTTCCTGAGTGAGACGTTGAAGAATCTGATCCTCGACTTCGGCTCTTCTGGCCTCGCAGGGGTTGACTCGAGGTGCCTTATCCTCGACCCCAGGCGGGGGTAGCGAAGAACGTCGACGTAGGGTTTCCTCGGAGGAGGGCCGAGGTGCCTGACCGTCGCCATTGTGAGGACCAGCCCCGAAGTCCCTTGGGCGATTAGGAGGAAGTACCACTGACGAGGGAACGCAGGGACAAGCCAGGAGAGGCTGATGGTGGCAGCCAAGACCAGGTACGGGGCGAAAGGATGCGTCGCCCCCTCCGTCTCCCTGAACGGGTGTCGCAGCCTCGACAGGTCGTGCCTGTAGAGGAGCAGGACGGAAGCGCCCCAGTAGAAGACCGGAAGATACAGGAGTCCGACCTCAGCCGGGTTCATCCAACCAGATGGCCTTTGCCGCCCTTAACATGGCAACCCTTGGCAACCTTCCCGTAAGGGTTGCCAAAACGACCCTCAAAGGTTGCCAAACTGGCTCCCAGGGTTGCCAACACCCCCTCCCAATTGGCAACCTTCGCTGACCGCGTTATATGCCGCCCCCGCCTTCACCGGCGTATTCCATCTTTCTCTCTCTGCCTGTAGTACGCATGTGAAGTAACGGCGCCACGGCGCAATATGCACCTGTCGCGACAAACCGCGTGAGAGAACGGAATACACGGTGACGGCTTGTCCGACTTCTTGAAAGTGAAGACGAGCGCGGTCTTTGGTTCGCCGTGTTTCCACCCGGACGGGAAGATCCGGGCCCAACGGCCATCCTCTGGGCAGACAGTTGCCATCAGTCCACCCGAAAGGATGCGAAAGAACTTCTCTCCCATCCAACTTCGGGAGAACGACGGAAGCGTTAGCCTCACCCCTGTTCCTTGACCAGCTCAGATCTTAGCGACAAGCGGCTATGATCAGAGGGCCGGCTAGAAAGACTCCTAGGGCGAGTTATTGTCCACCCTTGGCTTCCCGAACGGGGACCGAGTGATGCATACGCTTCCTGCCGTTTCTCCCTGAGATCGAGACCGAGGAGCAGGCGCGGCATGCCCCGCCGAACCACGGGCAGCGCGCCAGGACGAAGGCAGGAGGCAGATGCGAATGGAAAGGGTTCAAGGAATCCCGACGTACGCACGCGCGAAGGCCGCCGCCTACGAGGAATACGCCGTCCTCCGGAGGTGCCCCGAGTGCCGGGGCCACCTCGTCGAAGCGGGCGAGGAGTGGACCTGCACCAGCTGCGGGCTGGTCGCGAAGACGGAGAAAACATCGACCGAAGTCGCCCACGCAGGGCGGAACACCAGCCGAAGGCTCGGCTCCTACATGGGGACGAGGGACGACGAGAACTCGCACGCCGACTTCAACGGCTCGTCGACCATCGGCTTCGCCAAGGTCATCTCGGACAACATGGGAGTCGACTCGGCCGCGTGGAATTGCGCCAACATGGTCAGGAGGGTGTCGGAGAAGCTGTCGCTCCCCTCCTTCGCCAAAGAGAACGCGGTGGCCGTGTCCGAGAAGTTGCTGGCGGGCAGCAGGAACGGCCGACTGGGAAAAAGGAGGACGTCCATCCCCGCGATCTCCGCCTACTCCATCCTCTCTGCCTGCAGGACGGCGGGGCTGGACCACGTCAGCTCCAGGAGCGTCATCAGGGCGCACAACGACATGGGTCACAGGGTCACGAAGTCTGCCCTTCTCCAACTCGGGACTGAGTCTCCTGTCCCCCTCAGGCCAGCCGACCCGGCCTCCCTCCTCAGGACCGTTATGAACGGCCTTGAGACGAACGAGGGCGTCCTCCAGAGGCTGAGGAAGAAGGGAGTCGAATCCGGGCCCTACTTCAGGAGGCTCCTGCAGGCCTCGCTGACCGTCCTGGAGGCCATGAGGACCATGAGGGAGGGGTGCAACCCCAGGACCATAGCCGCGGGCTCGGTCTACCTCGCCTCCCGGGAGGTGGAGCCCAGGGCGGTGACGCAGCGGGAGGTGGCCGAAATCGCGGAGATGGCGGAGTACACCGTCCGCGAATTCGTCATCTGGGCGAGCGGGGAGCTGGGCCTGTTAAATGCGGGCCCCTCCCAGTAGGGCATGACAGGGAAGCGGAGGCGGCGAAACATGGAGACGCCATACGCCCGCATAACCGAGATCAAGGAGGTCGGGACGAGCAACGAGGCGAACGAGTGCCTCGGCAGCGGCTTCGTCCTGATCAAGGCCGTCGAGAAGAGGGAGACCGACGCCCTGGGGAGGCAATCCAGCGCCATCGTCTACATCCTCGGCAAGCTGAAGGGAGGCGGGAACGGGCACCCAGCACAACAGACCAAGCCAGAGCCCACTGACATCATGCGCGGCGCGCCAGACGTGGACTCGACCATCCTCGAGAACCGCCCATGGAAGAAGTACGACAACGGCGACGGAGAGTGGACCTTCGTCGTCAATCAGGACGGGTCACCGGTCGCGGAACTGGAGCCCGCGAAGGACTTCCTAGAGGCGCTGAGGGCAGGGGAAGACCTGGTCGTCGGGGGCTGCAAGTACCGGCTCAGGGACAAGTTCCTGAAGCGGTTCCCCGTCAACGGGCAGAGCGCATAGGCAAGGCGGGTTCTCTTGCAAACCACCGAAAACCCAGCGCAAGCTGTCGACCAGAAGGAATCGTGGAGGGAGAAGGCGAACCTGGAGCTGGACAAAATAGTCCAGCTCTTCTCCTCCACGCAGCTCCCCGACATGTGCGCGATGGCCCTGATCAATGCCCCCGAGAGACCCAGCTCTAGGTGGTCAATGGGGAACCAAATCCTCATGATCCTCGCGGGGACGTCAGACGCAAGGGGCTACAAGCAATGGAGCGAAGTCGCGCGGCACGTCAAAGCCGGAGCCAAAGCGTTCCGTATCCTGGGCCCGGTCCTCGTGCATAAGCCCCTCGAAACAATCGGCTCAGATGGCGAAGAAAAGACCGTGGAAGTCTTGGTCGGCTTCAGAGCCATCCCTGTCTTCAGGTACGAGGACACCGAGGGCGAAGAACTCCCGACCTACACCCCCAGAAACCCCCCGCCTCTCCTCGACGTGGCGAGCAGGTTCGGCATGCGCGTCAACTACCTGCGCCTCTCCGCTGGCGTCTACGGGATGACCGACTACGAGCGGCAGGTCATCACCCTGGCGACGGAGGACTGGACCGTCTTCTTCCACGAGCTTGCCCACGCCCTACACAGGAGCTTCGAGCCCAAAAGCGGCCACGGCCAGGAGCCTGAAGCAGAGACCATAGCCCAACTTGTCGCCGCCACCCTCGCCAGGCTCTATGATAGGCCCGCGGACGGCTTCTCATGGTCGTACATCGCCAGCCAGGCAGGGTCAGGCAGCCCCCAGCAGGTGGGACGCCTCTGTTTGCGCGTTCTAGACCGGGCGAAGAGGGTGCTGGACCTCATCTACGAGACACAAACGGCGCAACCCTGATCAGGTTGCCATTGCGGATAATTTCCCTCTCCGACCCTCTTCTTTTTTTGAACGATTTTCGGGACCCATTCCCTTCTGCCGCGCGAAGGATTGCTGACGCGGGTTCACGGGAAGGGAATCGTGATGGGGAGGGCGAAAAAGTAGAACAGTTGCGCCTCGATGAAGAGGAGTACGATGAAACCCAATGTCGCAGTTGTAGGGCCTCTCTTTGGAATCCCTGACGATTCAACTGGCGGCCGAGGAATGACGAGTAAAGAGAAAATGACAAGAAACGCGGCAAATGAAGCAATCTGGAAGAAGGTGTTGGTCGTAAACACAGATTCGCTTGGAACTAGGTTCCCGAACCAAATGTAGGCCGCACTGCCAGCCACGAACAACAGCGAGGCCCAACCTGCCCTTCGGCTTCCAATCCACATGAAGACGCTCGAGACATATGTCTTGACGGTTCTCCATGCGACATAGATTCCAATCACTCCGAGGATCAACGCAAAGGTTTCCAAGATGGCTATCGATGGCAATTTGCCGATGCCGGTTGCCTCCAGCACTGCCAGGGTACCCGCAGAATCGCCTTGAAGACTGAAGACTGAAGACTGACTGAAGGCTAAAAAGCCTGAAGAACTACCAACTTCCCGCAATTGCGTGCTACGGAATCTTCTTCTTGGGCTTTGGAATCACCGTCTTGAAGCTCCGTACAACGAAGGTTTCTGTCGAACCTGTAGTCCAACGATGAAGAGCATAAGGCGCGGCAGGTTGTTGTTGCCCATCGCATCCTTTCGAATCTAGCACCTTAGGTATAGGATTGAATGGCGAGGCTCGATAGGTTAGGTTCGGGCAGTAGCCTGACATCTTGGAGAAGGTGCTTAAGCCCGCACCTGCAGGCTCGAATCCCGGCCGGGGCAATCCAAGCTCGGAATAGACTCCATTGATTGAACCGGGCGTGATTCGGGAATTATTTCGCCTGACCGAGCCTTGAATGGGCAGACCAGAGTAGCCCTGAGCTGACATTAGTTACTTGGCTGAAGGAGCACAGAGGCAGAGGAGGTAACTTCGTTATGGATGCGGCCTTTTTTCATCCTCCCTGGGAATGCCTCAACGTCTTGCCGAGATGTCCGACAGGACGCTCTTACTCACCAAACTCTTCTAGGAAGCCCTTCATCTTCCAGAAGGTGTCGAGAAACTCCAGCCCCCTGGGCGTAACGCCATAGTAGACTCCCTCCTCGTCGGAGGCTCTTCTTGCAAGCCCATACTTGCAGAGTCTTTCGACCAGGAGCTTCAGCCTGTCGACGGGGACCCCGACTCCGTATGACAGCTTGGTAATACGGGCTCCTTCCGGGTAGTGACTTATGACCTCGAGGACCGCCGCAAAGAGGTCAGCCTTAGACCTCTTGGAACTTCTACGGCCCAATGGAGACTCTCCTCAATCCAGGGTTCAACTAGAATGGTGGGTCTGGAAGCTTGGCCATTTTCGCGGGCGGCTTGGTCAGATGATACTCCTTTGGGAGCTTGAGCTCCTTCGTGTAGTTCACCTCCTCTGCCATGCCCCCGTTCGCAAGTTCGACGACGTCGCCAAAGACCCTCCTCGCTCTGCTGTTCGATCCTATCCTGACGTCTTTCCCGTACACGTCTTCCACCACGGTCGTCTTGCCAACGGCGCTGCGCCACCAGGGGAGTCCCCAGGCGCTACCGAAGTCCATCTCGTTCCCAATCTCTACCCTGTCACCAATCAGAGATCCCGTCACCTTAGAGCCTTTTCCTACCGCCACCGAGGCCGATTTGAGGCCAAGGCTCGTGTTGACTTCGCCTACGATGTCTGCCTTGGCTTCCGCCGAAACCCGCTCTGCAACGAGCCTGCCACTCACCCCAAGGGTATCGCATTCGACGGCTCCCCTGCAATCTGCCGCCCCAAAGACTCGGAACCTCCTTGAAACGTGCATTTCCCCCCTAACCTCCAGGTTCCCCTTCGCCTCAATGTCCTCGGAATTGCAGTCGCCATAGACTATGGCACCTCCAGTAACATCGAGCTCCTTGCAGGTGGCGTCGCCTTCGAACACGACCTTGCCCAGGGCTGATATCCTCCCGCCGGAGCTGCCAGCAGGCAGCAGAGTGTGCCCGTAGACCTGCACGTTGCCAAAGGTGAGCGACTTGACTGTGGTGAGGTGACCCCTAACCTTGATTTCTCCGCTTATCGTCCCTCCGCCTATCTTCAAGTGCCCTCCGACCCTCAGATTGCTGATTGCCACCTGGTCCCTGACAGTCATATGCCCACCAACATCGACATCCCCAGACTCGAGCCCGCCTTTGGTCTCTAGATGCCCGCCAACCCTAAGCCGCGTTGATTTCAACGGGCCCGACCTCAGGTGCCCCCCGACATCTAGGTCTCCTGCAAGAATTCCACCTGCAACCCTGACAGACGCATCTATGTCCGCCACGCCGTGGACCATGAGGTCCCCTTTGACCGTCACGTCACCTCCCGGTCCCCATCCTCTTCCTTCGAGACGCATCGCCTGACATTCGAAGTCGCAGTCAATTGTCACCCGACCGTCGAAATGGGCGGTCCCGGTTACGCTGACCTTCCTTCCAGATTCGGCAGTTATTCGAGCGTTCTTGCCAACCTTGAGGTCACCATCCACCCTTCCGAGCTTTGCGGTCTCCCCTTCCCTGACGATGATGTCAGACATCAGCTATCTCGCCTTCAACGCATTCCGGGCCATAAGTATCCCTGCCGTCGCGAAGATGACCCCGAAAAGAGCCAGGCCGGCCAAATCTCCTCCCAGCGCTAGGACCTGAGAGGTGCCGAGATTGCTGTTCACGATAAGCAGCCTCATGGCGTCGCTGGCCAGTGTGATAGGGTTTGCCTGCGCGACAGGCTTCAGCCAGTCAGGGAAGAAGCTCAGAGGGAAGAAGGCGGAACTGGTGAACATGAAGGGGAAGGTCAGGAAGTTCACGGCTGCGAAGAAAGTGTCTGTGCTCTTTACAGAAATCGCAATCCCCGTGAAGAAGGTTGCGAAGACCGTCGTCAGCAGGGCCACTACCGCGAAGACTCCGACGAGGTTCAGGACCCCGAAGCCTGGGGCGAGGTGCAGTCCATTAGGCACAAGCAATGCGAGGGCGAAGGTTATCGGAGCGGCGACCATTCCCTTGGCCACGTTCTGTATCACTCCGCCGAAGTAGATGGAAGTCCTTGGAATGGGGAAGGCCCGTAGCACGTCCATGTAGCCGTTGATTCTGTCGAAGACCAGATCGACCCCCATGAAGCTCATCCCCGTGAGGGCGACGATGCTGATTACGCCCGGGGTAAGGAAGGTGATGTAGTTGGATGCCCCTCCGAACGCCTGCTGCAGCGGCCCCAGGGAACCTGCCGATGAAGCGAGTGCGTTGGCAGGGTTGAAGGAGCTCCCGAAGAGCGCCAACCAGAAGAGCGCCTGGATAGAAGTAACAATGACTGCGAACGGGTTTCTCGTCCATTTCGTTAGCGCCCGCTTTCCAAGGGTGAAGGACTCGGCGATCATCTTGTCTCCCTCCCATGGACGTCTGCGTAGACATCTGAGTGCCCGTTTCCTTCCTCCGCGTCGCGTAACGACCTACCAGTTACCTCGAGGAAAACCTGGTCCAGGGTGGGTTTGGAGAATGATGTCTCGGTTATCGTCAGACCTCTCGAGGCAATGCTCGTCACGATCTGAGGGAGTGCTGCCTCGACCTTTGGAAGCTTCAGGCGATAGGTGTCGTCAGTTCGGGTCACCTCAATCACGCCAGGAATGGACTTCAGGAAAATGGTCAGGTCTTCGCGGCCACCCTCGACCGTCAGGGTCAGGACATCTCCATGGAGGCTTGCCTTCAGTTCCTTCGGGGTCCCAGCCACCTTGACCGTCCCGTGGTCCATGATGGCGACGACGTCGGAGAGCTGGTCTGCCTCCTCCAGGTAGTGGGTCGTCATAAAGATCGTTACCCCTTGCTCTTCGTTCAGTTGGCCGATGTAGTCCCAAATCTTGGTCCGCGTCTGGATGTCGAGGCCCACCGTCGGCTCGTCCAAGAAGAGGATCTTCGGCTGATGCACTAGAGCCGCAACCAGTTGAAGTCGTCGTTTCATTCCCCCTGAGTAGGTCCCCACTCTTTTGCCAGCGAACTCGTCCAGTTCGACCAGGCGGAGGAGCTCCATAGAGCGGGTTTTCGCCTCGGAGTCGGGGACGTGCTGTAATTTCGCAGTCAAGAGGAGATTCTCAATCCCTTTCAATTCATTGTCAAGGGTGACCTCCTGGGGCACGACCCCGATGGCCTCTCGGACCGCTTTCGGGTCCTTATTCACGTCGTGGCCTGCAATAATCGCTGTCCCTTCGGTGATGGCTGTGAGGGTCGTCAGCATCCTGATGGTGGTCGTCTTGCCAGCGCCGTTGGGACCGAGCAAGCTGAAGACTTCGCCCGCGCCGACTGAAAAGGAAGCGCCGTCTACCACCCTGCGCGATGATTCGAAGGACTTCGTCAAGCTATCCGCTTCGATTATGTTTCCCATTTTCGAACAGAAAAGGCGACACTCCGACCGAATAAATAGCCAGTGCACATTCAGTGGTCACTGATTGTTAGTTTCCTCCGCTCGCGCCGAAGTCTCTTGAAAATCCGTCTTACTAAGCGAGGTGCCCCTATCAGACATTGTACCCACAGAGTCGAATGGTGATGGCTCGACGAGTTGGTTTCGTGAGGCTTGACAATTGAGAGGGCGCTTAAGCCCGCACTTGCAGGCCCGAGTCCCGGCCGGGGCAGTAGACCTCTAACTTCCATCCAAAATCAGCTCAGTACCAAAAAAGGCGCTAAATGTGCCAGTCGAGGACTGCGAACTGGAAGGCAGGGTCGCTCAATCTAACCGACCCTTAGCATCGGTCCCTCCAGGTCTCCCGGCCGCATGGCATAATAACGAGCACGCAGGCCTCAGTGTGGTGGTGGGGGCTCTCAGCTTCAGACCGGGTCCGAGTCCCCCCAGACTCGGCTCTTGGTCAGATTCATACCCGCTCCAGTATGTATCCCAGAGCCGCACCTTCCCTCCGGTCTGAATCCTGTGGCCGTTATATTCGAGACCGGGGTATTGGGGCGTTGAAGCTCAAGCTCGCAAGATCCCCCTACGGGCACCTGCTGGACGACCCCCAGTTCAGGCTCTGGGTGGAGAACCTGGAGAGGGGGAGCGCGGGCAGAGACCCTTCTCTGCCTTCATTGGTGCCTACCACTCTCCGCCCTTCCTTTTTGCACCGAGTCTCCCCTCTATACCCTGCGGCCGAGGGCCCGCCCGGTTGACAAGGTTTCCAGTCAGGAACCCTATTATTTCCCCAGTCCGGTCCGAGCTCGAGAGAGCGTCCTTGAGCACCGACCTGCCCCACCTTCACGGCATCCTGAAGGACGAGACCCGGGCCAGGATACTGGAGCTCCTGGAGCAGAGGGAGCCGCTGGGCTACGTGGAGCTGCAGACCCTGCTAGGGATATCGCACACCGGGAAGCTGAATTACCACCTGAAGGTGCTGGCGGACCTCGTTTCGAAGGACGAGAAGAGCGGGGAGTACAGGCTGAGCGAAAAGGGGAGGCTTGCGGTCGCTCTCCTGGACAAGTTCCAGACGATCACCCGGTCAGACAGCGCCGCGCTCAAGGCCAAGCTGAAGCTCGGCCTGGCTCTGGGAGTAGCAGGAGCGATGGCCGCCCTGTCCCTGTTTTTCATCCTTGTCGGGATTCCCGGCTCGTCGGAGAGCATCGCGCTGCAGTGCTCAGCAGGGAGTTCGTGTATAGCCAACTCCAACTACTCGACGACCTACACGCCTACGCCGTTCGCCCTGGTCCCGCTGGCACTGGCCTTCGTCGCCGGTCTTGGATTCTACGAACGAAGGAGGGCCGTGACCTCGCTGGCGTCCGTCGCCCTCCTTCCTTTCTCGGTACTGACGCTCTTTTCGATAGGGATCCTGTACGTCCCGTTCGGGGTGGCGCTGACCAGCCTGAGCCTCTATGAAGGACGAGAACCTCATGAAAGTCGTCCAGGCGTTTCGGCAAGACTGGCCGGGCTGGGCGGGGGGGTCGCAGTCGCAGCAGGTGGTTCGATGATTTCGATAGCGCTCGCCCGTTCTGCCGGGCCCTTCCTGCTTTCAATCGGGATGCCCCCCGTCCTCCTGCTGCTGTCTGTCTTCCTCGCTCCCTTGGCACTGAGCACCGGCCTTGGATATGCGCTGATGTCGGAGAGACCCGAGGCCGGCAGGCTGATGATTCTAGGCGGCGTCGTCACTTCGTTCTTTCTTCCGATTCTTGTCTCAGGGGGATTGTAGGAAGCGACGTTCCGTGTGGGCAGTGAGAAGGGGGAGGCTCAGAACCGCCTTCTGCCGCAGAGGCATTCGGCGCAGGTCGTCATCTTCCCGCAGACTTCGCACTTCTCGAACGAGTGGTAGTGCTCGTCGAAGTCCTTGTCCTCCGGGCACTCTAGGTCGTTCTTGCAGACGAACATTTGTCGCTTCTTCCGCGTCCGCGATGCCTCGCTTCAAAAACCCCGCGCGCTACTGATCGTGTGCTGAGGACTCGGCGAAGCTCCTTCGGTAGGCGAAGTAGGACGACTCCAGGAGCACCGAGCCGAGCAGGGCGGTGAACATCCCGACCGTGAGGGCTTGGACGTAAGCCATGGAACCGTTGAAGAACGTGCTCAGGGTAGCTGCTAGGATGAACACGGGAAATGCGGCGGGGATGACCCCAACGAACGAGAAGGGTCTTCTGATCATCCCCGTAATGAGTGCGGCCGCGACGCCTAGGAGGTAGAGGACAGGGGCAAGCCAGTACCCCCTTTGCAGAAACCAGACGAGGCTCACCTGGGACGGGAAAGGACCAATGGGTCCGTAGTTGAACCAAGTCAGGAACGGAGCCACGAGCAATGCCGCGACCCCTGCTACGAACAGGTACCACCGCAGTCCTCCGATCATTTTCGTTTCCATCTAGACCACCTGGAAGTACAGAATTTCTGAGTGCCCCCAGGCGTCAGCGATCACCAAGGTGTAGGTGCCGAGCGGGAATGGATGAAGGACGCCCTGCGAAACTCCGCCTCCTGGGTGCTGCGTCAGTCCGTTCGTCCAGTAGCCGCTCATGTCCACGTCATTCGTAGCAGTCTGGAACGGTCCCAGCCTGTAGACCCCACCACTGAGTTCAGGACACATATAGACGCTGAACACGTCGAAGACTTCGACTTTGCTTGGCGCGGAGATGTTCGCCAGTGTATATCTCCCCTGATAGGCGGCGACCCCGAACGGGTAGAGGCCGCGGCATGGTCCAGTGCTTAGATTCATCGAACTGAAGATTTCGCTGTCCGACGGCTCATTGGGAAACGGGAGGAAGTTGGTGTCCGAGACGGTGAGCCTGAGAGTCTGGTTCTGAGCGGCCGAAGTCGTGTTGAGGGAGGCGCCGAAGCCGACCGCAGGCGAGGCCTGGAAGGCATAGGTGTACGAAGGGAAGGCCTCCAAGGACACCACCAGGGAAGCCGCGATCAGCAACACTATCATCATGATCGGTCTCCGTCTCTGGTGTTCCGGGGTAGCACTCTCCACATTCACACCCCACGATGCTCTACCATGAGAGAGGGCGTATAGTTCTACTGCCGAGAACGCCGATAGATGCTGCAGAGTGTCGTGTTACAGCCTCAGCCCGAAGGACCTGGCGAAGCCTTCGAAGTCCCTGTAGGTCGCAAGGTAGCGGAACCCGTCTTGTGTCACCGCGTACCTGGTCTTCTCCCCGCTGTTCACTTCAACAACCAGTCCAGCATGGACTAGGCTGTGGAGCATCTCGAGGGCCCTAGGATAGGGCACGTTTCCCTTGCGAATGATTGTCGCGATACCGACCCCCTCTCCGTCGCCGTTGGACTTCATGACCGCCGTCAACAGGTCGGCCATGATACCCTCCCTGCTCCTGTACCTCAAGCAGGGGTGCCATTCGCTCGATGGTTCTTAGTACTACTCAGTAGAACAGCGCAGGGTTCGTCAGATTATCGGGTCGCTCATCCGTTTCATGCCGAACTTGGGCCGCGTTCATCTCATGGGTTGGTCGCCGAGCGTTGACCGGCGCCAGCTTCGAGACGATGCTCGGTCAACGACTGAGGGATTATACATGTCAGCCTTCTAGCTCTGAGACGGCGAAGGCAAAATGGCAAGCCCAGACGATCGCTCGGAGTTCAACGAGGCTAGGGCAGAACTCTTCGAAACCCTGGGGCACCAGACCCGCATCAGGATCCTGCAAGCTCTTTCCCGGAAGCCGATGGGCTTTGCCGAACTGAAGAGGGAGACCGGCATCGAGAGCGGGGGCCTCCTTTCCTTCCATCTAGGGAAGCTGGGCCATCTCGTCAGGACGACTTCGGAGGGGGACTACGAGCTGTCCGACGAGGGCAGGGAAGCGCTGAGGGTGATCGGGACGATCAGCAGCGAGGAAAGGGAAGGAAGGGTCAGGCCCAAGGTCCTGAGCGGCGGGAGCAGGCTGAAGGTGGTCGCCGTGGCACTCGTCATAGCGTTGGTGGCGCTCGGTGGGTTAGGGTTCTATCAGCAGC
>Ga0335079_10006729_pt1 | contig 13151 bp, 12 predicted proteins | sample Lox_Sample_33_FD_206719 | JGI IMG/M metagenome (GOLD analysis project Ga0335079, IMG submission 206719) | Soil microbial communities from Loxahatchee National Wildlife Refuge, Florida, United States - Lox_Sample_3.3 | ecosystem: Environmental > Terrestrial > Soil > Wetlands | place: USA... | reverse complement strand
GGTAGAGGCAACAGGTCTTTTGATAGAAAAGTGATGTCCTCGACGTGGACGGTCAATTCGCCGGTCTTTGTGCGAAACAAATATCCTTTGACCCCGATGTGGTCACCAAGATCGAGCAGTTTGTAGAGTTCGAATCCTTTTTCGCCGACTGCATCCTTCTTGACATAAATCTGCAGACGCTCACCCGCCTGCTGCAGGTGCGCGAACCCAGCCTTGCCCATGAGGCGGATGGCCATAATCCTGCCGGCTACACGGACGTCGACTCGCGCCGTTTGCAGCTCCTCAGAGCTTTTTGGCAAGTAGTCGGCGAGAATCTGCGGGATCGTATGCGTGAAGTCGTACTTCGTCGGATAGCTGCGTTGGCCGAGCGCTTCAATCTGTTTCAGCTTGTCCAAACGCAATTTGTATATGTTTTCGTCGAGTGCCAAGAGGCGAGCCTTCGTGCGCAGTTAAGTTGAGATTATAGAGGAGATTGAGTGATTGAATCGTTCAACCATTGAGGCATTGATTCAGTGAGTCGCGGGAGGGAGCGTTCAAACGACTTCTCCGACTTAAATTATGTTACCATGGTACATCGGTACCAATGAGCGAAGCGCAAGAATTCATAATTGAACGCGTGCAAACGGGCGTCCGGATCGAGAAACGGCTGCTGAAGGTTCTGAAGGCCTTCGCCGAATACCACGACCTCACGCTGGGCGATCTGCTGGAAGGCATTGTGCTGCACGCGTTCGACGGCAAAACTCCGTTCTCCCCGGCTTCGCTCGAACGCATTCAGCAGCTCAAGAAGTTTTATGGCCTGGAACTGGATTCGACAGCCAGTCATAAGCTGAAGGAAATCAGAGGCGGACGCAAGAGGGTGACAGAAAAATGATGACCGCTGCTAATCGCGAACAGGGGCTCACCATCGCTTTATGCGTGCTGCAATGGTGCCTGGGAGTGGTGATTCTGATCGAGGCGGCGCTTTTCCTTTTCGGCCCAGGAGTTCATCACGCGTTCGCCACTACTCACATCCCGAACGTGTTCCGGTTGATTCTGGGTTGGGCAGAAATTGCGGGCGCGGTCCTCCTTCTGATTCCCAAGACAGCTTCGCGAGGCGCACGGTTACTTCTGATTGTTTTTGTGCTCGCCATCGCGCTCCATCTTCTGCACGGTCTTTACAACGTGGGCGCGCTGATCGTCTATTCCGCCGCGGCATGGGTCCTGGCGCAAGGCAAAAGGCATTCTGTCAAGAACGGAAGTGATTAACGTGAGTGATGAAGAACTGATCGAACGCTTCGAATCTGGCGCAGTAGCGGAAACGGCATTTCACCATGAAGACCACGTCCGGCTGGCGTTCGCGTACCTGCGGAGCTATTCCCCATTAGAAGGCCTGCAAAAGTTCTCTTGCGCGTTAAAGAGATTTGCCGCCAGTCACGGCAAGGCGGACCGATATCATGAGACGATCACTTATGCGTACTTCTTTCTGATTAACGAACGCCTTGCTCGCTGCGTCTGTTCCGATTGGGAAGAATTTGCCGAGAGCAACTCGGATCTGCTGATCTGGAAAGGTGGAATTCTCGAACGTCACTATGAGTCCTCAACCCTGAGTTCTGACTTCGCGCGCCGTGTCTTCGTTCTTCCGGATAAACAACCGCCGCGCTAAAATCGCTATTCCCCAAAGCTGATTCTCACCAGTTCAGTTGTCTCCGTCGCTTCTGGCGCATAGCGCCACCGCATCAATGCCTCAGCCGCGGCCTGCGCGAGCAAGGGATGACCGCCCAGCACGGTAACGTGCTCCACGCTACCGTCTGCCCTGACTGTGGCCTGCAATTGCACAGCCCCTTTCAGGTTCATCGATGCCGCGATCGTCGGATATTCGGGCGTGACCCGAACCAGGATCGTGCGATGACTCTCCGGCTGAATGCCGGGGGACTCATTCTCCGCGGTCCCTGAACTGTCTTCGAAACGCAGGTGCGCGCTTTCGAGTGCCGCCGAGTTGACCTCATAGGTAATCCTTTCATCCTGGGACACGAGATTGATCATCCCTCCGTCTCCGAGAAAATCTTTGCTCTCGCCGACGAACAGCACGCCACAGCGTCCTAAACTTTGAATGCTGGTACGAATATCCGATTCCGACCTGCGAAAGAAAACCACATGACAAAACTTCATCTGATCGGGTGAACGCAGGTGGCGGATTTCCAGAGCATGTCCATTTACCTCCTTGCCGGAAAGCGTGCGCCGCAGGACGCGCACAAACTCTTCATCGCCGCCGAGGACGCCGATAATCATTCCGGCGCCGGGGCCCAGGTCTGCTTCCGGCCACTGCGTCATTTTTGCGAACTTGTACAGATAAGCGGCTTTTACCTGATATTCGCCTGCATTTTGCTGGGCAAAGGCGAGCGATGAGAGCATCACGACCAGCATCGAGACCCCAAGCGGGGCGGCGCGGCGAGCGTGAATTCCCGCTTTTTTTTGCAGCGTCCACATCGTCGATTTCACTTCGCGATTCGACTGCCACAGAAGTCCAGCTAAGGAGTCCTAATAAACAGGAGTCTGCTAGAGTGTTCTTCGGCGGAAATACAGGGCTTCTTTAGGTTTAGCTATGGCTTCTGACCCGGACAAACAGCAACAGAAGAACCTGTGGGTGCAGATGGCCAACTACGCACAATTGGCCATTATTTTTCCGGCGGCAACGGTGATTGGGTGGCTGATCGGAGTGGGACTCGACCACTGGTTGCACACGACCTGGATCTCAATCGTGGGTTTATTTTTTGGCATCGCGGCAGGATTTGTGGAACTGATTCGAATCGCGATGAAAGATACCTAACGTGATTACGCACAGAATGCGGCGCGAACCAATCACGATCCTGCCGCTTGTGACCACACTTCCGGTGTGCATTCTCTTACTTCGACGAGCATTCCTTGATCGAGCACAAGAATCAGGTCGCAACTTTTTAAGGTATTGAGGCGGTGCGCGATCATGAACGTGGTTCGGCCAGCCATGAGCTTTTCCGTCGCCTCCATGATTGCGGCTTCGGTGTGAATATCAACCGAGCTCGTTGGTTCATCGAGGATCAGGATCGGACTATCCCGCAGAAACGCGCGCGCGAGTGAGATTCGCTGGCGTTCGCCGCCAGAAAGCCGGGAGCCGCGCTCGCCCACTTGAGTGTCATATCCGTCCGGCAGGTCCGAGATGAATTCATGCGAGGCGGCGGCTTTAGCGGCGGCAATGATCTCTTCATCGGTTGCATTTGGCCTACCATATGCAATGTTTTCCGCGACACTGGCCGCAAACAACACCGGCTCCTGCAGCACCACGCCAAATTGCCGGCGCAAATCGGCGATGCGATATTTGCGAATATCAATTCCGTCGAGGAACACCGCGCCTTCGGAAGGATCGTAAAAGCGCATGAGCAGGTTCAACAGCGTCGTCTTGCCCGCGCCGGTTGCGCCTACAACTCCAACCCGCGTGCCAGCAGGCACGTGGAATGACAACCCGTGCAACCCATGCTGCGATTCTTCGTAAATAAACGAGGCGTTGCGAAACTCGAATTCCCCCTTTGCGCGCTCAATTGCGAACGCATCCGGCTGCTCGGAAATCTCCGGCTCCTGATCGAGCAGCATGAAAGCTCGATCCAGGCTGACGAACCAGGTTTGCAATTCGGTGGTCTTCGTGGTCAACGTCTGCAGCGGCTGATACACCTGTGCCACATAAGCCATGATCATGAGCAGCGAACCAATCGTAAGCAGACCGGCGCGAACGTGATGCACGCCGATATATAGCGCAGCTGCCGTCCCCGTTGCTATGGTCAATCCAATCAGAACATTGAAAATTGCCTGCTGCAGCGATAGCTGCACCTGATGCGACATGCGCTCGCCGGATCGGCGGACGAACCGCGCATGCTCGCGACCCTCTTGCCCGAAAGCCTTGATCACGCGAATCGACCCGATCACCTCTTCAATGACCGACATTGCCGAGCTGTCGAGTCCTTTGATCGTCTGCGAACGTTTTCTCACCACTCGGCTGCAACCCAGAGATAGGAAAAACAGGACGGGAGTGATCAGCAAGGCCACTAAGGCAAGTTCCGCATCCATTTTTGCGGTCACGATGATCATCCCCGCGAGCGTGAAAAATGCAGTCAGCAGCGGCACCATTCCCTGGATGGTTACGTACTGGATCGCCGGAGCATCGTGCTGGATGCGATAGACGGAATCCGTAGCTCCGTAATGGTCATGAAAAACCAGCGGCAGGCGCTGCACGTGATTCAGCAGCCGCGCGCGGAAATCCCAGACCAGCTTCTCGCCGGTATAGGTCTGCAGCCACCAGGCTGCCAAACCCTGCAGATTCACCAGTACCGCGATGCCCAGAAGCACGAAAATGGCGTATGCTAGCGCGGTCCGGTGCATGTTCGTCCAGGAGACGTTCCCAAGAAGCCAATGGGGAAGCGGCTGGGAGCCGATTACATTATCGACAACGATCTTTAATGGCAGGGGATAGAGAAGCGTCAGCGGCAAAGACAGGAAGCTAAGAAAGGCGATTGCCGAAAGATGAGGCCAGCAGGTACGGCTCTCCCTGAGCACACGTATTACGGCGGAGTGATTCCTCTTTGATACGGACAAAAACACCACCAACTTCGAGGCGGCCTGCCCCGCAACGCAAAGGTTAAAGTGAACTCATTTTATGTCAACTTTTCTGGGAGGCAACCGATATTTAACGTGCGGTGGTGGAAAAAATGGCACCAAGTTGAAGACATGAATTACAAAGTTTCACTTAATGAAAACTAAGCGATCTTACTTGCCGAAATAGAGTTTCCGGCACTTACCGCGCCAGAACCAGTGCCATCTAAGGTGTTTGTTGTACGTGCAAGATACTTCGGGAAAGGTACGAAGTAATGAAGTTTCGCTCGATCCTCGTCGTTGTTCTCCTTTCTTCATCAATTCTATTTGCACAAAGCGCTGATATTAGTCAGGTCGCACCCCTAAGCCAAAACCCAGGAAACTCCGAAATTGCGGTGCTAACCGGAAAACTTGTCAGCGATGCCGGTACGCCCGTGGATAGCTCTGCGAATGTGGTGCTTGCCTGTGGAGACCAAATTCGGGCGCACGATTACTCCGATGCGCATGGCAATTTTTCCTTGAGTGTTTACGTCTCCCAGGATCCCTTGCCTATCCCGAACACTGCGCACCCGTGGGACCAGGCTCCGGTTTTTCAGAACTGGTCTGGCTGCGAGCTCTATGCGGAAATCGCCGGATTCAGGTCCGAGCGTTTGCACCTTACCGACAGGCCGGATGCGGGAAACACAAACGTCGGGACAATCACTGTGCACCAGGTCAATGTTTCGGCGGATGACCCAAGGTTTACCGTGAGCGTTAACTCTCTCGCCGCTCCCGATAAGGCCCGAAAGGCCTTCGATAAGGGAGAAGAAGCCGAACGGAAAGGTAAATGGGAGCAGGCCTGCGACTACTTCAAACGGGCGGTGCAGGTCTATCCACGTTATGCCATCGCCTGGCTCGAACTCGGGCGTCTGCAGTTAAGGCAGAATAGCTTGCTTGATGCTCAACAGTCGTTTCGCCATGCCGTAGACGAAGATTCGAAACTGGTCGATGGCTATGTCGAGCTCGCTCGTGTAGCAGCAGCGCAGCAAAACTGGCAAGGACTGGCCGCCGCCAGCGACACCCTGATCCAGCGCTGGCCTGATTCTTCTTCCGAATACTGGTTCTTTGATTCGCTCGCTTACTACAACCTCGGGAACCTCGATCAGGCTGAAACCAGCGTTACCCGCGGTCTACGGCTTGACTCGCAGCATCAGTACCCTCAACTGGAATACCTCTGCGGGCTGATTCTGGGAGCCAAGAAAGACTACAAGGCGGGCGCCGAGCACATCGGCAACTACCTGCACCTTTCGCCGAATTCGCCAATTGCAGACATTGCGAAAAAGGCGATGGCGGCGTACCAGCACAGAGCGCTGCTCGAGGCAGATGAGCAGCGCTGACCAGATGCCATTCGTATTGCAATAAACCTCAATAAACCTCAATAACCCTCAATAACCCTACAGTTTTCTCCCGATCCATCGAGAACGGTTCTTCGGGCAAACTAAGAAAAACAAGGAGGAATTAATGCCAGAGAAGACTTTAGAAGGACTGCGTGTAGCCATACTGGCCGCAGATGGCGTTGAAGACGCTGAACTAAAAGAACCACGGAAGGCGCTGGAACAGGCCGGGGCGCAGACTACATTGTTCGCGCCGAAAGCGGGAAAGATTTACTCCTTTAACCATCACGACAAGGCGGCAAAATACGACGTCGATAAAACCCTGGAAGAAGCCAACGCGAGCCAATTCGACGCCGTGCTTCTGCCCGGCGGCGCTTTGAATGCCGATACGCTTCGTGTTCAGCCGAGAGCGCAGCAGTTCGTGCGCGAGATCGATCAGGCCGGGAAGCCGGTTGCAGTGATCTGCCACGCGCCCTGGCTGCTGATTTCGGCCGACCTGGTACGCGGGCGAACTATAACCAGCTATCACACCATTCAGGACGACGTTCGCAATGCGGGGGCAAAGTGGCAAGACGAGGAGGTGGTGCGTGACAAGAATTGGGTCAGCAGCCGCCAGCCCTCCGACATTCCCGCATTCAACCGCACGATGATTGAGCTGTTCGCTGAAAGCCGGCGGGCGGCCGCGGAGAGAACTCGCCGCGTGGCTTAATCAGAACTAATATCGCCCCAAGCCGCCGTTTTGGCGGCTTTTTTATTGTCAAGCCCCTCTTGGTAATAGCTGGTTTGTTACAGGGGGTATCTGTCCGGCCGGTACAGGCTATTCGTAAGCTCGATTCATGCGAATCAACGCACTGGTGGTATCCCGGAGCAGCGCCTCGATCAAGCTGTTGATTGCGGCCTTCGCCGAACTGGGAATCGAGTACAGAGTTTCCGGCTCGATCCTGGAATCGCTCGAAATTCTGTCAACTGGATACCACTCGGCCGTGGTTGTAGATTTCGATCTGCCGGACGCGATCTCTATTGCCAAGATGGCGCGAGCACTGCCCGAAAAGCGCAGGCCGGTTCTGTTTGGCATGGTTGGAGCCGCAACTCCGGTAGGCGTGGTTTTCCAGGCAGGGGCAAATTTCGTGCTTTACAAGCCGCTCGACCTGTTGCAGGTTTTGCACTCTTTCCGCGCCGCTCGCGGATTTATGCACGAAGATCGCCGCATTTCGCTAAGAAAAAAGAGCGAGAGCCTGGCCTATCTGCAATTTCCGACTGGAGTCATTCCAGCCTTGGTTTTGGACGTAACCGAGCAGGGGCTTTCCTTGCAAGCTGCCGAAACGCTAACCCCATTGCGCGCGGTTCCACTTCGTTTCCTGCTGCCTGAGACCGCCCATGTGGTACATGCGGTCGGCGACTTCATCTGGGCTGATCAGCACGGTCGCGCGGGAGTTTTCTTTACCAAGATGGCTGCCGCATGTCGCCGTGATTTAGAGACTTGGCTCAAGAAGCATGGGGCAAAAAGGTCAGAGGCTGTAAGCAGTCTGCTCGAGCCACTGCGCTCCCACGGCTTGTTATCAGTAATTCAATAAACTCAGACTCTGCATGTTTCTAGGAGCAAGGACAGAAAATTCCTGATGGCGCAAGGTGTAGAGCTGTAGAGCGGCGCTTCAGCGCCGCGTATGTCGTTCGCTTCTCAGTTACGGCGCGGCTCGAAGCCGCGCCTTCAAAGCAATGGAATCTCCCCACTTGCTGGTCTTTAGGCGCAAATCGCCCCGGGTCACTGTCCGGCAGAGCCGGCCGCTGCCCCCATTTCCTGCGGCGGGGGAGGGATGCTGATATCGACGTCAGTGACCTGCCCAAGCGATGAAAGTGGCTTATCGAAATCGGCAGTGTTTCCCACCACCAAAACCGCCAATTGATCTTTGTGGAGATATTTGGGAATAATTCGGGCGACATCGGCCGTCGTCACTTTCTCGATTCCCGCACGATAGCGTTCCAGAAAGTCGGCAGGATATCCGTAAAACTCATACGCCATGCGCTCGCGCAGGACTTTATCGGGCGTGTCGAAATTGAAGACAAACGCGTTCAAGATCGAATCCTTTGCGCGCGCGATCTCGGCATCGGTAATCGGCTTGGTCTTCAATTGATCTATTTGCTCGTAGAGCGCCTGTATCGACTGCACCGTCGTGCCGCTCTTTGTTCCCATCGCAAGCTGCAGGATTCCGGGATGATCGAATGCCGTGCCAATAGCGCCATTCACCGCGTACGCCAGCCCCTGCGCCGTGCGGATGCTCTGTACCAGCCGTGAGGAAAATCCGCCGGAAAACACTTCGTTGAAAACCTGGATCGCGTAAAAGTCCGGATTGTCGCGTTTCGTGCCTAACGCAACCATTCGGATATTGCTTTGGTCTACGTCAGGTTTCTTGATCAGGTAGTAGCCGGGTTTGGCAGGCTCGAAGTGAACCTCCGGGCTTCTTGCGGGCGCGCCTCTTTCCCAGTTGCCGAAGGCAGCGCGAACTGTGGCTTCCATCTGCGCGGAATCAAAGTCGCCGACGAGACCGAGAATGATGTTGTTCGGATAAACATAGGCGTGGTGCCAATCGATCAGGTCCTGCCGCGTGACCGCAGCGATGGTCGCATATTCCGGAATTCGCGCATAGGGATTAGTCGATCCGTACGCGAGCCGGGCGGCCTCGCGCTGTGCGATATCACGCACTTCATCATTGCGGCGGGAGATGCCATCAAATGCCTCTCGTTTCGCGAGGTCCAGCTTGTCAGCGCGGAACTCGGGTTCGCGCAGAAGCTGGTTGAAAACTTTGAAGACATCGGGGAAATCTTCTTTCAAGCACGAAAGAGAAATGATGGTCGAATCGTCATTGGCATCCGTCTCGACTTTGGCGGCACGGATCTCCAGATAGTCATCGAGCTGGTCGCCGGTTTGCGTTTTCGTTCCACCGGTCCGCCAGACTTCACCATATAAAGACATCAGTCCAACTTTGGCGGCCGGTTCAGAACGCGCTCCGCCCTGAATCCGGGCGAAGCCATCGATGGTCGGCAGTTCGTGGTCTTCCTGAAGGAAGATCACCATGCCATTTGGTAACTGAATTCGCTTCGGCTCTTGCGGATGAAATGCCGGCAACGGCGGAATGGGAATCTTCGTCCAGGGCTGCTGGGCGAGCAGCGTCAAAGCTGACGCAAAGAACAGAGTGAGGGCAAGCGCGATTTTCGTCGAGGTCCGGCTCATTGCGCACCTCCGCTCGTCGCCGGCACGTGTTCGATAATGGCTACCGTTCGGTTCGTGGGAACAAATACCTCATTCGCAACCCGGCGAATATCGGCTTTACTTACCGCATCGATTCGGTCCACCGAACGGAACAGCTCCCGCCAATCGCCGTAGAGGGTTTGATACTCCGCCAGGTTTTGCGCCAGACCTTCATTGCTATCCAGGCTGCGAATCAGGTTCGCCTTGGCGCGCGTCTTTACCATCTTGAGCTCGTCGTCAGAAATGTCTTCTTTTTTCAGTTTGTCGATCTCGGCGTGGATGGCATCGCCAACCTCCTCCGGCGTGTGCCCGGGCATAGGAGCGGCGAAGAAATAAAAGATATGCGGATACTTCACGCCGGGAAAGCCGGTGCCGCCTTCGGCTTCGGAAGCGATTTTCTTGTCGCGCACCAGAGTTCGATATAAACGCGATGTCCGGCCCTCAGAGAGCAGATCGGCCAAGGCGTCGTACACGGCATCATCCTTGTCACGATAGCTGGGCCGGTGGTAGCCCTCGAGGTATATGGGTTGCGACTGCTCGTAAAGCACTACACGCCGTTCAGAATCCTGCGGCGGCTCGGTGGTAGTGCGCTCGTCGGGCTTAGGTCGCGAAGGAATGCCACTGAAATATTTTTCAATGATATCCATGGTCTTCGCAGGATCGACATCCCCGACCACCGCGACCACCATGTTCGAAGGAATGTAGTAAGTATCAAAAAAATGCTGCGCGTCAGTGGCGGAAAAGCTATTGAGATCGGAGATGTAGCCGATGGTAGGCCGATGATACGGGTGCGCCGAGAACGCAGTTTCAATGAATTGTTCGACCAACCGCCCGATGGGGTTGCTGTCTGTGCGCATCCGCCGTTCCTCGATTACGACGTTGCGCTCTTTATAAAATTCGCGAAACACCGGGTGCGAATATCGCTGCGATTCGAGATATGCCCACAGCTGCAGCCGATTTACCGGGAACGAGTAAAAGTATGCCGTTTGATCCTCCGCGGTAAACGCGTTCATGCCCTCGCCGCCGTTGCGCTCAATAATTTCGCCGAATTGATTCGGGATCACGTACTGCTGAGCATCTTTGATCGCGTTCTGCCAATCGGCTTGAAGCTGCTTCAGCTTCGCCTCGTCGCGGCCCACGGGTTTATCGCGCTCGCGGATGTAAGCCGCGTACGCGTCTTCCACCTTCTGCAGGGCGACTTTCTCTGCAGCGTAGTCTTTGGTGCCAATCTCATCCGTGCCCTTGAACGCCATGTGCTCGAACATGTGTGCGAGCCCGGTTTTGCCCATTGGGTCCTGCGCGGAACCGACATCTACGTTGGTGAAGAACGAGAACACGGGCGCGGAATCGGGCCGTTCGCAAACCACTGCGGTAAGCCCGTTGGGCAGGGTCTTGACCTCGACTCGCTTTTCAAAAGATGCCAGGTCCTGAGCAGAGCAGGAAAGAATCCAGATCAGGACGAACATCGGGACCAGAGTTAGTGACCTAACGGCGCGTAACACGGAGCCTCCAACGGAAGTGTCAGTATGAAACCAGAGTTGATTGACGCGATAAACGATTTGAAGTGAGCGGCGGGAGTTTGTCAAACGCCGCGAAACAAGCTCGGCGCAAATTTCCTGGTGCACTTAACGGGATTCGCGCTGGTTTGCTCCCCGGACCACACAAAGACCCATTCGATCGCATGTTGATCGCGCAAGCACAGAGCGAGAGCCTTGCCATCGTGAGCGATGATCCGGTGTTCGACCGCTACGGCGTCAACCGAATCTGGTAACCCCGTTCACCCCTGCTTTTCTGCCATTCGCTGCTAATTGCCAGTCGCCGTGGGACTTACGTTGACCGCGAGGGTACTTTCCGGTAGCCTTTTTACAACCCGAAATAGGGAAAAGTGTATCCTTTAAGCTAGCCCATTAACTAAGCTAGCCCTTAACCAAGGAAGATACGTGTCAGAAACTCAGAAAAGCTTGCTTTTGCTTAAGCCGCGCGGCTTTTGCGCCGGGGTCGTGCGTGCCATCGATATTGTGCGGATTGCGCTCGAGGCCTTTGGTCCGCCCATTTATGTTCGCAAGGAGATCGTCCACAACCGCTTCGTGGTTGAAGAACTGCAGGGTAAAGGCGCGATTTTTGTCGATTCGGTGGACGAGGTCCCCGAAGGCGAGCGCGTCATCTACAGCGCTCACGGCGTTTCACCGGATGTGCGCAATGCCAGCAAAGAGCGCCGGCTGCGAGTAATCGACGCAACCTGCCCGCTGGTGACAAAGGTCCACGTTGAGGCGGTAAAATTCGCCAGAGAAGGCTACTCACTCATCCTGATCGGACATCGTGACCACGATGAAATCATAGGCACTCTCGGCGAGGCGCCTGCGGTCACGCAGGTTGTGGGATCACCCGCCCAAGTCGAAGCGCTTAGTGTTCCCGATCCGAACCGGGTTGCTTATCTGACACAGACGACTTTGAGCCTGGATGAGGCGAAAGACATTATCGAAGCTCTGCGCCGAAAATTCCCCAACATCAAAGGGCCGCACGCGCAGGATATCTGCTACGCAACTGAAAATCGTCAGGTTGCCGTAAAGCACGTTGCCTCAGATGCCGACCTGCTGCTCGTTGTGGGTTCCGAGAACAGCTCGAACTCAAACCGGCTGGTAGAAGTCGCGCGAAATCTTGGCCGGGCTTCACACCTGATCGATAGCTGTGGCGACATTCAGCCGGAGTGGCTGGAGGGCGTAAATACAATCGCGCTCACCGCCGGCGCCTCCGCGCCTGAGTGTCTGGTCGAGGAAGTGGTTGAGTTCCTGCGCACGAAAGGCTTCAACAATCTGCGCGAAGTTGAAGTCATGCCGGAAAATGTTCGCTTTGGCTTGCCCCCGGAGATCGTGGAAGCGATTGCCGCTGCGCCCTCGGCGGGCGTCAGCGCAGATTAGGAGCACGCGAAGGCAAAAGTATGGAAGATTCCTCCCCGACGGCTTCATCTACTCCACAACTTCGCTTCGGAAAAATTGATGGTCTTTCAAGCCGCGTAACCGCCGCGATTGATGGCGCTCGTGCCTGGCTCTTCTCTCAGCAGCATGAAGTTGGTTACTGGTGCGGCGAACTCGAGGCTGATACGACGCTCGAATCCGATTACATTCTGATGCACACCCTGCTGGGAACCGGGAGCCAGGAACGCTTTCAAAAGTGCGCAAACCAGATCCTGTGTCATCAGAACGAAGATGGCGGCTGGCCGATCTACAATGGCGGCCCGTCGAATATCAGTGCTTCAGTGAAGGCGTATTTCGGGCTAAAACTCGTGGGATATAAGCCTGACGATCCAGCATTGGTGCGCGCCCGCAAGAAAATTCTTGAGCTCGGCGGCGTGACCAAGGTCAACACCTTCACGAAAATTTATCTCTGCTTCCTCGGTCAGTACGATTACGATGCCGTTCCTGCCATTCCGCCGGAAATCGTTCTCTTTCCCAACTGGTTCTGGTTCAACATCTACGAAATTTCTTCGTGGTCGCGCGCCATCCTGATTCCGCTCTCGATCATTTACGCGAAAAAGCCCTTCAAAAAAATTCCCGACGAAATGCACATCGACGAACTCTTCGTCGGAGGGCGTGACAAGTCACGCATGCGCCTCGAATGGAGCAAAAAGCTCGTTTCCTGGCGGAATTTCTTCCTCGTGCTTGATCGCACGGTGCATTGGTTTGAAGCCGTTCACATTCGCCCACTTCGTTCAATCGCATTGAAGAGCGCCGAAAAGTGGATGCTCGAACACTTTGAGATGTCCGACGGCTTGGGCGCAATTTACCCCGCAATGTTGAATGCGATCATCGCCCTGCGCTGCCTCGGCTATTCTCTCGACGATCCGCAGCTGATTCGCGCGCTCGATGAATTCGAGAAGCTCGGGATCGAGGAAGCCGACACGTTTCGCATGGCGCCGTGCAAGTCTCCGGTGTGGG
>Ga0335079_10006728_pt1 | contig 13152 bp, 13 predicted proteins | sample Lox_Sample_33_FD_206719 | JGI IMG/M metagenome (GOLD analysis project Ga0335079, IMG submission 206719) | Soil microbial communities from Loxahatchee National Wildlife Refuge, Florida, United States - Lox_Sample_3.3 | ecosystem: Environmental > Terrestrial > Soil > Wetlands | place: USA... | reverse complement strand
GTACCCGTGGGTTTTTCCGTTTGTTTGGTGGTTGGGGGCGGTGGGGGGGGGGGCCCCCCCCCCCCCCCCGGCCCGGTGGTGAGGTGTGGGAGCAGGGGCTGTGGGGCCCGGGATACGCCATCCGACTGAAGCACCTCAGCCCCAGTGGCGCGCGGTCGCGAGCTCCTTCCACCACTCCCGGCACGGGAATGCGTCGTCCGGGAAGTTCACCATCCGCTGGAATCGAGCTGGGCTGACCGATAGCGCCATGAGGTGGGGAGGCAGATAGCGCCGCATGGCGATGTCAGTGGCACCCAGGATCGCGCGATCCCTGTTCTGGTTGACGAGCTCACGCCACATCAGACCGCAACCGCTGGAGAACGGTGCGACGACTTCCTCTGGATCCGAAGACCAATAGGAAGCCAGCGTGATCAGGGCGCTCAGGCGATCAGGGTCCGCGAAGAAGGTCACGGACCGAACCTTGTCCCAGTGCTCCACGCGAAGCGGCCCCATGAGCACGCGGTCGCCACCCGGCTCGACAGGCCTCGCCCGGTCGAGAAACGCCTGAGCTATCTCGGGCGTGGCCTTCAGCCCCTCGCCCATGGGAGCACCCTTTCCATCGGTCAGGAAGTGAGCCATCCATGCCGGGTATGAACTGACCAGACCAACGGCGCGCTGCAATCCGGGGCAGCCCTGCGACGGGCGTTCGAAATCCCCATCGCAGCGCTCCACCACGAGCGTCTCGCCTTTGCACCATCGATCGTAATAAGCGAAGCAGCAGGAACGACCACGTGCTGCGATGGACGGTCGGAACGCTTCGGGGTCAGCGCTGCCGTCGTAGATGGCCACGATCGGCGTGTCGAGGTACAGCGCTTTCCGGAGGCGGTCCAGGCCCTCGACCGTAATTGACATCGGGGTTCTCCCTCGAAGGGCAACACCACACTGCCCCTATTTCAATGCTGTACGACCCACCCAGCTGCCTGCAACCGGAACTTCCAGAAAGGGGACCGCGAGGCAAGGCACTGGGCGGGTGAAGGGCGAATTTCTTCTGAAGCTCGGGCGGCGGCGGTTCCTCCTGCAGTCTTGTTGCGACGCGACGCGTCATGCTTCCTTTCCCGGCCAGATCCGAGCCGGAAAGGAACTCGCCACGCGGCGGCGATGGCCCACTCGGCGCGTGCCCCTTCGCCGCGATGTTCCCTGGGACAAGAGGGAGGTCCGCCGCCGGTTCGGCTCGGGCTCCGCCAGAAGATCTCGCCGCGATCCTGTTCTTCTTCGGGCCCCTGGCCGCAGGTTCCCTCGTCCCGAGGTTCGGGTCCGAAAACGGCGAGACTGCGTCGAAGGGGGGGAACATACTGCAGACGTGAAGAATGGCGCAGCACCAGCCCTCGATTGGGACATCTGCTATCGGGCGCTCTCCACACGAGACGCGCGCTTCGATGGACGCTTCTACACGGCCGTGCTCTCGACCGGAGTGTACTGTCGACCCATCTGCCCGGCCCGGACACCCAATCCCAAGAGCTGTGTGTTCTACCCCAGCGCCGCCGCAGCGCAGGCGGCCGGTTTCCGCCCGTGCCTGCGGTGCAGGCCCGAACTGTCGCCCGGCGTAGCCGGCTGGCGCGGCACCGCCAACACGGTCTCGCGAGCGATCAGTCTCATCGCCGAGGGAGCTCTCGACGACGGCGGCGATGTGGAAACGCTCGCTGCTCGACTCGGCGTAAGCGCGCGCCATGTGCGACGGCTCTTCCATCGCCACGTCGGCGCCTCGCCCGTTCTGGTGGCGCAGACCCAGCGCGTCCTCTTCGCAAAGAGACTCATCGTGGAGACCGGTCTGGCGATGTCGGAGGTCGCGCTGGCATCCGGGTTTGGCAGCGTCCGCCGCTTCAACGCCATCGTGCGCGCCACGTTCGGACGTTCGCCGAGCGCGCTTCGCCGCCGCTCCACCGGCGCGACGGCCGCGGCCGGAATCACACTCGCGCTCACACACACCATCCCATACGACTGGCCAGCGATCCTCGGCTTCCTTGCGGCGCGCGCCGTGCCTGGCATCGAGGCGGTCCGGGCCGGCGCCTACGAGCGCAGCATCGCGCTCGATGGTGCCTGCGGGATGGTGACCGTTCGAAAGGCCCAAGATGGAAGGCACCTGCTCGCCACCATCCGCTTTCCGAAGGTGTCTGCCCTGCCGACAATTGTCGATCGGCTGCGGAGGATGTTCGATCTCGATGCCGAGGTGGGAGTCATTGGCTCCCACCTCGCCCGGGACGCCTGGCTCGCTCCGCTCGTCGCCGAACGACCCGGACTACGTGTCCCCGGCGCCTGGGATGCGTTCGAGCTCGCGACGCGGGCCGTTCTCGGGCAACAGGTGAGCGTCGCGGCAGCGCGCACCCTGGCGGCCAGGCTGGTGGCTCTTCATGGCGTCCCGCCCTCCTGTCGAAAGGGCGAGTGCCAAGAATACCGCCTCTTTCCGCAACCCGCAGACCTGTCGCGCGCCGATCTCGTGGAACTCGGCCTCCCCCGGGCCCGCGCCGCTGCACTGCAGGCGCTCGCAGTCGCGGTCGCAAAGGAGCCCAACGTCCTCGCTCCACCGGGCAGCCTGGAGGCGACCGCAAAGAAGCTCTCGGAGTTGCCTGGAATCGGGCCCTGGACCGCCCAGTACATCGCGATGCGCGCTCTGCGCGAGCCTGACGCGTTCCCGGCGGCAGACTTGGGCCTGCGGCGCGCAGCGGCCCTGGGCGCGGAGCGACCGAGCGCGGCCGAGCTGCTGGCGCGAGCCGAGAAGTGGCGCCCATGGCGCGCCTATGCTGCACTCCACTTGTGGACCCACACAGGACAAGCATCGCATGGCCACGATCCGGATCGATCACGTATCCTCTCCCGTCGGGAAGATCTCGCTGGCGTCTGATGGCGAACGCCTCTGTGCGCTTGGCTTCGGCGCATTCGGGGAAGGCACGAGGCGCCTGCTCGCGGAGCGCTACGGCGAGGCCGAGTTCGTCGAGGCAAATGACCCGAATGGCTTCAGCGCTCGCCTGCGAGCCTACTTTCAGGGAGAACTCGGAGCTCTCGACGACATCTCGGTGTCGACGGGAGGCACCCGGTTCCAGCAGGACGTCTGGACCGCCTTGCGCCTCATCCCGGCGGGCGCCACCGCCACATACGGCGAGATCGCCGTACGGGTCGGTCGTCCGGCGGCGAGCCGCGCGGTCGGACTCGCGGCCGCGCACAACCCGGTCGCCATCGCCGTGCCCTGCCATCGGGTGGTGGGCGCCACAGGTCGGCTCGTTGGCTATGCGGGCGGGCTCGAGCGCAAGCGCTGGCTGCTCGGCCACGAGGCTGCGCGGGGCTTCGCGCTCTGTGCGGAAAGGAACCGGCTGGGATGAACGGTCGGCCGACGGGCGTCTACCCCCATTGCCGCGCAGTGAGACGGTGCGCGTGGAGAACCCCCACCCGAAGAACGCTCTCTGGAGCGACCTGCGTGAGCGCAAGCGAGAGCTGGCTCGTAAGCGGCGGGGCTCGCGCAACCGGGCCAAGGCCCGTCAGCGGGTCGCTGCCCTGCACGAGAAGATAGCCAATCAAGAACAACTGCTTGCACAAGAAGACCGCCGCCCTGGTGAGGGCGCTCGCTTTCATCGCCACTGAGGTCCTCTCGGTGAAGAACGTGCGCGCCAAAGTGGAAGAGGCTGGGCTCGCGTGGAAGCCATCCCAGACCTGCTCGGCCTGCGGACGGCAGGAGCGAAACCTGCTGGCGCAGCGATCCATCGCTGCGCCAGACAGATGACCGGGACGAGAACGCAGCGCGGGTGATGCTGAACTGGGCGCTGAGCGCCTGTGGCCGGGAGCCGGCCACGACCGCAGAAGCGGTCCCGTCGAAGCACGAAACTCCACCTGGCACTCCCGCTCAGGTGGAGTCGTTCATAGTTCTCCCATCGCTCGCGCCAGGTTGATTCGCGTGAGGGCGTAGTCGTACCGGGCGCGCGCCAGGTTGGAGCGCGCGGTGGTGAGGGCCGCCTGCGCATCGAGGAGATCGGTCGTCGTTGCGCTCCCCGCTTCGACGAGCGCTTGCGTGACGCGGTACGCCTCGTCGGCACTCGCGATGGCCGTGCGAGCCACGAGCACCGCGTGGGCCGAGGCGCGCGTCGCGGCGAGATCGGACGCCACCTCCGCCGACACGCGGTCGTGCGCATCGACCTGTTGCGCCGCGGCGGCATCGGCCTGGGCGGCGGCAGCTGAACGCGCGTACCACCTCGTCCCCCACTCCCACAATGGCCAGTCGGTCTTGAGACCGACAAAGCCCGAGTCCTTGGGCGAGAAGGCCTGCCCGCTGACGTGGAGGTAGGCCGCCTCCGCATTCACCTCTGGCATGAGGTCAAACAAGCGCGCGCGCGCGCTGCGGCGGGCCGCCTGTTCGGCGAGCCGAGCGCTCTCCAGTTCGGGCCTGCGCGAGAGCGCGGACGCGACCGCGGCCCCGAGCGCAGGCGCTGTCGTCGGTTCGGGAAGAGCAGGCTCGTCGAAAACGATCCCCCGTTCATCGGGTGGCTCGCCGATCGTGACGAGAAGGACGGCCCTCCCGGACTCCTCTTGGGCCACTGCCTGGATGGCTTGCTGGCGCGCGTTCGCGACGGCCGTTTCGAGCCGCAGGACGTCGGCACGCGTGACCACCCCAACCTCCAGCCGCGCCTGGGCCATCTTGAGCTGCTCGCTGAGCTGCTCGACGGAGGCGCGCGCAATATCGCCCAGGGCGCGCGCCTCGAACAGCTGCAGAAGCCGCGAAAGGGCCAACTCCTTCACGGCCGCCTCCGACGTCTTCACGTCGGCCTCGGCGCCGCGCGTCGCCGAATTCAGTGCCGCCACGTCCGACCCGATATGGAGGAGGCCCAAGATCGGCTGGCCAGCGGCGGCGGTGAACGTGTTCGTCGTCTCGTCGCGCACCCCCACCGGGATGGCCGCCCCGGGACCGACAGCGAATGGCACCGTGAAGGCCGAATTCCACCGCTGCAGTTCATCGGAAAGACTCACCGACGGCAGAAGGCGGCCTCGCGCGCTCCTCGCCTGCGCAGCAGCGCTGTCGCGTCGAGCCCGGACGCCGCGCAGGACCCCATTCTGCTCGAGTGCGCGGCGCACCACCTCGTCCTGCCCGAGGTGCTGTCCTGTCGCGTTCGGAGAGGCAGCTACCCTTTCTTCGTCCACCGTGCCAGTAGCGGTCGGCGGTAGGCTCGGGACCTCCCCACGAGCGACGTGGGGCACGATGACAGCGAGGGCCAGGGCGAGTGCCGAGCGAGCGCGCATGAGATGCTCCGGGGACAAGGTTGACATTCACCGGCTCGTGTAGACGGTGACGTCCACGGAGAGACCGGCTGCGAGCGGCACGTCCGGCGGCTTCTCCCACGCGACTCGGATGGGCACCCGCTGGACGACCTTCACGAAGTTGCCGGAGGCGTTGTCGGCCGGGATGAGCGCGAACCGCGAACCGGTGCCGCCGGAGAGGCTCTCCACCCGCGCATCGAAGCTCCTGCCCGGGTAGGCGTCGATCTTGATCTTGACGCGTTGCCCGAGACGCATCGAGCCGATCTGCGTCTCCTTGAAGTTTGCCACGACGTAGGTGTGGACGGGGACCAGTTCGACCACCGGCTGACCCGCCTGCACGATCTGTCCCGCGTGCGCACCAAGTTTGGAGACGACGCCATCCTCGGCAGCGGTCACGCTCGTGTAGGAGAGCTGCAGCTGCGCGAGCTTGAGCGCCGCCTGCGCGCTCTTGACGCGAGCTCGCGCCAACTCCGCGGCAGCGTGCGCGGCTGCGATCTGCGCCCCGACCGGGGAGGACTGCTGAAGTCGGCCCTTGGCCTCGGCGACGCGCGACACGGAGCCGCGCCGCGCCTCCTGGGCAGCCAGGAGCTGGGCGCGCGCCTGCCGTTCTGCGGCGCGCGCGGAGTCCGCGGCAACCTCGGCGTGGTCCAGCATCTGCTGCGGCACCGCCTTGGCGGCAATGAGCTTCTTCGCGCGGCCGAGATCGAGATCGGTCTTCCGCTGGTCGGCCTGGGCGCGCATGAGGGCCGCGCGAGCGCCCTCCACCTGCGCGTCGGCGGTGGCGACCGCCACCGAAGAGGCCGAGTACACCGCTTCCGCCGAGGCGAGGCCGCCGCTCGCGGAAGCGCCGACGATGCGTTCCTGTGCCTCGGCCGAGGCAGCCTGCGCCTGCGCCGTGGCGAGTTCGGCCTCCGCCTGCGCCGCGCGCGCCTCGTAGTCGGCGGGATCGATCTCGACGATGAGATCCCCCTTCTTGACCGTCTGGTTCTCCTCCACCGCCACCTTGAGGATCTGACCCGCCACGCGCGGCCCGACTGGAACGACGTCGGCCTCGACCTGCGCGTCGTCCGTCTCCTCCTGGCCAGCGAACGCCAGCGCATAGGCCGCGACGGCGACCACCACCACCCCAGCGATCGCGCAGACAATGGTGACGGGTTTCGGACGGCGGCGGCGTGGCGCGGCGCCGCCTTCCACGGCGCGCACCGGGGGCTGGTCCTGTTGCTCTTCGGGGGAGAGGTTCCCGCCACGCATCGGCTTCGTTTCCATGATCACATCTCCACGTGAATCGGCTTGGCTCGGCCGCCGTGGTGCGGAGAGCGCAGGAAGTAGAGGAGCGGCAGGACTGTGAGAAAGACCGACCCGGTCAGAAGGAACACCTTCTCGAAGCTGAGGACCGTGGCCTGTCGCGCAATGATCCCGAAGAGCGTCTGCCGGGCAGCCTCGCCGGCACTCGTGGCGTCGTAGCCCCGTGCCGCAAACGCCCGGGCAAACTGGGCGATCCGCGACCAGAGGAGCGGATTCGTCGGCGCCGTGTGGGCCGAGATCGAGGCGCGCGCCGGTTCGATGTTGTGCGTGAGCATCGTCGCGAAGATGGCGAGTCCGATCGACCCGCCCACCTGACGGAAGACCGAGTTGAGGCCGGTCGCGTCCGAGAGCTGATGCCGCGCGATGCTGGAGAGCGCCACCGTGGTGAGCGGAACGAAGAGGCAGGCGAAGCCAGCGCCCTGCACCGCGGTGTCCTCGATGATGTTCCACACCGACGAGTCGAGCGTCAGGGAAGCCTGCATGATGTTCCCGAGCGAAACGAGCACGATGCCGATGCCGACCACGAGGCGCGGCGAGACCCTGTTGTAGATCCGCCCGATGAACGGGGTGACCACCATCATGACGAGCATGCGCGGCATGAGCGTGAACCCTGACTGCGTGGCCGTGAACCCGAGCAGGTCCTGCATGAAGACGGGCAGGAGGAACATGTTGGCCATGAGCAGAGCGTACATGACGGAGACGATGAGGGTTCCCGACAGGAAGGATTTGTCCTTGAACAGCCGCAGATTCACGGCTGGTACCTTCGCGGTCAATTCGCGCCACGTGAATGCGGCCAGCGAAAGAATAGCGATCACGAAGCAAGCGGCGATCGTGTGATCCGCCAGCCAGTCGTAGCGCTGCCCCTCCTCCAGGAAGTACTGAAGGGTGGATAGCCCCACGACCATGAGACCGATGCCGAGGTAGTCGATGTTGCGCCGCTGCGCCACGGCAAGGTCGCGGTTCTTGTGCGCGATCTCCTCGTCCTCGTGGACGAAGGACACCACCATGAACATGCCGAGGAGGCCCACCGGCAGGTTGATATAGAAGATCCACGGCCATGAATAACTGTCGGTCAAATACCCCCCGAGCGTGGGGCCGAGAGCGGGCCCCAACATGACCGCCATGGCAAAGACCGCCATCGCCATGCCCTGTTCCTTCGGGGGAAACGTGGAGCGCAGGATGGCCTGCTCCGTGGGCTGGAGCGCTCCCGCCCCCAACCCCTGCAGCGCGCGCCAGGCGACGAGGGCGCCCAGGGACCGCGCCGTCGCGCACAGCGCCGACCCGATGAGGAAGACGCCGAGCGAGAACAGATACACCCGCTTTTGCCCGAAGAGACGCCCGAGGAAGCCGGTGAGGGGCATGACGACCACGGTCGCGATGACGAAGCCGGTGGTGACCCAGGTGATCTCCTCGACCGTGGCACCAACCGAACCGCGGATGTGAGGGAGCGCCACGTTGACGATCGACATGTCGATCGCGCCCATGAGCGTGCCGAAGGAGACCGATACGGTCACCAGCCACTTGTTCACCTTTGGGCGCGGGCCGCGGGCAGAGGCGGGGCTCACTGCGCCCTCCGCGCACCGTAAAGAAACACACGCACCATGTGCTCCACGTCCGCCGCTGCTGCAGTCGAGGGAGCGTTCTCGAGGTGATGGAAGAGTACGCTGCGCAACATCCCGAGGAGGAGTTCCGGGTAGAGATCCGCTCCCCCGACGCGGAGCACGCCTTGGTCGATTCCTACTCGAACGAGATCCCTCACCCTACGTAGCAGTTCCTGGGCCATGGTTCGGTTCCTGGCACGCGGACCGGGCAGGGAGGTCGGGGGATCGACCTGCATGAGCACGCTCAGAAAACCGCGGTGCGCCGCCCAGTGGTCCACGAAGGTGGCCAACATCGCCCTGAGCGCATCCTCGAAGGGCTGCGCGCGAACGCGCTCCAAGGTGTCGTCGAGCTTCACGAGGAGCGCCTCGCGCCGCGAATGACAGAGCTCGCTCCAGAGCGACTGGCGGTCGGCGAAGCGGTTGTAAAGGGTTCCGACTGCCACCCCCGCGCGCGCCGCGATCTCCTCCATGCGCGCGCCGGTGAAGCCTCGCTCCGAGAAGACCGCCTCGCTCGCCTCCAGGATCGCCTCGCGCGTGGCTTGTTTCAGCCGATCTCGCAAGCGGCACGCCTTCTCCTTGGCGCACCGCTCTTCGCGTTTTGAATGCTGATTCATTTTTTGAAGATCTATACCAAGTCCAGCAAGACCGGCAAGGTTGCGCATGGCCTCTTCCGGAAACCTGATGTCCTACCCGAAAATTGCCGCGCAAATCCCTGAATACGGGGCCCGATGCTATTCCTGGGAACTGGTGAGCGGTGTAGTTCCACCGCGGGAGGGCGCGCCCATGAGCGACAGGTGTACCCGATCCCGAGGAGGCCTCGTTGGATGTGCGCGGTCTTGCGCCTCATGCCCCGACTCGCCCGGTCGTCGAGCCGGCGCATCGCGTGGTCCCGGCGCGGCGACTCCTGCCCCATGCTGGCGGGACAAGCTGCCTGCGACGAGAACTCGCGCGCGAGGTGCTTGGCGCTCGCGCCCCGTCCGGGCACTCGCTCCATGTCGGATGAGCCTCGCGGATGGAGGTTCAGGTTCCAGCTGAGGACGTGGGGCACGAGCAGGCCGCGTCGGTCGTTCTCCGGAGCCCTCGCCTTGCGGCTACCCCGTCTCCGGCCTCGGCCGATGTCGCCTCCCCTCGACGGGCGACCCGACACACCGGAGTGGGCAGGGGTGGGGAACCCCACCCGTTCGCAGGTCCGTGCTGCTCGGCGTTGCACGAGGCGACGGTAATCCTCGCCAGGAGCGCCTCGGGCTGCCATGGTCCGACATCACCTCGAGTCCTATCAGCTGGGCCTGGCGCTCGGCAGCGACGGCCCCGAGGATCGCCTTTGAGGCGCCCTCCACGCCGCGGACCAGCACCTGCGAAGCCAACGTTCCGGATGCTCTTGTTCGCCACCCTCGCAGGCATGCCTTACCGCGGAACACGCTGCAGGGCAGCTGTGACCCTGACGCCCGAGCGGCCGTCGCCAGTGCCCGCATCGGGTATCAGGAAACTGACAGCGATCACCTCTTCGACTTGCGGCCTTGTCGGCCGCTTCCTGGGGTTCGCACCCACGGGACGACAGGACCGGATTTCCTCCTTGCGGACCAGCCTTTCCTGGCCGCAGCTGCGGGATAGCTCTTCGGTGTCTTTTCCGTCAGCGAGCCCGTGCAGCGGAAAGATGGAGAAGACGCGAGCGCCGCCCGGCGCTCCTGGGCGGCGTCCAGCGAAGGCACGCAAGAGCGTGCGGCAATCGAGTCTACAGGCCCGAGACTGGAACGGGCACGTCACTGCCCTTGCTGGAGTTGTTGCCGAGCTCGCCATGACTGTTTGATCCCCAGCACCACGCGCGACCCTCCACGACCGCGCAGGTGTGGCTATCCCCCCCGGCGACGGCCGTGGCTCCGGTCGTCATGCCGTGGACCTGGACGGGAGTGTGGCTATCGGAGGTAGAGTTGTTGCCAAGCTGGCCGTCCCCGTTGTTCCCCCAGCACTGGACCCCGCCCCCCACGATCGCGCAAGCGTGACAGGTGCCCGTGGCAATGTCTGTAACACTCTTCGTCAGTCCCACCACCTCGAGTGGCTGATCCCTACACTGCAGCGGGGCAAGCCCCACCACCGTGCACAGCGTCGTACCGGAATCGTTCCCGAGGTTGCCGGATCCATTCTGTCCCCAGCACCAGGCGCCGCCCCTTGCGACTGCGCAGGTGAACGACTGGCCTGCAGCGACGGCCGTGACTCCGCTCGTCATACCGAGGACGTCGCCCTCGGTGTCATTCCCGAGTTGGCCGTAGGTATTGTCCCCCCAGCATCGAAGGTCGCCGTTCTTGATGGCACAGGCGTGCTGACGGGTAGGGGAACCGTCGGTGCCAAGGGCGACGGCAGTTGCACCCGAACTCATTTCGGGGGGCGCGTAACCGTCGCACGAGGCGCCGCCGTTCACGACCGCACAGACCTCGTAAGCACCGACGGCAATGGCTGTGACACCGCTCGCCAGGCCGGTAACCTTCACGGGCACGGGACTGGAAACACCGCCGGGATTGCTGCTGCCGAACTGGCCGTAGGTGTTGTCTCCCCAGCACTGGGCGCCGCCGTTGACTATCGCACAAGAGTTGCGCGCTCCGGCGGCGATGGCAGTGACACCGCTCGTCAGCCCCGCGACCTGAACTGGCAAGGAGCTATCGGTATGGGAGTTGTTCCCGAGCTGGCCGGAGGCGTTTTCTCCCCAGCACCAGGCGCCGCCGTGTACGATCGCGCAGGTGTGATTCCTGCCTGCGGCCACCGCGGTGACGCCCCTGCAGTTCGGCACGCTCTCGCTGTCCGCACTTTTCGCCTTGGTTGAACTGGAGTCGCCTGGCCTGGTTGAATTGCCACCACGACCGCCTTCTCCTCCGCACGCGACGAGGCCAAGCGCGCCAAACGAAATCGCGAGCACAATTTGGCACCATTCAATTCGTCGCTTCGACGACGGAAGCGCCTCTCTCTTCCTCTTCATCGCCCACCTCCACTGCTCCAAGAAAGCTTTGCAAAGAACAACTTGCCCCCATTTTCCGGCCTGACTCCAATCGATAGCTCCAATCATCGCGAGAGTTCTTGATCCGAAGTGCGAGCCGCTTCATCTCCTGCTCTCCTCTGTGCCTTCGAAAAACGGTCGAGCACTGCTGCTCGGGCAAGGCACGTGTTCCAGAATGTCCTTCCAGATGGACAGCCGCTTTGAGCGGGCAGTTCAGCCGCGGATGCTCCGGACAGTCCCGCCCGGAGCGACCGTGCGAAGCTGATGCACCCCGAGAAAGACTGTCAGTAAGGCACATCGCGCCCACACGGCCCATGCTTTTGAAAGACTCGCTCACGGCGTTTGACCGATGATTCGCGCCGCGCGCCTTGACGTTTCGCGCATTCGGCCGACGTTCTCGCCGGTCTTTGTGGACTCTGGTGCTCCCCTCGACCTCCACCAGCTGGCGAATCGATGCCACTCGCACAGGCGGGCGTGTCGCGGTCGCTTTCAATGCTGACCCATGCTTCGCTGCGCGTCATATCGAAGACCTCATGGGGAATCGCCTGATTCCCCCGAGGAGTCCCTCGCTGAGCACATGCAGGCTTGGCGCCGGAGTTGGCTCTCCACCGGCGCAGGGCTGACCGAGTACCCGTCCAGCTCCTCTTGCGCGTCCATCGCGCCGGGGACATCGGATCGCCGCGCACCATGCCACGGACCATTTCACCCGATCTGCCCATCCGGGCCGCGCATCGATCCCCGGCGCAGTTCGCCGCGCTACCGTTCTTGGATGAGGATCCCGCGCCTGCTAAGAACCGGATTGAGCGAAGACTGCGATCATTTGGCCAAACGACAACTCTGAACCGCTCTTGGCATACTATGAGATGTTCCGCAACTTGTCGCGGGAAATGAGAAATGGTGTTGCAGCCAGGATTTGCGCAAAAGAACTATCCCGTCGGCGGCGACCTAGAATAGCGCGCCAATTGTTGTCACAAAGTGGCTCTACGCGCGATGCTTGCGATGGCGCCCCGTTCCGGTCGCGTTCCGCTGCGACCGTCGGTCGCGATTGGCGATAGGACCAAGCAGCAAATCCAATCGTGAACCAGTTCGTTCCATGATCCAGACCGACGGTGTGAATCTACCCGCCCCGGTGCGCAAGAAGCGAGTTTCGTCCCAAGGACTGGCGCGCGGTGCCGACGTGCGACGTCCGTCCTTGCCGCCTACGCTCCGCTCAGCCTTCCTTCCACATCAGGCGCTTCGTGCCCCGGCTACCCATGCACGGAACAAGAGTGTTGCGCCACCGCCAGCCAGAAGCGCCTGCGCGGCGGCCACTCCTCTCGCCGGTGCGGTCGGTCTGCGCTTCATGGTGCTGCTGGTGAGCACATTTGCGTTCGTTGTCACCAAGAGAGCTGTCCCGCAATGACGGCAGTCTTGTTCGCCCCCAACGCTGGACAGGTGGTTCGCGCTTGCGCCCGATCCGGCGTCGTCCAGCCACGGAGACCGGACCCATCCGGGGCCGGGCGCAGCGCCGCGACGCGTGGCTGTGCCACCGCAAGTCCAGGGCGGCAGTGGAAGGATGGGCGGGATCCTTGAATAAAGAGGTAGGCCGCCAGCGTGGCCGAGATCGCGCCGCGATCGTCGGCCAGGCCACTCCGCGGCCAGCAGTGGGCCTTCGGCGCGCGTCTTCTCCAAAGCGGGACCGCGCGCGCCGGGGGTGCTCGCAAACATTGCTTGGGCCAACGCGGCGGGAGCCTCGTCCGCCGCCAAGGCCGCTCGTGTTCGGGATTGGTCGGTTCGCATCCGCGCCCGATCCGGCGCAGTCCAGCCACAGATGCTGGTCTCATCCGAGATTGGGCGCAGCGCCATGCCGACGCTCTACCGAGCCACCATCGTGGGCGACGATGGTGTCCGCCACGTCGCCCCAGCGGGTGAGCTGTCGAGGGCGTCGCGCCGCCTGACCCGGGCAGGGCGTCTTGCCCCGCCCTGATACCGTTGAGCGTACAG
>Ga0335079_10006727_pt1 | contig 13152 bp, 14 predicted proteins | sample Lox_Sample_33_FD_206719 | JGI IMG/M metagenome (GOLD analysis project Ga0335079, IMG submission 206719) | Soil microbial communities from Loxahatchee National Wildlife Refuge, Florida, United States - Lox_Sample_3.3 | ecosystem: Environmental > Terrestrial > Soil > Wetlands | place: USA... | reverse complement strand
CACAAGTAGAGCCGGTGTGCCAGCCGGTGCGCCAGGATGGCGTGAAATCCCGGATAACAAAAGAAGATCTCGATGACGCTCTTGGCCGCTGGATCTTCGCGGAAGATAGTATCGATCTGTTCCCGGATCGTTCGAAACATGGGCGTCCTAGTCAGATGCTGCGAGACCGCAAAAGGATTCCTATCTGCTTATGGTATCGCGACGTGGGCCAGGTCTTCGGCCGGCCCATTGGACGCCGGCGTCTTCGCCCGCAGACGGTGCTCGATCCATCCGAACCACGCCTCCAGCCCGACCCCCGTCACGCACGACGTCTCCAGAATCTCCAGTCCCGGGTGGATTGTGCGAGCGTTCGCCTTGGCGGCGTCGATGTCGAATGACACATGCGGCAGCAGGTCGATCTTGTTCAGCACCATCAGGCTCGACTTCCGAAAAGCGCCGGGGTATTTCAACGGCTTATCGTCGCCCTCGGTCACGCTCAGAATCACGACCTTCGCGTCTTCGCCCAAATCATAGCTGGTCGGGCACACCAGGTTTCCGACGTTCTCAATAATCAGCAGATCGAGCTGGCCGGGATCCCAGCCTTCGATCGCCCTCTCCACCATGCGCGCATCCAGATGGCAGGCGCCCGCCGTCGTGATCTGCCGTACCGGAAATCCGAAGCGCGCCAGACGTCGGGCGTCATTGTCCGTCTGGATATCGCCCGTAAGCACCGCCACCCGCATATCGCGCGGAAACGCCTCCAGCGTCCGCTCAAGCAGCGACGTCTTGCCCGACCCCGGAGAACTGATGCAGTTCAGCACCAGAACGCCGCCCTGCTCAAACCGCCCCCGCAGCGATTGCGCCATCCGGTCATTTTCACTCAGAACCTTTTTCTCGATTGAAATCCGTTCCATCGGATTCCTCCAATTCCAGGTAGGCGATATCCAGATCGGTCGCGCGCGGCCGAAAATCGATAGCCACGTCGAGCGGTTCCAGATCCGTGCCTTTCGTCAGCACTTCCAGGCAGAACCGCAGCGATTCGGTGTCCACGCCTGCCCATTCGCCCAACCTCATCCCAATCTTGCTGACGTGCGCGCCGGGATGCTTGGGAATCTCCCGCCGCACCGCCTCAATCACCGCCCCTGCAATGCTCATCTCGTGCATCAGCAGATCCTCGGCAGTTGGTCGCCCGCCAACATATCCACAATCCGCGTGGTCCCAAAGCTGCTTCGCAGCACGACCAGCCCGGGATGCTTTTCACTCACGGTTCCGATGAGCGCCGCATCGCGCCCCAACGGATGCCGCTGCATGGCGGCCAGAACCGCCTCCGCCGCATCCGGCGCGACAAACGCCACCAGCTTGCCTTCGTTCGCGACGTACAGCGGATCGAGCCCCAGCATCTCGCACGCGCCGCGCACCTCTTCCCGCACCGGAATCGCTGCCTCTTCCAGTTGGATGGATACGCCGGCACGCGCCGCAATCTCGTTCAACGTGCTGGAAAGCCCGCCACGCGTCGGATCGCGCAGACACCGGATCTCCCGCGACACCGCCAGCATATCCGCCACGAGCCCGTGGAGCGGCGCCGAGTCGCTGGCGAGTTCCGTCTCGAAGCGAATGCCTTCCCGCTCCGCGAGGATGGCAATTCCGTGATCGCCCACGTAACCGGAGAGCAGAATGCGGTCGCCGGGATGCACGCGAGTGGGCGACAGCCGCACCCCGTCCGGTACCAGTCCGATCCCCGCCGTGTTGATGAAGAGCGCGTCGCCGCAGCCCTTCTCGACCACTTTGGTGTCGCCGGTCACGATCTCCACCGGCACCGCCTCGGCCGCGCGGCCCATCGATTCGGCCACGCGTTTCAGCACTGCCGTGTCCAGCCCTTCTTCGAGAATGAATCCCGCGCTCAGAAACTGCGGAACCGCGCCGCCCATCGCCAGGTCGTTCACCGTGCCGTGTACGGCCAGAGACCCGATATCGCCGCCCCGGAAGAACAGCGGCTTCACCACGAAGGAATCGGTGGTGAACGCGAGGCGCGAGCCGCCCACCTCGACCACCGCCTGGTCGTCCATCTGGTTCAGAATCGGGCTGCGGAAGAACGGCAAGAAGACCTCGCGGATTAGTTCCGCGCTGAGTTTGCCGCCCGATCCGTGCCCGAGCAGAACGCGATCTTTCGCTGCTATCGGGACTGGACACGCAATCATCGCGCCGCCCCCGCCAAATCATGCCGCCGGTATTGGTAATACGCCGCGCACGCCCCCTCGCTCGACACCATGGGCGCACCCAAGGGGGTCTCCGGGGTGCAACGCCCGCCGAATGCCGGGCAGTCCACCGGCTTCGTCAATCCCTGCAAAACCTGCGCGCTGATGCACTCCGCCGGCTCCACCGCCGTGATCGTTTCGACGGCGAAAACCTTCTCCGCATCCTGCGCCGCATACTCAGCCCGCAGCCGATACCCGGATTGCGCGATTGGCCCGATCCCGCGCCAGTTCCGGTCCGTCACCTCGAACACCTCCGCCATGCGCCGCTGCGCCGCGTCGTTTCCGAGCCGGGTTACGCTCCGTACGTATTGGTTTTCCACCTTCACACGGCCTTGCTCGAGCTGCTCCACCAGCATCAGAATCGCTTCCAGCAGATCGAGCGGCTCAAATCCCCCCACCACGACCGGGACCTGGTATTCCCGTGCCAGTTCCTCGTACTCGCTGTAGCCCATGACGGTGCAGACGTGACCCGGCGCGATAAACCCTTGGACGCGGTTGCTCCGTGACTCCAGCAGCAGGCGAATGGCCGGCGGGACCAGGACATGTGAAACCAGCACCGAGAAATTTCGCAGCCCTTCCCGCTTCGCCTGCCAGACCGCCATGGCGTTCGCCGGCGCCGTGGTCTCGAATCCCACCGCGAAGAACACCACACGCCGCTCGGGATTCTCCCGCGCCAGTCGTAGTGCCTCCATCGGCGAATACGCGATTCGTACATCCCCGCCCGAGGCTCTCACCCGGAACAAATCGCTCGACGATCCCGGAACCCGCAGCATGTCGCCATAGGAAACAAAAATGACCTCCGGCAGAGAAGCAATGGCGATCGCTTTATCGATGATCTCGAGCGGCGTCACGCACACCGGGCATCCCGGCCCGTGCACGAGTTCCACCTCCGGCGGCAGCAATTCCTCAATTCCGTACTTCATGATCGTGTGGGTTTGCCCGCCACAGATTTCCATCAGGACCCAGTGCCGCGAGACCGTGCGCCGGATTTTCTCGAGGAGCGCTTTCGCGAGCCGCGGATCCCGGTATTCGTCCACGTACTTCACGCATCCTCCCGGCCCATCTCCTCGAGCAGGCGATACGTCCGGATCGCCTCCTCGGGATCGAGGCGGCTGATGGCAAATCCAACATGGACAACGACGAAATCGCCCAGCCGGGCTTCGGGAACAAAATCGAGGCACGCCTCGCGGGTCACGCCGCCGAACTGCACCCGGCCTATGCGGATCCCGTCAATCTCCTTCGTCTCGATAATCTTTCCAGGTACCGCGAGGCACATGCTTGCTCTCACCCCGCCATTTGCCTTATTGTTCTGGCTTGCGGCGTATATTCACGGTTCACGGCATCGTCCAGGGCGTCGGCTTTCGTCCCTGGATCTATCACTTGGCCCTCCAGCACCAGCTCCGGGGCTTCGTGCGCAATTCCACCCTCGGCGTCACCATCGATGTCGAAGGATCCGCCGACTCGCTGGTTGAGTTTGAAGCCGAATTCCATAGCCATCCACCGCCCTTGGCCCACATCGACGAAATCACCATTGAGGACCTTGAACACTTTAATTATACGGATTTTCGAATTCTGGAGTCAAAAGACGCTGCCGGCGAGTTTGTGCTGGTCCCGCCGGACATCGCCACCTGCCCGGACTGTCTCGCGGATCTGCAAGACCCCGCGAACCGCCGGTACCGGTATCCGTTCACCAACTGCACCAACTGCGGCCCGCGGTACACCATCATCCGGGACATTCCATACGATCGTCCGAAGACCACTATGGTCGACTTTGCCCAGTGTCCGGATTGCGAGCGGGAGTATCACGATCCGGCCAATCGGCGATTCCACGCCCAGCCCAACGCCTGCCCGCGTTGCGGCCCGTGGGTGGAGTTGTGGGATCGCGAAAAGATGATCGGGGATCGTGCCGCCGCCATCGACCACGCCCGGCAGTTGCTCCGCTCCGGCGCGATCCTCGCCATCAAAGGCTTGGGCGGATTTCATCTCGCCTGTGATGGCACTAACGACGAAGCGGTCAGCCAACTCCGCGAGCGAAAGCGGCGCACCGCGAAACCGTTCGCCCTCATGGCGCCTAACCTCGACAGTGTTGCGGAATTCTGCATGTTGAATGACCGTGAGCGCGCCGCCCTTACCGGTATTCGCCGTCCCATCGTGCTGCTGGAACGGCGCCATCCCAGCCGCATTTCCCCTCAAGTGGCTCCGGGCACCCACACCCTCGGGGTGATGCTGCCCTACACGCCCCTTCATCATCTGCTGTTCGAGGAGCCGGGCTTTGAGGCGCTGGTGATGACCTCGGGGAATGTCAGCGAAGAGCCCATCGCCTACCGCAACGAGGAAAGATCGACACGCCTGCATCCGCTCGCTGATTTCTTCCTGCTGCACAACCGCAAGATTCATACGCGCGCTGACGATTCGGTGGTGCGCGTTTTTGAAGACCGCGAACGGACCGTGCGGCGCTCTCGCGGTTTTGCTCCGCTTCCCATCGATCTGGGTTACGAGGTGAAACCGGTGCTGGCCTGCGGCGGTGAGCTCAAAAACACGTTCTGCCTCACCAAGGAGCACTACGCCATCCTCAGCCAGCACATCGGGGATCTGGAGAATCTGGAGACCCTGGAGTTTTTCGAGGAAGTCCTCGACCACATGAAACGGTTCTTCCGCGTCGAGCCGAGAGCAATAGCGCACGATCTGCACCCGCAATACCTCACCACGCGCTTCGCCCTCCAATTGCCGGATGTAGAGAAAATCGGTGTTCAGCATCACCACGCCCACGTTGCCGCTTGCATGGCCGAAAACCGGCTACGCGAAAAGGTGATCGGGGTGGCCCTGGACGGCACGGGCTACGGTACGGACGGCAAGATCTGGGGCGGGGAATTCCTGGTCTGCGACTTCGGCGGTTTTGAGCGCCGGTTCCACTTCCGATACGTGCCTCTTCCCGGCGGAGATACCGCGATCCGGCAGCCGTGGCGCGTGGCCTTGAGCTATTTGCGCGATGCCGACCTGCAGCCGCTGCACACGCTGGACCGGGTTCCGGTCAATGAGCGTCAAGTGGTCGAAGCCATGCTGACCCGCGGTATCAACGCGGTCGACACCTCGTCGTGCGGGCGTCTCTTCGACGCGGTTTCCGCAATCCTGGGCATTCGACTAGAGACTTCGTATGAGGGCCAGGCGGCGATCGAGTTGGAAGCCCTGGCCGCGCCGGAGATCACCGACTCATACCCCTTTGCGCTAACGGATATCACCGTGGATTTTCGCGAAACCATCCGTGCATTGGTGCGGGATATCGGCGAACCGCATCGGGCATCCGCCTGTTTTCACAACACAGTCGCCGAGGCGATCGCGGAAGCCTGCCGTCGACTTGCGCAGGCCGATCGCATCCAGCGTGTCTGCCTGTCCGGCGGAACCTTCCAGAATCTCTATCTACTGAAACGGACGGTCCAATTACTGCGCAGCGCCGGCCTCGAAGTGTACCTGCACGCGAAGGTGCCGCCCAATGACGGCGGCCTCTGCCTGGGTCAGGCGATGGTTGCGAATGCCACACTCTAAGCAGGGTTTTCGGCGGAATTGAACGCGTTTTCGTCGCGGCACTCACGTACATGAGGAGTTGCCGCGCTTCAGCGCACATTGTTCCGATTTGGTGCCCCCGACTTCTGTCCGTAGCGCGCGTGTGCATATTTCTTCTGGCGATTCCGCTGGCGGCGCAATTCCGCGCCAGCATCACGGGAAAAGTCCTCGATGCATCGGGCGGGCTCGTGTCAGGAGCCGAGGTCACGGTCAAGAACCTGGAAACGAATCGCACTCAATCGGCTGTCACCAGCGATGAGGGCGTGTATCGAATCTCCGAACTGCCGCCCGGCAATTATACGGTCGAAGCGACGGCGAAGGGGTTCAAAAAAGCTACTCTGGGACCGGTGACGGTGAATGCGGAGGAGCCACTGACGGCCGATGTTCGCCTGGAACCGGGGGAGATCACGCAGACAGTCACGGTTACGGCGGAGTCCTCGATCGCGCTGCAGACCGAAAATGCCAGCGTCGGCGGGACGATCAGCAGCACGCAGGTGCAGAGCCTGCCTCAATATGCACGTGATCCCTATCAACTGCTCCGCACCGTGCCGGGGGTGATCGGAGACGCGGGACGTGATGGATCGGGGGCCTCGTCGCGCACAACGATGGCGTAAACCGGTGGATCCTGCCACGTGCCTGTACACTGGAAGCCAAGCTTTTCTTTGTAATAGGCAAGAGTGCCGGAAATGTCCATGGTAAAGAATTGCGGCGCGATGCGACGGATCATGGGCCAAGTTTACTGCAGAAGAACGCGAGGGTGCTGATGGCGACGCCACTCCTGGCGTAACCTGTAACACATGCTCACCCACTTTCCCCAAGCGGTTCCTGAGATTCCGGTTAGCCATGTCGACAAGGCCGCCGAGTATTACGTGAATGTTCTCGGGTTCCATTTCGACTGGGGTGATGACGCGGGCGGGATCGGGGGCATCTCGCAAGGGGACTGCCGCATATTTCTGACCAATGCACCGTTCCGTCAATCCTACGGCAATGGCGGTCCCATCATCGTCTGGCTGAATCTGGACAGCAAGCACGAAGTCGACGAACTTTACCATCGCTGGCGGGAGGCGGGGGCGAAGATCCTCGCGGAGCCGGAGGATAAGCCGTGGAACTTGCGCGAGTTCAGGGTCGCCGATCTGGACGGCAATCAGCTCCGCGTGTTCTACGACTTCGCTTGGGAATTGCGGCGCGACCAAGCGTCATCGCGTAGCGATGCTCGATCGAGCTAATGCGCCGCGGCCGGTTCTTCGGTGCCCGTCATCGCCGGCGGGTGCGCGCCGGGCGGGATCGGGGCCAGCATGTCCTCTTTGCGCTTGACGAGAGTGGACGTGTTGTAGCTGGCGACCTCAAAACCGTGTCCGTGCGTGATGGCATCGGTCGGACATGCTTCCACGCAATAGCCGCAAAAGATACAGCGGTTGTAGTCGATGTTGTAGACTTTGGCGTAGCGTTCGCCGCCCGAAATCCGGACCGTATCTGTGTTCTCCGCGGCTTCGATGTAGATGCAGTCGGCCGGGCACGCCGCCGCGCACAGGAAGCATGCGACACACTTCTCCAGCCCGTTTTCGTCGCGCTGCAACACGTGGGCGCCACGATACCGTTCCTCGAATTTGGGCGGCTCGTCGGGATAATTCTCGGTGACGGTCGGAGACATCATCTCCTTGAAGGTGATGCCCAAACCCTTTGCGATCGCACCCGCAGTGCTCAGGATATTGATTTTTTCAGCCATCGGTCTTTTTCCATCTTAGCGTGACCCCGCACGGGGGCCTAATTGCGAGATCCTCAACCCGATTTGGCCTCCGGAACCGAGTCTCCGGTCCGAAAGGGGTCGATTCCGGCACGCGCGCCCAACCGCGCGATTTCCGCCTTGTGCCATCCTTCGGATACGTGCGAAACCACGCCATCGGCTTCCACCACGAACAGAGTCGGCACCGAGGAAATGCCGAACGCATTGCTCACCGGAAAACCACTCGCTTCGGTGTCGAGCAGAGTCGGAAACGTGATGCCGAAGTGGCGGTTGAAATCCCGCGTATCTTCCAGGCAGTTTTGCGAGATGCCGTACACGGGGAGCCGGCCAGGCGACTGGATGCGTTCCAGATAAGGAAATGTGAGCTGGCAAACCGGGCAGTTCACCTTGAAGAAGGCCAGCACGGCCGGACCCTGCGCCGTGATCTCGCTCAGGCTGGTTTCCTTGCCATCGAGCCGCGCCAGCGTGAATTCGCCGATCCGTGCGCCCGCCTGAAGCAGCTTCCGGTGGTGTCCGTGGGTCATGGGGCCTACTCGGTCTTTTTCATCTGCTGCACGAAATCCAGGATATCGAAGGTTTTGATCTTGCGGTCGGGGTAGTAGCTGTTGACCGCATCCTGCTCATCGTTGAAGATCTCAAACACTGTGGCCAGCTTGGTCATCACCAGCAACTCGATATTGCGGCGGTTGAGGTTCAGCAGCTTCATGTTGCCACTGTTTTTTCGCAGGCTGGTGGCCGACACAACCAGAGCGCCGAGGCCCGTGCTGTCGATGTAGTCGACTCCTTCCAGGTTGGCCACCAGGTTGTGCACCCCGCTTTGGACCACGGAATCGATTTTGTCGCGGAAGGCGGTGACTTCGTCGCCTGCCTTGAGCCGGCCTTTCAGGTCCAGGATGAGGACCCCTTCGCGCTCCCGTTGCGTGATGTCCAGCGCCATGTTCGAGTTCCCCTCATTGTATGCATTTGGCCGGCTTCGGCGCAGCACTTCCTGGCTGGCGACGGGTTTTGCCTGAGTATGGGACACTGGCAGGGTAAAGCCGCATGGAAAACTCCGACGCCCGGGCGGCGTTCCGTTATCCCAATTTCCGCTCCTATCTCGGTTTCCGGGTTCTGTCCGTTCTGTCGTCGGAAATGCTGGCGGTGGCGGTGGGCTGGCAGGTCTTTGAGCTGACGCACCGCCCGCTCGATCTGGGGCTGGTCGGGCTGGCCCAGTTCCTTCCCGGCATTCTGCTGTTTCTCGTGGCTGGTCACGCAGCGGATCGCATTCCGCGCCGGACCATTCTGCTGGTTTGTCTGAGCGCGTTTTCGGTTGCTTCGCTGCTGCTGCTGGTGTTTACGCTGCAGGGTCTGACTCAGGTTTATCCCATTTACCTCGTTCTTCTCCTCAACGGAACGGCGCGCGCGTTCAGCCAGCCGGCTTCGCAAGCCCTGCTGCCGATCCTCGTCGACGAAAAGCACTTCGCGAACGCAGTCGCCTGGAGCGCCTCGTCGTTTCGGACGGCCAATATTCTAGGCCCGATCGCGGGTGGATTGCTATATGGCTTCACGAGCAGCCCGGCCCCGGTCTACGCGGTCGCCGTCATTTCGTACCTCGCCGCGCTGGTGATGATGGTCCGCGTTCAGCTTCAAGCCGCGCCGCGTCCCCGTACGCCGGCTTCGCTGGCGATGATTCTGGATGGCTTCCGGTATCTCTGGAGCAACAAGCTGATCTTGGGAGCGATTTCGCTGGATCTGTTTGCGGTGCTCCTGGGGGGCGCCACCGCGCTGCTGCCGGTCTATGCCAGCGACATTTTGAAGGTGGGCGCCACCGGGCTGGGGGTTTTACGCTGCGCGCCGGGTTTGGGTGCGGTGGTGACCGCGGTAGCGCTGGCGCATCGGCCGCTTGGGCGCAACCAGGGTGTCTTCATGCTCTGGTGCGTCTTCGGATTTGGGCTGTTCACCATCGTTTTCGGGGTTTCTCACGATTTCACCTTATCGTTTGCCGCACTCGCTCTCACTGGCGCCACCGACATGGTGAGTGTGGTGGTGCGCTCGACGATGGTGCAACTCGGCACGCCGGATCACATGCGCGGCCGCGTCAGCGCCGTGAACACGATGTTCATTGGCGCGTCCAACGAGTTCGGTCAATTCGAATCCGGCATCACAGCGCAATGGTTCGGAACTATTCCGGCGGTGGTGATCGGCGGAATTGGAACGATTGTGGTGGTGGCGCTCTGGGCGAAAATGTTTCCGGAATTGCGAAGCGCTCCGGAAGAAGTCACCGCCGCGAGCTAGCAGTCTGCAAAATCACCATCTCACTTGTGACGCCTGGGCCCAGCCCTGCTGGCCCGCCATTGCTCCTGCCAGGACCAAGAGACGTACCACGGTCTTCTTGCGCGCGCGAACCCGTACCGCGGTGCCGGGCTGCACCGTGAAGAGCGACCCCGTCCGGATCAGCTGGTTGAGCCTGCCGGGATGGTGTGATACCTCGAGACCAGACTTTAGATCACGGGCCAATACGGCAACTCGCCCGTCGCCTTCCAAGTGCGCAACCGCATCCGACACTTGGATCAGCGGAGGCGGTGTCGTCTGCTCGCTGACAGGCGCGGCTGCTGGTTTCAAATCGGTTGCGGGTTGCTCAGCCGCGCGACTCCTATGGACCGCCCGCCGCGAAGCGATGGACTGACTGCGCGTGTGTGGCCGATGGACTGAGAAGAAGAATCCGACGGCCGCCAGACCGATCGCCAGTAGCCCCGCCCACGCCGCGCCTCGTTTGGGTGCCGTCACGATGACGTCTTTCGGCGCCCTGGAGATCTTCTCAGAGATCGTCTGGCTTTTCGATGAGGTGCCCTTCCGGAACTCCCGCAGGTCATACGCGACTCGCCGTCCGCAGTCCAGGCAGGCCGCAAAGCTCTCGCCATTGAGAGTCATCGGCCGGCCCAGGCGCCGGTGCGAGCACTGAAACACTCGATTCAGAATTCTTTCCAGCACCGGGCTGGTAGATGTCGTCCCGACGGTAGCGTGTCCTTTTTCGCCCATGGCCTGCGTAATTCCGGTTGCTCGATACTTGTAGCACGCCGGGTTCGATGCTGAACAGTTGCCGGGAAGGAGTGCCGCGTGTGATGTCGAATGGCAGTTCGCCGCTCCGGTAAATTCCCCGTACCTCATCGTGAGGTGACGGCTGTTTCGACAGACGATGCAACCCGGTGATAGGAGTTCGTTCTCACCAGCGGCCGACAACGGAAAATTATGTAGGGCGACTTGGTAGGCCGCGGCCTCTGGCAATCGGCCTGGCCCCTTCGAACCAACTCACTGCGGCAGGCTGCTAGTGGGCATCGCGGATCTCACTCGCGTGTGAGGCAACGGCTCTCCATCCGGTTGAGGTCCTGACGAACACATCCGTGAAGCGCAACTGGGTCGTTACGAGCTTCCCGTCGACCCGGCCGGTCGCGGTGTTCCGCCCAGTGACCACCGCCGTCGAGCCATACAATCGGACGCGAAGGTCATCGAACGTGGAAGACTCGACGAAACGGCTCCTGTTTTCAAAGTAGGCGCGCAACACCATATCGCGCGAGAGAACATCGCCGGCGGCAACGGTGACACTCCACTCTGGCGCCAGAATCTTTTCGATCGAAGCCCTATCTCTATCCGGCCAAGCGCGTGCAAGTGTTTGTTCGATCCCGATCAAGTCCGCTTCGGCTAACGACCGCTGTTTCTGCTGTGCACCGGTGTCGAACAAAGGAATAAGTAGCGAAAACGCTGCAAGAACACACGACTTACCCATGGACTGCAACGTATCTCTTTGTCTAGCGGGATGCAACTCCCAGAAGCCACGGGGCGCTGCTGCGAGCCGTCAGGGCCGCGGAGTATCGTCCACCCGCACCGAGGCGAGCGTGCCAGTCATGCGCATTTCGCGTGCGCCATTGGTGAGCACGACCAGCAGCTTTCCGTCATCCTGGGTTGCGCCGCGGCCGGTATAGATTTCGTCCTCCGTCCGCAGCCGGAGATCGCTCAGGCGAAGGCGCGGTGATGCTTGCGTCCAGCTCAAGGCGTACGTTCCAGAAGCTGAACGCCACGGCGCCAGCGTGCCAAAATCCAGGGCGGTTCCGCTGAAGGTTCCGTCTGATTTCAGGTTCGCGAGCAACTGCGAACCGGTGCCCGAAGTCTCGAGGGTTCCTTCCGCGTCCAGCGTGCCCGACTGCCAGCCCAGACCGCTCAGCTTTCCGGTGAAGCTATAAACGGGACTCCGGCCGCGCAGGCTCACCCCCAGCGCGCCGGCGACCGTGGCACGGTCAAGCTGCGCCTGGATCGCAGTGAGGTCCACGCGTGTCACGTCCCACAGCAAGCGCGCGCGCACGTTGTCGAGCCGCGCGCTACCCAATTGCAGCGTGTCAATCTGCAACGAGCCTTCCATCTTTAGCTGGCGGAAAAATTCGGGGAGGGCGCTGCGGCCGAGCGCGCGCGCGATCAGGCCCGGACTGTGCCGGAGCACCGGCGCCAGCTCGGCCTCCAGATCGGCGGCATCGAGCTGCACGGTGTGAAGCCGCAGCCGGTGCGGGCGGACGGCATCCGGATCGTAGCGGTATTCGCCGGCGAGCGCAATGTTGCCGGCTTGCGCTTCCAAATGATCCAGAACGACCCGCGGACCGTCAATCCGCACACGCGCCGAGGCAATATCGAGAGGATCGGCCAGCCCGGGGACGGAAATATGGGCGCCGGCGATCTCGAGTGCGCCATTCCACTCCGCGCTCTCGGCGGTGCGATGATACCGAAGTTGCCCCTGCCATTGGCCGGTGCCTACCTGCTCGAGCCAGGGCACCGCGGCCAGCGCCACCTGCGCTCGCAACGATTCCACCTTCATGCCATCGGTCGAGATCGCCAGGTCCAACGTGTTCGCGTTCATCGCGTAATCGGCTTCGACACGGGCCTCATCCTGATCGGAAGTGTGGACCACCGCCGGCGAAAGCCGCACGTGCCCGTGATCCACCAGCAGGTAAGCCTGGTCGAATCGCACCGGCGGCGAGTCGGGGATCGTGACCGCGGTATCGTGCAATGCGAGCTGCCCTTGAAAACTGCCTTCACCGGAATAGCCGATCGCCCCGTCGATGGTTCCTCCGAGCTGCAGCTTGGGAGGCAATTGCGCGCCCATATGCCGGGCCAGTTCCAAAACCGGAGCGGCGGGAAACCGATTCCAGTTGGCGGTCACGGCCCAATGCGGACGGGTGAGGTAATCGCTCGCACGAAAATGGACCGTCACCGGTACGACCGAAGAAGTCGACTGCAATTCGAGCTGCTGGGCCACGAGATTCAGCCGCCCGCGAAGATCAAGTGGCCAACCCGCGCCGCCGGGCGGCAGCAGGTCCCAGCGGTGCACGTCTTCGATCGTGAGGCGGCCCAGAATCCCGATGCCGTCGATCGGTCCGGCCAGGTGCAGCCGCGACGAGATCGTGCCGTGGATGCCGCCGGCCTGGCCGCGCACCAACGCCGTAAGATCGCCGAGAGCGGCCCGATCGAGTTGCAGGTTCAGATCGACGCGCTCCGGCGCGACGTACCACTTCCCGCTCAGCGTGAACCCGCCGAGGCCTTGCGCCGGGCGGTCCGCGCGCGCCGCTTGCGCCTCGCATGATACCTTCC
>Ga0335079_10006724_pt1 | contig 13154 bp, 10 predicted proteins | sample Lox_Sample_33_FD_206719 | JGI IMG/M metagenome (GOLD analysis project Ga0335079, IMG submission 206719) | Soil microbial communities from Loxahatchee National Wildlife Refuge, Florida, United States - Lox_Sample_3.3 | ecosystem: Environmental > Terrestrial > Soil > Wetlands | place: USA... | reverse complement strand
ACGCTGTGGTACTACGACGAGCTGGTGAAGGCATTCCGGGCCGCGCCGCCCGATGCGCGGGTCGACCCGCTGGTGAACGAGCTCGACCGGGTGGTGCGGGCGCTGCATCGCAAAGCTGCCGGCGTCCCGTAAAAACAACAGATCCGCCCGTTGGGGGTAATCTCCGCCGACCCCAAGGTTTTCCCCGTTCACTGTAAATCATTGCCGGTGAACGCCCAAGTCTGCTAATTTATTGCGGATAAGGACGTTCTGCGCCCCCATCCCAAGTGCGGCGTAGCCCCTGTAGACCACCAGAAGGAGCGGTAATTTGAGTTCCCAAGAGCGTTTCCTGTTTACCTCTGAGTCCGTTACCGAAGGTCATCCCGACAAAATCGCCGACCAGATTTCTGACGCCATCGTCGACGCTTGCCTGGCCGAGGATCCCTATAGCCGGGTCGCCTGCGAGACTTTGATGACCACCGGATTGGCGTTTATCGCCGGTGAGATCACCACCAAGGCTTACGTGGATTTCCCCGCGATCGTGCGCGGCACGGTCATGTCGGTGGGTTACACCGACGCCGCCTACGGCTTCGATCACGAGACCTGCGCCGTGATCTCTTCGATCCACGAACAGAGCCCCGATATCGCCATGGGCGTGGACCCGGGCGGCGCCGGCGACCAGGGCATGATGTTCGGCTATGCCTCGAACGAGACGGAGGAGTTGATGCCTCTGCCCATCACCCTGGCGCACCGGCTCACCCACCGCCTCGCCGAGATCCGCAAGAACGGCCAGCTCGAGTGGCTGCGCCCCGACGGCAAATCCCAGGTCACCGTGGAATACGACCAGAACCACCGCCCCGCGCGCGTGGACGCCGTGGTCGTTTCCACCCAGCACTCAGAGGTAGTGGACAACAAGAAGATCCGCGCGGAGGTGCTGCAGCACGTGATCCAGGCCGTCCTTCCGCCGAACATGCTGGACGCCGACACCAAGTACCACATCAATCCCACCGGACGGTTCGTGGTTGGTGGTCCCATGGGCGACACCGGCCTGACCGGCCGCAAGATCATTGTGGACACCTACGGCGGTATGGGCCGCCACGGCGGTGGCTGCTTCAGCGGCAAAGATCCGACTAAGGTGGATCGCTCTGCCTGTTACATGGCGCGCTATATTGCCAAGAACATCGTGGCCGCCCGCCTGGCTGATCGTTGCGAAGTGCAACTTGCCTATGCCATCGGCGTGGCCGAGCCGGTCAGCGTTATGGTAGATACCTTCGGCACCGGCAAGGTCACGGAAGGCAAGCTGGTCGAGCTGGTGCGCAAGAATTTCCAGCTCACCCCGAAGGGCATCATCGAATCCCTGCGGCTGCGCCGTCCCATCTACAAAAAGACCGCGGCCTACGGCCACTTCGGACGCAAGGATCCCGACTTCACCTGGGAAGCGACGGACAAAGCCGCCGCTCTCGCCGACCAGGCCGGGCAGAAGGTCAGGGAATCGGCCGTTGCCAAGTGACATCCGACCGGCAGGAGCTGTGGATTTCTTCTGCTCCTGCCGGTTTGAATTTTCGAGTATTCTTGCATTCCAAGAAACACAGCAATTAAACGTGAACGAGCGTAAAGGCTCGCATAAAGGAAATCATGTCGACCATTTCCCAGATTAAAGGCGATGTAAGGAATCTCGACCTGGCGGACCAGGGCAAGAAGCGCATCGAGTGGGCCAACCAGTCGATGAAGGTGTTACAGCTTATCCGCAAGGAGTTCATCAAGCATCAACCGCTGAAGGGAGTGCGGATCTCGGCCTGCCTGCACGTGACCTCCGAGACCGCCAACCTCGCCATTACCCTGCGCGATGGCGGCGCCGACTGTGTGGTTTGCGCCTCTAACCCGCTTTCCACCCAGGACGAAGTGGCGGCGTCGCTGGTCCGTGACTACGGCATCCCGGTGTTTGCCATCAAGGGCGAGGACAACGAGACGTACTATCAGCACATTCTGGCGGCGCTGGACCACCGCCCGCAGATCACGATGGATGACGGCGCCGATCTGGTCACCACGCTGCTCACCAAGCGCCCGGGCGATGCTGTTGGTGTAATCGGAGGCACCGAGGAGACCACTACCGGCGTCATCCGGCTGCGCGCGATGGCCAAGGAAGGTGTGCTGCAGTATCCGATTATCGCGGTCAACGACGCCCTCACCAAGCACATGTTCGACAACCGCTACGGCACTGGGCAGTCCACCATTGACGGCGTGGTGCGCTGCACCAATGTGCTGCTGGCCGGATCGAAGTTCGTGGTCGCCGGTTACGGCTGGTGCGGACGCGGACTGGCCATGCGAGCCCGCGGCATGGGGGCGGACGTCATCGTCACCGAAGTTGACCCCACGCGCGCGTTGGAAGCGGTGATGGACGGTTTCCGCGTCATGTCCATGGCGGAGGCGGCTCGCATCGGCGAAGTATTCGTCACCGTCACCGGCAACAAGTCGGTGATCGCGCGCGAGCACTTCGAGCTCATGCGAGATGGCGCCATACTCGCCAACTCCGGCCACTTCAACGTCGAGATCGACATTCCGGCGCTGGAGGCCATGGCTTCTTCCCGACGTCCGACCCGCGAGTTCGTCGAGGAATACGTGATGAAGGATGGCCGCAAGCTTTACCTGCTGGGCGAAGGCCGGCTCATCAACCTGGCCGCCGCCGAGGGCCATCCCGCCAGTGTGATGGACATGAGCTTCGCCAACCAGGCGCTCGCCGCCGAGTATCTGGTCGGCCATCACGCCCAGATGGAGAAGAAGGTCTACGCCGTGCCCGAGGAGCAGGATAGGCGCGTGGCCCGGTTGAAGCTGGAGTCCATGGGCATCCGCATCGACCGCCTGACGCCGCAACAGGAAGAGTACCTGGCGAGCTGGTCAGAAGGAACGTAGGCTTTATCGCCGCGGATTCATGCGGACTGGTCGGTAATCAAGCCGCGGATTTGCGTGATCGAACGCTGAGAAGCACCGAAGTCTGCGTTCACCCCCGTGAATTCGCGGCGTCTTTATTCTTCGTGGACGGAAGCCTCAAAACGCGGTATCGTCAGGCTTGTCGTGCGGCTCAAGATCAGTACCCGCCAGGTTGAGAGCGTTATCATCATAGACTGCTACGGCCACCTTGTCTTTGGTGATGAGACCACTTTGCTGCGCGAACAGGTGAAGGCCTTGCTGCGCACCAACCCCCACATTGTGCTGAACCTCCGGGACCTGACCTTCATGGACAGCTCCGGGATGGGCGCTCTCATCGAGCTTTTCACTTCTGCGCAAAAGGCGGGAGGGTGCCTGAAGCTCGCCAGCTTGAGCAAGCACATCCGCGACGCCCTGACCATTACCAAGCTGGTGATGGTCTTCGAGGTATTTCCCGACGAGTTTGGCGCCACGGCGTCGTTCCGGCCGCAGCCGGTCTAAACGGCCGCAGCCGATGCCCGCCTTGAAAACCATCAACCTGGAAGAGGGACGTCCCTCCGTCGCGTCGGCCAGTTCGCGCCTGCGCGACCAGTTGCGGCTGGCCCGCGAGCAGAACTTTGCCGCGGTGAAGGTGATCCACGGCTACGGATCACACGGCGTCGGCGGCGAGCTGCGGATCGCCATCCAGGGAATGCTGGCGCGCATGGTGCAGAACGGAGACATTGTCGCTTTTGTCGCGGGCGAGGAGTGGCGCATCTCCGACGACACCACGTGGCGCCTGATCCAGCGCCATCGCGAACTCAAGCAGGATCGCGATCTGGGCAAGGGAAACAAGGGGATTTCCCTGGTGGTGCTTGGTTAGTGGAGAAAGTTGAGATAGCAGCGCTGCGGCCCTACAGAAGAACCTTTTGCTCCAGGTCCCGCGCCGCCTGCAGAAGGCTGTCTGGTTTGCCGAGATCGCGCCAGTAATATTCATCGGCGCGAAAGGCGAGGATTCTTTCTCCCTGGGCAGCGAGGCGTAAGTAAGCGGGGACGATGGAGAAAACTCCCTCTTCACTCAACATCGCCAGCAGGCGAGGCGAAACAACGTGGATGCCGCAAAAACCGAATGCCTGCGGCTGCAGTGACTGACGAACCAATTCAGGTTCCCTGTCGCGCCCCGAACGCCCGCAGAACTGGAGCTGCTCGTCAAAGAGCAGGTATCGGGAAGTTTCCCGGTCCTGCACCGCTAAAGTAGCCAGGGCCTGATGCTCAGCATGAAACTGCATCATGCGCTGGAGATCGATGGTGCTAATGACATCGACATTGTGCAGGATAAACGGCTCTTCCGAGGAGTCTTTCAGAAAAAACCAGGCGGCCTTCTTGAGCCCGCCCCCGGTGTCGAGTAGAAGCTCCTCACGAGAAATTTCAATCCGCATGCCGAAGCCATCGTTGGTTTTCAGATATTCCACGATCATGTCGGCAAAGTGATGCGCGTTGACGATAACCTCGCGAATCCCAAACGTGCGCAGGCGGGAAAGTGTGATCTCGAGCAGCGTGCGGCCCGCGACTTCCACGAGCGCTTTGGGGCGATCGTCAGTGAGCGGCCGCAAGCGCGTGCCTAGGCCGGCGGCCAGGATCATGGCTTTCATTTGTCAGGATTCTCCAGCTCAAGATGCCGCAGCGCCACCTCCACGCCGTTCTGGCTGCGTAGGTGCTCCGCCAATCGCTCAGCGAGATATACCGAGCGATGCTGGCCCCCGGTGCAGCCGAACGAGACCATCAAGCTCTTGAAGCCGCGCCGCTGATAGTCGCTCACGCTGGCATCCACCAGCGCCTGCGCGCTTGCCAGGAACTGATGCACGCTCTCCTGCTGGTCGAGATATTCGCTCACCGGCGCGTCTTTGCCGATAAGCGCCTTGAAGCGCTCTTCGCGTCCGGGATTGGGTAGGCTGCGGGCATCGAAGACGAACCCGCCGCCGTGGCCGCTTTCGTCTTTGGGCACGCCTCCGCGGTGAAAAGAAAAGCTGAAGATCCGCACGGTCAGATTCTCAGATTCGGAAACCCGGCTCTGCAGTCGCTTCGAGTCCACCATCCTGCCGAACGCGTCCATCAGCGCTGGCAGCCCGATGGGCAGCTTGATCTGGCGCAGCAGCCAGCGCAGGTTGTTTAGCGCGTAGGGCACACTCTGCAGAAAATGGACTTTGCCCTCGTAAAAGCCGCGAAAGCCATACGCTCCCAGCGCCTGCATGATGCGGACGTAGACGTAGGCATAGTAGTGCTGCATGAACGCGGCGCGCTCGAGCGCAATGAAGCCGGCCAGCCGGTCGAGATAGTGATCGAGCAGCTCCTGGCGCAGCTCGGGCGGCAGATCGGCCTTGGCGTCATACAAGAGGGAAGCGATGTCATATTGCAGCGCGCCGCGGCGGCCGCCCTGGTAATCCAGGAAAAATGGCTGGCCGTCGCGCAACATCACGTTGCGTGACTGGAAGTCCCGATAAAGAAAATAATCGTGTCCGGCGCTCAACAGGAACTTGGTCAAGCGGCCAAAATCATCTTCCAGGGCCTGTTCGTTGAAGGCGATACCAGCCAGCTTGAGAAAGTAATATTTGAAGTAATTCAAATCCCAGGCGATGGACTGGCGATCGAAGCTGGCGCGCGGATAGCACACCTTATAATTCAGATCGCGGCCGGCCTCCACCTGGAAACGCGGCAGCACGGCTACAACTTTGCGATAGACCTCAACCGCCTCAGGAGCGATGTTCTCGCCCTTGCGATTCTTGGAGAGAAACTCGAACAGCGTCGTGTCGCCCAGGTCTTCTTCGAGATAAGCGCCGTGGCTTAGATCCTCAGCATAGATTTCCGGCACCGGCAGACCATGCTGTCGAAAATGTCGGGAGAATTCCAGGAAGGCGGCGTTCTCTTCGCGCACGTCATACAGAATGCCGATGGCGTTGTGCTTTTCGCTGGCGAGGCGAAAGATCTTGCGTCCGGAACCGCCGAGTTGGCCTTGCAGCGGCTGCACCGCCTCGACCGGCGTGTGGAAATGCCCCTCGAAAAGCTGCTTGAGAACGTCCACTATCGTAGCGCCGGCGTCTCGCCGGCTGTCGTGGGGGCATGTTGCCCCCACACCCAGGCCCAGTGCTTCAGACCGGCTTTTGTGGGATTATTGGTGACGTAACGAATGATGCGGTGCAACTGGTCTTGATCTCGGATTAGATGATCGTAGTATTCCCGGCCCCACAACGGCCCGCTTCTCCCCAGAATGTGGTTGATCTGTTTCGCGGTGAATGACTTCCAGGAGTGAATGACGGCCTCCAGTTCCTGCCCGGGAAACAATCTAAGGACAACGTGAACGTGGTTCGGCATCACACACCACGCCAGCAGCTTGTAGCGGCTGGCATCGAAGTGACGAAGCGCGTCTGCCACCAAACCTGCGATGTGAGGCCGCGCCAGCACGCAACCGCCTGTGCCAGCATCGAGGTGACGTTCGATCTTGGTGCTGAATAGTCTTGCGATTTGCTTCTTCTCGTCCGCCGACAATTCTCTTCCAAGTTGAGCGGCGGTGGCTAGGATGCTCTGACGTTCAGAGCGGAACTCCTCCAACACTCTGGCGGGCAGCGAGTCAGCTAGCCGAAAGGTAACGACGTACAGCCCAGCGTCGAGTTCCCAGTGAGGGAGTCGCCCACGATTGCGGATCGTGACCGTGCCGAAGCGGGGGCGAGACGCCCCCGCGACAGCCGGCGGGACGCCGGCGCTACGTCTTGGGTCCATGATGAACGTGGAACTTTAGCATGTGGGAACGTCCCCGCGACAGGCGGCGAGACACCGGGCGCTATTTCTCTCATTCCCGCGCTTGCAGTTCGCTAGCCGGCGTACCCTGGATAGCGGCATCAATCAATTCGATCATGTGCCGCACCGGCACGCCCTTGCCTGCGCGCTCCAGGCCCGCGGAAATCTGCACCAGGCAGCCGGGATTGGCCGAGACCACCAGGTCGGGCTTGGTCAGGAGGCAGTTCTGCACTTTCATGTCGCCAAGCTGGTTGGCGGTGTCGGGCTCGACCAGGTTGTAAATGCCGGCTGAGCCGCAGCAGATGGCAGCGTCGGGGACTTCCAGGATTTCTAACTGCGGAATGGTCTTGAGTACTTGCCGGGGCTGGGTCCGGATGCGCTGGGCGTGCTGCAGGTGGCAGGAGTCGTGATAAGCGATGCGCAAGGGCAGCGGATGGCGCATGGCGCGCGGTTCCAGCTCGGCCAGGACTTCAGAGATGTCTTTACACTTGGCGGCGAAGACCTTGGCGCGTTCGGCGTACTGCGGATCGTTGCGCAGCAGGTAGCCGTACTCCTTCATGGTAGAACCGCAGCCGGCCGCGTTGATGACGATGGCGTCCACGCCGGCGCGTTCGAAGACATCGATGAGATTGCGCGCGAAATCCAGCGCCTGCTCTTCGAGCCCGGTATGCACCATGAGCGCGCCGCAGCACCTCTGTTCACGCGGGATGATGACCTCGCATCCTTCGGCTGCCAACACCCGCGCCGTGGCCGCGTTGACGCCAGAGAACAGCACTCGCTGCACGCACCCGGTCAGCAGCCCGACGCGCTTACGCACTGCACCTTGTGCCGGGATTCGTTCCGGTAGGTTGGCCCGCAGCTCACGCAAAGTGATCGCCGGTAGCAAAGCTTCCATCGAGCGCAGCTTGCGCGGAAGCAGCTTGAGCAATCCGCTGCTGCGCACCAGCGCCCGCAGTCCGGAAGCCTGATATGCCCAAGCCGGCCACAGCAAGGCTCGCAACCGTTCGGGATAGGGAAACAGGTTGAAAATCAACTGGCGGTGAATGAGTTCTCCGGGCGAGCGCCGGTAGTGGCGCTGGAGTTGGGAGCGCGTGGCTTCAATCAGGCGGTCGTACCTCACGCCGGAAGGGCATGCGGTCATACAGGCCATGCAACCCAGGCAGCGGTCGAAATGCTGGGCAAAGTTCTCGGTGAGACCGGCTTTGCCTTCGGCGCCCAGCTTCATCAAGTAAATGCGTCCGCGCGGGGAATCCATCTCTTCGCCCCACAGCGCGTAGGTGGGGCAGGTGGTCAGGCAGAAACCGCAGTGGACGCACTTGTTGTACAGCTCCGCCGCCGGCGGATTGTGATCATCGAAGATGGCGGCGGCGCGGTTGGTGGGTTCGGCGTTGGCCATCAGATCCCCCCTACAAAGCGTCCCGGGTTGAGAGTGCCGTCGGGATCGAAGCGCTGCTTGATGCGCACCATCAGCGGCTGCGCGTCCGAGGGCGGTCCCCAGACATCGAGGCCGCGCTTGACTGGTGCGGGGCCGCCTAACGCGACCATCGTGCCGCCCATCTTCGCTAGTGCATCCCGCATGTCTAACAAAGCGGTACGAAGTCCCTGCTCACTACCTTCTAGGCGCCCGTAACCGGCGCCCACACTCTGCACAACCACCTTCCAACTCAAAGACTGCGTCCTGGCCGCACTCTCGACCGCGGCACATGCCGCTCCGAGCTGCGCCGGCAGCACGCTGAATTTGGTCACCAGCGCGGCCGCCGCGCTCTCCCATATCCCCTGGTGTGATGTCCAGACACCGGCAGGCGCATCCGAGGCGGTGCGGGATCCTGCGATCTGCTGAACCTGCCCGACTTGAGCTTTGATGCCCTGCGCTGTTCCGTCAAAGCGAATGTCGAGCTGCGCGCTTCCTGTCGCCGCTCGCAGTTGCAGGCCAGTGCAAGTCAGCTTGGAGGCCATGATGGCAAGCAGCAGTTGGTTCAATTCCTGGGGCGTGCCGTTAAAACTCAAGCCGCGACTTTCCCGGGGCAAAGGATGGAGACGGAAGATTGCTTGCACGATCACGCCCAGTGTTCCCAGCGCGCCGGTAAAGAGTTTCATGAGGTCGTAACCGGCAACGTTCTTCACCACTTTGCCGCCGCTCTTTGCGAGCGTGCCATCGGGCAGCGCGACGGTGATGCCGATGATCAGGTCACGCAGTGAACCGTAGCGCATGCGCAGCGTGCCGCTGTCGTTGGTGGATAAAATGCCGCCAACCGTGGCCTGCTCCGGCCACAGCGGGTCGAGAGCCAGATGCTGCCCGTGCTGAGCGAGCGTCTTCTGCAAGTCGGCGACGCGGCATCCCGCTTCAACGATGACTGTCATATCGGCCCAGGCATGTTCGAGGACGCGGTTCAGACGGGCAGTCGAGAGCACCAGATCGCAACCGGCCGGCGGATTTCCCCAACCCAGCTTGGTGCCCCCGCCCCGTGGCGCCACCTTGAGCCCGGAGCTGTGGGCCCAGCGCAGCGCACGCGCCAGATCTTCGGCAGTGCCCGGTTCGGCGACCATCTGCGGTGCGACTCCGTCGATGGCATCGGCGGCGGTGGCGGGACGCAGATGTTCCTTGCCGACGATTTCGGCCAGTTCGGGCCACGAGACTCGCGTCATAACATCGGTCGTGGCTGCCATGGATAGTTTCTCCTGTTCTCAGAAGCGTTGCGCCACGCCCGCAATTTCCAACGGGTGCGGTTCATAGACCCCGGTCTTTTCTCCGCACAACCGGGGTCGCGGAAACACCTTATCGGGATTGGAAAGATTTTCGGGATCGAAAGCGCAGCGCACCAGTTGCATGGTCGCGAGGTCGGGCTCCGCGTACATCTCGGCCATGAACATCTTTTTTTCTTCACCGACGCCGTGCTCGCCGGTGATAGAGCCGCCGGCCTTGATGCACAGCCGCAGAATCTCTCCGGCCAGCTTCTCGGCTGCCTTGGGCTGCCCGGGCACAGCGTCGTCGTAGAGAACAAGAGGATGCAGGTTGCCGTCGCCGGCATGGAAGACGTTGGCCACTCTGAGGCCGACCTCAGCGCTAAGCCGCACGATCTCACTCATCACGTGTGGCAACGCCGTGCGTGGAATCACGCCGTCCTGCACGATGTAAGCCGGGGCGAGGCGGCCGACAGCGGCGAAGGCGGCTTTGCGTCCGGTCCAGACGCGGGCGCGTTCAGCGTCCGACTGCGCCACGCGGATCTCCCAAGCGCCGCACTTGGTGCAGACCTCGGCCACCTCCTCCATGAGGGTCTCGACCTCGGGAGCGGGCCCGTCGAGTTCTACCAGCAGCAGCCCGCCGCAATCGGGATAATTGGCCTGCACCGCGGCTTCCGCAGCCTGAATGGCGAGGTTGTCCATCATCTCAATCGCGGCCGGCAGCATGCCCGCCGCGATGATGCCGCTCACCGCCGCGCCCGCTTCATTGGTGGAATTGAAGGCGGCCAGCAGCACCTGGATGACTTCCGGCTTTTTGACAATACGCAGGATGGCCTTGGTCGCGATGCCGAGGGTGCCCTCCGACCCTACAAAGACCCCGGGCAGATCGTATCCGGGATGGTCCACGGTCCGGTCGCCAAGATGGACGAGCGAGCCATCCGGCAGCACAACTTCCAGGCCGAGAACGTGAGTGGTGGTAAATCCATACTTCAGGCAATGCGCGCCGCCGGAGTTTTCCGCGACGTTGCCGCCGATGGAACACACTTGCTGCGAAGAAGGATCAGGAGCGTAGAAATATCCGTCGGGCGCAACCCGCATGGTGACGTTCAGATTCATCACCCCGGGCTCGACGACGACGCGCTGGTTGGGCAGATCAACTTCGAGGATGCGATTCATGCGCGCCAGGCTGATCACGATGCCGTTGGCGACTGGCAACGCGCCGCCGCTCAAGCCAGTGCCCGATCCGCGGGCCACGAACGGAATCTTTTCCCGATGGCACACGCGTACGATCGCCTGCACTTGTTCAGTGGAAGTGGGCAGCAGCACGGCTAGCGGCAGCACGCGAAACATGGTGAGGCCGTCACATTCGTAGGTGCTGAGTTCCTCGGCCTCGGTGATCAGGCCAGGCGCACCAACGATGGCGCGAAATTCATTCAGGATTCGGGCTTCCACGTGCTGCTCTCCTCTCGGCGAGACATGGCGGACATGGCCTGAACAGCAGCCCGAGGCGAAACCAATCCAACAGAGCGGTCCGCGGGCGCGGCTTGAACCGAGCAACTTACACCAAAAACGATCACCGCGAAAGAACCACCTGCGGCCGCGCATTCAGGTCATGCGGCGGCAAGGGCGATCCAACCCCACGCAACCGGCAGCAGGCCGGTAATTTTCTACTTGCGCATAAAGGTCGGCTCTTGTTGGGATTCCTGGAGCGCGTTGCGTTTCTCATCTTGACGACGAAACGGCGATTCCAATTTTCATATCTAAATACAGTCCGATCTCCAGATTTACGTATATTTCATATTTGGACTTTAGTGTCTAATTCTTTAGATGCTTACACTTACGATGATTAGGCGCTGGTAAATAGATTGCACTATTGTCTCCTCTTGCTTACAGCGGACGTGTCTAGCAAGGCAGTATAGGCCCCCAAACTACGCACGGGAGGTTGCTCCGATGAAGAGACGACTGTCCCTGATGTTGGCCGCGGTACTGGCTTTCGGACTCGTGAGCCTGGCTACTGCACAGCAACAGGACCAATCTAATAAAACTGCGCCCAATCCTCTTGTTCAACTGCTGCAGAATAAAGGCGTGCTGACGGCGCAAGAGGCTACGGCGATTAATCAGGCATCTACGCCTGCCGAGCAGCAAAGCCGGCTGACGCAGTTGCTCTATTCCAAAGGCCTCATCACACAGGACGAGTACCAGGCCACGGCGGCTGCGGAAACCAGCAAGGCCACATCGGATGGGATGTGGATCCGCGCTGCCGCTCACGTCTCGGCCGGTGAGCCTGAACCGGCCATGGCGATGCCGCCGCAAGCTCCGGCTGCACCCGCCGTCATTCCCGCGGTGGCGCCCGTGCGCGTGCTGACCAATGATCCGCCCAAGGCGGGCGGAATGGTGCCTGACCTCAAGCTGGGCTCCGGCGCCAAGGTGAAGTTCTACGGCTTCGTCAAGTCCACCGCCGCATACGACTCTTCCAACCCCTATGGCATCGACTTTGAACTGCCGGGCTTAGGTGGAATTGTTGGAGCTACTTTCCCTACTGGCGTACCGTGCGGACTGACCTCGTCGTGTACCGGCGGCCTTGCTGGCGTGGGCAACTCCGATTCCGGTCCGAACGGTTCCCCTACGTTCTATCTCAAAGCTAGCGCCACCCGCATGGGCGCGAACTTTGAGTGGCCAGATATCGCGGGCGCAAACAACACCCTGACGGGCCGGATCGAAGCGGACTTCGAGGGCAACTTCTCGCGCGCCCAGAACCGCAACGTTTCCTCCCTTCGTACCCGTATGCTGGCCCTGCGTCTAGCATGGGCTCGCATCGACCACCGATTCTCCGACTCCACCACCGGGTTCATCCTGGCCGGTATGGACTGGACGCCGTTCGGTTCTTCCACCCAGATGAACATTCTGGAAACCACGGGTGGGGCCGCATACTTTGGATCTCTGTACGAACGTTCAGCTCAGATCCGTCTTGGCCTTTGGCATGACTTCGGCACAGCTTACAACATCAAGATCGGCATCGAACCTGCGATCGCGCAGCCCGGTTTCGGCAATAACTCGACCGACGTTGGCGATCAGATCGGTGTCAGCGAGCGTGACGGCATCAATTCCGCGCGGCCGGAGATCTCGGGCCGGATGGTCTTCCAATGGCAGCTTGACAGAGCCAGGGGAGTGGCGCCGGCGCAGATCATCTTCAGCGGCATGAACGCCAAACGCGTGGAGATCGTCAACCGGGCGGCGATCGCGGCCGCGGACTGCGCAGCCTCGGGAGTAGCAGGAACTGGCTGCGTGGCAGGTGCGATCACTTCGCTGTTGTCTGCTTTCCCTCGCGGTGCTGAGCCCAGCAGCGAGCGTTGGGGCGCGAATGCTTCCATCCAGCTGCCCACACGGTACGCAACGTTGGTGGCAAGTTACTATACGGGCGCTGACCTGAAATACTACTTCGCGGGCCAGGTCTTCGGCGTCTTCAACGACAACCGTGTTGGGTTGCAGAATGCCCCCGGCACCATTGGGACCGGCGGCGTGCTGATGTGCAACATCAACCCCACCAACTGTCCTAACGCGTTCAACATCGACGCCGAAGCGCCCAACGCGGCCTTCGGGTGGAATCCTGCCGGTTTCTGGCAGATCGTTCCGCAGCGTCCGGTTCGAGCGCAGGGCGGGTTCTCGCAAATCTCCTTCCCGCTGTCGCGCATCTTCGACGCCAATCCGGCGGGACGCAATGCCGGCTGGACCATTGCTTTTGCCTACGGTATCGACCAGGCCAAAGCGCGTGACGTTCGTGCCGCGGCCGGACCCCA
>Ga0335079_10006718_pt1 | contig 13156 bp, 14 predicted proteins | sample Lox_Sample_33_FD_206719 | JGI IMG/M metagenome (GOLD analysis project Ga0335079, IMG submission 206719) | Soil microbial communities from Loxahatchee National Wildlife Refuge, Florida, United States - Lox_Sample_3.3 | ecosystem: Environmental > Terrestrial > Soil > Wetlands | place: USA... | reverse complement strand
TTCACCACCGGCTCCTCCATCATGCCGCAGAAGCGCAACCCGGACGTGTTCGAGCTCATCCGCGGCCGCACGGCCACCGCGCAGGCCTGTCTGCTGGAAGCGCTGGCGGTGTGCGCGAAGCTCCCCTCCGGCTACAACCGCGACGTGCAGCTCATCAAGTTCCCGCTGTTCCGCGGCATCGATCTGGCGCTCGAGACGCTCGCGATCCTGCCGCCCGCCATCGCTGCGATGCAATTCGACCGCGAGGCGATCAGACTCGATCCGGCGATCCACGCGGCCGAGGAGGCCAACCGGCTCGCGGTACGCGAAGGCATCCCGTTCCGCGAGGCCTACCGGCGCGTGGCGGCGAAGCTCGGGAAATGACGGAGGTGCGATGGTGAAGCTGCTCGGCATCTCCGGAAGCCTGCGCCGCGGCTCATTCAACTCGGCGCTGCTGCGCGCGGCGACCCGCCTCATGCCGGAGGACTCGCTCCTCGAGGTGGCGAGCATCCGCGGCATTCCGCTGTACGACGCTGACGTCGAGGCGCAGGGAATGCCACCGGCCGTCACGCAGCTCAAGGAGGCGGTGGTCGCCGCCGCCGGCGTGCTGCTGGTCACCCCGGAGTACAACAACAGCATCCCCGGAGTGTTCAAGAACGCGATCGACTGGCTGTCGCGGCCCAACTCCGACGTGAAGCGCGTGTTCTCGGCCAGGCCGTTCGCGGTCATCGGCGCGTCCCCCGGGGGCTTCGGCACCATCCTCGCGCAGGCGGCGTGGCTGCCGGTGCTGCGCACGCTCGGCACGCAGTTCTGGTCCGGTGGACGGCTGCAGGTATCGCGCGCCGCGGTGGCGTTCGATGACGCCGGCAATCTCAAGGACGGCGTGATCGAGGAGCAGCTGAAGCAGTTCCTGGCCGGCTACGTGGCGTTCGTGCGCAGGGCGGGCGCTCAGCCGTCCGCGTAACGCTCCGGCGCGGCGCGCGCGAATGCCGGCAGCGACTCGAGGTGCGCGGCGATCGCACGCAGCTGCGGGTACGGCGCGAGGTCGGTGTTGAAGCGTCGTGCGTTGTACATCTGCGGAACCAGCAGTACGTCGGCGAGCGTCACCGCGGTGCCGAACATGTGCCGGCCGTCGCCGCTGGTCTTGCCGACCTCCTGCTCGAGCGCGCGGAAACCGCGCCCGATCCAGTGCACGTACCAGGCGTTCACCTGGTCCTCGCCGGCGCCAAGCGGCCCGCGCAGGTACTCGAGGACGCCTGAGTTGTTGAGCGGCGAGATCTCGCAGGCGACGGCGAGCGCGAGCGCGCGCACCCGTGCCCGCGCGAGCCGCTCCTGCGGCAGGAGCGGCGGCTGCGGGTGCGTCTCGTCCAGGTACTCGATGATCGCGAGCGACTGCGTCAGGGTGCGCTCGCCGTCGATGAGCACCGGCACCAGCCCCTGGGGGTTGAGCGCCAGGTAGTCCGCCGAGCGCTGCGCGCTCACCCCGGGACGCAGATCGATCGCCACCGCCTCGTAAGGCAGGTTCTTCAGATTGAGCGCGATCCGCACCCGGTAGGAGGCGGAGCTGCGGAAGTAGTGATAGAGCTTCATGTGGCGGCGACGATGGTATTGGTGAGTACTTCGAGGCCCTCGATCCCGCCCGCGATGCGGTCGCCGGGTTTCAGCGGGCCGACGCCCGAGGGGGTGCCGGTGAAGATCAGGTCGCCGGGCTCGAGAGTATAAAAAGTCGACAGCTCCGCGATCAGGTGCGGCACGTCGCAGATCATCTGACCGAGGTCCGACTCCTGGCGTGGCTCGCCGTTCACGCTGAGCCAGATGCGCCCGCGTGACAGATGACCGCGGCTCGCGGGGCGGAGCGCCGCGATCGGAGCCGAGTGATCGAAGCCCTTGGAGATGTCCCACGGCTGACCGCGATCCTTGGCGGCCTTCTGCAGGTCGCGGCGGGTCAGATCGTTGCCCGCCGCGTAGCCGAACACGTGCTCGAGGGCGCGTGCCGGCGCGATACCCGAGCCGCCGCGGCCGATCGCCACCACGAGCTCGATCTCGTGGTGGAAGCTGGCGGTGCGCGGCGGGTAGGGGATGGCCGCGCCGTTCGCGACCACGGCATCCGCCGGTTTCATGAAGAACACCGGCGCCGAGGCCTTGGGGTCGCGCCCGAACTCGCGGATGTGGTCGGCGTAGTTGAGGCCGACGCAGTAGATGCGGTGCACGGGGAAGTGCCCGCCGCCGTCCACGGGAACGGCCGGCCGGGGAGGCGGCGCAAAGACGTAATCGCTCATGGTGGGGGCGGAGATTGCCACTGCATGAACGGCTAGACTAGCTCTCATGAGCATCTGGCGAGTAACCGCGACCCCCGAAGAGCTCACCGAGCGCAGCCGCCACACGCTTCCCGGCTTCCTCGGCATCCGCGTCACCGAGATCGGGGCGGACTTCCTGCGCGCCACCATGCCGGTGAGCGCGCGCACCCATCAGCCCTACGGCGTGCTGCACGGCGGCGCGTCCGTGGCGCTCGCCGAGACCGCCGGCAGCATGGCCTCGATGCTGTGCGTCGATCCGAACTACCTGGTCCTCGGGCAGGACATCAACGCCAATCACCTGCGCAAGGTCACGTCCGGTCTCGTCACGGCAACGGCCCGGCCGTTTCATCTCGGCAGGACCAGCCACGTGTGGCATATTGAGATCCGCGACGAGCAGGAGCGGCTGGTATGCGTCTCGCGGCTGACCATGGCCGTGGTGGAGCGCCCCGCGCAGACCTGAGCAACGCGCCGCGAGAAGTGAGCCATGCCGGACAGCACCCCCAGCCCATCGATGAGCACCGACGCCCCGCGCGTCGATGAGTCGCTGGTCTCCTACACCAACGTCATCTACGCGCTCCATTCGCTCTCGGTGCTGATCGGTCTCACGACCTTTCACATGATCGTCACCAGCTTCGTCTGGGGCCTGCCCTCGATCGTCGCGGTGATCATGAACTACGCGCGCCGCTCGGCCACGACCGGCACCTATCTCGAGTCGCATTTCCGCTGGCAGATACGCACCTTCTGGTTCGCAGCGCTGTGGAGCTGCGTGGCGGTGCTGCTGGCGGCCACGCTCGTCGGCATTCCCCTGGCGCTCGCCACCATCCCGGTACTCTCGATCTGGATCATCTACCGCGTGGCGCGCGGCTGGCTGGCGCTGCGCGACAGGAAAGCGATGTACACCGTATGACCGCTGCACCCATGCCCGACAGCACCGGCCCGTCGCTGACCGCCGGCGCCCCGCGCGTCGATGAGTCGCTGCTCGGCTACACCCACGTCATCTACGCGCTGCACGCGCTCTCGGTGCTGATCGGTCTCACCACCTTCCGCACCGTTCCGGGGAGCTTCGTCTGGGGCCTGCCGTCGATCATTGCGGTGATCATGAATTACGCGCGCCGCCACGCCGTCAGCGGCAGCTGGCTCGATGCGCACTTCCGCTGGCAGATCCACACCTTCTGGTACGCGGCACTCTGGTGCCTCGTCATTGGTGCCTCCGGAGTGCCGCACCTGGTGGGCGTCGACGGTTCACCCCTCAAGTCGCTGTTACGCCTGGCGCTCTCGGCGTGGATCATCTACCGCGTGGCGCGCGGCTGGCTGGCGCTGCGCGACCGTCGGCCGATGTACACCTCATGAGGCAGGCGCGGCGCGCATGGCTCACGGCAGCCGGCGCGGCGCTGGTCGTCGGCGGCTGCGGCCAGAAAGGGCCGCTCTATCTTCCCGACAAGGGCGGCAAGGTGGTGACCAGCACGCCGGCCGCAACGGCGGCGCCGGCCGCAACGGCGGCGCAGCCCGCGGCCCCTGCGACCGCAGCGAAACCCGCCGGCCAGGACAAGGATAAGGATCAGCCGCCGAAGCCTTAGGTCCTGAGGAGTCCTCGCAGCGGCCGGGCATGGGCGCTCCCGGGGAACACGCTGGAATCGAGCGCACGCGTGGGCACGCCGAGGTGCTCTTCCAACAAGCCCTTGAGAACGCAGCGCAGGTCGAGCGTCGGCATGAGGTCGCGCCCCTGATAGAGCGCGCGTGAGGAGAGGCCCGGCCAGTCGGCGATCACCCGGCCGCCCGCCACCGCGCCGCCGACCAGCAGTGCCATGGTCGCCGTGCCGTGATCGGTGCCGCGCGTGCCGTTGATCGCGGCGGTGCGGCCGAATTCCGTGATGAGCAGCACCGCGGTGTCGCTCCACGCAGGTCCCAGCTCGGCGCGCAGCGTCGCGAGCCCCTTGTCGAGCGCCGTCAGGCGGCCGGCGAGCTGCCCCGTGGCGCCACCTTCGTTGGCGTGCGTATCCCAGCCGGTGGTATCGAACACCGCGACCTGCGGTCCGCCCTCCTGACGCAGGAACCCGGCCGCCGCGTGCACGATCTCCGCATAGCGGTCGGCGCCCCCGGCCGCGACCATGCCATCCATGCCGCCCGATTGCGCAACCATGGCATCCGCCGCAAGCGCATCCGCCAGCCGCACGGCGAGCAGCGGGTCGTGCGCGTAGAGATCGGTGATGCGCGCCAGCGTGTCCTCATCGAGGCCGGTGAGCTTCGAGGGCGACCACGAGGTCACCTCCGCAGGCCCGCGCATCACGAGCGGCACGTTCTGCCCGAGCGCGACACCCGACTCGCGCTGCGCGGCGCCGGGCGACTCGGCGAGCGCGCGGTTGAGCCACCCCGACTGCGAGGCGTGCGGCAGCGGCGTGCCGTTCTCCAGCACATCCTGGCCGTCGAAGTGCGAGCGCTCGCGGTACGGGCTCGCCACCGCGTGGAACACGGTGAGCTCGCGCGCCGCGTACGACTCGTGCAGGAAGTTGAGCGCCGGATGGAGTCCAAAGAAGCCGTTGAGCGGCAGTGCGCCCTGCGCCTCGCCCGGCGGGCGCAGCGCGAACTCGCCGCGCAGACTCGCATAGTCGCGGTCGCCGAGCGGCGGCACCGCCGCGAGCCCGTCGAGCGCGCCGCGCAGCACCACCAGCACGAAGCGCGCGCGGCGTCGCGTGAGCTGCGCGGCGTTCGCCAGGCACAGCCGCGGGGTGAGGAACGCGCCGCCCGCGGCGAGCGCCCCCAGTCGGAGGAACTCACGGCGCGGCAGTCGGGTGATGCGTGACATGAGGGGCTCCTTGCCTGCTTCAGCGGCGCATGAACTCGGGCGCGGACACGAGCAGCGTGAGGGCCTGCGAGGCGCTCGCCGCACGCGCGATGGCGGTCCCGGTTGCGGCGCTCAGATTGGCGCCGAGCAGCTCGGGGGCGAGCGTCGCGGCATCGCGCTGCCCTGCGAGCCGTCCGCCCACGGCGTCCGCCCACTCGATGCGCTTCAGCAGCGCCGAGGCCCCATCCCAGTCGGCGCTGCGATCCGGCCATCCGGCCGGAGAGCCCGGCTGCCAGGTGCGCTGCCCGAGGACTTCGAAGGGCGCGAGCGGGCCGTGGCCGGCGTCGACCGGAAGGGACAGGCCGCGGTAGGCGGAGATGACGAAGTCGCTCGGCGTCTTGTATTTCGCGAGCGGCTGCTCCCAGGCCTCCTGCGAGTCGATCAGCGCGCGGTACACGTGGCGCAGATCGCCGCCGTAGTCGCTGAAGGCGCGGGCGATGCGCTCCACGGCCGCCGGCGGCGGCTCGTCGGCGATGAAGTGGCGCGCGAGCTTCACGGCGATGTGGCGCGCGGTTGCAGGGTGCTGCGCCAGGTCGTTGAGCACCGCGACACCCTGTCCGTAGCCGTCGTCGCCGTAGCGCCGCCCGAGCACCGTCTTGGCGCCCGGCTCGTGCATGGCGGGACGGAACACGAAGCGCCCGGGCGGACCGCTGGCGAACAGCCCGTTGCCGCCGCCGAGCGACCAGCCGGTGATGACCGTGGCGAAGGAGGTGACGTCGGCCTGGGTGTAGCCGCCGCCTACCCCCAGGGTATGGAGCTCGAGGATCTCGCGGCCTAGATTCTCGTTGATGCCGATCGGACGCCCGCGCTGGCGCCGTCCCGCGCGCAGCGCGGCCGGCGAGTGCGGCCCTACTGAAAGGTGGTTGTCGAGGTACAGAAGCATCGCCGGGTGCGTCTCGGCCGCGACCAGCAGGTCGCCGAAGTTGCCGAGCACGTGCGGGCGGATCGCCTCGCGCTCGAAGCTCCCGGCAAGTCCCGCCATGTACTGCTTGTCGATCGACACCGCGAAGTGATTGCTCCAGAACTGCGTCAGCCGCTCAAGGAACGGCCGCTCGGTGGCGACCGCCTGAGCGAAGCGCGCGGTCGCCTCGCTCGTATAAATCGGCTTCAGGAACTGCGGCAGCTTCTGCTGCACGTCGGCGCCGGAGCGCCGCTCGGCCTGAATCTCGCGTTGCAGGGCGAACCCCTGTCCGAGCACCGCGGCCGATGTCTGCAGCCCGCCATCGCCCAGAACCGGCGCGGCCGCGGCGAGCTGTGCGCGCAGCCAGTCGCGGCCGTCGCCGCCGATCGAGGCGAGATCGCCCGGCCGGGCGCCGAGCCCGAAGCGATTGGCCGCAATAGTGACGCTTTGTTGCTGCATGCCGCTGATGTCGTGGGCGGGCGCTTCTGCTGCGCCGTCACAGATGCCTGTATAGCGCGCCAGCGGGTTGGGCGGTTGACGGCGCGCACCGGACTTAAGCCAAGTGCCGTCCGTTATACTCCCGGCCCGCCTTGCAGCCTGACTCTTCATGACGCCCTCCCCCGACCTGGTCCTGTTCGACGGCTCCTCTTATGTCTACCGGGCGTTCCACGCCCTGCCGCCGCTCTCGAACTCGCGCGGCGAGCCGACCGGGGCGGTGCTCGGCGTGCTCAACATGCTGCAGAAGTTCCTCAAGGATTTTCATCCCTCGCGCATCGCCGTGGTGTTCGACGCGCCGGGCAGGACCTTCCGCGACGAGCTGTTCGCCGAGTACAAGGCGCAGCGCCCCGCGATGCCTGACGACCTGCGCGCGCAGGTGGCACCGCTCCTGGAGATCATCGCGGCGCAGGGCTTGCCGCTGCTGCGCGTGCCGGGCGTGGAGGCGGACGATGTCATCGGCACGCTGGCGCGCCGCGCCGCGCATGCCGGCCAGCGGGTGCTGATCTCCACCGGCGACAAGGACATGGCGCAGCTGGTCGACGGCTCGATCACCCTCATCAATACCATGACCAACACGGTGCTGGATCGCGACGCCGTGAAGCTCAAGTTCGACGTCTACCCGGAGCAGATCATCGATTACCTCGCGCTGATCGGCGACAGCTCCGACAACATCCCCGGCATCGACAAGGTGGGCCCGAAGACCGGGGCGAAGCTGCTGCAGCAGTACGGCGGCCTCGACAACCTGGTCGCGCACGTCGCGGAGGTTCCGGGCAAGGTGGGCGAGAACCTGCGCGCGGGACTGAAGACCCTCGAGCTGTCGCGGCGGCTCGCCACCATCCACACCGATCTCGAGCTGCCGATGTCGGTCGATGAGCTCAGGCCGGGCACTCCCGACCGGGAGAAGCTGCGCGAGCTCTACTCGCGCTTCGAGCTGCGCGCGCTCCTCAGGCAGCTCGACGGCGGCGAGACCGCCGCCGCCGAGAGTGGCGCCGCAGCCGGCGCGGCCCCTGCCGTGGCCACCGGCCCGCTGCCGGGTGAGGCAAGCCTGGCGGCAGCGCCGTTGCCCGCGGCGCCGCTCATCGAGCGCCGCTACGAGACGATCACGCGCTGGGAGGACCTCGAGCGCTGGCTCAAGGCCCTGGAGGCGGCGGAGCTGTTCGCCTTCGATACCGAGACCACCAGCCTCGATTACATGCGCGCCGAGATCGTCGGCGTCTCGTTCGCGATCGAGCCGGGGAGCGCGGCCTACGTGCCGCTGGCCCACGTCTATCCGGGCGCGCCCGAGCAGCTCGACCGCGCGCGCGTGCTCGCGGCCTTGAAGCCGCTGCTCGAGTCCGAGCGGCACGGCAAGATCGGGCACAACCTCAAGTACGACGCGCACGTGCTGCTGAACGCCGGCATCGCGCTCGCCGGCATGCGCTTCGACAGCATGCTCGAGTCCTACGTATGGAACAGCGTCGCCACCAACCACGACATGGACTCGGACGCGCGGCGCTACCTCGGGATCACCCCCATCAGCTTCGAGGACGTCGCCGGCAAGGGCGCGAAGCAGCTGTCCTTCGACCAGGTGCCGGTGGACAAGGCCGCCGAGTACTCCGCGGAGGATGCGGATGTGACGCTGCGACTGCACGCGGCACTGTGGCCGCAGCTCGAGTCCGTGCCGCAGCTGGCGCGCCTCTATAAGGAGTGCGAGCAGCCGCTGGTTCCCGTGCTGCTCGCCATGGAGCACCACGGCGTGCTCGTCGACCGCGAGCGGCTGAGGACCCAGAGCCGCGAATTCGCACGGGCGCTCCAGGAGCTGCTGCTGCAGGCGCACCGCGAGGCGGGCCACGAGTTCAACATCGAGTCGCCCAGGCAGCTGCAGCAGATCCTGTTCGAGCGGCTGCAGCTGCCGGTGCGGCGCAAGACCCCGACGGGCCAGCCGTCCACCGCCGAGGACGTGCTGGAGGAGCTCGCCGAGAGCTATGCGCTGCCGCGCATCGTTCTCGAGTACCGCGCGCTCGCCAAGCTCAAGTCCACCTATACCGACAAGCTCCCCGAGCAGGTCAACGAGCGCACCGGGCGCATCCACACGAATTACGCGCAGGCGGTGGCCGCTACCGGGCGCCTGTCCTCGGTCGATCCCAACCTGCAGAACATCCCGATTCGCCGACCGGAGGGGCGGCGCATCCGCCAGGCCTTCATCGCCCCGCCGGGCTGCGTGCTGCTGGCGGCGGACTACTCGCAGATCGAGCTGCGCATCATGGCGCACCTCTCCGGGGACGAAGGTCTCAAGGCCGCCTTTGCCGAGGATCGCGACGTGCACCAGGCGACCGCCGCCGAGGTCTTCGGTGTCGGCCTCGAGGCGGTCACGCCGGACCAGCGCCGCACCGCCAAGGTGATCAACTTCGGGCTCATCTACGGCATGTCGCCGTTCGGCCTGGCAAGAAACCTGGGGATCGAGCGCAGCGCCGCGGCGCAGTACGTCGAGCGTTACTTCCAGCGCTACCCCGGCACCAAGCGTTTCATGGACGACACGCGCGTCAAGGCGCGCGCCCTCGGCTACGTCGAGACGGTGTTCGGGCGGCGCCTGTACCTGCCGGACATCCGCTCCGGCAACACGCAGCTGCGCCAGTACGCCGAGCGCAGCGCCATCAACGCGCCCATGCAGGGCACGGCCGCCGACATCATCAAGCGCGCCATGATCGAGGTGGACGCCTGGTGCCGACGCCCGGCCTCCCCCGCACGGCTCGTCATGCAGGTGCACGATGAGCTGGTGCTCGAGGTACGCAGCGATGCGCTCGCGGAGGTGACGCAGGCGGTGCGCGAGCGCATGGTGAACGCCGCCAGCCTGAGCGTGCCTCTGCGGGTGGACGTCGGCAGCGGCGCCAACTGGGACGAGGCGCATTGAAACTCGCGCCCTCCGGGGCGGTCCGTGTGTGACCGGGCACGAGCCGCATCTGTCGCCCGGCGGCAACATGTCAACGCAATCGTACGAAGCGTGTTAGAGATGGATCCGGATCAGCGAGGGTCAGTCATGCGTAAACTGCTGCTCATCATGGTGCTCGCGCTCGGCGCGGGCGCAGCCCACGCCGACAACGGCATGCTGTATGTCGGCGCCGGCATCACCAACGACAACCTCCGCGACATCGCCGCGACCAACTCGAACCTCAACAGCACCAACTGGAAGGTGTGGGCGGGCGTGCGCCCGATCAGCCTGTTCGCGGTCGAGGCCGACTACATGGATCTCGGCAGCCAAAATGTCACCGAGGGGATCGCCGGCACCGTCAGTTCGCCCGCCGGCACCAGCACCACGCACCTGAACTACAAGGCCTTCGCGGGCTACGCCGTGGGTTACGTGCCGATCCCGGTGCCGTACCTCGACGTCTTCGGCAAAATGGGGCTCGCGCGCTGGACCGCGAGTGGCGGCAACACGGTTACCGGTACACCCGCCCCCGGCTTCTTCTCGCTTTCCGACAACGGCACCCAGTTTGCCTGGGGCGTCGGCGGCCAGGTGCACATCGGCAACTTCGGCGCGCGGCTCGAGTACGAGAACTTCAGCATCCGCAACACCAGCGGCGCGAGTCTCGTCTCGCTGGGCGTGTTCCTGAATCTCTTCTGACCCCGATCGACGCGAAAGGATCGCAATGCGCAAACTCATGCTTGCCCTGCTGCTGGCGCTCGGTGCGGGCGTGGCGCACGCCGACAACGGCATGCTGTACCTCGGCGCGGGCATCACCAACGACAATCTGCGGGACATCGCCGCCACCAACTCCAACCTGAACGACACCAGCTGGAAGGTATGGGCGGGCGTGCGTCCGATCAGCGTGTTCGCCGTCGAGGCCGACTACATCGACCTCGGCAGCCAGAGCGTCACCTCCGGCGCGAACTTTGCGGACCTGAGATACAAGGCGTTCGCCGGCTACGCCGTCGGCTATCTGCCGCTCCCGCTTCCCTGGATCGACGTGTTCGGCAAGGCGGGGCTCGCGTACTGGTCGCTCTCCGGCAGCAGCGGCTGCATCGGTGATGCGTGCTCTATCGGCCGGGTGACGGACAACGGCTCGCAGTTCGCCTGGGGCGTCGGCGGCCAGGCCCATTTCGGCAATCTTGGGGCGCGGCTCGAGTACGAGAACTTCAGCATCCGCAACACCGGCGGCGCAAACCTCGTCTCGCTGAGCGTTTTTCTGAACCTTTTCTAGAGAAAAGACAGGCGCGGCGCCGTGCTTCAGTCTGTGGCGCTGATGATACAAGCGCTTAAGCAAAGTTATGATTTGAAAAGCTATTTTTTGAGAGCCGGGCTGGAACTTGCGGGAAGTGCCCGCATCTAATTTCACGAGTGCTAGTCACTCCCCGCTTCCCTCCCTGAGCGGGTACGACCCGGTTCAATGAGACCTGTGCCGGGTTAGTCTGACCCCGGCGGCCTCCCAGAGACCGCCGGGGTTTTTTGATCCCCGTCAGCCCAGCCACTCCCTGAGCACACCCTGCGCCTCGGCGAGGCCCGTGCCGTCGATCGAGGAAAAGAGCTGCACACTCGCACGGCCCGCGAGCTGCGCGGTCGCGGTGCGCAGCGCCTTGAGGGCCTCGCCGCGGCCGAGCTTGTCGGCCTTGGTGAGGAGCACGTGCAGGCGCTGCCCGGGCGCCACCCAGTCGAGCAGCCCCTCATCGCCCGCGGTAACGCCGCGGCGCACATCGACGATGAGGAACAGACCCCGGAGACACTCGCGCCGCTTCAGCGCGTCGATGAGCGGCAGCCACTTGCTGCGCTCGGCCTCGGGTGCACTGGCGTAACCATAGCCCGGCAGATCGACGAGACGCTGGCCCGGGGTGAGCTCGAAGAAATTCAGCAGCCGGGTGCGGCCCGGGAGCTTGCTGGTTCGGGCGAGGCCGTGTCGCCCGACGAGCGCGTTGATGGCGCTCGACTTGCCGGCGTTCGAGCGGCCCGCGAAGGCAAGCTCGGCACCCAGATCCGGCGGAAACTGCCCGGGCGCTGCGGCACTCACGAGGAAACGCGCCTGCGGAAAACGGCTCATTACTCAGTGTACAATTCCGCGCCCTCGAATCGCGGACGTTGCATCGGAAAGAGAACAAATGCGCGAGTCTCAGAGAGTCGCCTGGATCGCCCTCACCGCCGCCGCCATCGCCCTAGTGCAGGCTGAGGCCTCCGCCCAGTCGGCCCCGTCCGCACCGGGCGCGGCCGGCACGCCCTTCGCGACCGGCAAGGCGGCCAGTGGTGAGGGCAAGGCGGCGCTGTGCGCCTCCTGCCACGGTCCGCAGGGCAACAGCGCGAATCCCGAGTGGCCGCGACTCGCCGGCCAGAGCGCGGTGTACATCGCCGAGCAGCTGCGCCTCTTCAAGTCCGGGGCGCGCGACAACCCCATCATGAAGCCGCTCGCCGCCTCCCTGAGCGACCAGGACATCAGCGATCTCGCCGTCTACTACGAGGCGCAGACGCCGACCGGCCTCGAGGCGGACCCCTCCTACTGGAAGGCGGGCGAGGCCCTGTACGTCTCCGGCGATGCAACGCGCAACGTGCCCGCCTGCGTCGCCTGTCACGGCCCGGTGGGTCGCGGCAATCTCGCCGCCGGCTACCCGGCGCTGCGTGCACAGCAATCCGTGTACGTGGTGAAGCAGCTCAATGACTACGCGAGTGGCGCCCGTTATCCGGGCCCGCATCCGGAGCAGGCGAGCCGCAATGGCGTGATGATGCTCACCCTGGCGAAGCGCCTCACGCCGGAGGAGATCCGCGACGTCGCCTCCTACGTTCAGGGCATGCGCTGACCTTGAAACGGATCTCACCGATGAATCGACTGCTCGCCCTCACGGCTCTCGTCACGCTGGCGGTGGCCGGCTGCTCATGCTCGCGCGAGGCGACGCCGCCGCCGAGTGCCGCGCCCGCCGCCGCGCCCGCCGCCACGCCTGCCGCCACGCCTGCCGCCACGCCGGGCGCACCCGCCGCTCCGCCCGCCGCCAGCGCTGCAACGCAGAGCGAGATCGAGCAGGCGCGCGGCTCACAGGAATCCGCCGACGGCGCGGCGGCCGAGAAGCCCGAGTCGAGCGATGCCTCCCTCGAGCGCATGGCAGCGCTCCCCGCGGACGCGCAGCTGCCGTCGGGCCGCTGGAAGGCCGGCGTCAACTACGATCCGCTGGTGCCGGCGCAGCCGACCAGCGTCGAGCCCGGCAAGGTCGAGGTGATCGAGGTCATGTGGCTCGGCTGCCCGCACTGCTACGCGCTCGAGCCCTTCATGCGGCCGTGGGTGAAGAGCAAGCCGGCCTGGATCGAGTTCACGCGCGTGCCGGTCATGTGGCAGGCACCGCACCGCGCGCACGCCAAGCTCTTCTACACGCTCAAGGCACTGGGTCGCCCCGACCTCATCGACAAGGCCTGGGACACGATCCAGCAGCAGCACAACCCGCTGATCGGCAGCAGCGACGAGGAGTCGCTGAAGATTGCGCAGGCGTGGGCCGTGCAGCAGGGCATCAGCGCCGACGACTTCGCCAACGCCTTCAACTCCTTCTCCGTCAACACCGACCTGCAGCGCGCCGAGGAGCTGACCACGCGCTATCGCGTGCAGAGCGTTCCGCTGTTCGTCATCAACGGCAAGTACACGACGGACGTCGGCAAGGCCGGGGGGCCGAGCCAGCTCATCCAGCTGCTGAACG
>Ga0335079_10006717_pt1 | contig 13156 bp, 14 predicted proteins | sample Lox_Sample_33_FD_206719 | JGI IMG/M metagenome (GOLD analysis project Ga0335079, IMG submission 206719) | Soil microbial communities from Loxahatchee National Wildlife Refuge, Florida, United States - Lox_Sample_3.3 | ecosystem: Environmental > Terrestrial > Soil > Wetlands | place: USA... | reverse complement strand
ATTTGCTGCTTCCACGAATCCGAGATGGCCTGGTCATAACCAATCCGGTCGCGGTCGATGGTCCCTGGGCCAATGCTGGCGCATCCCGAGGAGGCCAGGAAGACGGCCATGGTCGCGACGGCAGCCACCGACGACCGTTTCTGGGCCTGGGATCGTTCAACATGCATCGCGCTTCTCCAACGTCGACGGGCCCCGGAATATTGCCAGAGATGGCATGTCTCAGGGATGGCTACCTTTCCTGACAGGCCTCGGACGTCTCGCTGGCGGAGCTCCTGTGCCAAGGCGAAGGACGATCCAGACAGAAGGAGTGCGGTGCCCAGACATGTCCGATTCCCTCGGCCAATGCGGCCCGCTGTCGCGGTGGCGCCTGCGCGTACGCACGGGGATGAAGCGAGGGCGGTGATCGTCGGGGGTCGCGCGCCTGCTCGTGGGAAATTCGGCCAGTGCCAACGCCGCCGCGCCACCCACTTCATCAGACACCTGCCGCCGTTTTCGGGTGTCCTCGGGGAGTGTTTCCTCATCCGATGGCCAGAAATCAGGTTGATTGGGCGTGCTTCGTTTTTCGGCAGAGGGACCGCTCGACCTCACCTGTCCGGTCTCGCCCTCACCCCCCGGCGCCCCGATGCCTGGAGGAGAAGGATGTCGGGAGAGAGCGTCGTGTCTCCTTTCACCGTGGGGCACATGCCCATGGAAGATCGCCGCTCGAGGAGCCGTCAGCGCTACCGCAACGATGAACGTCCTTCGCACCCTGAGGGCCCGATCCACGTCATGGGAGTGCAGGAGCCCTTCGCGGGCAAGGTCATCTGGGCGAGGTGCGGTGACTGGCACCTGAACCTGCGCGACAGGATGCGGCTGCAGTTCAAGCAGGTCGCGGCGGATCTGGCTCGGCTTCTCGACCGGGACCCGCAAGAGCTCACGCGCGGCACGAGCTGCCATGACCTCGAACGAAAGGCGGTCAGATGAGGGCCAGCGGTACCAGGGGCAATAGTCCGGAATTCGACGAGCTGTCGCTCCATACCTCAGCGCAGTGCGGAGCTACCCGCCGCCCACGCGAGAAGAGGAGCATGTGCTCGCCGTCCACGCCGGAAGGGGTGGCGCCTCGGCCAAGGAGAAGCTCGTTCGCCACAACCTGGTCCTCGTCCTGAACATCGTCCGAAAGCGGCGCGGTACGGTCGAGCTCGCCGATCTCGTCCGGGAACGTCGCGCTGTCCAGAAATTCGACCCACACGCCGGGACGCACTTCTCCCCCAACGCCGCGTGATGGATCCGCGCCCGCCGTTGGCAAGCACCTCGAGGAGGCGCGCTCGACGGTTCGTCCCCGAAGCGGCGGGGGTTGCACCATGTGACCTGTCTACAGCCCGTGGTCGATTACAGCGACGCGACCCTTCTCGAGGTCCTCGAGGCCGACGGCGTGGATCCCGAAGCCTGTGCCTTTGAGGCCGAGAGGGACCGGGCGGTGCGTGGCGCGCTCGCCAATGGGCGCAAGCGCATCGCCGCGCTGGGCTGGGAGATCGTACACGACCAGCTTCAGGACTCACCGAGGACGCTCGCCAAGATCGGCGAGCGTTGGAGCAGCTCGCGCGAACGTGTCCGCCGGGTCGAGGCCAAGACGAGGCATCACAGGCGACGTAGTACAAGGCGGCCACGGTCAAGCGGGTACTGCCCGGCACCAACACCGCCGGTCAGGGCGCTCGGGAACTCGGACGACGGTACGTGCCTGGCAGCTGGCAACCGGAGGAACGCGCCGTGGGCAACGGCAGGCGGAAGATGAAGCTGGTACAGGAAGATGAGCTTGGGCCGGCCCAGCTGTTCGACCTGATCCACGACAAGGTCCGGACAGCCAACGACCAAATCGTGAGGGGAGGAGCTGGGCATGGCCAAGGTCGACGAGAGCACCGGCCCACCGCGAGGAAGTAGCGCGTGGCGCGGTCAAGGCGCTTGAAAAGATGACCGAGCTGACGGAAGGCAGCCGGAGATAGCGCCGCGACCTGCCGACTTTCGGCCGACTGGCGTGGTCTTGCACTCGCCCCATGGCGGTGCCCCAACGCGCACGCGGGCGCCGTGACAAATGCGTGACATACGACTCGGACACTTGAGCGCACAGTTTGATGCCTCCAATCCCCGTAGTGCATGCCAGGGGGGGAGATGCCCGACGCGCAATCGGTCCTGCCGCCGCTCGTCATCAAGAGCAAGAGGATTGCCGTGCCGATCGTCCAGGGAGGCATGGGCGTGGGCGTCTCGCTCCACCCCCTCGCCAGCGCCGTAGCTCGCGAGGGCGGGCTCGGCCTCCTCTCCAGCGCCGCACTCGACAGGCTGGTCTCCCGACGCCTGCACAGGACGGTCGACACCTACGAGGCGGTGCGCGACGAGGTCGTGCTCGCCAGATCCCAGGGCGGCTTCGCCGGAATCAACATCATGGTCGCCCTGCAGCGCGACTACGTGGACTCGGTGAAGGGTGCGATCGATGGTGGGGCGGACGTCATCGTCGCGGGCGCCGGACTGCCCACCTCGTTGCCAGCCATCCACGACCCGCGCGACACGGCCCTCATTCCCATCGTCTCCTCTGCCCGGGCCCTCGAGATCATTTGCAAGAAATGGGAGAAGCTCCGTTACAGGCCGGACGCGGTGGTTCTGGAGGGGCCGCTGGCGGGCGGCCACCTGGGCTTCAGGCTCAACGAGATCGATCTCCCGTCCAACGCCCTCGAGGTCCTGCTCCCCCAGGCAAAGGACTTGGCGCGAAGGTACGGTGACTTCCCGGTCATCGCAGCGGGAGGCATCTTCACGCACGAGGACATCGTGCGCTTCATGCAGCAGGGGGCGGACGGGGTCCAGATGGCGACGCGCTTCCTCGCCACCGAGGAGAGCAGCGCCGACGTGGCCTACAAACAAGCGGTGGTGGCCGCGACCAAGGAGGACATTCTGGTGGCGAGGGACTCGGCTTCGCCGTGCGGCCTCCCCTTCAGGGTCCTCAGACAGTCACCCATGTTCGTCTCCGCGCTCCAGCGGAGGCGGAAGCCCCATTGCGACAAGGGATACGTGTTGCAAAATGACGCCCGCGGCGCCTTCAGCCTCTGCCCGGCCAAGGACGACAGCGACCATCACTTCTGCATCTGCAACGGGCTTCTGAGCTCGGCCGGCTACAACCCCGAGGCCGAGGAGCCGCTGTACACGGTCGGAAGCAACGCCTACCGCGTCGAGAGCGTCGTCCCCGTCAAGGTGCTGATGGACGAACTGCGAGGTCGAGCGCCGTAACGGCCGGCATCCGGAATTGACACCGGGAAGCCCGCGCCTTCAGGCGTCGGGAGGAACGGCGTCTGCATCCCTGGGGAGGTTTGGTGAGCAGCTGCCTTTGGATCCGAGAGGGACGCCACCCGTGTTGGGCCGCGGCCCGCCGTCCCTCCACTGCAGCGAGCCTTCACCGATCGAAGGGAGCCGGCGGCGTCAATTTCGCCCAGCAGAATCCACAGCGCGTGGCGGCGCGCATTCCGGTGCGTCCGCACTCTGGGCACTCCCTGAGCTCGGGCGCTGGCCCCAGCTCCAGCAGGTCGACCAGAACCGCCCAGGACTCGAGGAGCTCGCCCATCCCGCTTCCGGTGAGCGACACCGTGCCGTCCGCGAGCCGCAACATCTTTTGATCGATGGAGGTCACCAGGGGGCGGAGCCTCGCGTTCAGCGCCGACTCCCCCAGTTCACCGCGCTGCGCGACTGGCATGTCTTCCTCCGTACGCGTCATCCCGCTCGTCGACACCGCAGCCCTGCTTCTGAAAGAGAAGAGCCGGCGACCAGGGCGCGTTCAGCTGACCGACGCGCGATGCCGGGAGAGACCAAGTGAGATCGGTGAACGCGCCCTTTCGTCCGCCGAAGCGGCCGTGCAGCGCAACGTCATGCTCGCGCACGCTTTGCCCGCGGCGCGGCGCTGGACGCACGCTTCGGACCCGCGCGTCGCGTCGTCGGCGTGGATTGGGGCGCGCGGACGGTCGCGGCGGCAGGGGGGCGCTTGCAGGCGATGATGTGGAGGAAGCACTCGACATCGACGAAGTCCCGCGCGCCGATCGCCTGCAGCTTCTCCAGCAGCTGCACCGAGAGCTCGCGGAGCGCGGCGTAGGTGGTCCAGTTCGGGGAGGCATGGAAGCGCAGGTTGCACCCGAGCCGCGCGGCGGCGGCGCACGCCGACCTCGGCAGGAGCAGCACCTGCTGCAGGGGCTCGGCCACGAACGGGAAGAGTGTGGCCATCGGCCACCTCTCCTCGGGGCGTGCCCCGAGCGCGTCCGCAGCCGCGAAGTAGGCGTCCATCCGCGCCTTCGGTGGGGGCCCGGGCAGCACCTTGAACAGCGCCTCGAAGAATTGCGGCACCGGCTCGCCCGGCTCGAGCGCCTCCTCGAGCACTGCCTGCTCGACCATCCCTGGGAGGCAGGTCACGTGGGCGGCCACCCGCAACGCGCGGCGGCTCAGCTCGGGGACCTCGCCGTCCGCGACCAGGCGCTCGCCTTGGCCGTTGCCGAAGGCCTGGAGCCACTCCGCGTGCGCAGCGCGCCACCTCGACGCTCGCTCGCGCTTGCCCTTACCGGTACCGAGGTACGCGGGGTCGGTGAAGCCCTCGGCGAACGATGCGACGAACTCGGCCATCGCCTTGCTGTGACTGAGGAAGTTTGCGGCGAGCGCGTAGCGGCCCGCGGCAGCGTCAAAGGAGAACGTGGTGAGCCCCTGGAGCCAGGCGTTCGGCTCGACACCAGCCGTCGAGACCAGGGCACTCGCGGCGGGCCAGCGAAGCTTCGCCGCATACCGGCTGTCGCTGCCGGGGAAGAAGACATGGACGGCGGTGGGCTCGACCGCGACCACCTTCCCGACGCCCAAGGAGACGTGCTTCAACAGCGTTCCCGTCGCGATCACCATCACGGTCGCCTCCTCTCGGGTAGGCGACCGCTCGGTTCGAACGGAAGTCAGCGCGAGATGTTGATCTTCTTGTATACGCGCATCGGCTCCCCCGTGAAAGGACTTTCGTGGGCACGGCGGTTTGCCAATGAGTAGGGGCATGCCTCGAAGGAAAACGACCCTTCTCGTGCGGCCCCGCCCCACAATGGGCAGGCACGGTGGCGGACCCCCTTGTGCGCTCGGATGGCGCCTCGCGCATGCGCCCTCCGGGGTCGTGACCTCCCCGAATCGCAATTGATGCCAGAAAGCATTGGACTTTACAAAGCGTAAAGCTTATAGCACCGTGGCCCCAACTTCGGGGCGACCGGGGCGGCGTATTTCGCCGTCTCGAGAATGGAAGAATCGAGAGCATCGAATGGCTACCGGTACCGTGAAGTGGTTCAACGACGCGAAGGGCTTCGGGTTCATCACGCAGGACGGTGGCGGCGACGACGTGTTCTGCCACCACACCGCGATCAAGGCCGAGGGCTTCCGCTCGCTCGCCGAGGGGCAGAAGGTCGAGTTCGACGTCGCCAGGGGCCCCAAGGGCCTCCAGGCGCAGAACGTCCGCCCGGTCTGAGCGCGGCTGAACCGCGTCACCCAAGGTCCCGGAGCCCGGTCTGAACCGCCCGGGTTTCCCGGAGACCGGATACAAGCAAAACTTCAGCTGAGAACTGGTCGTCAGGTCGCCCTCTTGTAGAAGCGAAGCGTGGCGACGTTGGCGGGCGATAGGTCATGAGCGCTGCACTCTGCTGACAGAGACGCCAGGGGCCTGCTCGCTGTTCGGCTCGGGCCGGCCAATGAGCATGACTCCAAGCGGTTCGGAGGACCTGCTCGACGGGGTGTTCCGCTGGGCGGCCACTCCGGACCATCAGGCGCCGGCCAAGGGTGCAACCCCCCATCGCCGATTGTCTCCGCGTGTACTTCGCCACCTGGATTTCCTGCGTCTTCTTCATGTCGAGCATCCCTCCCCTCGCCTGGAGCACAGGCGAGCTCTCCGGGCGAGAGATTCTTTCGGGATCCGACAGCGGCTTCTTGCAGGCGGCGCGTTCGGCTGCCTCCTTGTTGCGCTTGCGCCAGGAGTCGGCATCGATGTCCATGCCGAGGCGCCTTGCGAAGCGGTCGATGAGGGCATGGAGCCGAGGGATCGGGCCCGAGATCGATCATCTGCCGTCGGTTTGTCCTGTCGTTCGACCACACCCACCCGCCGGGAAATGCGGCCGCGGTTCGGCAATCACTGCACTCACAGGGGCAGTGGCAGTCGATATCGCCTTCCCCCCGGAGCCGCCGGAACGAGGGCGAGGATGAGCAACAGCTGATCGTGAACGACGAAGCGATCATCCTCCACGTAGCAAGAGCGCTCAGTGGGGCTACGCCACCTGCCCGATCCTACGGACGCCCCGATTGCCGTTCCCATCGCTCGCGAGCTGGCGCTCACGGACGCGCCACGCAAGAGTCGCCCGCTCGTTCCAGGACTGAGCTATTGAAGCGCGATGGTCTCCTGGGCGCGGACATTGGACGGGTGGGCGGTGAACCTCGACGGGACGAACGCCGCGCGCGAGTTCACGCTGCCGCGCATCGAGCTGCACTCCGGGACGCAGGGATGGACCTGCGTCTGTCACCTCCCGAACGGCACGTCGCGCACTCTGGCCGTCGGGAACGGCGGGCCTGCGCCCGGAGCGAAGCAGGCCGTCATCGGTGAGGCCCTGCTCGCACTGGGCCCGGAATACGAGGCGGAGCTCCGCGCGCTGCTCGCCTGATCGCCGCGGCTGGTCCGAGCCCCAGGTCCGCCGCCAGGCGGCGGACCCCGCCTGATCACGCTCGTGATGGTCTAAACCTCCCCAGGGATGAATCCCGGGGGTTCTGACAGGAGCCCTCGTCTTGCGGCTACGACGTCTCCGGCCTCTGACACGCGTTCCTCCCGACGCGTAAACGCGCAGGCTTCCCGGTGGCAATTTCGGTGAAGCGTCTCACACTGTCGCGATGGGCGTCCTCGTCGCCGCGATAGTATTCGGTGGGCCTGATCGCGTCGTCTGGCCTCCGCTGGCGCTGGTCGTGCTCCTCGCCACCTGGCCTTTCGAGCGCAATCGCGGATCGCTCGAGCCGGTTCTTCCGGCTGCTCCCCGCCCTCTGATCGCGGTGCTTTCCCTTCTGGCGAATCCGGTTCCTGCCGCCAGCCGTTCGTGGTCGTGTCGTTCCTGGACACCTTTGTCCTCTGCAACATCCAGCGCGAGTGGAGGTGGGTAGCGAAGCAGGATCTTCAGCCCCTCTTCGGATGGGGGTTCTCCCTCACCGACTCCATCTCCCTCGACCGCGGCCAAGGTGATGGACCAGGCGCGGCGCCATATCGAGGAAGGGATCTCCATGCTGTTCTTCTCCGAGGGCACGCGCAGCCCGGATGGAAGCCTCCTGTCCTTCAAGATGGCTCCTTCAGGCTCGCCCTCGAGATCGAGCGCGCCAGTGCTCCCCATCGCGACCTCGGGCACCCGCCCAGGGGATGCCGAAGGGCGGACCCTGGGTGCACCCACGCAGATCGTCGTCCGCACCCTGATCCGGTGCCCACGGCGGGTCTCACCGACCGCGATGGCCGCGGCCTCCGCGAGGCCGAGCGGTCGGGCATCGCGAGAGCACTCGGTCACGGTGCAACCCCAGGAGCGCGCATCGTCCACCACCCCGAGGCCGGGACGCGGAGCCGGTGGGACGACCGATCGAGACGTGCTGGCGGCGATGTCGCGGTGCGTGTTCTGCAACTTTCGGCTCTCGACCAGCGCCGCCAGATCGGGCGTCTCGATCCCCGCGAAGATGGCGAAATACTTGGCCTGCCGCATGAGCGCGAGCAGCTCGTCGTCCGGCGCGGCGAGAGCCATGCCTGCTTCCGTCGAGAACTCAAAGGGATGCCGCCGCTCGTCGAGCCACCCGTCACGAATACAGGAGCGGCTTCGCCGCTGCACGGTCGCTGACGAGGTTGTCGTAGACAAGTCGACGCGGCCCCGGTGGGCGCGTGCAGCGCCCACCGGCTCGCGCAGGACCCGGTCCACCGACTTCGTACACGGCCCGCGGCCGTCAGGCTTGAGACCCCTCGCGAGAACTGCACGCCCGCGTCGCAGCTCGAGGAGTCGAACCGCGGGACGGACGAGCGCGCCATGTCGGCGAAGAACGTGCGACGCCCGCCTCGAGATCCGCCAGGAGCTCCTCTGCCTCTCCCGGAACATGGAAGTCGGCGCCGGCGTACACCTCGGGGCCGGGGGCGATGATGTCGGGGCCTGCCCGCGACGCGCGCGCGAGCGCCACGAGCATGTCGCGCCGCTACGGCAGCATGCGAAGCCGTGGGCGCGCGCTACTCGACGCGACGCCGCTCGGGCTGATCACCGTCGCCGCGCTGCTGCCCAGAACTGGGAGCTACGCCTCGTCGATCGCAACGCGAGCGAACTGGGAGACGAGGATCTCGCCTGGGCCGACGTGGTGATGACGGGGGACGCCGAAGCGCGGGTGCCCCAAGAGCGCTCGGCGATGCGACGGGTCGCCCTTTACGTGACAGTCGGACGGGACGAGGCCAGAGACATCTCGGGAATTTGCTCCAGAAAACGAAAGGCCCGGCTTCCGATCACGGTTGCCGGGCCTCGAGATTCGGAACGGGGAAGAACCTTAGATGGTGCGAACGTTCGCCGCCTGCAGGCCCTTGGGGCCGCGCGCCACGTCGAACTCCACCTTCTGCCCCTCGGCGAGGGTGCGGAACCCCTCGCTCTGGATGGCGGTGTGGTGACAGAACACGTCATCGCCACCGTCATCCTGCGTGATGAAGCCAAAACCCTTCGCGTCATTGAACCACTTCACAGCGCCAGTAGCCATTAACTGAGGACTCATTTCCCTGTGCGGTCGGCAGAATGCCAAATTCCGCGCCACTCCGGAAGGGAGCGGCGACAGATGTATATCGCGGATAGCGCAGAATGTCGACGTGGCGTCGTTCGATCGTGGGGGGCCGAGCTGTCCAGCAATGTCGGTCGATCACGACGCTATCGACGCCGCGCGTCACTCGCGAGGAAGTCCAGCCGGCGCGCCTCGATCCTGCCCGCGGAGCGGGCGCGGCTCTCGCTGCAGAAGCTCGCGAGAAGACGGCCGTCGACGCTCACACGCCAGCGTTGCTTCTCGAGGCACTCGACCGTGACGACATGTGTCCGGACGGGGAACGACGTACGAGCGGGGAGGACCATGGTCCTAGTCTAACGAAATCGGTGGGCCGTCGGGCGAGCATTCCTGCGCTTCGCGGCGGCCGCGATCTCGCCTCCCCGCCGCTGGCGGCGAAGCCGAACGAAGGCGATCCGCCCCAGCCCGGGGGCGACGCTTCTCAGTGGAGGGGCGCCGGTGGCTCGGTGTCGACGTGGCCCGCGGCCCGCGATTCCGCCAACAGCGCCAGGCATGCGCTGCATGTCACCCCCGTGCCGTGTTTGGTCGAGCCGCTCAGGCCCGGTGCGCCGCAGGCAATGCGACGTGCCTCGACGTCATACCAGTGTACGAGGCGATCGTGCGTCTGCTCCATGGCGGCCTCCGTGCACCCTGCCGGGGAGCGACGGCGCTCGGGTCGGCGGGCCGTGTAATGTGCTCACTCGGCGGCCGATTCACAGGGGACCCTCCCCAGTGGCCCCGAACCCGCCCTTCATCGCTTCTTGCGGGGTGTGGCGCTGGCCGCATCTGTCGAGCCTGCGCGAGCCGGCACGGGGGAGACCGCGCGGCGTTCCGCGACGGGCGGACGCTTCCAGGCGATAGCGGGAAGAAGTCCATCGACAATCGATGAAGTCACGCGCGCCGATCGCTGAAGCTTCTCGAGGAGCTTCGCCGACAGCTCGCACAGCGAGGAATAGGTGGGCCAGCTCGGCAATGGCTGCACCCGAGCCGCGCGGCGCCGCAACAGGCCGACCGCGGGAGGAACAAGGCGTGCCGCTACGGCTCGGCGAGGAACGGGAACGGGATGGCCATGGGCCATGGCCCACCAGGACGCCGAGCGCCCCAGCCGCGTCAAAGAGCTTCTCCATGCGAGCCTTCGGCGACAGTCTCGGCAACACCCCGAACAGCGACTCGAAGAAGATCGGCACGGGATCGCCCGGCTCGATGGCGTCTTCGAAGCACCTCCTGCTCGATCACGGCCGGCATGTTTGGTCACGCCAGCGGCGACGCGCAGCGCACGGCGGCTCAGCTCGCCGACCTCACTCTCCGAGACGAGCCGCTTTCGCCGGAGGCCTGGATCCGCTCGGCGTTGGCGGCGCGCCACCTCGACGCTCGCTCGCGCTTGCCCCCGTCGGGTCGGCGAAGCCCTGCGGGAATCATTCGAGGAACTCCGCGATCCCCGCTCGTGACCCAGGGGGCTCGAGGCGAGAGCGTAGCGACCGGTCGTGGAAGGAGGTGAGCCCTTGCAGCCGGGCGTTCGGCTCGACGCCAGTCCCCTGACCAGGGCGCTCGCGGCGCGCCGTCGGAGCTTCGCAGCGAACCGCCTCTCGCTCTCGGGGAAGATGACGTAAATGGCGGCGGGCTCGACCGCCTCGTCCTTGTGCCGCCTCGTCTCCGCAGCGTCCGCGAGGAGCGAACGCAGCTCGGCGCGAGACTCTTGCGCTTTTCGGCACCTCGGGCGAGGGCCTCCGAGACCAGAGCGCGCGCTGCCTGCGCGACCCCTCCGGAGCACCGCGAGGCGCGGTCGCCTATACTGCCGCCTTGACCACCTTCACCTTCGCTGACCTGAAGCTCTCCCAGGAGTCACTCCACGCGCTCGAGCGCGCCGGATTCGTGCACCCCACCCCCATCCAGGCCCGCGCCATCCCGCCGGCGCTGGAGGGCAAGGACGTCATCGGGACCGCCGCCACCGGTACGGGCAAGACAGCGGCGTTTCTCCTCCCCATCATCGAGCGGCTCGCTGGCCGGGGCCGCGGCGGCCCCCGCGCGCTCGTCCTCGCCCCCACCCGCGAGTTGGCGATCCAGATCTCCGAGCAGCTCAACCGCTTCGGCAAGGCGCGGCACGTGCGCGCAGCGGTCGTCATCGGCGGCGTCGGGCTGGGCAGGCAGGCGGCGGCGCTGCGCGACCACGAGGTGATCGTCGCGACGCCGGGCCGGCTCATCGACCACCTACAGCAGGGCAACGCCCGCCTCGGACAACTCGAGATCCTGGTCCTCGACGAGGCCGACCGGATGCTCGACGTCATGGGGTTCAGGCCGCAGCTCGACCGCATCCTGGCACGCGTCCCGAAGGAGCGCCAGACGCTGCTCTTTTCCGCGACCATGGCTGGCGAGGTCGCGGACTTTGCCCGCACCCACCTCGTCAATCCGGTGCGGGTGGAGGTTTCCCGCAGCGCCACCACCCCCGAGCGCGCCGAGCAGCGCGTCTTCTTGGCCGGCCAGCGGGAAAAGCTACCGCTGCTGCTGGCGCTCCTCGGCGACGACGAGCAGTCCACGCTCGTCTTCACGCGCACCAAGCGGCGCGCCGACAAGGTCGCGAAGGTCCTGGAGCGCGCGGGCCACAAGGCGACGCGCATCCACGCCGACCGTTCCCAGGGCCAGCGGCGCTCGGCGCTGAACGGCTTCCGTGAAGGCACCTACCGCGTGCTCGTCGCGACCGACATCGCCGCCCGCGGGATCGACATCGCCGAGATCGGACATGTGGTGAACTTCGACCTGCCGCATGTGCCCGAGGATTACGTGCACCGGGTCGGGCGCACCGCGCGGATGGCGGCGAGCGGCCGCGCCTCGAGCTTCGCGTCCCCGGAGGAAGCGGACCTCCTGCACGGGATCGAGCGACTCACCTGCAAGTTGCTGCCGCGAAGCAAGGTGCCTCGCGAGTCGGAGGTCTTCCGCAACGAGCTGGCCCGCGCCGAGATGGCGAGTGCGAACGCGGGTCCGCCCGGACGCCGGTCCGGTACGCCACGGGGCGGCGCCGGGCATGTGGGAGCGCGCCCCCCGCGCGCCCGGCCGGCAGCCCCCGCCGACGCGGGAGGTCCCCCCAGTGGCGCGCCTCCGCGGCGCCCCAAGCTCCTCGGGTCGTGGGGCACGAACCGGCGGCGCGGCCGCCGGTAGTGCGGCAGGACGGCCTGTGCCGGGAGGCCCCGATAGAGTAGCTGCCCGGCGCGCTCGTACGGTGCGCTCCTCGCGGCGGACCTCGGCTACACGACGGCCCACGTCCGCTACAACATCGGCCTCCCGCTCGCGGAGAACGACCGGCTGCTCGACGATCTGCTCCACGCGCTCGAGGCGGCGTCCCGGTCCAGTCGCACCGGCTCGTCCTGATGGGACGGAGGCTCGCCGCATCTCGGAGCGCCGCTGGAGAAGCTCGGGGTCGCGGTCACCGGGGGCTCAAGGCGGTCGGCCTCGCACACAACGAGCTCGTCGCGAATGTGATCGCGCCGACGGGCGGATGCACGCACGCCGCTGCCCCTCGCGCCCGGCGCGTGCCCGCACCACTTCATCGTCGGCGCCCCCGCACCGACCGAAGGACGCGACTGTGCGCGTGGCGAGCGCCGCGGCGGGGCTTTCCGTCGCAACGACCGCTCGCTGCTGTGACGTTCGCTTCTTCACGGGCGTGGGCCATCTGGCGCCCGCCCGACACACGAGTTGTGCACCTATCTTAGATCGGACGCTGCTGCGCCCAGGTTCCCTCCGAGGTGACGCCAGGGACCTGGCAGACCGCGCAGGCCACGCTCGACGCCGTGGCGAGCGGCGCTCGGACTCGCCGAACCGGCGTTGGTGTTCGGTGCGATCCAGGAGACCGCGATCGCGGCGACCTACCCGACGATCCGACAGGTCAACGCGACTGCGGGCCGCCTTGGGGCGATCGCGTCCTGGACCGTTCCTCGAGCCCTTGCCCGCCTTGCCGTTGAGACACGGACATCCTGCTCGGGACCTCGACGCAATCGGTCCACGCTTTCACGCGCGGTCGCTCACCCGACCCGCCGGGCGAGGACCTCGGCGTGTTCGAGCAGCCTGCGGAGCTCCGGCGTGGGCTCCCGGGAGCGATCCCCGCGCCGCGTCGCGCGCCGCACCTGGCTCAATGCCCGCGCGAGGTCGATGTTTGTGAGACCCTGAGAGACGAGGATCTCGTCCAGCTTACGGATCCGCGCCTTGTACTCCTTGAACAGATCGTTCATTCCCACTCCTGAAGGATGCAGGCGGTGGGCGCGCCACCTGCTGCGCGCCGGCATGCATTCACCAGCGCAGCAGACGGCCGCTTCGGAAGCCGATACACCAGCGAACGACCGCCTCTTCGGGC